>Ga0209517_10002484_pt1 | contig 25877 bp, 18 predicted proteins | sample PeaSoiMetSII2010_FD_187695 | JGI IMG/M metagenome (GOLD analysis project Ga0209517, IMG submission 187695) | Peat soil microbial communities from Weissenstadt, Germany - SII-2010 (SPAdes) (version 2) | ecosystem: Environmental > Terrestrial > Soil > Wetlands > Peat | place: Germany... | reverse complement strand
CCACTCTGTATACCATCGGCTCACGCTCTGACGGCTCACTCTCAGTTGACGAGCAATCGCGGCCAGAATCATCTTGCCGGCGGCAAACAGGCGGCCCGAATCGGGCGTAAAAGCCGACGCGATGGAGGGCGCAACTGCTGCAAGCGCCGAGATCTGGACCAGCGGAACGCTGGCCAAGACCGTACGCCGCGACATGCCCCGCCGGGTTGGTAGACTTGGCATGATCCACAGTATATGCCGAATGGGGGCGACCCTAGAGTAGGCTCTAGAGTCGGCTCTAGAGTCGGCGAGGCTCCCCACGAACGGTTCGAAGCGGGTCCTCCGAAGCCGCTGTTCGATTTGCGGATTGGAGAGCTACGTGGAGCGGGCATGACGTCAGCAAGTTGGTCGGCTATGGCCACACGTGCGGTTAGGGCGTTACGCGGCGAAGAGGCGTGATGGACATCACGGGAGCGATCTGTCAAAACGCAGTTTAGATCCGGTTGCGGCTGATTAACCCATCTACGCGGGCAATTTCTGCATGATATTTCGGAAGCGTGTGAGGCTGATCTGATGGTCTGCCAGGATCCGGCCGTCGTGAAGCACTGCAAACACGGCGTACGGGGTCGGCGCATTCTGCGCGTCGCGGTGTGTTCCGATCTCGACGATACGCGGCTTGATCTGGTACTCCCGCTCGGCCGTTTGCGCGATCTCACCGGCGAACTTTGCGATGTGCGGGCACTGGTGGGAGCGGATGATAGTGAGACCACGGCTGTACTTCTTAAGCCTATCTTCCCAACCCACCTTGAAGGCTGGATTGGCGGAGGATGGGTTTAACTTCCTGACGAGCAACTGATAGTCGGGTGGCAGAGTATCGACAAGTTCGAATCCGTTGGCCAGGAACAGCGAGGGACCGGCAAGCCAAGGCTGCTCGCGGGCGACGACCGCCACACCGTGCATGCCAGTTTTTGCAGCATCTTCGAGGCAGGCTTGGATCATGAGCGTACCAAGGCCGTGATTCTTGTACTGCTTGTAAAAGACCCAGACGCAGTGAATGAACATGTAGCCGCCTGCATCGACGCCGCGCCAAGCATACTCACCTGGAAGGTACTCGAGGTAGCCGCACTGACGCTGGTCGGAGGTGAGGAGTACTTTGGCGCGAAGTCCTTTCTTGAATTGCGCCTTGAGCCAGCGGTTCTTGTTGCATCGTCCCTCATGGGCGGCATTCTTGACGCCACAACAGGGCAAGGTCTCGATGTTTGCCAGATCGACATTGACAAGGACGGGCATTTGCGTCATGAGGAGAGCTCGGGCGAGTTCAGTTTAACACCCACGCCTCCTGATTGTCGAACGGTTTTACGATCACATTCCTATGGCCAAAATCCGCGTCACACGATCCAACACATTGGACGGAAAGTCGTCTTAGACCGGCCAATGTTCTGAGGTCGGGGCATCGAAACCTTGGTAGGGAACGGTCACCGGCGGGCCTTCACGCCAGCCGTGATTCTCTGGCCCCTGCTCTCAAACTCATCCGTCCAGGCCGGTGGTATCGTAGTACCTAAGGGACCGGTCCCGGGGGACCGGAACGAAACGATATGTCGCCTACCTCAGCTTTCCTGATTCCTCTATGCGCCGCCGCGGCCCTGGTCTCCTCTGCCGCCGCACAGAATTCGCCAAAACCTCCCGAGCAACTCGGCGCCCGTGACATGTTCTACCACCCGGTCCAGGAGGAAACCGCTTCCGCCGCAGCGCCACATAAAGCCGTCCCGCCCAACAAAGGCAAGTCCTCCACCAAGGCTCCACCTACTGAAGTTGCCACGACAGCCCGCGACAAGGCGCCCGAGCGTCCTCCGGTTCCCACCACGCAGACGCAGACTCCGGCCGATGGAGGCCGCATCATCCGCACAAGCGCTCCCGCCCCAACCGAGGGACCCGCGCTCGGCCTCCGCTACACCCTCTTACAGAAGAATGCCGAAGTCGCCACCGACACGGTGTTCCACACGGGCGACCAGATCCAGCTCCGGATCGAGACCAACCAGCCGGCCTATCTCTACATCGTCAGTCAGGGGTCCAGCGGCACCTGGAAGGTGCAGGTCCCTTCCGCGGACGTCCCCGACAGCAACCATATGGAGGCCATGCGTCCCTATTTCTTCCCGTCCAAGGACCAGGCCTTTGGCTTCCACGACCCGAAAGGCGCCGAGAAGCTCTTTGTCATCGCGTCGCGCGAGCCCGTGGCCGATATCCAGGACCAGATCTACGGGCTCCAGGGTAAGCCCACCAAGGCGGCGCAACCCGCGCCTCCGCCCCAGCACCAGCCGTCCGTCATCCAGGCCCGTCTGGACATCCCCGACGACAAAATCTCTCAGATGCGCCAGCTCTACTCGCGCGACCTGATCATCGAGAAGGTCAATCCCGACACCACCGGCGACAAAGTCGAGAAGAAGGAATTCGCCATGTACGTGGTGAATCCCACAGGCAGTCCCAAATCGCGCCTGGTGGCCGACATTTCCCTGGAGCACCAATGATCCGCGGCGCCCGCGCGCGGCTGCCCATTCTGATTCTGGCGGCTGTGTCTGCCGCCTTCTCCCAGAGCCGGGCGTTCTCCCAGAGCCGGGCGTTCTCCCAGAGCCGGGCGTTCTCCCAGAGCCGGGCGTTCTCACAGAGCCGCACCATGACCCAGGGACCGCACCGCATGGAGATCATGTTGGAGCGGCACGAAAGCGGCGGCTGGCGAACCATCGATCCCGGCCTCGTGTTGGCCCAGGGCGACCAGGTCCGCTTCCGCTTCCGTACCAACTTTGACGGCTATCTCTACGTCACCAACCAGAACAGCTCCGGCGCGTACCAGCAGTTGTTCCCCCTCGTCGAAACCGGGCAGGACAACCACGTTACCGCCAACAAAGAGTACCAGGTGCCCGCCACTTCCATGGTCTTCACCATCGCCGGCCCTCCCGGCTACGAGACAGTGTACTGGCTGGTCACTCCCGCGCGTCTCTCCGAAGCGCCGCCGCGCACCCCGCCCGTGCCCCAGGACTACAAGGCCCCGCCGTCCACCGGCACTCTGACTCCCCGCTGCGATGACAGCATCTGGCGCGCCCGCGGCGATTGCATCGATAACTCGGCCGGTCCCAAGCTCGTGCCTCGCGGAGAACAACTGCCGCAAGCGCTCTCGGGCGCAGCCGAAAAGACCAGCCGCGACCTGTTCTTCATGCGCCAGAACGACAAGGCTGTAATCTCGTCCCCCGTGCCGCTTCCCGGTCCGGTGATCTACGAGTTCCGCCTGGCTCACAAGTGATCGTCATGACTTTCAGAATTGCAACCGTCCTGGCTTTCGCCTCTCTCGCCGCAGCCCAACAGCAGCCTCCCCGCCCGCCGCAGCAGCAGCAACGCGACCTCACCATCGAAAAGCTCGGCACCGAGACCGCGCCGCCCAAGACCGTCACCATCCCCCGCAGCTACGCCGTGATCGTCGGCATAGCCCGGTACAAGAACCTCACCGCGAAACAGCAGCTCCAGTTTCCCGAGCGCGACGCCCAGTCCATCAAGACCATTCTCATCAATCCCGAAGGCGGCAGCTTCAAGGAAGAGAATGTGCATGTCCTGATCGGACCCCAGGCCACGCTCGCCAAAGTGCGGGACGAGATCGACAACTGGCTGCCCTCCAAGGCGCAGCCCGGCGACCGCGTCCTCATCTACTTTGCCGGCCATGGATTCATCGATCCCAACAACGGCAAAGGCTATCTGGCACCCTACGACATCGACCCCCAGCACATCGAAACCACCGGTTATCCCATGGAGGAGTTGGCCTCGGTCATGGGCGGCAAGATCCAGGCCAGCTCCAAGATCCTGTTCACTGACGCCTGCCATAGCGGCGCCATCTCGCCCGAAGACACTCAGAAAGTCAACCAGAAACTCACCGACCTGACTACCTCCCTATTCTCGCTCACCGCCAGCCGCGACCGCGAAAGCTCCTTTGAAACTTCCGACCTCGAAGGCGGTCACGGCGTCTTCACTTACTACCTGGTGAAAGGCCTGGAGGGCCAGGCCGACCTCTTGCCGCGCGATGGAATCGTCACCGCCGACGAGCTGCAAGAGTATGTGCACACCCAGGTCCGCGACTACATGAGCGCGCGCGGCGGCTCGCAGAACCCCACCTCCGGCCGCGGCGGGTACGACCCCGATATGCTGCTTTCCTACGTGCCGGACCATGCCGACCCCGCTGTTCCCCCGGCGCCCAAGTTCGGCGGCCTGATCTTCGAATCCAACATGGATGGCGTCGAGGTCTTCCTGGACGGCAACCCCATCGGCGTCCTGAGCAAAGGGAGGACCCTCCCCGTTCCGGGCCTCCTTCCTGGACAGCACACCGTGCAGGGCATCAAGAATGGGTACGAACCCGACGGCCCGCGGCAGGTTACGGTCTATCCCGGCAGGGACGATACCGTCAGCATCAAGATCCTCGTCCCCCGGCACCATAACAAGGAAGCCATGGACTTAGTCATGCAGGGGACGAAGGAGTATCTCAAAGACGCTAACTACACGAAAGCGGCTGCCACCTTCGAGAAGGCATTCCAACTCGACCCCACTTACAGTCAGGCCGCTTATTACCTGGCGCGATCTTACAACGCCTTGTTCCAGGAGCCCAAGGCCGAAGTTTATTTCAAGAAGGCCCTCGACATCCAACCCGACTACGTCGAGGCTCGCGCCACCTACGCCGGCATGCTTCTCGACACCGGAAGCGTGGATGAAGCCCTCATCCAGATCAACACCGTCCTGGTGCGCGACCCGAACAATGTGGATGCCCTGAGGCAACAGGCGGAGGCGCTCCGTTTCAAGGCGCTCTATGCGCAGTCCATCGAGGCAGCGCGCAAGGCGGTTCAGCTTGCACCCGCGCTTGCCGAGCCGCACCTTTGGATGGGCGATAGCCTGCGACTCAGCGGCAAGTACGCCGACTCGGAAACGGAGTATATTCAGTATCTCAAGCTGAGTAACCTCAACAGCCATCTGGCTGGCCAGCTAAACTACTGGCTTCTCGGCTCCTTCTTCGGTGCCGGCAAGAAAAAGCGCGCCGCCGAACAGGATATCTGGAAGGAGATGCGCAGCTTGGCATACTTTGGTCTGTGCGATGCCGAGCGACTGCAAAAGCACTTCCACTCGGCCATTCCCTACTGCCAGGAGGCACTGAGTTACGGTCAACAGGACGCCCTGGCTCACTACGCGGTGGGCCTCGCTTATTATCACGACTTCGTCGATGATGCCGGAACCGTTGCAGAGTTGTACGCGGCACTGACCCATTTCCAGAGGGTTGTCGCGATCAATCCAGACCTCGACGAAGCCAACTATGCCAGACAGAATATTGCCAACATCCAGAAGTACCTCCAGACCGCCCACTAAGACCTATGCTCCGCTGCCTTCTCCTGATCTTCTGCGGCCCACTCCTCCTGGCCCAAAACGCCGAAATCCAGACCCTGTTAAAGGACTCGGAGACCGCCTGGAACCGCGGCGACCTGGTGACCTTCGCGTCGTACTACGAGGACTCCCCCGACACAACCTTCATCGGTCGTGAAGTGGTCCGCGGCGGGACGAAAGCCATTCTCGACCGCTACCGCCGGGCCTACCCGACCCGCGAGGCCATGGGCGCCCTGACATTCTCGGAGATCGAAGTGCGCCCGCTCGCCCAAGGCGTGGCGCTGGCCACCGGCAAATTCGCCTTGAAGCGAACGGCCGCCGGCGGAGGAGACACTTCCGGCCGCTTCACCCTGATCCTTCGCCAAACCTCCTCCGGCTGGAAGATCATCCACGACCACACCAGCAGCTAATAGCCGACGGCCCGCCCCCCGCGCCGCCCGTCCGACCAGCCCAGCCTCCACCCCGTCCCCTCCTCCACCATCACCGCGTGCACGTCCCCCTGCGACCGCAGATTCGGATTGATAATATGGCCAAAAGACCGCAGCTTCTCCGCGACGTCAAAGATCAGCGCCGCCGGTTCGGCATCCACGCGATCCGGCCGGTATTGGTGGTGAATCCTCGGAAATTCCACCGCATCGCGCAGCGACATCTTCGAATCGACGATGTTCACGATCACCTGGAAGACCGTGTTGGGAATGGTCGCCGAGCCCGGCGAGCCCAGCGCGAACCATGGCGAGCCATCGGGGTGCAATACGATGGTCGGCGTCATGGAGGACACTGGCCGCTTCCCCGCCCTGATTTCGTTGCGGCCGCCCGCCAGGTTGCTGAACCCGCTCATGATGTCGTTGAGCAGCACGCCCGTGCCGTGCGCCATCGCCTGCGCGCCGTAAAAGCTGTTCAGCGTATACGTGTTGCTCACGATGTTGCCGGCCGCGTCGATCACCGAAAAATGCGTGGTGTCATCGGACTCGTAACCTGTTGGGCCGCCGTCCGCCGCGGCCGAAGGCGTGGCGCGATCCGGACGAATCGTCGCCGCCAGCTCCTGGGCGTGCCGCTTGCCCGTCAGCATCTCGATCGGGATGGTCACAAATCCCGGATCGCCCGCGGTTGCCGCGCGGTCGCGGAAGGCGCGCCGCATCGACTCAATCATGTAATGCCGCTGCTCCACCGAGCCTTCACGCCCAAGGTGCGCCGGAAAGGTCTCGAAGATATTCAGCATCTCGATCAGCGTAGTGCCGCCGCTCGAAGAAGGCGGCATCGACAGAATCTGGTTGCCGCGGAACGTGCCCTTCACCGGGTCGCGCTCGATCGCTTTGTAGCCGCGCAGATCCTCGTAGCGGATCGTGCCGTCGTGCGCGGCCATGTCCCGATCGATCAGGTGCGCGGTCAGGCCTTCGTAGAATTCGCGCCACCCGGCCTTCTGAATCCTGGCAATGGTAGCCGCCAGGTCCGGCTGTTTGACCAGCTCGCCCTGCTTCAGCGGCCGGTCGGATCCGTGCAGGAAGATCCGCGCGCTGTCTGGAAACTGCTTCATCACCGGCACCTGTAGCGCCAGAATGATTTCCATGCGCTGCGATGCTGGGAATCCGTTCTTGGCCAGCCGGCGCGCGGGCTCCAGCACCGTTTTCCACGGCAGCTTGCCGAATCGCGCGTGAGCCATCCCCATCCCGGCAACCGTGCCCGGCACCGCCGATGCCTTGTAGCCGACCGTCGAGTCCTGGCGGCCAGTGAACATGCCGGGGTGCGCCAATGCCGGAGCCGTCTCCTTGTAGTCGAACGCGCGCACCGTGCCGTCCGCCATCCGCACCATCATGTATCCGCCGCCGCCCAGGTTACCGGCTTCCGGATGGACCACCGCCAGCGCGAAAGCCACCGCCACCGCCGCATCCACCGCGTTGCCGCCTTGCCGCAGAATATCCAGTCCCGCCCGCGACGCGATTTCGTTCGCGCTGGCGATCATGGCCTTGGCCGCGCGCTCCGGCTCGCTGACCATGGGACGCGGCGCCTTCAGCTCCAGCCCGCTCTGCGAAACCTCCTGCGCCGGCAGCCAGTCGGGCGCCAGGCACAGAAATACCAGCAGCATTCGCCTCGTCATACCAAGTCCCTCATTGGTTCTTCGCGATCTCCGCGACCATCATTTTCACCAGCTCCGCGTTGGTCATCGGCTGCCAGCCGTGGCCCTTCATCGGCCGCCCGTACTCGAACGTTGCGCCCGCGCCGGTGGTCTTCATGAAGTCCTCGAACAGGTAGACCGCCAGGTTCAGCCCGTAGTTGTCCATGTCGCCGCAATACAGGTGCAGCTTGCCTTTGAGCTGCGGACCCAGCTTCGCCCAGTTCGTGCGCACGTACCAGGAAAGATCGTAGCCGTGATCGCGCATGTAGAGCGCCACGTAGTGATTGATCTCGCCGGTGAGCTTGTCCCACAGCGGCGCCGGATATCCGTCGTCGCCCACCGGCCCGTACACCGCCTCCCACGCCATGTACTGCTCGCCCGATCGCCCCCTGCTCCCTTCCACCGCTTCGATCTGGCTCTTATGCCGCACCGTTTCCACCATCTGCCCGTCCACCGTCCGCATCATCGGCCTCTCGCGCTCGACGTACTCGAAGCCCGGGACGTAGAACGCGTTCGGATCGTCGTAAATGTTGACCAGTTCCCAGCGCCGGAAATCCACCGGGTCGGGATAGAACGTCCACGTGCCGCCGAAGAAATCCGGGTGATATACCTGCAGCGCGAGCGACTCCCAACCGCCTGTCGAGCCCCCCGTCAGCACGCGCTCCGATGGCTTGCGGCTGAAGCGAAAATGCTCCTCCAGGTAGGGGATCAGCTCTTGGAACAGCGCGTCGCCGTACGGCCCGTTGTTCGCCGAGTTCACCGCGTACGAATCGTCGAAGTACGGCGTGGGGTGCTGGAACGTCACCGCGATCATGCGTGGAAAGTTGTCCGCCATCCACTGCCGCGCAAATTCGTAGCCCGCCTGCCCCGCGCCCGCCGCTGGTCTGCCCGGTTTGCCCGGGGCGCTGCTCGGTGAACCCGAAAGGCGCTCCCAGCCCGAAGTGTCCCTGCGAGTAAATCACCGGGTAGCGCTCGTCCGGATGCCGGTCGTAATCCTTGGGCAGCAGCACTGTGGCGCCCAGGTAGAACGGATGCCCCCAGAAATCCGTCAGCAGCTTGCTCCGGATCTTGACCCGCTTCACCCAGGCGGTATCGGGCGGCGCCACCACCGGCGGAATCACCTTGACTAACTCGATCTTCACGTTGTATCCCGCCGCCGGATCGAGGTGCACCCCCTGAATCTCGCTGTACAAACTTCCGGGAGACCGGTCGAACCGCTGCCCCTCCCACTGATCCATGTGCGCCCAGATGGTGTGGCCGTCCGCGCGGTGAAACTCCGTGTAGACGTTCACCAGCGCCTGCACGAAATAGACGTCATCGGGTACGTCCTTGAGACTCTTGAGCGGATACCCCAGCGTCTTCGGGTCGATCACCGCCGCTTGTCCCGGCTTCCACTGCTCCACGTCCAGTCCGAAGAACGGCGTCTCGGAAGCTCGCCAGTTCGCGGCTTGCAGGCGCGGCTCGGGCGTGTCTTTGCGGCTCAAGACGACATAGACGCGTCCCGTAATGGCCTCGGCGTGCGCGGATGCCGGGAACGAAATCTCAAAGCGCGGCCCGGCTGCCAGGGCGGTGGCGGCCAGAAGCAAGGATGGTGCCAGCAGACGGGTGATCATTTGAGCCTCCTGCGTCAATGTTAAGAGAGTATCAGGAAGCTTGCCACGAAGAATCGGCGGGCCTATACTGAACCGCGTATGCACCGTCGAGACTTTCTGCTGGCCGCGATGGCCGGAGCCGCCTGCGCGCCCAAAAAACCCAACGCGGCGCCTTTCCTCGATCGGGGTTTTGCGCGGGTCACCCAGATCGCAGACGGTGTGTATGCCACGATCGCAGACGGCTCCAAAGGGCCGCAGTGTTCCTCCAACGGCGGCCTCATCGCCGGCCGTAATGCGGTTCTGATCGTGGAGGGGCACATGCAGCCGGCCGGAGCGGCGCTCGAAATCGAGGTCGCCCGGATGGTGTCCAAGGCCCCCGTGAGAGGGGCCGTCGACACGCACTTCCACCTCGACCACACCTTCGGGAACCTTGCCTATGCGGAGCAGCGCATCCCCATCCTCGCCCACGAAAAGGTGACACCCTTGATGAAGGAACAGTATGCGGCCCTGAAGGGTGTCGACAAAGCCCCTCTGCTCGCGCCGCTGGAGCTGAAAGTCGCCCAGGCCACTGACGCTGTCGACAAGAAGCACAAGGAAGCAGACGTCGAGGCTGCCAAGTGGATTTATGATGCGATCGATGCCGCCACGCTGGCATATCCCACCGAGTTGCTGGCGCCGGCGGATCTGCCGAAGCGCATCGACCTGGGCGGCCTCACCGCGGTGATCGAATTCCATCCCGGCCACACCCCCACGGATCTCATCATCCAAGTCCCTGAGCGCGACGTGGTCTTCACCGGCGATCTCCTGTTCCACCATTCCTATCCCGTGGCGATTGATGCCGACATGATCGCCTGGCGCAAGGTGCTCGACCTTTTCGCCGGCTATAGCTCCCGCACGCAACTGGTTCCCGGGCATGGACCGGTCTGCGGGCAGGAGACGGTGCGGGACCAGGCTGCTCTTTTCGACGACCTCCGCGCGCACGCCGAGAGGATGCTGCAGACCGGTGCGAGCGCCGAGGAGGCGGAGCGCCGGTACGAGCCTCCCAAGCGGTATCAAGACTACGAAATCGATTGGGGCTTCGGCGTCGGCGCGGCCATGAAGAGCTACTATGCGGGGCTCTCCCCTCATGGGAGCGGAATGCGGTAGAGATTCCGCTGTACCGTCTCGCGCGTGAATGCATAGATGTCCGGCGCCGGGCCGGCCGCCACATCCGCCGCGTCGATTACCCGCACGCCAGGCAGTCTGGCAAGCTCCTCGTCGGACTGGAAGCCCCCTGACGGGATCTCGGGCCACGGGCGGCGAGGCGGCAGTGGGATGACATACGTCCTTCCCAACCTCGTATTCCGGGTTGCCGGCAGGAATAGGAACTTCCCGTCCGGGGACCAACTCGTGGCGCCGGGGCCGGAGATACGAACCCCAGGCCCGCCGCCAAGAGGGAAAGCTAACGTGCCGCCGTGCTGGTCTTGGCTGTCACGCGCGTAGGCCACCAGCCATTGGCCGTCCCGCGAGACGGCCTCTGTGGCGATCACGGGATGTTCGATCGCCTTCCGCAGCCCGGTTCCGTCCGGGCGGATGCGGTAGGCGAATCCGTAGGTCCCTTCCCGGCCGCGGAAAAAGATCTCACCGCCCGGTCCGAACACCGGGCCGTCGCCTTCCATATTGGGGATTTGCTGCGGCGGCGAGTGCCGGTCAATCGGCGCCAGCCATAGCCGCTCTCTGCCTTCCTGGTCGGGAGCTTCCACCACCACCTGGCGCCCGTCGGGGGAGATGTCGTAGGCGGTTTCGAGCGGCTGCAGTCCGATGGGAAAACCCGGGAGCAAGGGCTCGGTGTGCCCGCCATCCAGCTCCGCGAACCATAGCTCGCCGCCATAGGGGGGTGCGCTCTTCGTGACAACGTACAACAACGTTTTTCCATCCGGAGTGAGTTTCGGATGAGAGGCGTAGCCTTCCAGCGAGACTTGCCTCTCCCCTCTCGAGGCGTGCACCCAAATAGCACTCTGCTTCAAGCCGACGGCGGTGATCAAGAATTGGCCGCCCGGCGCTATGGCGATTCCTTCTTCCTCCGTGGGTCCCGAGGTGATCTGCTCGGGCGCCGCCGAAGCGCCGTTTTCGGAAAAACGCTGGTGCCAGATGTGGTAACCGCCGTGGGCGTCGGAGTTGACGTACATCCACTTTCCATCGGGCGACCATGCCGCAAACCAGCACGGGGCGTCTGGAGGTCCAACCTGCCTGCCCGCCGAACTGCCGTCCATGGGGACCAGCCGGCACGGCCTCCACGTGCCCCGGTCGTCCATCTCCGCCAGCAGCGCCCACTTGCCATTCGGTGATGGGTACGACCGGTGGGCCATGGCGCCGTTGGGCTTCGGCACGTACACATCGCGCGCTCCGGCGCGGCTCTCTTCCGCCGCCACAATCTTCATGGTATGGCCTTCGAACCCCTGGATGATCTCGGAGAACAAGACGTGCTTGCTGCCGCTCCAGACCAGACCCGAAGCGTTCGGCAGCCACGGTCGCGGCTCGCCTCCCAAGACCGGCACCACCCAGGTATCCCAGTCCTTGGTGGTATATGCGATCCGCGACCCGTCCGGTGAAAACACCGGGCTCATTTTCCAAAGGTTGTCCTGCGTGAGCTGCTTGGGCTCCCCGTCGGGCAGCATCTTCACGTAGATCTGCCCCGGCGTGTTGAACGAATCCGGCCCCCGGATGAAGGTGAGAATGCGCCCGTCCGGGGAGAGCGCGGGCTGGAGGACGGAGTCCGGGAAACTGGTCAACTGGACCCACTCGGCGCGAGCCGCGGAGTGGCTCCCGGAACGCATCCACAACCAGCTTGCGGCCGCTGCGGCCAGGACCAGCGCGGCTGCCCCATACGGCCACGCGCGGCGGTATGACGGCGGAGCGGGCGCCGCCGCTTCTGGCCGCACAGTGTCCGTCCGGCGCGCGAAGCGTTTCAGGTCCGCCCGCAGCTCCGACGCCGTCTGGCACCGCACCTCTCGGTCCTTCTCCAGCGCTTTCGTGATGATCCCTTCGATCTCCGCCGGCAACTTGGGGTTCAAGTCCCGCGGCGGCGTCGGCGCCCGATTCAGAATGCCGTCAAACACTACCGCGGTCGTATCGCCCTGGAAGGGTAGCGTGCCGGTCGCCATCTGGTACAGCACCACACCGAACGAGAACAGGTCCGTTCGCGCATCCAGGACCCGTCCCCGCGCCTGCTCCGGCGACATGTAGGCGACGGTCCCGACCGCCGACCCGGGCTTGGTCACCAGAACTTCTGTAAGGGTCGACGACTCGGGCGAGATCTGCCGCTCCGCGGCGAGCTTGGCCAAACCGAAATCCAGGATCTTCGCCTGCCCGCGCTCCGTGATGAAGATATTGGCCGGCTTGAGATCGCGATGGACGATGCCTTTGGAGTGCGCCGCGTCCAGGGCGTCCGCGATCTGAACGCCCCAGTCCAGAAGCTCTTCGGTCTTCAACGGCTGGCCGGCGATGCGATCCCCCAGCGTCTGGCCTACCAGCAGCTCCATCGCGATGAAGGGCCGGCCCTGGTCTTCGCCCATATCGTAAATGGTGCAGATATTGGGGTGGTTCAGCGACGAAGCGGTGCGAGCTTCACGCTGAAACCGCTCCAGCGCGTGGCGATCGTCCGAGTACTCGTCGGGCAGGAATTTCAGGGCGACATGGCGGCCGAGGCGACTGTCTTCCGCCTTGTAAACCACGCCCATACCGCCCCTGCCGAGCCTGCCCAGAACGCGGTACTGTGCGATGTTGCGGCCGGTCATGCCATCACCTCACCGGAATGCGGTAGAGGTTCCGCTGGACCGTCTCGCGCATGAAGGCATATATGTCCGGCGTCGGACCGGGCGCCACATCCAGCGAGTCGATGACCCGCACTCCCGGCAGACGTAGGACCTCCCGCTCGTCCTGGAAGCCGCCTGCCGGCATCTCGGGCAACACACGGCGGGCCGGCAGCGGGATCACATACGTATTGCCACATTTCGGGGATAGCAGCAAGAGCTTCCCGTCCGGGGACCATTTTCCAATCCCAGGGCTGAACAGGCGAACCGGAGGCCCGCCGCCAAGCGGGAGCGCCACTATGGCGGCGGACTGATCTTCGCTGGGACGCGTGTAAACCGCCAGCCATTGGCCGTCGGGGGACACGTCATCCATGTAGATGACCGGATGTTCGATCGCCTTCCGCAGTCCGGATCCGTCCTCGCGGACGCGGTAAGCAAATCCGTAGGTCCCTTCCCTGGAGCGGAAGAAGATCTCACCGCCTGGCCCGAACATGGGGCCGTCGCCTTCCACGTTGGGGATTTGCCGGGGCGGCAAGCGCCGATCAATGGGCGCCAGCCAGAGCCGTGGTTTGCCTTCGCGGTCTGGGGAAGCCAGCACCACCTGCCGCCCGTCCGGGGATAGGTCGTAGGCTTTGTTGAACAGATACGTTGCAATGGGAAAATTCGGGAGTAAGGGCTCGGTGCGCCCGGTATCCAGCTCCGCATACCACAATTCGCTTCCGTAGTCAGATGCGTTCTTCACCACCGTGCACAACAACGCCTTGCCGTCGGGGGTAAATTTGGCCCGGGAGGCCGCGCCTTCCAGCGAGACCTGCCGGTCGCCTTTCGAGTCGTGAACCCAGATGGCGCTCTGCTTCAAGCCGACGGCGGTGATGAAGGAACGGCCATCCGGCGCCATGGCGATGCCTTCCTCCTCCGTCGGCCCCGAGGTGATCTGCTCGAGGCCGCCGCGCGCCCCGGTTTCCGAGAAACGTTCGCGCCAGATGTGAAAACCCCCGCCGGCGCTGGAGTTGAGATACATCCACTTCCCATCGGGCGACCACGCCGCAAACCAGCACTCCGCGTCCGGCGGACCAACCGCCCGTCCCGGCGACTTGCCGTCCATGGGGACAAGCTGGCAAGGCCTGAACGGGCCCCGGTCGCTCATCTCCACCACCAGCGCCCACTTGCCGCCCGGCGATACGTAGGACCGGTGCGCCATGGCGCCCCTCGGCATGGGCACGTAAACGTCGCGCGCCCCGGCGCGGCTCTCCTCGGCCGTCACGATCTTCATGTGGTTGCCCTGGTGCTTGTCAATAATCTCGGAGAACAACACGTGCTTTCTGTCGCTCCACACCAGGCCCGAAGCGTTTGGCAGCCACTGCCGCGGCTCGCCTCCCAATACCGGCACCACCCAGGTGTCGTAATTGTTATGCGCGTCTAACGCGGTGTAAGCGATCTGCGACCCATCCGGCGAAAAGACGGGGCTCATTTTCAAAAGGTCATCCCGCGTGATCTGCTTTGGCCCGCCATCGGGCAGAAATTTGACGTAGACTTGGCCGGACGTAGTGAGTGAACTGGGCCCACGAATGAAGGTGATCATGCGCCCGTCCTGGGAGAGCGTGGGCTGGACGACGGAGTCCGGGAAGTGCGTCAACTGCACCCAGTCGGCGCGAGCCGCGAGCTGCCCCGCGGAACGCATCCACAGCCAGCCCGCAGCCGCTGCGGCCAAGACCACTGCTCCAGCCGCGGCATACAGCCACCCGCGGCGGCGTGACGGAGCAGACATCGGCGCTTGCGGATGTCCGCTCTCGCTCTGGCGCCCGAAGCGTTTCAGATCGGCCCGCAGCTCCGATGCCGTCTGCACCGCACCTCCCGGTCCTTCTCCAGCGCTTTCGTGATGATCCCTTCGATCTCCACCGGCAACGCGGGGTTCAAGTCCCGCGGCGGCGTAGGCGCCCGATTCAGAATGGCGTCAAACACTACCGCGGTCGTGCCGCCCTGGAAGGGCCGCGCGCCGGTCGCCATCTCGTACAGCACCACACCGAACGAGAACAGGTCCGTTCGCGCGTCTAAGACTTGTCCCCGCGCCTGCTCGGGCGACATGTAAGCGACGGTCCCGACCGCCGAGCCGGGTTGGGTGATCATGACTTCCGTGAGGGTCGACGCCTCGGGCGAGATCGGCCGCTCCGCCACGAGTTTCGCTAATCCGAAATCCAGGATCTTTGGCGGGCCGCGCTTCGTGATGAAGATATTGGCCGGCTTGATATCGCGGTGTACGATGCCTTTGGAGTGTGCCGCGTCCAGGGCGTCCGCGATCTGAACGCCCCAGTCCAGCAGTTCTTCGGTCTTCAGCGGCTGTCCGGCGATGCGATCCCCCAGCGTGTGGCCTTCCAGCAACTCCATCGCGATGAAGGGCCGGCCCTGGTCTTCGCCGATGTCGTAAATCGTGCAGATGTTGGGGTGGTTCAGCGCCGAGGCGGTGCGGGCCTCGCGTTGAAACCGCTCCAGCGCCGTGCGATCGTTAAAATACTCGTCGGGCAGGAATTTCAAGGCGACATGGCGGCCGAGGCGACTGTCTTCCGCCTTGTAAACCACGCCCATACCGCCCCCACCGAGCTTCCCCAGAACGCGGTACTGTGCGATGGTACGGCCCGTCATGTGCTCGCTTCACCCTTTGACCATACGGGTAGTCTACACCCTGTGGAAGAGGCGATAAACCAATCCCGCAAGGCCCACACCGGATCCGTCCGCGTCGCGCGCACGCGGGCAAAAAACAAGCTGCCATGGCCCCGCGGCGGATGCCCCCCGTCCGCCCGGCGCCGCCGGCGTTCATCTACCCGCGGTCTCGGAAACAAACCGTATTCGCCTCGTCATATGGGGTCCCTCATTGCTTCTTCGCGATCTCCGCGGCCATCATTTTCACCAGCTCCGCGTTGGTCATCGGCTCCCAGCCGTGGCCCTTCATCGGCCTCCCGTACTCGAACGTGGCGCCCGCGCCGGTGGTCTTCATGAAGTCCTCGAACAGGTAGACCGCCAGGTTCAGCCCGTAGTTGTCCATGTCGCCGCAATACAGGTGCAGCTTTCCTTTGAGCCGCGGACCCAGCTTCGCCCAGTTCGTGCGCACGTACCAGGAAAGATCGTAGCCGTGTTCGCGCATGTAGAGCGCCACGTAGTGGTTGATCTCGCCGGTGAGCTTGTCCCACAACGGCGAGGGATATCCGTCTTCGCCCACCGGCCCGTACACCGCCTCCCACGCCATGTACTGTTCGCCCGATCGCCCCTTGCTCCCTTCCACCGCTTCGATCTGGCTCTTTTGCCGCACCGTCTCCACCGTCTGCCCGTCCACCGTCCGCATCATCGGCCTCTCGCGCTCGACGTACTCGAAGCCTGGGACGTAGAACGCGTTTGGATCGTCGTAAATGTTGACCAGTTCCCAGCGCCGGAAATCCACCGGGTCGGGGTAGAACGTCCACGTGCTGCCGAAAAACTCCGGGTGATACACCTGCAATGCGAGCGACTCCCAACCGCCCGTCGAGCCCCCTGTCAGTACGCGTTCCGATGGCTTGCGGCTGAAGCGAAAATGCTCCTCCAGGTATGGGATCAGCTCCTGGAACAGCGCATCGCCGTACGGCCCGTTGTTCGCCGAGTTCACCGCGTACGAATCGTCGAAGTACGGCGTCGGGTGCTGGAACGTCACCGCGATCATGCGCGGAAAGTCGTCCCCCATCCACTGCCGCGCAAATTCGTAGCCCGCCTGCCCTCGCCCGCCGCCGGTTTGCTCGGGGCGCTGCTCGGTGAATCCGAAAGGCGCTCCCAGCCCGAAGTGCCCCTGCGAGTAAATGACCGGGTAGCGCTGCTCCGGATGCCGGTCGTAATCCTTGGGCAGCAGCACTGTGGCGCCGAGGTAGAACGGATGCCCCCAGAAATCCGTCAGCAGCTTGCTCCGGATCTTGACCCGCTTCACCCAAGCCGTGTCGGGCGGCGCCACCACCGGCGGAATCGCCTTCGCCAGCTCGATCTTCACGTTGTATCCCGCCGCCGGATCGAGGCGCACCCTCCGAATCTCGCTGTACAAATTCCCGGGAGACCGGTCGAACCTCTGCCCCTCCCACTGATCCATGTGCGCCCAGATGGTGTGGCCGTCCGCGCGGTGAAACTCCGTGTAGACGTTCACTAGCGCCTGCACGAAATAGACGTCGTCGGGAACGTCCTTGAGACTCTTGAGCGGATACCCCAGCGTCTTCGAGTCGATCACCGCCGCCTGTCCCGGCTTCCACTGCTCCACGTCCAGTCCGAAGAACGGCGTTTCCGACGCCCGCCAGTTCGCCGCTTGCAGGCGCGGCTCGGGAGTGTCTTTGCGGCTCAGGACGACATAGACGCGTCCCGTAATAGGCTGCGCGTGCGCGGATGCCGGAAACGAAATCTCAAATCGTGGCCCGGCGGCGGCCAAAGCCACGGCGGCCAGAAGCATGGACAGTGCCAGCAGACGGGTAATCACCTTTAGAGAGTATCAGTCCCCGTCCTTGGGAGCCACGACCGAGATTAGCCCTAAAGCGTTACCCGCAGTACGCCCGCCCCGTCCGCAGTCGCGCCGCTGCCGGAGCTAATGGCGATCGCACTCCCCGCGACACCTACGCTGTACGAGCCATTGGCCGCGAGCCCGGTCACCAGCACGGTATGGACACCGGTGGGAACAGACAGGGTGGCGCCGGCAAACGCCCCGTTGCCGCTCACCGGGAAATAAACCGCCGTGCTGCCCAACACCGCGCCATCGAAGCTGGTGCCGCTGCCGCTGCTGCTCTGCACGTAAGTAGCGGCTGCCATGGACGCACCGGGGTCCGCCCCCTGCAACACGTGCAGGAAGCGGGCGTCGGTGGGTCTGGTCAAGTCTTCTACCGTGAGAATGTACTGCGTCGGCTCCAGTTGCGCGACGGGATTCAGGAGGGCGACGTCGTAAGCGGCGGTGATCGACGGACTGTGCGGCAGCAGGGTCTCGACGAACAACTGCTGCCCGCTCGCCAGCGTCTCGGTGGCCACGTTCCCGGCGATTGTCGGGTTGGTGACGAGGCTCAGGTTGAAGCGCTTGAACAGGCCGCTCGCGAGCGTGGTGGCGCGGTCGTAGACCACCACGTAATCGTTGTTGAGCCACACGATCGACCGCGTGGCCTGCGCGATGTTGATAGCGGCATCGTTGGGCGACCAGTAATCGGGGCGGTTGAAGAGATTGGTCAGGTTGCTGGCCGCGTAAACGTACCCCGGTCCGGTGCTGCTGACGGTGGTGGGATCGCCGGCGTCGAGCCCTTCCATCCACATGCTGCCGTTGGCCCACTCGCCGCTCTCGTACCACTGCAGATTCGCCGGAGTGCCGTCGGCGCACCAATTCTGGAGCGCCAGCGTGTTGTGATACATGCTGGTCATACCCAGGGCGTTGTTGTCGTAGTTGCTCATCTCCTTGGTGAGCCATTCGCCCTTGCGGTAGAGCTCGAACTGCCCGCCGTCGCCGAGTTGGTGGTTGATGGAGATCCAACTGGCGCGATAGTCGAACATTGTGCCGGTGGGGGTCCAGTCGCTGTGGGCCAGGATGCGGCCGGCCGCCGGGTCGAAGAAGGTGGCCGGGAACGTGAGGCGCGGATCGGTCGCGGTGGGCGCAAGGGGATCGAGCAGCAGGAAGTAGAGGACCGACGCGGTGGAGCTATAGCTGAATGGTTGGGTGATGCGCGTCATCAGGGCGTTGGCGCCGCCTTCCGAGGCGTTCACGGCGAACCAGCGTGCGGCATTCAGGTGGGTGGTCAGGCCATTCTGCTGCTCCAGCAGCGCCAGCAGCGTGAACGACTGCATGACCTCCGGGGTTACCCACAGGCGCAACAGGTCGCCGTAGCTGGCGTATTCATACACCGGGCCCAGCCAGGGCTGGGAGGCGTAGACCTGTGCCGTGGGAACCAGCGACGACATGTATCCCCGGACGTACCGGTCCCACACCGGCGCGTTGATCAACTGAATCTGCGGGCCGGTGATGCTCGCATTGTTGAAGCCGGCGGTCTGAAGCGACAGCAACTGGGAAAGCACATAGGCGAAGGAGTGGCCGTAGAGCATGCCCTCGGGCGGCAATCCGCCGCTGGCCAGGCCGAAGCCGGCGCCGTTCCCCGCTATGCCATAGGCACTGGCCACCACCGAAGGGTCGCCCATCATCGCGAACATTTGGTAGAGCCACGCGCCGTTGGCATCCAGGATGTAGCTGCGCAGCGTGTTGCCCACCTGGGAAGCTGGAGCATTGGCGTTGACCGGCGGGTCGTCGCCCGGATCGATGCTCAACGCCATCATAGTCAGCAGGCGGGCATGCCCCAGGTAATAATTGTTGGACGCCATGCGGTACGGCTGGTTGTTGGGCAGAAGCTGCAAGCTGTTCATCGCGCCAATGGGCGAGGGATGATCGCCGCCGGTTGTGGAGGCGTTGAGACATTGGTTGGCCCACATCAGGAAGACGTTGCGGATGGTGGCTTTGTCGCTGGCGCTCAGGATCGGGATTCCGTTGGCGTCGGTGGCGTTGTAGATCCAGTCCACCATCAGTGGCCACTGCTCGCCCGAGCCGTTGGCGCGGTTGTACACCGCGAACATGGGATCGCGGAACGGCGCGCCCGCGAGGGGCCCCAGCGCGGCCAGGTTCATGGCGTACATCAGCAGGTTGCGCGTGTATTGCGCATACAGAATGCGGTTGGCGGGCAGAGGATCGATCAGGGAATTGAAGGCGAGGATGAACCCGTACTGTTCGGTGAGATCGCCCTGGTAGCCCTGGACGTCACCCGGATCGGGATAGGTGGGATTGGGTTGGCCGTTGGGGAAGAACTGGGTGTTGTAGATGCTGACCACCTGGTTCAGCAAGGGCAGCATTCCCTGCTGATAGACCGGGTTGGTGGAGACGGCCCACTTCTGCAGGTGTGGCAGGTCATTGGGTGTGACCCACAGGCGCGGGTGGGTGCTGACCGGGTAGGGAATAGTGGGCACGGCAGCGTAGTTCGCCGTCACCGTAGTGTTCGACGGGGGCATGCTGAGGGTGGTCGAGGCTGCGCTGGCGTTGGCCACGGCGGCCCCCGTCCAGTTCACGAAGAATTCCCCGGTCGGCGCGGCACCGGCCGCAATCGGCACCTGCGTGCCTGCCGTGTAGCTGCCAGTCCCGCTTCCGCCCACCACGGTTAGCGTGTACATGGGGGTTGGGGCGCAGTTCGCGGTGACGGTCGTATTGGCCGCGGGCATGGTGAGGGTGGTGGGCGATGCGTTCGCATTCTGTACCGTCGCTCCGGTCCAATTCACGAACGACTGCCCGGATGGCGGCGTGGCCGTGATGGTCACGACAGTCCCTGCCGCGTAGCTGTTGCCGCCGCTGCCGTTGACTACGGTCAACGTGTACTTGGTGGCCGTGCAGTTCGCGGTAACGGTGGTGTTGGCCGGGGGCATCGTGAGGGTGGTGGGCGATGTGCCGGCGTTGGCCACGGTCGCTCCGGTCCAATTCACGAACGACTGCCCGGATGGCGGCGTGGCCGTGATAGTCACGACAGTTCCGGCCGCGTAGCTGCCGCCGCCGCTGCCGTTGACTACAATCAGCGAGTACTTGGTGGCCGTGCAGTTCGCGGTAACGGTGGTGTTGGCCTGGGGCATAGTGAGGGTGGTGGGCGATGCGCCGGCGTTGGCCACGGCCGCTCCGGTCCAATTCACGAACGACTGTCCCGTTGGCGGCGTGGCCGTGATGGTCACGAGTGTCCCGGCCGTATAGCTGCCGCCGCCGCTGCCGTTCACCACGGTCAGCGTGTACTTGGTCGCGGTCCCGGAGAAGTTCGCGGTAACGGTGGTGTTGGCCGCGGGCATCGTGAGGGTGGTGGGCGATGCGTTCGAGTTCTTTACCGTCGCTCCAGTCCAATTGACGAACGACTGTCCGGATGGCGGCGTGGCCGTGATGGTCACTACCGTACTGGCCGCGTAGCTGCCGCCGCCGCTTCCGCCCACCACGGTCAGCGTGTACTTAGTCGGCGGAGGCGGCGATTTTCCCACCGGGACGGTGAGCGCGTTGCTGTAACCCGATCCGGGATTTTTCACGCAGAACGAGGCGGATGTGGAGGGGCCCAGATAGCCGGTCGCCGTGACGCTCGTGGGTGTCACCGCAGTGGTGCTCATCTGGATTAGCGAGTTGCTGCCATAGGTAATGTACACCATGGTGCCGGTCTGAAAGGTTGAGCCTTGAACCGTCACCGTGATCGTGCCTACAGCCACGGGATTCGGCGAGACCGACGTGATGGTCGGCCCCAGGCTCAGAAGATACACGTAGGTAATGCTCGATACCGTGCTGTTCACCGCGCTGGTCGCCTTGATCTGCACCGGATTCTGCCCCGGCAGGCTTGCGGGAGCCTGATAGAGGCCGGCGGTCGAGATGGTTCCAGCCGTGGAATTGCCACCCTTCGCGCCTCCGGCCGACCAAACGACGGCGGTGCTGGACAAACCCGTTACCTGCGCCGAAAACTGGACGCTACCTCCGACAACCACCTGCGGCGTGCCGGAAGGAGTGATGACTATGCTCTGCGCGGCAAGATTTCTGGTTGCCGCCAGCGAAGCACCAAGCAATACTACGAGACCTGCGATCTTGGGCATTATTTCCTCGGAGATCCGTCCCGATCACGAGCTGCATTTTTCAGCTACCTGTATAATGTACCTGCCCCTGAAAGATAGTTCTAGACTCTCAGTACTATTTAGGTAATCCCTGCTAACCGAAGTTAACGGAAATCTCTACTTAGCGTCCAATAGGCGCCGGAAATATTCGTGATTATCTACTTGACAACAATAGCGGCTTGCGCCCTACTACATATAGAGGCCGCAGAATGAACCTGATAGACGTCACCAAACAATTTGCAACCGAGGAAAATTGCATCAACTACCTCGAAGCGATGCGCTGGCCGGATGGCGTCGAATGCCTTAGGTGCGGAAGCAAGCGTGTCACGCGGTACACGAAAGCGGTCGGCACGCGAACGCGGAAGAACCCCAAAACCGGCACCGAAGAAATCAAGCCGGTGCCGGCGCGTATACTCTACGTTTGCCTGGATGGCAGCTACCAGTTCTCGGCAACCGAAGGAACCATCTTCAACGATACCCACCTGGACCTGGAAAAGTGGTTCATGGCCGTGGCGCTCATGGTGAACGCGAAAAAAGGCCTGAGCGCTCTCCAGATGAAACGCGATCTCAACGTGGCCTACAAGACTGCGTGGTACCTGAACCACCGCATCCGTAAGGCCATGGGATTGGTGGAGTTGGCCAATGAAGAACCGCTCACCGGAATCGTTGAGCCGACGAAACGTACATCGGCGGCAAGTACGACAAGCGCCGCAAGTGCGCACGCTACGACAAGGCTCCCGTGTTTGGTGTGGTCGAACGCGATGGCAAGGCTCGGACGTACCACATGCCGGAAGTGAACCGCAAGGCCGTAGTAGACAAGCTGAGGGACAGCGTTTCGATAAAGGCCAATGCGGTCTACACGGACGATAGCGACCTGTACGACAAAATGCCGAAGAACGTTCGGAAGCACGAAATAGTGAACCATTCCGCGCATGAATGGGTCCGCGGCGACGTTCACACCTGCACCATCGATGGATACTGGGGTCCCCTCAAGCGCGGCATCATAGGGAGCTTCCACCAGATCAGCGTGAAGCACCTGCACCGCTACCTCTCGGAATTTCAGTTTCGTTGGAACAATCGCGAGGCCAAAGAGATATTCGCGCTTGTGATCGCGGCGCTGGTGATAGGATCGGCGCTGCCGTACGCGAAGCTCATCGAGAGCGTTGATGAACATCCGGACGCGGGACCGGAAGTCTCGCTGGACGAGCAGCCGTTCTGATCACCGGTGGTACCAGTCTTGGCCTCCTGGATCTAGGGCAAAAATAACCCAAATGGGTTGACATGCTGTTTGCATTGTGTTCACATATAGGTTAACATTAAGGCATGTTCGATGCGGAGACCTGTGGCCTATGCGGGCTGCCGGTACACGATAGTGTACGCAGTCTGCTTGAATCAAGAATCGCCTGGAGAGCAGTTCTATGACGGCGACGGGTTGGACGATGGCGATAGAGCAAAGTTGAACAAGCTGTTTGAGACTTTGGGGGACCAAGGCAAGATCAGCAATGAGCAGAAATTCAAAAAGATCGACGACACGGAGTTTTTTGAGTTCAAGAGCTTCCAAATCCGGATGCCTTGTTTCTTTGTGAGGGGACAACTCGTTGTCATCACTCATGGCTTCTTCAAGAAGAAGGACAAGACGCCGTCCGGCGAGATTGACCGGGCAAACGGATCAAAGATGAAGACGAACAAAATGAGCGACGCGAAAAACACTCAGTACAAAGACAAATTCCAGGAGTTCATCGCCGACGATGAGCGGCGGCGCCTCTACGAGCGGGAATCGCTCGCTTTCGACGCTACGGAGTTGATTGCCCACTTGATGGCCGAGAGTAAGGTCAGTAAGGCCGAATTGGCTCGCCGCATTGGGAAGACGCGGTCCTATGTCACACAGGTTCTGGCTGGTTCGCGCAACCTGACCGTCTATACTCTGGCCGATTTGGCATTCGCTCTCGGCTATTGCTTCGAATTGAAGGCGCGGATGTGTCGGCGACAGGGTGAGGACGCTGAACAGACCAGTTCGAAGACGTGTCGCATGTACCGCATCCCCCAATGGCCTGATCAGAATGTTTACAAAGAACCCGTCCGCAGGAGAAGGACCTCTGCAAAGAGTCATTGATTGCGTCTTCGGAGCATAGATGAACAATCCATACTCCATTACCCAGGCCCCGGATCGACTCAGGCTCGCTGGCTCATTGCAGCAACATGCCGCCGTTCTGAACATTCGCCTCATTGAGACAGCAGGCACGTGCAAGAAAGCTCTCGGCGAAAAAGGTGCCAGCGCTCCGTTCAACATTGCTGCTGAATTCCGCGCTGAAACGGGCGCATGCGGAGATCGCCGTCTTCGTATAAACACTCATTTCTCTTTCAAGCTGATCAGTGAACAGGAAAAGATTGAAGTCATTGCTCTCCAGTGCGTGATGGAAGCCGAATACGTGCTTGCAGAGGGATTCCAACCAACGCCAGAGCAGATCGAAGCATTTAGAGAGGGCCCTGCCATCTTCAACTGCTGGCCCTTCTTCCGCGAGTACGTCCAAAGCACCGTAATGCGGATGAATTATCCACCGCCGCCTATTCCATTCCTTTGGCTGGAAGTTAAGAGGATCGAAACAGATTCAGCAGTGAATGCAGCGGACGCTTCAAGCGAGCCAACGAAGACAACGCGTAAATCGGCGCAGCGTAAGATTTCGGAGGGCGTCTAGCTCTAGCTGGCGCTAGGAGCGGTCTCATAAAACGCAATGCTCTGCCGGGCATGGGGTCCGATCCCCCCACCCTCCGCTCAAATTATACCGCTCTTCGGCGTCTTCTCAAAAAGTAAACCAGGCTGCGATCCTTCAGAAGAGTGGTGGCAGCGACTCTATGCTATTGTGGGGCCTGGAAAAAGCAAAAGGCCCGATTCGCAGTGAGGCCTTTCGCAAGAACGTTTGGGTGGCACTCAAACGATAGTAGAGGAGTGCGCCCGCGTGCAAGTGCTTAAGCTGAACACATGTTCTACAAGGTTCTTCAGCTCGTTGGGGTCGGGCTCGCGACGCTTCTGCTTATCGGGATTGAGATCCTAGATTGGCAGAGCAGAATGGATATCCTGCAAAATCGCTGGCCACGGATTTGGAGGACGCTAAATAACCGTGCGGCCAGGACTCTGCTGTTGGTCGCGATCATTGTTTTTCTGGTCCGGGACTTTGAGGACAGCGTAGCTACGGCGCTCCCGCCAGTCGTTAAGATTCCGCCACCTCCGGCCCCGCAAATCGTGGTTATCCCAACAGTTCCGGCTTCAGCCGCCGGCGGCGACCACAAGGAACCGCCTCACCAGGAAAAGACCGCCCCGGCGCCCAAAACATCTCCAGGTGGCGGCATTGTAATAACGCAGAAGGGCAATGGCCCTGGCAGCCCAAATGTCGTCACGACTGGCGCAAACAGTCCCGTAACGACCGGTCCGGGGAGTCCGATAACCATCAATCCAGCACAGAATCCGAATCGGCCGTCCCTGACCTATTTCTGTAACGGAATGTGGCGCAGTGCCGGGCCGGGTGCTAACGCCGCGCTGGAGATCACTATGGGAGGCAACGATTCGGTCTTCCAAGAGATGATCGAGCTAAACAACACCCGGAAATACTCTGGGTTATTGGCTTCGTGCTCGAAGGAAATTCAGGCGAACCCAGATTGGCTGACTCCCTATCTATTTTGCGGGCTTGCCCACCTCTCTCTGGGAGATCAAGGCAAGGCAAACGAAATGCTGAAGCGCTTCGACGAGAAAACGGGGCCGGCGTATTCCGAGGGTGCGTGCAAGCAGATCTCTGATTATCTGCATGCTCATCTAAAGTAATAAGTAGCCCGACACCTCAAAATCAGAAGGAGAGCAATTATAAGCCGCAATGCTCTGCCGGGCATGGGGTCCAATCCCCCCGCCCCCACTCAAATCATATCGCCGTTATCTTCTGAAACGTACTAGTCTTGGACCGGACTTTTCGGAGCACAGTGTCCGATTCGACACCGCATCTACGAAAAGAGGAAAGGTCCGATGAAATCAATTCTGGTTCTTTGGCTTTCCGCCTGGTTCTCAAACGTAACAACCACCCAGCTCGTGGACGACCTGGAAAGGCAACTCGGCGCCAACCGGGATGCGTATCTTGCCGGCGCGCGTACGACAGCACAACAACAGGCCGCGCTCCAGTATTTCGATCAGCAATGGGCTTGGCTGCAATCTTCGGATGCCTGCGGCAGCAAATTGCTTGGCAGGGCCGGGCAGACTTCGGCACTCGCGAGAATTTACCCGGTTTTGCTCGCCAAAAGTGACCCACCCAGGCCGCGCGAAAGAGCCGATTGGCGCGGGGCAACGCCGCGTCTTGGCGCGCGCCAAATGCTGTT
>Ga0209517_10002483_pt1 | contig 25877 bp, 27 predicted proteins | sample PeaSoiMetSII2010_FD_187695 | JGI IMG/M metagenome (GOLD analysis project Ga0209517, IMG submission 187695) | Peat soil microbial communities from Weissenstadt, Germany - SII-2010 (SPAdes) (version 2) | ecosystem: Environmental > Terrestrial > Soil > Wetlands > Peat | place: Germany... | reverse complement strand
CGCGCCAGCTTGAGCCCACTCGCTCCCGGTGCCTGGAGCCACACATCAAACTCGCCACCGCTCGCACCCCAAAGAAAATCGCAATCAGTGCAGAGTTTTTCAGCAGCCTGCTAGAGCATCAGGGGTGCGCACCGGCGCTAGCGCCGTGGTGTCGTTTTGCGGAACGCGCTTCAGCGCATCGATTTGAGCTTTGGCGATGTCGGCGAAATGCCCGGACGAGTACTGTCTCAAGTACTCCTCGAAAGCCGATTGACTCCCCTGCGCCGTCGTAGCTTGCCAAAGTGCAAGCTCGATGGCGTCGCCGCTCGCGTTGACGCTCGTCGTTGGGGACTGGGCATTGGCTGGTTTCGCGGCGCTTGGCGGCGGTCCGGCGGGCGTGGCTTGCGAGGTGCGTGGCGTCGGCGGCGCCGTTGCCGGGGCGACGGACTGGCTCTCCTTGCCGCCGCCGCTGGGTAGCCAGCGCTCGAGCCAGGACGGATGCAGCCGCCAAACCGCTTCGGTCGATCCGACCACCAGGCAGAACGCCAGCACGGCGGCGATCCTCGCGCCCGTGAACCATCGCCTGCCTCGGTCACCGCGCACGGGTTTGCCAGGGGACGTCGACGCCACGGCAAAGACCCGCACCGATTTATCGATATTCTTGAGTCGCTGCTGCCCCTGGTCCTCAAACTGGAGGGAGAGGATACCGCGCACCTGCTCGCGAACCACGGCCGAGGTATAGATCCCGCCCGGCGGCGCCAGCGATTGCAGGCGCGCCGCCACGTTGACGCCGTCGCCCAGCAGATCGTCACCCCTCACGAACACCTCGCCCGTGTGCACGCCGATGCGGAAGCTCATGCGTCGCTCGCGCGGCAGCCGCTGGTTCTCCTGGACCAAAGTCGCCTGGACCTCGATCGCGCAGTGCAAGGCGTCGACGACGCTGCCGAACTCGGCAATGACGCTGTCGCCGGCCGTGTTTGCGATGCGTCCGTTCCGCCGTGCGATGGCTTCGTCGAGGATCTCGCGACGGACGGACAGCATGTCGATGGTGCCGTGTTGGTCCGCCCGCATCATCCGGGAGTAGCCCGCGACATCCGCGGCCAGGATGGCGGTCAGCTTTCGGGGAGATGCAGCAGCCTGACCCATTTGCCCGAAACAGCCTCCCGCTTTTTCGGAGCATGATCCTGAGGCACAGAGCCTAACAGAGCCAATGGCCTAAGGGGAGTGACGCGGGAGCCCCCGGCCGCCAGAGCCTATACCGAGCCTCAGATTGGCTCTTCCGGCTATTGGAACCTCCGCCGCAAGCCCAGAGGTCCCGCAGTCGAGCGGCTTGTTCCTGGGCGTTTGATTGCAGAACTGTGACGAACCTTCTTGACGCGCGGTGAGTTGCCGGGGTCAAACTAGTCGCGGTGTAACCTTGGTCACATACAAGGTTAACGTCCAAGCTCAGGATAGTATTATGCTAGGGGAAACAGATGCGGCGCGTGGTGGTTGCCGTGCCAGAATGTGTCATGCACATTTTTGTTTGCAGGCGCATTGGCGCTTGTCCAAATCTGTCGCTCAGAAGCGGAGCAACTCAATGCGGTCCCCGATGACCGCTCTGTCCTGGGAGGAAGTCATGAGAGCTGCCATCTTTGCCGCCGTTTTTGCGCTCGCATTTGCTCCGCTGCCGGCTTCAGTGAGCCAGTCTGCGCGTGCTCAAGGGGTGAATTTCTCCAATAGCGAGCCGCGTGACGAGCAGAGTGAGACGATCGCGTGCTCGCAATCCCGGCTACAGCCGCCTGCCGGTCTCGATGTCCAATGTGGACGGTATGCGCTTTCCAATTCCCACTGCTCCAAACAGGGTTTTGTGGTGGAGAGCAAGGCAGGCGGGCCATCCATATTTGTTTTCGCCATGACGCAATTGCGAAGCAGCAAATACTGCGGGATCGCGGCACCACAGAGCGTTAGAAGCGACATGGTGACGTCGGTGAAGAAATATCGGCCGTTCGTGCATGACGATGCGACCAACTGGACCAAGAAGCCAGTCGAGCTCAAGCACGCCGGGCTCGCGCTGTTCTTCGATAGCCCGAAAACGGATAGAGACGGCAGGTGCGTCGCGTTCTACCAGCCGGGCCCACCAGTCGTAAATTATGGCGGGGACGCCGCGCCGACTCACTCCTATTTGCGCGACTACTACTACCGCGGCTGGATCTGTGCGGCCCCGGGCCAGACGTTGACCAAAGCTCAGGCGGAAGATCTGATCAAATCCTTCAAGGTCACCTCTAAATAAGGATCTTGATTCCAGCGGCGTCGCATTCGGTTCCACTCATGCGGAGGGTGCGCAATGGCGAAGACGCGCACCCTCGCGTACGCTGGCGGCGCTCTGTACGGGTCTCTACGATAGCTCGCAGATGTATGCCCTCACTGAGCCCTGGCTCGGGCTGCGTAAAATCTAGGGCAGTCTAATCTTCCCCGAGCGGCACAGACACTCGGTGCCGCAGATCTCGCGACGCAGGCGGTGCCCGCTCTGCGCGGCCTTGACGTCGGGTAAAATATGCATAGGCTATGCATTATGCTGCTTGCGAGCAAGCTTGGAGCCCTGAGCGTGCTGCTCTCGGATATCGGAGAGCGGGCGGCTGACGGTTTCTCGCAGAGTGCGGCGGGGCTCCTGCTGACGCTGCGGTTTCGCTCGCTGCTGACCGCGACGGAGCTGGCCGACATCGTAGGGATCGCTCAGCCGACGGCGGTTCGAGTTCTCGATGGTCTGGTCCGCCGAGGCCTCGTGGTGCGTCAGAAGCGCGCTGGCCGTGCGGCGCCGGTGCGTCTGACCAGCCTCGGCCGAAGACGCGCTGAGCGGCTGCTCTCGGCGCGGCTCGAGGCCATCGGTTATGTCGTTGCGACGTTGTCGCGCAACGAGCACGCGGAGCTGGAGCGCATCATCGACAAGCTCCTGGCGGCGGCGGCGACATCGCGGAGCTTCGCCCGGACGACCTGCCGGCTTTGCGACCACGCGGCCTGCGACGGGCCGCGCTGCCCCATCGGCACGCGCGCGACGGAGCTCGAGCGCGAGGCTGAAATCGCATCCAGGGGAGGCAGAGCATGCTGATCGAGCACGCGGGCAAGCGGCCTCAGGTCGACGATGCCGCTTGGGTCGCACCCGATGCCACGGTCTGCGGCGACGTCGTGATCCGTGCGGGCGCCCGTGTTCTCCATGGCGCGCGCCTGGTCGGCGAGACCGGCGGGAGCATCCTTATTGGCCGAAATTGCATCGTGATGGAGAACGCGGTGCTGCGCGCGACGGGGCGGCACCCCCTCAGCATCGGTGACCACTGCCTGATCGGCCCGAGCGCGCATGTCGTGGGCGCGCGCCTCGAGGATCAGGTCTTCGTCGCGACCGGGGCCGCCATCTTCCATGGCGCCGTTCTGGGCCGTGGCGCGGAGGTGCGCGTGCATGCCATCGTGCATCTGCGCACGCGATTAGAGCCGGGTGCCACCGTGCCGCTGGGCTGGATCGCCGTGGGCGATCCCGCGCGCATCTTGCCGCCCGACCGGCACGACGACATCTGGGCGGTGCAGGCGCCGCTCAATTTTCCGCGGTGGGTCTACGGATTGGACCGCGATACGCCCGATTTGATGGTTCAGGTCACCCGCCGCCTCTCGGAAGCGTTGGGCGCGCACGGGCAGGATGTCGCCGTGGACTCCTGACGGCACACTCCGCCTCGGCAGAATTCCCGCACAAGGATCGGATATCGGCGAGCTCGGTGCCGCTCGTAAGCTTGCGCCTCATCAAGCTTGGCCGGAGATCCCCGATGCTGCGTCTCTACGACTATCCGCCGTCCCAGAACGCCTGGAAGGTTCGTCTGCTGCTGAGCCACCTCGGGCTCACCTATGAGCGCGTGCCGGTCTCGATCTTCGAGGGTGAATCCCATACCGATACCTTCCTCGAGAAGAACCCGGCGGGCGCGGTGCCTGTGCTCGAGGTCGAGCCCGGCCGATACATCGCGGAATCGAACGCGATCCTCTGCTATCTCGCGGAGGGCACGCCGTACTTGCCACAGGAGCCCTTCGAGCGCGCGCAGGTGATGCAGTGGCTGTTCTTCGAGCAGAGCTACGTCGAGCCGCAGATCGGCAGCCTGCGGTATTGGGCGCTGACCGGGAAGCTCGGAAAGCGCTCGACGGACATGATCGACGGCAAGCGCGCTTATTCGCTGCGCGCGCTGGCGGCGCTCGAGCGGCATCTTGCGACCCGCTCGTTCCTCGTGGGCGAGCGCTACACCATCTCGGACATGGCGGTTTACGCCTACGCCGCCCACGCGGACGAAGCCGGGCTGGACCTCGCGCCTTATCCCGCATTCCGCGCGTGGATCGAGCGCGTCAAGGCGCAGCCGGGATTCCTCGGAGAGCGGTACCCTTATTCGATCGATCCGCACGCGAGCCGGGAACTCGGCTAAGCGCGCGCGGCTTTCCTCGCGTGCCGCCCTCGCCTATGGTGGGGGCATGGGATCAGGACGCAAGACACTGTTGCTTACGGGCGCCAGCCGCGGGATCGGCCACGCGACGGTGCGGCGGTTCAGCGAATCCCAGTGGCGCATCATCACGTCCTCGCGCGATCCGGTGCCGCCGGAATGCGGGCGCAATCCCTTCTGGACCGATCATGTCACCGCCGATCTCTCCGATGCGGGGAATATCGACGGCTTCGTCGCGGAGGTGATGAGGCTGCTGGGGGATGCCGGGCTCGATGCGCTCGTCAACAACGCCGGCTTCTCGCCGAAATCGCCGACGCGCGAGCGCCTGGGCTGCCTCAACGGGGATCTCAGGGATTGGCATGAGGTGTTTCAGCTCAATTTCTTCACGCCGCTGATGCTGGCGCGCGGCCTCGCCGCTCCGCTCGCGCATGCCAAGGGCACCATCGTGAACGTGACCTCGATCGCGGCGCACGCGGTGCACCCCTTCGCCGGCTCGGCCTATTCCACCTCCAAGGCGGCGCTCTCGGCGCTGACGCGCGAGATGGCAGTGGAGTTCGCTCAGCTGGGTGTACGCGTCAACGCGGTGGCGCCCGGCGAGATCGAGACCCAGATGCTCTCGCCCGAGACCGACGCGTTGATCCCGAGGATTCCGCTGGCCCGGCTCGGCACACCCGCCGACGTGGCCTCGACGATCTTCTATCTCTGCACCGACGCCTCGTCTTATGTGACGGGCACCGAGATATTCATCACGGGCGGCCAGCACTTGTTCTGAGTAGTCGCGTTGCGAAGCGGGCGCTCTATGGCCCGCGAGCGATCAGAGTAGGGCTTGGCGGCAGCCCTTCAGCCACGCGATGCGCGCCTCGATCTGCGCGATGTCGTGATCGAGCCAATCGCGGAACAGGCCGGGCATCGCGCCGTGGCGGGTGCGGAGGTCCACGAGGCGGGCGAGTTCGCTTTCGTAGGCGCCGACGACGAGCGCGATCTGCTGGGATTGCTCGGCCGCGGGCAGCTGGTCGAGGAAACGCAGCTTCAACGCGAGGCCGAGCTTTCCGAGGTCGGTGCTGGGTGCGCGCAGGTTGGCGCGGAGCAGGCTCTGGAGCGCGGCGTGCCCGCTCGTGGTCAAAGTCAGCTCGGGGTTCTCGGCGTTGGCGCGCGCGGTGGGTGTGACCAAGCCTTCGTAGCGCAAGAGCTCCAGCGAGGTCCCCATGAGCTCGGGCGACGGGCCCACGATCCGGCTGGTGAGAAAGCGCACTTCCGCCGTGAGATCCGCATAGCGCCGCGGCGCCTCCGCGAGCAAGCCGAGGGCGGCGAGCCGGATCGCCTCGGCGGGAATCAGAGAATGGTCGCGGAACATGGGCACTCCTCAGGCGACGCGCCGCTGCACGATGCGCGACCACACGTCGCAGAGCGCATCCACGAGGCGGTCGATGTCAGCATCGCTGTGCAGGGGCGTGGGCGTCAAGCGCAGCCGCTCGGCGCCCCGCGGCACGGTCGGGAAATTGATGGGCTGTACATAGATGCGATGGCGCGCCAGCAGTTCGTCCGAGGCCTGCTTGCAAAGCCGCGCGTCGCCGACGAGCACCGGCACGATGTGGCTGGGCGACGGCATGAGCGGCAGCCCGGCTGCGATCAGCCGGCGCTTGAGCGTCGCGGCGCGCTCCTGGTGGCGCTCGCGCATCGCGGCATCTGCCTTGAGATGCCGGACGCTCGCGATCGCCCCGGCGGCGATCACGGGGGGCAGCGACGTCGTGAAGATGAATCCCGGCGCGAAGCTGCGCAGGAAATCCACCAAAGCCGTCGATGCCGCGACGTAACCGCCCATCAGGCCGAACGCTTTCGCGAGCGTGCCCTGGATGAGCGTGAGCCGGTGCATCTGGCCGTCGCGCTCGGCGACGCCGCCGCCGCGCGGACCATAAAGCCCGACCGCGTGCACCTCGTCGAGATAGGTCATGGCGCCGTGGCGCTCCGCGGCATCGCAGAGCTCGGCGATCGGCGCGATGTCGCCGTCCATGGAATAGACGGATTCGAAACAGACGAGCTTCGGCCGCGCGGGGTCGGCCGCGCCGAGCAGGCGATCGAGGTCGCCGGGATCGTTGTGCCGGAAGATGCGCTTTTCCGCGCCGCTGTGGCGGATGCCCTGGATCATCGAGGCGTGATTGAGCGCATCCGAGAATATGATGCAGCCGGGAATCTGACTGCCCAACGTCGCGAGCGCGGCGTCGTTGGCGACGTAGCCGGAGGTGAACAGCAGCGCGGCCTCTGTCCCGTGCAGCTCCGCCAGCTCCCGCTCGAGCACGGCGTGATAGTGCGTGCTGCCGGAGATGTTGCGGGTGCCGCCCGCGCCCGCGCCGCTGCGGTCGATAGCGTCGTGCATCGCCGCCAGCACCGCGGGATGCTGTCCCATTCCGAGATAATCGTTGGAGCACCACACGGCGACGTCGTCGCTCAAGCCGTGATGGCGCGCGGTCGGAAAGGCGCCGGCACGGCGCTCGAGCTCCGCGAAAACCCGGTAGCGCCCTTCCGCCTTGAGCGCGTCCAATCGCGTCCTGAAGAAGCCGTCGAAGTCCATGAGCCGCACGCCTACGGTCGATCGCCCTGCCTGATCTATACCGCGATCACGGCCGGAGAGCGCGATTTTTCGCGTCGCATGGCGCCGTACTCGCGCCAACGCGCGAACAGATCGTTCAGAGGTAGCGACAAGCTCGGAAGCAGCGCAACTGGAAGCGCGCCCTGCTCTCCTCTCGCACCGTCGGCACGAGAGGAGAGGTCGGGATGCGTTGAAACCTCGCGTCTAGGCGACGGAGGCGAGGCCCTGGCGTCCGAGCGCCTTGGTGACGTCGTCGAGCGCGCGGCCGAAGCGCTTGAACATATCGTCGATCTCGGGCTCCGTGATGACGAGCGGCGGACAGAGCGCCACGTTGTCGCCCATCGCGCGACAGATCAGCCCGTGCTCCTGAGCGCGCATCTGCACCATGTTGCCGACGCCCTGCGCGGGATCGAAGGTCTGCTTCGTGGCCTTGTCTGCAACGAGCTCGATCGCGCCGACGAGGCCGATGCCGCGGACCTCGCCTACGAGCGGGTTCTCGCCGAGGCGCCGGAACGCGTCCTGGAAGCGCGGCATCACCTTGCGCACGTGGCCTACGATATCGCGCTCCTCGTAGATCTTGAGCGTCTCGTTCGCGACCGCCGCGGCGACGGGGTGGCCGGAGTAGGTGTAGCCGTGGGCGAACACCCCGATCTTCTCGCTCTCGCTGACGCAGGCCTGGTAGATCGCCTCCGAGATGATGGTGGCGGAGATCGGCAGGTAGGCGGAGGAAAGCGCCTTCGCGCAGGTGATGATGTCCGGCTTCAGGTTGAAGGTCTCGCTCGCGAACAGGCGGCCGGTACGGCCGAAGCCGCAGATCACCTCGTCCGCGATGAACAGCACGTCGTATTTCTTGAGGATGGGCTGGATCTTGTCGAAGTAGGTCTTGGGCGGAACGATGACGCCGCCCGCGCCCATCACGGGCTCGGCGATGAAGGCAGCGACGGTCTCGGGATCCTCGCGCAGGATCTGCGACTCGAGGCTCTCGGCGAGCCGGGTCGCGAACTGCTCCTCGCTCTCGCCGGGCTTGGCGAAGCGATAGTGGTGCGGGCAGTCGGCGTGCCGGATGTTCGCGATCGGCAGGTCGAAGTCGCGGTGGTTGTTGGGGAGCCCGGTGAGGCTCGCCGCGGCGACGGTGACCCCGTGATAGCCGCGCATGCGCGCGATGATCTTCTTCTTGCGGTGCTTGCCGCGGGCATTGTTGTAGTACCACACCAGCTTGACCGCCGTGTCGTTCGCCTCGGAGCCCGAGTTGTTGAAGAACACCTTCGACATCTTGACCGGCAGGAGGCGCAGCAGCCGCTCGGCCAGGTCGATGCTGGGATTGTGGGACTTGTGGTTGAAGATGTGGGAGTAGGGGAGCATGCGCATCTGCTTGGTCGCGGCCTCGACCAGGCGCTCCTCGCCGTAACCCAGGGACACGCACCAGAGCCCGGCCAAGCCCTCGATGTATTTCTTGCCGTTCTCGTCGGTGACGTAGACGCCCTTGCCCTCGGTCAGCACCAGCGGACCCTCGGCTTCGTGCCTCTTGAGGTGCGTATAGGGGTGGAGCTGGAATGCAATATCGCGGCTCGCGGCCGAATTGCCTCGGTCCATGGCTGGGCCTTTCTGGATGGGAACGCGGGAAGGTGACTGGCGGGTACTATCGTCCGGAACCCTCAGCCGAGTCAAACCCGTGGCGCCTTGCGCCGCAATACAAATCGCCGCGCCGGCCAGGCGCTACTTGAACTCGAAATCGATGGTCAGGGTGAGCGGGAGGCCGATCGAGAATCCCTTCACCTCGATGTAAGGGTTGTTTCTGTACTTGTTCCGAAGCTCGGCGGCGCGCTTCAGCAGTGCCTCGCGCTTGCGGTCCCACCACCCCGACTCCGCCTGCGGCGCGAGGTCGACGGACATGAGCATCCGGGCCGCCGGCTGCCTCGCCCGGCTCCGCGGCTTGTCGCCGAGGAGGGCAGTCCCCTCTGGTGGCGTCACGGCGAGGAGGTTGGATTGGATCGGAAGATCGGGTCCGAACGCGGCGAGCTCGCGGCTCAGCCGCTTCACCAAGCTTGCCGGGATCTTCCGCTTCGTCATCGGCGTCTTCGGGCGCATCGCGAGGGCCTCAAAGTTTCCGCGGGGCGGACGTCTCGGCATCATAGAGATTGCTTCGGCATCTTCAACGATGACTAGGGGTCGCCGGCGACCGGTTCCTCTGGGCCGGTGCACCCATTGTAACATTTTCCTACCTGCGGCGCTCGGTCGCACCCTCGCGAGAAAATCTATATCCGTCAGACTATTGCTGGGTTATGCGCCGGCGTCATCCCGAGGATATCAACAGCCTTGTCCAGAGGTTGCGGGGGATGCCCGGCATTGCGCGTGGCGAATCACTCTCCGCTGCCGCATTGTTGCGCAGCCGATCACGGTGAACGAGGGCCGCCGATGTCTCGCTCGCCCAATGAGGCGCCGGAGGAACCACTCGACCTCGAGCGCCTGGTCATCGACAGCGACTATCGCCAGGAGGTGATGCTGCGCCTCAAGGCGGAAACGCTCACGCGCCGCGCCAGGCACCTCGCCTCGCGCACCCGCAAGCCGCCGGCCTCCCGCAAAGATTGACAGGCGCCCGACGGCGCCTATCTTCCCGCCATCGCGGCCACGCCGCGCGATCGGCGCGCGAGTCAACTCGGGCAGCGCCTCTGGCATGATCGCCTTCATCATTCGTCGTGTTGGCCAGTCCGTCGCCGTCATGCTGGCGGTGGGCTTTATCGCTTTCGCCCTCTTCAGCTACATCGGCGATCCCCTCGCCAGCATGGTGGGCCAGGACACCTCGGCGGTCGAGCGGGAGCAGCTTCGCCACCAGCTCGGCCTCGACGATCCCTTCGTCGTGCAGTTCGGCCGCTTCCTCGGCCGCGCGGCTCAAGGCAATTTCGGCATCTCCTATCAGTACGCGCGGCCGGTGCAGCAGCTCTTGGCCGAGCGGCTTCCCGCCACGCTGGAGCTCGCGCTCGTCGCGTCGCTGCTCGCGCTCTGCATCGGCATGCCCATGGGCGTCTATACCGGGCTCCACCGCGACACCTGGATTTCGCGCATCGTCATGGCGGTGTCGTTGATCGGCGTGTCGCTGCCGACCTTTCTCACGGGCATCCTGCTGATCTGGATCTTCGCGGTGGTGCTGGGCTGGTTGCCGTCTTTCGGGCGCGGCGACGTCGTGCACCTGGGCTGGTGGAGCACCGGGCTCCTCACGATATCCGGCATCAAGGCGCTGATCCTGCCGGCGATCACGCTCGCGCTCTTCCAGATGACTCTGATCATGCGCTTGGTGCGCTCGGAGATGCTGGAGGTGCTCCGCACCGACTACATCAAGTTCGCGCGCGCCCGCGGCCTCCCGAACCGCAGCGTCAATTTCGGCCACGCGCTCAAGAACACGCTGGTGCCCGTGATCACCATCATCGGCCTGCAGCTCGGCCAGGTCATCGCTTTTTCCGTCATCACCGAGACGGTGTTCCAGTGGCCGGGCATGGGTTTCCTGATCGTGCAGGCGATCGGCTTCGCGGACGTGCCGGTGATGTCGTGCTATCTGATGCTGGTCTCGGCATTCTTCGTGGCGATCAATCTGATCGTCGATCTCCTCTATTATGCCGTCGATCCGAGGCTGCGCCTCGATCGCGCCGCCGCCGGCCATGGTCACTGAGAGCGAGCGGCTCGCGGCGGCGCTTCCGGCAATCGCCCGGAAGGGCGCGCTCCGGCGCGCGCTCGACAGCGACCTCTTCTACAGCTTCCGCCGGTCGCCGGTGACGGTGGCGTCCGCGGTCGTCACCGTCGTCCTGATCGCGAGCGCGCTGCTTTGCGGCTGGATCGCTCCGCATAATCCTTTCGATCTCGCCAGCCTCAACATCCTCGACTCCCAGAATCCGCCGGCCTGGACCTCTGGCGGAAGCTGGGACTATCCGCTCGGCACCGACGATCAAGGCCGCGACGTGCTGTCGGCGGTGCTCTATGGCATGCGGGTCTCGATCATGGTCGGGTTCGCCGCCGTGCTGCTCGCGCTCGCGGCCGGCGTGAGCCTCGGCCTGCTCGCGGGCTTTGCGGGCGGCTGGGTCGACACGATGATCATGCGCATCTGCGACGTCCTGTTGTCGTTCCCGGCGATCCTGATCGCGCTGCTGATCGACGGGATCGCCCGCAGCCTGCTGCCGCACGACCGGCAGGACGAGATCGCCTTCTATGTCGTGGTGCTTGCGGTCACCGTCCTGCCCGCCGTGCAATTCGCCCGCACCGTCCGTGGCTCCACGCTGGTCGAGCGCAACCGCGAGTACGTGCAGGCCGCGCGCGTCATCGGCGTCCATCCCGTGGCGATCGCGCTTCGGCACGTGCTCCCGAACGTCGCGGGGCCGGTTCTGGTGATCGCCACCATCAATCTCGCGGTCGCCATCATCAACGAGGCGACGCTGTCCTTCCTCGGCGTGGGATTGCCGCTGACGCAGCCGTCGCTCGGCACGTTGATCCGGGTCGGGCAGGCCTACCTGTTCTCGGGCGAGTGGTGGATGATCCTGTTCCCGTCGCTGGCGCTCGCTGGCTTGGCGCTGGCGGTGAACCTGCTCGGCGATTGGCTGCGCGACGCGCTCAATCCGAAGCTCCGCTGATGCCGAAGGCGCTCCTCGAGGTCGAGGATCTCAAAGTCGAATTTCCGACCCGCCGCGGCGTGCTCACGGCGGTGGACGGGCTTTCCCTCAGCATCGACGAGGGCGAGGTCCTCGGCGTGGTCGGCGAATCCGGCGCGGGCAAGTCGCTAACGGGCTCGGCGATCATCGGCCTGCTGGAGCCGCCCGGCCGCATCGCGGGCGGCGAGATCCGCTTCGACGGCCGCCGCATCGACAACCTGCCGCCCGAGGAGATGCGCCGCATCCGCGGCAAGCAGATCGGCGCGATCTTCCAGGATCCGCTGACCTCGCTCAATCCGCTCTACACGATCGGCCGGCAGCTCACCGAGACCATCCGCGTCCACCTCGACCTCGATGCCGGCGCGGCGCGGGGGCGGGCGCTCGCGCTCTTGCGCGAGGTCGGCATTCCCGGCGCCGAGCAGCGCATCGATCATTATCCCCATCAATTTTCCGGCGGCACGCGCCAACGCGTGGTGATCGCGCTGGCGCTCGCGGCCAATCCGCGCCTCGTCATCGCCGACGAGCCCACTACGGCGCTCGACGTCTCGATCCAGGCGCAGATCATCGCGCTCCTGAAGCGGCTTTGCCGCGAGCACGGCACCGCGGTGATGCTGGTCACCCACGACATGGGCGTCATCGCCGAGACCGCGCATCGCGTCGCCGTCATGTACGCCGGCCGGATCGTCGAGATGGGTACGCTCCGCGCCGTCGTGCAGAGCCCGAAGCATCCCTATACCGCCGGGCTGATGGGCGCCATCCCCGCGATCGGCGGCCAGCGCGACCGCTTGGCGCAGATCGAGGGCGCCATGCCGCGCGTGGGCTCGGTGCCCCCGGGCTGCGCCTTCCATCCCCGCTGCGCCCAGGCCTTCGACCGCTGCCGCGGCGAGCGGCCGGAGCTGATGTCTGCGGGCGCCAGCCGCGCCGCTTGCTGGCTTTACGCCGAGCGTGGAGCGCCTGCCGCCGGATGATCGCGCCCGGCGCCGCCGAGGCCGATCTCGCGGCGCCGGTCGAGCGCTTGGAGAGACCGGTCCGCGTCATCGCTGGGCCGATCCTCGCAGCCTTCGCGGCGCTCGGCGTCTATGCCGCGGTCGAGCTGCGCGGTCTCTATGCCGACGGCTCGGCCTTTCTCTTGCGGATGATGGAGAGCGGCGGGTTCTTTCTCGCCAATCCGCCTCGGCGGATCGCCCACATCCTGCAACAGCTGCCGGTGGTGCTGGCAATGCGCCTCGGCGTCACCCATGCGGGATTGCTGGGCTGGCTCTTCGGCCTTGCCATGCACCTGGTTCCGCTCGCGCTCGTGGCGGCATGCTACTGGCTGTCGCCGCGCGGCAAGAAGGCGTATTTCCTGTTTCCGCTGTTCCATTATCTCGCGGGCTCCCAGGCCGCGGGCTTTGCCGGCATCGCCGAGGCGCCGATGGCATCGGCTTATTTCTGGTTCCTGTTGTTCCTGATCGTGTTTCGCCGTGTCCCGCCGTGGGCGCTCGCGCTGGCAGCGCTGCCCGCTCTCTCTCTCCACGAGGCCTTCCTGTTCCTCGGACCGGTGCTCGCGCTGGCATCCGCGTGGCGAGCTCGCTCGGAGCGCGCGACGGGGACGCGCGTGATTTTTAGGGCGCTCGCTGTTTGGTTCGTGCTCATCGCGGCCATGCAGATCGGTTATATTGTCACCGTCCCCGATTCCAGCAGCCGGGACAGCTTCATCGGCGTCATGCTGGGCCTCGGCTTTCTGATCGACCCCAGCGACGGTTTCGGTCACGGCGGCGTCAATATTCCGGCATTGATGGGCATCATGGCTGCCGGCGCGGTGGGGCTCGCGGGCCGGCTCGAGCGGCGGGCGTCCGTCCTCGTGGCCAGCTTCGCCCTACTCTGCGCGATGCTGGTCGCGGGGACCGCGATCAGCGAGGGCTTCTTCGCACCGGCGCTGCAGTTCCAGGCGCGGGGATACGGCGCCGTCCTGTCGCTGCCGCTTTCCGCGCTGTTTCTGCTGTCCCTGCGGAACCCGGCTTGGGCGACGCTCTGGACACGGCCGGCCGTCGTCTCGATCGTCCTCGTCCTCGCCCTCGGTCAGCTCGGCTGGCAGGCGCTCGGCACGTGGTACTGGTCGCGCTACATCGAGGATTTCAGGGCGGTGCTGAGCACGCATCGCGGTCTCGTCTCCTGGCCGGAGGCGGTCGCTGGCCTGCCGCCGGACCGGGCGCGTCTCCTATGGCGCCTCTCCTGGTATTGGACCAATCCGAGCCTGAGCATCGTGCTGTCGCCCGACGGCAAGGTCGCGGCGCTGGTCGACAATCCCGTGCCGGTGCGCTGGCAGCCCTTCGATCCCGCCGATCCCGATGAGTTGCCGGCCGGCCCGCTGATCGATACCGGCCTTTATCGCGCGGCCCTCGCCGAGGCGAAAGCGACCACGTCGCCGTAACCTCAGCTCAGCCGGGCGCCATGCCCTTCTCAGCGAGCTCGCGCCGTGCGCTCTCGCTCTTCTCGAGCGCGAGCCCCATGCCGCGGAGCACATGCGGCGCCTTCGTGAATTGGATCTTGCCGTATTCGACGACCTCGACGCGGTTGCCCCAGGGGTCGAGGAAATCCAGGAACGGGCCCGGCGCCATGCGGGCCCCCGCGGCCTCGGCGAGCGCGCGCACCTGGGCGCGGTCATCCACCACCACGCCGAAGTGCCGTTGCTTGTCGTCGTGGGGCGCGGCGGTCTCCATGAGCGCAATGAACTGATCGCCCATGTCGATGAAGGCCTGGCCCTTGCCGCGCCCTCTCAGCGTGAACTCGAAGATCTTGCCGTAGAACGCCAGCGCCGCCTCGACGTCGCCGACCTCGAGGGCGACGTGGTTCATGCCGACGAGCTTGGGGCGGCGCGGGGCTTGAGTGGTCTTGCTCATAATGCGACCTCGCTGAGTGATGTGGCGGCGACGGCGAGCGCGGCCAGGATCAGCACTGAGCCGCCGATCTGGTCGGCGACCCGCGTCCGGCCCGCGCCCCGTAGCATAGGCTCGAGAGTATCGGCACCGAAAGCCACGGCGGTGGTGGCCATGAGCTCGAGACTCACGAACGTCACCGCGAGAACGGTGAACTGCGGCGTGAGCGCGCGTCCGCCATCCACGAACTGCGGCAGCACCGCACCGAACAGCAGGATCGCCTTGGGATTGCCCAGCGCGATCAGCAAGCCCCTGAGGAATCCGCCGCCGCGTCTCGCCGTGCCATCGGGCGCGTCATGTGCATCGGAACCGTTCGCCCGCCAAGATTTGAGCCCAAGCCAGAGCAGGTAGAGCGCTCCTGCCCATTTGAGGGTGGTGAGCCCGTGCGGGATCGATGCAATGACGGCAGCGAGCCCGAACACCGACGCCGCCATCATCAACACCGCGCCGGCGGCGTTGCCGAGCACCACCGGCATTGTGTCGGCGCTGCCACGCGCTAGCGCATGCCCTAGGATCGCGAGCATGGTGGGGCCGGGCGACAGGACGGCGGTCAAGGCGACCGCCAGGAACAGCGTCCAGGCGTGGAAGGACATGGCACGAGAGGTGAGGGTGCTGGACCCCGAGAAGCAATCGAGTAATGCTCCGTGCCTGTGAGCAAAAGTCACAGGCTGCCCCGCCGCAAGCTGCCGCCTCTCGCCGCGGTGCGCGCCTTCGAGGCGACGGCTCGGCTCGGCAGCACCGTCGCCGCGGCGAGCGAGCTCGGCGTCACCCACGGCGCCGTGAGCCGCCAGATCAAGACCCTCGAGGATCGGCTCTCGCGCCCGCTCTTCGCGCGCGAGGCCGGGCGGCTGGTGCTGACCAAAGAGGGCAGGCGTTATGCCGGCAGCGCCGAGGAGGCTTTCGATCTGCTCGACGCCGCGACGCGCGAGCTCACCGGCGCCGCCGACGAGCCGGTGGTCCGGATCAGCACCACGGCATCCTTCGCTGCCAAGTGGCTGTTGCCGCGCCTGCCGCGCTTCCGCGCGGGCCATCGCGACATCGAGATCTGGGTGCTCGAGAGCCAAGGCCTGGTCGAGCCGCGACCCGGCGCCGGCGCAGACCTCGCGATCCGCATGGGCGCGGGACCGTCGTGGCGGGGCGTCAGGGCGGAACCGCTGATGGATGACGAGCTGTTCCCGGTCTGCGCGCCGGCGCTGACGCGGCGCGTCAAGCGGCTCTCCGACCTCGCAAGCGCGACCCTGCTCCATGACGACGACCGGCAGGCCGCGTGGTCGCACTGGCTGGCGGCTGTCGGTCTCTCCGGTCGGGCGTATGAGCGCGGTCCCCATTTCACCAGCACCGCGCTCCTGCTTCAGGCCGCCACGGACGGCCAGGGCGTGGCACTCGCCCGCGCCCGCCTCGCGGCCGGCGATATCAAGGCGGGTCGCCTCGTCCGGCCGTTCGAGCAGTCGGTGCCGACCGGTACCGCCTATTGGCTCGTGACGCCCTCGCGTGGCACGCCGAGCCGCGCGGCGCGGACCTTCTGCGCATGGCTCAAACGAGAGGCGAGGGCAGCGACGTAGCCGCTCGCGCCTTCAGAGCCGGAGCGCTCTCCGGATCTTCTGGCCGATGCCCGTAAGGCGCGCTGCCGGCTCGTTGGCGAAGACGAACCGGATATATTGGGCCCCGTGGGTCTCGCCCCATCCGGCCATGGCGGTCGCGGCGACGCCCTGCTCGAGCAAGCGCTCGGACATGGTCGCGCCGTCGATCCCGTAATCGGAGACGCGCAGCAACAGGGACCAGCCGCCTGCGGGCACGCCCACCGGCAGGCCCGCGAGCTCCGCGACCAGCACGTCGCGCCGCCGCTGCAATTCCGCCACGTAACTCGGAAGCGTCTCGCGCGAGGCTTCGAGCGCGACGGCGACGGCATCTTGCGCGATGCCCACGGGCACCACGACATTCGCGAGCGTGACCGCCACCAAGTCGGGCATATAGCTCTCCGGCGCCACGATCCAGCCAACCCGCCAGCCGATCATGCGCAGCTCCTTGGCCGAGGACCCCACTGTGACGGTGCGCTCGGCCATGCCCGGCAGGCCCGCGGGATGCACGACCTCGCGGCCGTCGAACAGCAGGCGCTCCATGGCGGCATCGAGGATCAGCGTGAGGTCGTGCTTGACGCACAGTGTCGCCACCAGCTCCCAATCGGCTCGGTCGAGATATCCGCCGGTGGGCATCGAGGGCGACATCAGCAGCATCGCGCAAGCCTTGGGGCCGACGGCAGCGGCGAGCGAGGCGCGGTCGAGCCGCCAGGGCGCGCCCGGCGTAAAAGCGAACCTCGCGAAGCGCGGCACGCCGCCCGCGAGGCGCACGCGATTGATCAGGCCGGCGTAGGTCGGATCGGTGACGACCACCTCGTCGCCGACGTCGACGGTGGCGAGCAGGACGTTGAGGATGCCGGAGAGCCCGCCGGCCGCGATGACGCAATTGCGCTCGCCGGAATAGGGGACGCCCGAGAGCGCGGAGACATGGCGCGCCGCCGCCTCCCGCAGCCTTGTCTGCCCGACGAAGGGCAGATAGGAGTTCGCGGCATCCTCGGCCGCCGCCGCGCGCGTCCGCTCGATCGCGGCGGGATCCGGCGGGATGTCGACGTCGAGATTCTCCAGGCGCAGGAAATCGCGCCCGGAGGCGTCCGCGATCGAGCCCATGCGATCGACGCCGATACCGGCGATGTCCTTCAGGCGGTCGGGACGATGGCGTGTCATGCGGGGTCTCCTTCTGGTTCGCCACGGGGGGCTTGACTTAATTTCGGGACTTAGCAAAGTGCCTAAATAGAGTCGAGCGTGCCGAGTTTACAGCGGCCCGCTTTGGCTGTATCGCCGTCGCACCCGTGGTAAGCCTAACGCAGATGCGCAGTCTCCTGTCTCATGGCTGATGTCGCGGCCGCGCCGTTCCTGAGCGTCACCGGGCTTGCCCGGTATTTCGACGTGTCGCCGCCGCTCCTGAACCGCGTGATCGAGCGGCGGCCGAGGCTCGCGCTCAAGGCGGTGGACGGGCTCGACTTCGCGATCCGGCGCGGCGAGACCTTCGCGCTGGTGGGCGAGTCCGGCTGCGGAAAGTCGACGGTGGCGCGCCTGGTGGTGGGGCTCTATGCGCCCACCCGCGGCCGGATCGAATTCGACGGCGTCGATCTCGCGGAGCTGCGGAGCCGCGCGGAGATCCTGCCGCTGCGCCGGCGCATCCAGATGATTTTCCAGGATCCCTACGCCAGTCTCAATCCGCGCTGGCGCGTGCGGGACATCGTGGCGGAGCCGATCCGCACCCACGGATTGCGCGAGGGCGAGGCCGCCATCCGCGCGCGCGTCGTCGAGCTCTTGGAGCAGGTGAAGCTCGCGCCGGCCGACGGCGACCGCTACCCCCACGAGTTCTCGGGCGGGCAGCGCCAGCGCATCTCGATCGCCCGCGCGCTCGCGACGGAGCCGGAGTTCCTGGTGGCGGACGAGCCCACCTCGGCGCTCGATGTCTCCGTACAGGCGCAGATCCTGAACCTCATGAAGGAGCTGCAGCGCCGGCTCGGCCTCACCTATCTCTTCATCTCCCACAACCTCGCGGTGGTCTATTTCATCTCCGATCGCGTGGGCGTGATGTATCTGGGCCGTCTGGTGGAGGTCGCCGAGACCGCGGGGCTGTTCGCGCGGCCGCGGCATCCCTATACCCGCATGCTGCTCGACACCCTGCCCGACCTGACGCTGTCGGGTCTGAAGCGCGAGCCCGTGGCGGGCGAGGTGCCGAACCCGATCGACCCGCCCACTGGCTGCGCCTTCCACCCGCGGTGTCCTTTCGCCAACGCGCGTTGCCGCAGCGAGCGGCCGGTGCTCCGGTCCGACGCGGCTGCCCTCGTTGCTTGTCACGCCGTCGAGGAAAACCGTCTCCCCGCGGCATCTCCGATCGCAACAACCTTGGGATAGATCATGACGTCGGCTCTCGACATCGCCGCGATCCGCGCGGCCGCGACCACGATCGCCAGCGAAGTGCGCCATACGCCCATGGTTCTGGCCGAGCACGACAAGGTTCGGCTCGGGGGCCGCGTGCTCATGAAGCTGGAATGCCTGCAGGTCACCGGCTCCTTCAAGCCGCGCGGCGCGATGAACACGCTGCGCTCGCTCGACCCCAGCGAGATCCACCGCGGCATCATCACGGCCTCCGGCGGCAATCATGGCCTCGCGGTCGCCTATGCCGGCTATGTCGCGGGCGCGCCCGCCACCATTTTCCTGCCCACCAGCGTGTCCAAGGCCAAGATCGCGAAGCTGGAGGCCTGGGGCGCGACGGTGGTGGTCGAGGGCGCGGTCTGGGACGAGGCCAACCGGGCCGCGCTCGACGAGGCCGAGCGGCGCGGCCTCACGTACATTCATCCCTTCGCGGATGCACGGGTGATCGCGGGGCAGGGGACGCTCGGCCTCGAGATCCTCGAGCAGGCGCCGGACCTCGATACCATCCTGGTGGCGATCGGCGGCGGCGGGCTCATCGCGGGCATCGCGCTCGCGGTCAAGGCGGTCAAGCCGGCGATTAAGGTGATCGGCATCGAGCCCACCGGCGCTCCCACGCTCTACGAGAGCCTCAAGGCCAAGAAACTCGTGGAGCTGGCGCGCATCGACACCGCCGCCGGTACGCTCGCGCCGCGCAAGAGCGCCGCCATCAACCTGGAGATCATCGGGAAGTACGTCGACGAGATCCTGCTGGTGAGCGACGAGGAGATGCGCGATGCCGCGCGCTGGCTCTGGTTCGAGCACGGCATCGCCGCGGAGCTCAGCGGCGCCGCCAGCCTCGCCCTGCTGCTCTCCGGCCGCTACAAGCCGAAGCAAGCCGAGACCGTCTGCGCGCTCGTCTGCGGTGCCGGCACCGACGGCCTCTGATGCAAATTGCGCATGGCGCGTGATGTCGAGGGTTTGGTTATGATGGGAAAGAAGTGCGTCCTTCGACGCGGGCCTACGGCCCTTGCCCTGGATGAGGACGTTGGGGTTTGAAACAACAAAGTCCCTCATCCTGAGCAAGCGAGCGTAGTGAGCGCGTCGAAGGACGCACGGTCGCTCGAACGTCATTACCGCGAGGCTCCATGCCCATCCTGAACCGCATCGCCGATTTTCACGACGACCTGACGGCCTGGCGGCGCGACATTCACGCGCATCCCGAGACCGCCTTCGAGGAGAAGCGCACCTCGGATATCGTGGCGAAGCGTCTGCAGGAGTTCGGCATCGAGATTCATCGCGGCCTCGCGGGCACCGGCGTCGTAGGCACGCTCAAGGGCTCGCGGCCTGGTGCTCACGCCATCGCAGTCCGCGCGGACATGGACGCGCTCGATGTCACCGAGAAGAACGGCTTCCACCACTGCTCGATGCACGCCGGCAAGATGCACGCCTGCGGCCACGACGGGCACACGACGATGCTGCTGGGCGCGGCGCGCTATCTCGCGGAGACCCGCAACTTCGCGGGCACGGTACATTTCATCTTCCAGCCCGCGGAGGAGAACGAGGCGGGCGGCCGCGTCATGGTGGAGCAGGGCCTATTCGAGAAATTTCCGGTCGAGGCGGTCTACGGCATGCACAATTGGCCGGGCCTGCCCGTGGGGCAATTCGCGGTGCGTGCGGGACCGCTGCTCGCCTCCTTCGACATTTTCGAGATCGTGGTCGAGGGCAAGGGGTCGCACGGCGCCATGCCGCACACGGGCATCGATCCCGTGGTGACGGCGGCGCAGATCACGCTGGCGCTCCAGACCATCCGCAGCCGCAGCACGCACCCGCTCGACGGCGCCGTGGTCAGCGTGACGCAGGTGCATGGCGGCGACACCTGGAACGTGATCCCCGACGAGGTGGTCCTGCGCGGCACCACGCGCTCCTTCAAGCCCGAAGTCCAGGACATCATCGAGGATGGCATTCGCCGCATCGCCGAGGGTGTGGCGAGCTCGCAGGGCGCCAAGGTGCGCGTGCGCTACGAGCGGCGCTATCCGCCCACGGTCAATACGGAGAAGGAAACTGAGATCGCGGCGGCGGCCGCGGCCGAGGTGGCAGGCCCTGGCAACGTGATCCGCGATTTCATGCCCAGCATGGGCGCCGAGGATTTCGCGTTCATGCTGCAGGCGCGGCCGGGCTGCTACGTGCTGGTCGGCAACGGCGAGCAGAGCGCGGGCCTGCACAATCCGCACTACGACTTCAACGACGAGGTGCTGACGACCGGCGCCAGCTACTGGGCGCGGCTTGTGGAGCGGGTGCTCACATAGGCGCGGCGATCAGAGCCCGTCGAGGATCGCCTTCCGACGGGTGTCGTACTCTTCCTGCGTGATCAGGTTCTGGTCATGGAGTTGCTGGAGTGCCCTGAGCCGATCCTCTGCGGTGGCCCCCGTTCCGGGTTGAGTTATGTTGCCCGCCGTGGAAGCTGCGGGGGGTGGGTTCCCCAACGAAGTCGGCGTCGCTGCAACGGGAAGGGGCTGCCCGTTTGGCATGGTGATATCCGTCGCGTCGAACGTCAGGCCGGCATAGCGCGCCGCGGCGTACGGTTTGACTTCGTTTGTATTGAGCATGTGCACGGACGACTTCACCACATATCCGACGCCCGGCGCGTACCAGAGTGTGGTCAGAGCCCCCGTCGGATTTGGTCCAGTCTCCTGTTCCGTCCACTCCACGACGAGCGTGTCAAAGGTCCCGGCGGGAACCGCAATGCGTTCCTGCCTGTTGACCACGAAATCCTCTTGGCGATTCGGAGAACTACCTGCGTATTGAACGGGAAGCGTCTCGCGCACTTGGAAGGACACGCTGTTGCCCACCTTCAGGGGCCATAATGCGTCCATCTCCTTGCGCGCAAGAGGTCCGTATCCATCGGCGAACAGAGCGTAGCGCTCGCGTTTCTGCCCGGTCTCGTCCGTATACGCGCAACTCAAGCCATTCGCCTCGGTGAATGTCAGCTGCCCGCCAGTCGAGTTTCGGATGACCGTGCCCACAGCCGGGCACCGAAATTCCACGATCGGCGGTAAGGCTCCGTCGGGAGGTGCCTTCGCGCGCTGCGTCTCCTCCGTGGGCGCCAGCACAATCCGGACCTTCTCGTCGTATTTGTTATCGGCGCCGGAAGCGGCATCGACAAACACGCCCACCAGCCCGCCGAGGATGATGTTGCCGAAGGTGGCGGCTTCCAGGCCCGACTTGTTCAGGAATGAGCCGGTCTGATAGCCCTCCTTTGTGCAGCTGACGGTGATGTCGTCATGAGTTCGCTGCACATAGACGGCGCCCGGGGTCGGATTGACGCGGCCGATGACTAGGCCCTTGCGCGTCAGGCTACAATCGGCCCCAGAGGGGATCGTATCGAGGGTCAGAGTCTGCGATGTCCCGGACATCATCGACGCGCACCCCGTGACGCAAGCCATCGTGGCGATGACGGCAAGCCTGCCGAGCACCCTCACCCCCATCATGGCGCCCTCCCGATATTCGGCTCTGCTTCGCTCACTTGCCGATGTAATGCAGCTCCTGGATTTCCGCCGATCCCGCGGCGTCGTCGACCAATTCCGGGTAGACATGCCCGACGAAGAAACCCATGGATATGCCGAGCCGGACATACCGGGTTTGCCCGGCGTCCAGGTGCAGACTCAATGTGCGCGTGACCTCGGTAATGGTGGTGATCTCGTAGTCGCCGGGCGGGCGATCGACGTAGAAGAATCCTCGCGGAACGGCACTGCCGACGACATCGCCGTTGATCTTCACCGAGGGCTGGATGGCGGCGCCCAAGACGGTCGAGCGATAGACGAAGATGCGGCAGTTGTCCGCGGAGAGTGCCGGCAAGCTGCTCTGCATCTGCGAAAACTGCGGTCCGCTGGCGCATGCCGCCAGCAGCAGCAAGAGAATGCCGGCGATCACCGGCCTCGCCGCTGTCTTTGGAATAGCCATCTTCCCTCCCTGATTTGAATCGCGCCACGCGACCTATGGCGACCGGATCGTGCGTTTGATCTGGACCTCCGGATCGGCCGCGGTGAACGTGTGCTCGACCAGCAAATAGAAGCCGACGACGACATCCGCCTTCAGGACGACCGCGGCCTCGTAGACGTTGGAGGCCTCGACCGTCACGATCTGGTCGCTGGTTCGATACACGTCGCCCTGCGGGATGCGGCCGATCGCGTGCCACGTCGTCCCGGACTTCAGCAGTGTGGAAAAGCCTTCGCGGAGCCGCACATTCACGTCCTGCGACAGGGTCCATTCCGGTGCCGGCCCCGAGAAGGTCTCGAGCGTGGCCGGGACTTGCCTTACTTGAATGACGTCGAAGGCGCAGGCACCGAGCACCAGCACCGCGCCGAGCACCAGCAGCCGCAGAGCCCGCCTCCTTGAAGCGGGCTCGGGCCCGTCACAACGAGTTGAGGATGGCCTTCCGGCGCGTCTCATATTCCTCCGGCGTGATCAGATGCTGGTCTCGAAGCTGCTCGAGCGTGCGGAGGCGCTCCTCCGGCGTGAGAGCGGGCGCAGCTTGGGGCACGTTGCTCGCTGCTGGGGTTGCGGGTGGCGTCGCGGGCGCTGACGCCCGAGCCGGAGGCGCCGGGGTCGCCGCGACCGGAAGCGGCTGTCCGTTCGGCATTGCGATCTCCACCGCGTCGTAGGTCATGCCGACATACCGCGTCGCGCTGACGGAGCTGACCTCGTTATTGTTGAGCATGTGGACGGCCGATTTCACGACGTGACCGACACCCGGCGCATACCAGAGCGTCGTCTGGGCTACGGTTGGATTGGGTCCTGTCTCTTGCTCGGTCCAGTCGATGACGAACGTGTCGAACGTCCCCGCAGGCACGGTAATGCGCTCCTGACGGCCAACGCTGAATGTCTCTTGAAGGTCGCGGACGAAGTATCGGTCCGCTACCTGTACGGTGTTGCTGTCACCGACTTGGAACGACACGGTGTTGCCCACCTTCAGCGGCCAGAGCGTGTCCATCTCCTTTCTGGCAAGCTTCCCATATCCGTCGGCAAACACCGCATACCGCTCGCGCTTCTGCCCGGTCTCGTCGGTGTAGCCGCACCGGAAGCCGTTCGCCTCGGTAAATGTCAGCCGGCCGCCCGTGGAGTTTTGGATCACTGTACCCGCGGCCGGGCAGCGGAACTCCGCGGTTGGCGCTAAGGCCCCGTCGGGAGGTGAGGTCGCGCGCAACGTCTCGTCCGTAGGCGCCAGGACGATGCGCATCTTCTCGTCGTATTTGTTGTTGGCGCCCGAGGCGGAGTCGACGACCACGCCCACGAGTCCCCCGAGGATGATATTGCCGAAAGTGGCGGCCTCCAGGCCAGATTTGTTCAGGAACGAACCGGTCTGATAGCCCTCCTTGATGCAGCTGACGGTGATGTCGTCGTGGGTGCGTTGGACGTATATGGCGCCGGGAGTCGGGTTAACGTGGCCGATGACAAGGCCTTTGCGGCTCAAGCTGCAGTCCGCGCCTGAGGGCACCGTATCGAGCGTCAGGGTTTGCGAGGTTCCCGATATGACGGACGCGCATCCAGCAACACCGGCCATCATTGCAATGGCCGCAAGCCTACCCAGCAGCATCTCAAGCCCCCAATGTGCCCTCACTCCGGTCCAACTTTAGGGTGCACACCAATCCAGTGCAAGCCGCTCAGCGTCGAGGCACCGCCTGCAGGGTGCGCGGGTCGAGCGCATCACGGAGGCCGTCGCCCACGAGGTTGCAGGCGACCACCACCAGGAAGATGAGCAGGCCCGGATAGACCGCGAGGAGCGGTGCCAGCGTAATGGTCTCCTGCGCGCCCGACAGCATCGCGCCCCAGCTCGCGAGTGGCGGCGCGATGCCGAGGCCGAGGAAGCTCAGCACGGACTCCAGCAGGATCACGTTGCCGATCGAGAGCGCGGTCGCGACGATCACCGGCGAGGCCAGGTTCGGCAGGATGTGCACCAGCATGACACGCCGGGGCGTGGCGCCGAGGGCCACCGCCGCGCGCACGTAATCCTGCGCCTTGAGCGAGAGCGTGGCGCCGCGCACGATGCGCGCCACCGTGGTCCAGCCGACCAGCGCCACCAGCGCCACGATGCGATAGAGGCTCGCCAGCTCCGAGCGCGCGAGCTCCGGCGGCACGCCCAGCTTCCGGAGATCAATGGCCGCGAGCACGATCAGCAGTGGCAAGAGCGGTAGCGCGATCACCGCGTCGGTCATGCGCATGAGCAGGCCGTCGACGAGTCGGCCGCGGTAGCCCGCGACGAGGCCGATCGCGGTGCCGAGCACGGCGGCGGCCAGGGCGCCGGCGATGCCGACCTCGAGGGAGATGCGCCCGCCCTCGAGCAATCGCAGCAGCAGGTCGCGGCCGAGCTCGTCGGTGCCGAGCGGGTGGGCGAGGGAAGGCGCGGCCAGGCGGTGGTAGAGATCGACGGTATCGGTCTCGACGCCGAGCGCTCCAGTCAGAAACGCGGCGACGGCGAGCGCCAGGAGGAGCCAACCACTGGCCACGGCCGCGCGATTTTGCGCGTAGCGGCGCGCGAAGAGGCGGTTGCGCGGCGAGAGCGCGATCATCGATAGGTGATGCGCGGATCGATGGCGGCGTAAGCGATGTCCGCCGCGAGGTTGGAGAGCAGGGTCATGACGGTCGCCAGCAACAGCGCCGCGAGCGCGAGGTTGTAGTCGTTGCCGAGCACCGCGTCGTAGATGAGCTTGCCCATGCCGGGATAGGCGAACAGGGTCTCGGTCACCAGCGCCCCCGAGAACAATCCGCCGAAGGAGAGCGCCACGATGGTCACGACGGTCGTGATGGCGTTCCTGAGCGCGTGTCCCAGCATGACCCGCCGCTCGCTGGCACCCTTGGCGCGCGCCGTGCGGATGAAGTCCTGGCTCAGCACGTCGAGCAGACCCGCGCGCATGTAGCGGGCAAACGTGCCGAAACTCACGATGGTCAGGGTCATGACCGGCAGCAGCAGGTGCCGCGCGCGGTCGGCGAGCCCGCCGCCGCCGACGTCGGCGATGCCGCCGGCGGGGAGCCAACCCAACGTCGCCGCGAAGACCAGGATCAGCATCAAGCCGATCCAGAAGCTCGGCAGCGAGATGCTGGCGAAGGAGGCGAGATTGATCGCCTGGTCGAGCCGCGAGCGCGGCCGCAGCGCCGCCAGAACGCCGAGCGGCAAGGCGACGGCGAGCGTCAGGACGAAGCTCACGCCCATGAGGAGCGCGCTCCGTCCGAGTGGCGCCGCCAACGCCGCGAGCGCCGGCCGGACGTAGAGCCGGGAGTACCCGAGATCGCCCGAGAGCGCCGCCGCGACCCAGGCGGCGTACCGCTTCAGGAGCGGCTGGGCGATCCCCATCAGCGCCTTGAGCCGCGCC
>Ga0209517_10002482_pt1 | contig 25878 bp, 24 predicted proteins | sample PeaSoiMetSII2010_FD_187695 | JGI IMG/M metagenome (GOLD analysis project Ga0209517, IMG submission 187695) | Peat soil microbial communities from Weissenstadt, Germany - SII-2010 (SPAdes) (version 2) | ecosystem: Environmental > Terrestrial > Soil > Wetlands > Peat | place: Germany... | reverse complement strand
ATGAGTTTTGACCCTAGCTCTTACCTTTCAAGAGCCGGATACCGCCGATGCCCGGTCGCAGCCGATCCGGCAGGAATTCAAGGCTACGTCGCCTGTGCGACCACGGATCGGAATCGCAGGATGGCAATGACAAAGAACAGCGCTCCGATAAGAGCGACCGCGAGGAATTGCGGCCACACCACGTCCAACCCGGCGCCCCGATAGAGAATGGCTTGCGCAAAGGCGACGAAATGCGTTGACGGCGATATCTGCATGAACCTGGCCAGCCACGGCGGCATGCTTTCAAGTGGGGTATTGGAGCCCGAGAGCATGTTCATGGGCAAGTAAACCAGCATGAACAGCAGGCCGAGTTGCGGCATCGACCGTGCGACGGTGCCCAGAAATATCCCGATCGCGGTCGCGAAGAACAGATAGATTGCGACGCCCAGCATAAAGAGCGGTATTGAGCCCGCGACCGGAATGCCAAGCATCATCCGCAGCACGAAGTAAAGGGAAAGGCCGACCGCGACCGCGATCACGAGGCCATTCGCCCAGACTTTGGACAGGGCGATCTCAAATGGCGTCAGCGGCATAACCAACAGATGGTCCATGGTTCCGTGCTCGCGCTCTCGCACGACCGCGGCGCCGGCAAGAATGATCGCAAGCATGGTGATGTTGTTGAGGATACCCATCACGCTGGTAAACCAGGCGGTAGTCAGGTTCGGGTTGAACGCAATCCGTATGTCGAGATTCACAGGGGTTGGCCGCGTGCCTTCCGCACGGGAGACGAAATCGGCGATCTCGGTGGTGATGATCTGCTGCGCGTAACCGGAGCCAAGGCCGGCCTGCACCATGGCCGTCGCGTCGACATTGATCTGGAGTGCGGGCTTGCGGCCTGCCAAAACATAGCGCTCGAAGTCGGGCGGGATATCCACGACGAAGGTAAATCTTCCACTGTTCATAGCGGGAATGACGTCCCGCTCGGCAATCAGCTTGGGTACTTGCCACAGAGGTGGAAGAAACGCGTGGGCAATTCGGCGTGACAGCTCCGACTGGTCCTCATCGACGATTGCGATTGAGGCGTTGTGCAGCTCCTGCGAATTGCTTCGGGCCTGCAAGGTCACGGCCAGAGAAAAAGCGTAAACTACCAGTCCCAGGAGCACGAAATCACGCAGGAAACTGCGTAATTCCTTGACGCCCAGCCAATAGATATTTGCGGCCTTTCGCATCATCTAACGCTCCTGTTTGCGGAGCAGGAGGACGCTGAGGAAAGTCAGGACCGGAACAAACACCGCCAGCGCCAGCAGATCGGTGTTGAGATCGGAAAAACCGAGTCCCTTGGTGAAAGTGCCGACACAAATCGGCACGAAATAGGTCATCGGAAATCCGCGCCCCATGATCTGGGCTTCCGCGGCCAGCGAGGAGACAGGCGTCATCAAGCCGGCAAATTGCGTCGCGGGCAGCACCGTCAGGATCGCGGTACCGAACAGCGCGGCAATCTGGGTGCGCGTGAAGGCTGAAATCAGCATGCCGTAGCTCGACATCGTTGTTACATAGATCAGCACGCCCAGTAGCAAAGTCGGGAAGCTCCCCTTCAGCGGAACCTTGAACACGAACAGCGCCAGCAACATCATCAAGGTGAAGTTGGCCATTGCTACGGCGATGTAGGGAAGCTGCTTGCCGATCAGGAATTCGAGGCGAGTTACCGGCGTCACATAAAGGTTGGTGATTGAGCCCAGTTCCTTTTCCCGGACTATGGCAAGTGCCATCAGGATTGCTGGAAACAACCCGAGCAGCATCGACATGTTGCCTGGCACCATCGCATAGATGCTGTCGAAATCCTGATTGTACTTGAACCGGGTCTCGATGCTGGCGGGCGGCGCTGCCGAGGGTTGTGTGGTCTTCACCGCCGGATCGCTCAGGTACAGTTGGTGCATGCCCTGGATATAGCCGCGGATGGTCTCGGCCCGGAAAGGCATCGCGCCGTCGATCCATGCGCTGACCCAGACCGGCCGACCGCGCTTGATGTCGATGCCGAAATGGGGCGGGATTTCAATCGCCGCAGAAATGGCCGCACTTTTGAGGCGCTTGTCGAGCTCGTCGTAGCTGGCAAGCGGTGCCTTTTCCGCGAAATAGGTCGAGCCCCTGAGTTCCTCCAGATAGGCGCGGCTTTCCGGGCTTTGGTCGCGGTCGAGCACCGCAAAGGAAAGATTGTTGACGTCGGTCGAAACGCCAAAGCCGAATACAATCATCAGGAGAGTTGTTCCAAGCAGGCTGAACCCAAGCCGTATCGGGTCACGCAAGAGCTCCAGGGCCTCGCGGATCGTATAGGCGAGTAACCGTTGCAAGCTGAAGGCTGCAGAGCCGGTTCTCGCGGGTCGGACCTGATCACGGAGCGCATGCGGCCGGGCGATCTCCTGTATCAGGGTGAGCTGTGATCCCGACGCGGTCTCAAGATAGCCGATGAAGGCCTCTTCAAGAGTGTGGACGCCGCGGGCCGCGATCAGTTCCTTAGGTCTTCCCGTTGCCAGCACGCGGCCGGAATCCATCAGCGAGATTCGATCGCAACGTTCGGCCTCGTTCATGAAGTGAGTAGAAACGAAAATTGTCACGCCTTGATTGCGAGAAAGATTGATCAATTCCTTCCAGAAGCGGTCGCGCGCCAGGGGGTCGACGCCGGATGTCGGCTCATCGAGGATCAATATCTCGGGCTCGTGGACGATGGCGACGGCGAGCGAGAGCCGTTGACGGATCCCCAGGGGTAGATCCAGCGTGCGCTGATCAAGATAGCTCTCTAACCCGAATTGCCGGACCAGTTCGCCGATGCGCTGCGCTGCCTTTCGCGCCGGCAGATGGAAAATGCGCGCGTGGAGGTCGAGGTTCTGCCGGACCGTCAGCTCGGTGTAGAGGGAGAACGATTGCGACATGTAGCCGACGCGATAGCGCGAGTTCATGTCGCTCGCGTCGAGGGCTGCTCCGAACAGAAGCGCCTCGCCGGCCGAGGGCGGCAGCAATCCCGTCAGCATTTTCATGGTTGTGGTTTTGCCGCAGCCGTTGGAACCGACGAAGCCGAAGATCTCGCCGCGTTCGATCGTGAAATTCACCCGGTCGACCGCGGTGAAGTCGCCGAATCGGCGGGTGAGATCGCGGGCCGTGATGATTGGCTCGCCGTCGAAGATCCGGCGGGGTGGTATCTCAAGACCCTGCTTTCCGTCGAGCTGGCGATCCCAGAGCAAGGCAATGAACGCATCCTCGATCGTTGTAGTCCCGGTGCGGCGCTTGAGTTCGTCCGGCGATCCCGTGGCCAGGACCCTGCCGCCATTCATCGCTGCCAGCCAATCGAAGCGTTCGGCTTCCTCCATGTAAGCGGTCGCCACGATCACGCTCATGCCCGAACGGCGTGAACGAATGCGGCCGATCAGCTCCCAGAACTGGCGGCGGGAAAGCGGGTCAACGCCAGTGGTCGGCTCGTCAAGAATGAGTAAGTCCGGATCGTGAATGAGCGAACAGCAAAGGCCGAGCTTCTGGCGCATGCCTCCCGATAACTTCTTCGCCGGCCGGTCCTCGAATGGCGCAAGCCCCGTGCTCTCGAGCAGTTCGGTAATGCGCCATTTGCGCTCGTCGCGGGACTGTCCGAACAGGCGGCCGAAGAACTCGATGTTCTCGCGAACGCTGAGGTCGGGGTAGAGATTTTTCCCCAACCCCTGCGGCATGTAGGCGATTTTCGGACACACCGATGCCCGGTGGCTCGCGTCGGAGATGTCGCCGCCGAGGACAATGGCGCTTCCGGATTGATTTTGGCGGGCGCCGGCAATGATGCCGAGCAGCGTGGATTTCCCTACCCCGTCAGGACCGATCAGCCCGACCATGGAGTTGGCCGGAATGCTGATCGTTACTCCGTCTAGCGCTGTGACCTTGCCATATACTTGCGTCAAACCGTCGAGCACGGCGACGTAGGGACGACCCTGCCCCGTCACGGCGAGCCTTGCAGGTTCTCAGGCCAGGTGACATTGGGGTCGGCGCGAAGATAGGCAATCCCGGGCAATCCGCTCCGTACCGACAACGCGTGAATGCGAGAACGATCGGGATCGATCCGCACCCGGATGCGGAACATCAGCTTGTCGCGTTCGCTCTGGGTTTCCACCGTCTTCGGCGTGAATTGCGCCTCGCTGGCGATAAAGGACACCTTCGCCGGAATCGGAGAATCCGGATAAGCGTCGAGCACGATCCGCGCATCGGTGCCGACCTTTATCTTCCCCGCCTCAAGCGTGGGCAGATAGATGTCCATGTAGACATAGGAGATGTCCAGCATCGTAAACACCTTGCCGCCGGCCGAAAGCACCTCGCCGATATTCGCCAGCCGATACTGCAGCCGCCCCTCGCGCGGGGCCACGAGGTCATTGTCGTTGATGTTCACCGTGTAAAGTCCGACGTCGTGCTGGGAGGCTTCGAGCGCGCGTTCGGCTTCCGCCACCCTGGTCGTTGCGGCGCTGACCGCTGCATTTGCGCCGTCGAGGGCCTGTTTCCGCTGGTCGAACAGTTCCTTCGTGGCCCAGCCGTTGGCCAGCAAGGCGCGGGTCCGTTCCAACTCCTGCGCTGCCAGCGTCCGCTGGGTTTGCTGCTGCTCCAGATTCGCCTTGGCTTCCTCGATTAGGCGTTTCGCCTGTTCGACTTGCGCTTGCGACTTCTTCAGCGACTCCTGAAGGTCTCGCGTATCCATGCGCGCGACCAGCTGCCCGGCCGTGACCATATCGCCAATTTCGGCGCGCAATTCCGCAACCCTGCCCGCAAACTTGGTACTGATGTCGATTTCGTCGGCTTCGAGCCGGCCGTTTCCCCAGCTGATGCCGGCGGGCAACTGGGAATGGGAGTGTTTCCACCAGTAAACTCCACCACCTCCCGCCGCCAGAAGCGCAACGAGAAGGCCGACCGACAGCCGCAACCGCCGTTTGCTTCGTACCGGCGCCAAAGGGACTGTGGCCGGCAGGTCCGGCGTGATGCCTATGTGGCGATTATTGGCGGCGGCCGCGACTTCGCGCGTGCTCACTGCCAGTTTCCTGTCGACATCGTCCGTTAAGGGCTGCAATTTCGTCTCCGCGAACCAGCTTCGGTTTTCCCCCGGCAAGATTTGGCACTGGTCCGTCAGGCGGGTATTGAGCGATATCAAACGCGATGCGAGCCGTTGGCCTTAACGGGAACCCGATTCAGCTCAAATGACCAGCATTTTGCCTTCAATACCGATGGAAATTCTGAATAACGGGCTTTCCAGCGCCGAGGCGCGGCGCAGGCTCGACGAATTTGGCCCGAATGCCACCCCCGATGTCTCGGTTCATCCGCTGCGGCTGATTGCGAGCAAGTTTCTCGCGCCCGTGTCAGTGCTGCTCGAGATTGCGATCGTCCTTCAATTGGCGCTCGGGGAATATATCGAGGCCACCGTCATCGGCGCGCTCCTGGTCTTCAATTCGGCCATCGGTTTTTTTCACGAGAACCGGGCGCAGTCGACCATCGCGGCCCTCAAGTCGGGACTTGCGCTGAAAGCGTCGGTGCTGCGCGACGGCGCATGGGCGGTCTTGCCGGCGGCTGAACTGGTACCCGGGGATATTGCCAAACTCAGTCTCGGTACGGTGGTCGCGGCCGACGTCCGTCTCCGGGAGGGATCGATTCTGCTCGATCAATCGATGCTGACGGGAGAGTCGCTACCGGTCGAAGCCGGGCCCGGCGCAGAAACCTATGCAGGGGCGCTGGTTCAGCGCGGCGAAGCCATCGCCGAGGTGCTCGCCACGGGGGTTCGCACCAAGTTCGGCCGTACGGCTGAGCTTGTGCGCACGGCCTACGTGGTCAGCACCCAGCAAAAGGCCGTGTTTCGCGTCGTACGCAACCTCGCCGGCTTCAACGGCGCGGTCACCCTGCTGGTGATGGTTTACGCCTACCATATCGGGATGCCGTTGGCGGAGGCGATACCACTGGTGCTCATCTCCGTTCTTGCCTCGGTCCCGGTGGCGCTGCCCGCAACCTTTACGCTTGCGACGGCGATTGGCGCGCAGGCGCTGACGCGTGTCGGCGTGCTTCCCACCCGCCTCTCCGCCGTTGACGAAGCCGCGAGCATGGACGTCCTGTGCATCGACAAGACCGGCACATTGACGCGCAATGAACTCGCTGTGGCCGCGATCGAGGCAATGCCGGGCTTCGATCAAGGCTATGTTCTGGCGCTTGCCGCGCTCGCCAGTGCCGAAGGCGGCCGGGACCCCGTCGATGCGGCAATACGGGCCGCGGTCGCGCACCAGCCAACTCCCGGCCTTCCCGCCCTTATCGGCTTCACGCCATTCGACCCCGCCACCAAGATGTCGCAAGCACGCGCCCGCGACAGCCACGGCAATACGCTTCGCATCGTCAAGGGCGCCTTCGCGGTGGTGCGTTCGCTTTCGCAATCCGCACCCGCCGCGGAACAGTCGGCCATCGAGTTGGAAAAGCATGGCCACAGGGTTCTCGGCGTAGCGATCGGCGACGGCGCCGTCATGCGTCTCGTCGGGTTGGTGGCACTGAGTGATCCGCCGCGGGGCGATTCAAGGGAATTGATTGATCAACTGCGGGCGCTTGGGGTTCACACCGTCATGGTCACGGGAGACGCGGCGACCACGGCCGCCTTTGTCGCCGAAGCCGTTGGATTGGTCGGCGCCGTTTGTCCGCCGGACGGGATCGGCGATTCACTTGGCCCCGATGACTTCGCGGTCTATGCGGGCGTGCTCCCCGAGGATAAGTTTCGCCTCGTCAAGGCGTTTCAAAACGGCGGGCACACCGTCGGCATGTGCGGCGACGGTGCGAATGACGCGCCCGCGCTGCGCCAGGCCCAGATCGGCATAGCTGTGTCATCGGCGACCGACGTCGCCAAGTCGGCCGCGGGCATCGTCCTGACAAAGCCGGGGCTTGCCGGCATCGTCGCCTCGGTGCGGGAAGGCCGGGTCACGTTTCAGCGGATCCTGACCTACGCGCTGCGGTCGATCGTTCACAAATCCCGGCAAGTGCTGTTTCTTGGATTTGGCCTGGTCCTGACCAAGCACGCGATCCTGACACCGGCGCTGATGGTAATTTCGATGGTCACCGGCGATTTTCTCGCAATGTCGTCAACCACCGATAATGTCCGCCCCTCGCCGATGCCAAACGTCTGGCGGATCGATCATCTGACACTGGTGGGCATCATCGTCGGATTAGGCGATCTCGTATTCTGCGCAGCCATTTTGGCCTATGGCTCGACGGTGATGCGCCTCGATATCGATGCGCTGCGCACGATGACGTTCGTCACGCTCGCATGCAACGGCCAGGCGGTGTTTTATGTCGTGCGTGAGCGAAGACGTATCTGGTCCTCGCGACCGAGCCTGCTGCTGGTCCTCTCAAGTGTCGTCGACGGCTTGATCGTCGGGACGCTGGCGCTTGGCGGATTCATGATGGCCCCGCTTGCGCCGTCCATCGTCGCGGGCATTTTGGCCGCGGCGATTGTGCTAGCGCTGGTCATGGACCAGATCAAGGTCTGGCTTTTTGCCTTGTTCAAAATGGCGTAAGCGGGCTCAGCCGGGCTTCGATGCGTCTTGAGGCGCTGCGGTGAATGCTACGCCAACCCGCTTCTGCTGGATCCAGATGACCTTGCATTCGCGGGTCGATGAGTCGTGCGCCATCACCAGACGAAACTGGGCGGGCACGAAGGAGGGATTCTCGACATCAATGGCGGCGCCCTCCGGCGAGATATTGCGCACGATGCAGCTCATGACCGACCCGCCCGACGACACGTAGGCCGGTTCGTTGATTTCGGTCCGCTGATATTTTCGTTTCTCTTCCATCGACGCCGACCTTGGTTCCAATCGCGCAAGAGGAGGCTAATACCAAACCTTAAATAAATCAGCCGCTGCCGCCTGAGTTCACCTTCAGGGTTGTCCCGAGCGTGAATTGTCAAGGGGATGCTTGCGGAAGTTAATGCCGCGATCTCCGCCTTGCGGCGGGCTTCCGTCCGCCGCAATGACGCTATAGCTTGCCGGTCATGGTCGGTGAGTAGGCGCCACCCCGGCTAGAAATCAATATGCGCCAAGGGGAAGACGCCATGTTCGAGATACTCGATCGACGGACGAATCTGACCGGCAACCAGATCAGGATCCTGATCGCGGCCATTATTGGCGAGGCGCTCGAATTCTTCGATTACTTCCTGATCGGATTTGTCCTCGCCTTCCTGATAGGACCCTGGAAGCTGACCTTCGGACAGTCCGCCACGGTGCTCATGAGTTCCGGGATCGGTGCCATCATGGGCGCCTATGTCTGGGGCTGGCTTGCCGATCGCATCGGCCGCCGCAAGGTCTTCATCGGCACCGTGCTGAACTTCTCGGTCGCTACGGAGCTGTTGTATTTCACGCCGGACAACGGCTGGATTTATCTTTCCGCGATGCGGTTTTTTGTCGGCGTCGGCGTGGGTGGGCTCTATTGCGTGGATCTGCCGCTGGTGCAGGAATTCATGCCCTCCTCCAGGCGGGGTTGGGTCGGGGGCCTCGTGACTTGCGTCATCCCGCTCGGTGTCGGCCTTGGCGCTGTCCTTGGTTCGGTGGTAGGCAACGGCGAATGGCGGCTGTTGTTCGCCGTCGGCGTGCTGCCGGCGCTGCTCGTACTGCTGGTCCGTGTCTGGGTGCCGGAATCGCCGCGCTGGCTGTGCCGGCAGGGGCGCTACGAGGAAGCGCGCAAGTCGCTTGCATGGGCATTGCAGATGGCGCCGGCCTCCCTCCCGATGCCCACCGCCGCCGATGCCGGCCCGGTGATCAGCAGCAACTGGTTTGATCTTTTCAAATACCCGCGCAGCCTGATCGTGTCCTGGCTCGGCAACGCCGGCGCGCAGACCGGTGTCTACGGCATTACGCTGTGGGCGCCGTCGCTGTTTGTGGTGCTGCTGAAAGTCACGCCGCAGGAAGCCGCCAAAATGATGATCCTGCTCAGCGTCTTTGGCTTCGTCGGACGGGTGTCGTTCGCGTTTTTCTCCGAGCTGATGGGGCGCCGCAATGCCGGCGGCCTGCTCGGCTTCGGTGCTGGGATTCTGACCATTATCGCCGGCTACAATTACGACGCCATGTTCATGGGCGTATCGGCATTCTGGCTGGTGCTGGCGATTGCGTTTTTCTTTGCCGATGGTGGCTTTGCCATCGTCGGTCCTTACGCGGCGGAAGTCTGGCCCTCGCACTTGCGGACCTCGGGCATGGGTTCGGCCTATGGCTTCGGCGGCATCGGCAAGATTATCGGCCCGGTAGGCCTCGCCTTGATCGTGGGTTCCGGCAATTATCTCAAGCCGGACGTGCCATTACCGGAGATTCCTCTCGCTTTCCTTTATCTCGGCTGCTGGTTTTTGATGACCGGGACGGTGTATTATTTCTTCGGAATCGAGACCCGCGGCAAGTCGATTGAAGATATCGACAGGGAACTCGCGGTCACCGCCTGAATAGCGTCCGCCAAATCCATTGGCGCCTCGATTGCGGGCGCCGATCCTTGCCTTCACCTTCCAAGGAGAAGAAACATGCCGCTCGGCGGACTGCAACATTACACGGTTGAACCTGCTGATCTTGAGCGCACCAAGGAGTTTTACTGCGACGTGCTTGGCCTCGAGAACGGCGACCGACCTCCGCTCGATTTCCCCGGTTACTGGCTCTATTCGGGCGGAGTGGCCACGGTCCATCTGATGGGCACGCGCAGGCCGCGCGAAGGCATCGTGGTGCGTGGCACCGAAAGAAAATATGAGGATACCGGCCGGCTCGATCACATCGCTTTTGCCGCCAGCGACGTCGAAGGCATGCGCAAGCGTTTGCAGTCGAGGAATGTCAAATTCCGGGAGAGCATCGTGCCGCGTACCGGCGACACGCAGTTTTTTCTCTACGATCCCGACGGTGTCGGCGTCGAATTGAATTTCCCTAAGACTTGAAACCTTCCGTCACGAAACATCGCTGCCAGCATGCCGTTGGTCGCGATGTCTCGTTTTTGCGCTCGGCGTGCCAAATCCCGACAAGGTCATGACCCGGCCATATCTCGGGCGCGAAGCGGTCTGCTTTTCTTCAATTTTGCATGACGAGTTGAATGGCCGCACCGCTGCGGCAGGATAGCCGGGTGCCTCGCCTTCCACCTACCCCAGGGCTTGTGTACCCGGCTATTCGCCTATTCGCTGGCGGAGCCTGGGCGAAGCATTTCGCGCGGGGCTGCCGTTGTTCGCGCGGATGCTTGCGACTAATCGAGCCCGCGTTCGTGGCTCAGGCGCACCATTTCGTCGATAAAGATGGCCTTTTGCTTGTCATCGAGGCTCATGAACAACGGCTCGGCCGCATCGGCCACGTTGCGCTGGTCCACCGCGCGATCGTTGAGAAATTGGGCCTCGTTTCGCATTTGCTCAACGATGTCGTCGGGCGGATCGCGTTTGGCGCGCGCTATTCTAAGGTTGAGACGATCCGCGCCGTTGTGGCCGAGGTAGTGCATCGCGCTGTTGAACGCGGTCCAATGTCTTTCCTGCTCTGGCGTCAGATTCAACTCGCCCTTGATCCGGTCGATATCCGCGTCACTGTTTGCCACAATTTGGTCGGCGGTAAGCTCCGGTTCGCCGGGTTGGGTGAGAACCTCGACGGGCTTCTCTGGCGCTCCCTTCGCGCCCTTCATGGCCTTGCCGGTCTTGGCGGAACCGGTCTGGGCTTGCTTGCTGCCGTTGGGGGCAGCCCCCTTGCCCTTGTCATTGACCCCGAGCACGCCGTTAAACACGCCGACCACCCCGCCGATCGCGCCCCCCAGCACGCCGCCGACGGGGCCTGCCGCCTTGTTGCCAGCCGCCGCTCCCTGCTCCACGCCCTTCACCAGTCCCTGCGCCTGCGCCGCCTGGGGAATTCCGAGAAGCAAGACGATGACGGCCCCAAGTAGAAGGCGCAATCGCGGTGACACGGGTGCGGCCGGCGTCGGACTATTCATTATTTGGACTCCTTGGTCGATCTTGAAGTTGACGGCACTCTCCCCAGCGAATCCGGAGATTATCGTTTCCGCGGTACGCAAGTCTACCGCAGGGTCCGCTCCGCGATGACAGGGAATGGCAGTGGACCACAACAAGTTGCACCTGCTAAACGATTTACCGGCGCCGTCCTGGATGGCTGACCAAGAAGAAAGCCGAGGGACTTAACAAGGGACCGGGAATGGCAACCAACAAGAAGAAAATCTTCATCACCGAATCGATGTCACAGTCTGGACGGGTCTTGCTGAGCGAACGCGACGACATCGAGCTTGTTGAATTTCCCAATTTGATCTCTGCCAGGGATTTCGAGGCGCTTTTGAACGAACACGCGCCGGTTCATGCCGTCGCGCTCGGCGCCACGCGTTTCGGTGAACCGGAGCTGGAAGCTTCCAGGGGCATGAAGGTGGTGACCCGAATTGGCGTGGGCTTCGACGCCGTGGATGTCGCTGCCCTCACGCGCCGCAAGATTCCGTTGATGGTGGCGGGTACAGCCAATTCCCCATCCGTCGCGGAGCAGGCGCTGTTCATGATGCTGACGCTCGCCAAGCGCGCCGTCGAGATGCACGCGCTGGTCAAAGACGGCAAGTGGAGCGCAAGGCTCGGCAAATTACCCTATGATTTGTTCGGCAAGACGGTTCTGATCGTCGGTTTCGGCCGCATCGGAACACGGTTGGCCAAGCGCTGTTTGGCCATGGAAATGGATATATTGGTCTTCGACCCTTACAAATCGGTTGAAGAAATCATGGCGGCCGGCTGCGAGCCCGTGAGCGACCTTGATGTGGCGCTGCCACGGGCGGATTTTGTCAGTGTTCATTGTCCGAAGACGACCGAGACGGTCGGCATGTTCAATGCGGCCCGATTGAAGCGCATGAAGCCATCGGCCTATCTTGTCAACACCGCGCGCGGCGGCATTGTCGAGGAGGCGGCGCTTTACGACGCGCTTTCGTCAGGCAGGCTTGCCGGCGCCGGCCTCGATGTATTCGAACAGGAGCCGCCAGCCGTACCCTATTCGTTGTTCGAGCTTCCCAATGTCATCATCGCCCCGCATGTCGCGGGCGTCACCCGCGAAGCGGTCGACCGGATGAGCGAGCAGACCGCGCGCAACATCCTGAGTGCATTCGATGGCGAGCCCATACCTCAGAACGTTATCAATCAGGACGTGCTGGTTTGATCGCCGCGCGGTCGGATACGACCCCGACCGGTTAGCCTGACCAACTTTCCGCCCTCAACCGTGGACCATTACCATGGCCTTCAAAGAATACGGCAAGTATGATGCGGTCGGGCTCGCCGAACTCGTCCGCAAGAAGCAGATCACCGCCCGCGAATTGCTGGACGAAGCCATTGCGCGGACCACCGAAGTCGATCCGCGGATCAATGCGGTCGTCGTAAAGCACTATGACTACGCCCAGCGCCAAATCGATAACGGTCTGCCTGCCGGTCCCTTCACCGGCGTGCCGTTCTTGCTGAAGGATCTGGAGTTTCTGGAGGGCACGCGGACCACGTCGGGCTCGAGCGTCTACAAGGACCATTTGTCCGGATACACCACCACCCTCGCCCGGCGCTTTCTCGACGCGGGCCTGACGATCTTCGGCAAGAGCTCGACCCCGGAATTCGGATTGATGCCGACGACCGAGACCCGCCTTTTCGGCCCGACGCGGAATCCGTGGAATCCTGACCGCTCCTCCGGCGGTTCCTCGGGCGGCGCGGGCGCTGCCGTTGCCGCACGCATTGTTCCGGTTGCGCATGCCAGCGACGGCGGCGGTTCGATCCGCATTCCGGCCTCGGCGTCCGGCGTGTTCGGGCTAAAGCCTACCCGCGCGCGCAATCCGATCGGTCCCGAGCGCGGCGAAGGCTGGGGCGGGTTTTCCTGCGGCCATGTGCTCAGCATCAGCGTGCGCGACAGCGCCGCGATGATGGATGCGATCCATGGACCCGAGCCTTCGAGCCCATATGTGGCGCCGAAACCGGAGCGGCCATTTGCACAGGAAGTCGATCGTGACCCCGGCCGGTTGCGGATTTCGTTTACCGACAGGTCGCCCTATGGTGACGCCATCGATCCCGAAATCGCGGCTGCGGTTCGGGAAATCGCAACCCTCCTGGCTGGACTCGGCCACCACGTCGAAGAGCGTGCACCGGCATTGGCCGCCGATCCGGCAGCTGTGATGTCTGCCATCGTCAGCGCCAATACGGGGCTCGCCGTGCGGCTTGCGGAACAGCAGTTTGGCCGTGCCATGACCGACCGCGATATGGAAATCCTGACGCTCAAAACCGCGCGCAACGGGGGCAAGGCGAGCGCGATCGACTACACGGCTGCGCAGCTTGCCGCGTTCAAGATTTCGCGGGGGCTGGCGATTTTCTTCGAGACTTGCGACGTGTTTCTGTGTCCGACGCTGTGCTCGCCGCCGCTGCGGATCGGGGAACTGAATCCGATGTCAAAAGATCTGTCGCATATCGCGCCCGTTTTGCGGCGCTACATGCCGGCGACATCCATGTTCAACATGTCGGGCCAGCCCGCCATGTCGGTGCCGCTGGCGTGGAATGCCGCCGGATTGCCGCTCGGCATGATGTTCGCCGCACGCTTCGGCGACGAGGCGACGCTGTTTCGTCTGGCCGCCCAGCTCGAACGGGAGCGTCCCTGGAAGAACAAGATACCGCCAATCTGCGCGTGAACCGACAAAACTCAGCCGCATTCAGGGCTGACCAAGGGCGTCAACCCTAGCAGCGGCTTCGATTCCCGCGCCGAGTGTCGGCCAGTGGAGACCGAAAAATTGAGTCAGAGTAACCCGACCGATCATGCGCTAGCGACCATCGCCAGCATCCTCGATCAGCCGGCTTCGCCTCGCGAGCCGGAAAAGGCTGCGCTCAAGGAAAGGCCCGAGACCTCGGGGCGGATGGAGGCCCAAGGCTACTCGAAGATGGGGCCTGGTCCCATGGAGTCCCTTCGCTTCAAATGGACCGTCCGCCGCGAGAGCAACGACGAATATTTCGTCGACGAAACCATCGGCGAAGGTTCCCGTACCGTCAGCAGCGGGCCGATGTCGGCGGATGCCGCGATCAGGTTCGTTGACGACCAGGCGAGCGAGGCACGGCAGCGATTTGAGGCGCTTCGAAATGAAATGGCCGGACGTGCCGCAGCGTTGAGTGTGTTGCGCAAGGATCGCGACGAAGTCTGACGGAGCAGACCTTGCCGTGAGGTCACATTCACTGACCCTGCTTTCCCAGAAAATCCTTCTTGACAAGCTCAACGCCGCAATGACGCAGGATGTCATAGGCCGTCGTCACGTGGAAAAAGAACTGCGGCACGCTGAAGGTCAGTAGCAGCGATTGGCCGGTAAATTTTCGCGTCGTGCCGTTTCGAAAAATGAAGGTTACTTCCTTTTCTTCAGTGCCGTTGATTTTGGCGGGCTGCAAACCCCTGAGGAAATCCTTGGTGGCCGCAATGCGCGCCTTGAGTTCGGGAATGTCGGGGTCAGCGTCCGGAAATACGGGAGGTTCGACGCCGGCAAGGAGGGCGCAGGAGAGCACCGCATGCCTGATAGCCTCGCCAACCTGGCGGGTCAGATTGTACATATTGGGATAAAGGCGCGTGTTGAGCAAAATCGAAGGGTCTATCTTGCGCTTTTCGGCGTGGGCGGCCGCGTGATCGAGCAGATCGGACAGGCTGTCCAGAAATTGAGTGAAGGTCGCGACGGATAATTGGTGCATCGAGATGGTCACGGTCGCAAATCTCCTCGGCGCGGCACGGCATCGAATCGTCGGGATTTCACGGCAAGTCTATGTCCATTCGGTTGGATTGCGGCCGGTCAACCTTGCGCGATACCTTTCGCGTGGCAGAGTCGGTGTCTCCCGCCGAGTACCCTCACGGACAAGTTACATGGTTCGGCTCTTATTCTGTTTGGTCGCGCTGCTTTTCCTTGCCGCGCCTGCGGCGTCTGCCCAGCAACCTTCGCGGCTCGACACGATCATCAAACGCGGGACATTGCGCATCGGCATGACCGGCGACTACCTGCCCTTCTCCATCTTCGACGAGGCGACATCGACCTTTCGCGGCTTCGACGTCGACATGGCGGAAGCGCTCGGCAAGGTGCTCGGGGTCAGGGTTGAGTATATCCATACCGCATGGCCGCGATTGACCGGAGATTTTGAGACTGACCGCTTCGACATCGCGATGGGAGGCATTTCGATCACACCGGAACGACAAAGCAAGGGACTATTCTCCACCCATATCATGCATGAAGGCAAGACGCCGATCGCGCGCTGCGCCGAGGTCGGAAAATATCAGACCATTGCCGAAATCGACAAACCGGGCACCCGCGTCATCGTCAATCCCGGCGGCACCAATGAAAGATTTGCCCGCGCCAATATCAGGAATGCCGAGATCAGAATCTTTGGCGACAACGTCGCCATCTTCGACGAAATTGCCAAAGGCAATGCCGACCTGATGATCACGGATTCATCGGAGACGCGATATCAGCAGAAGCTTCATCCGGGCGTGCTCTGCGCAATCCATCCGCAGGAGCCGTTCGACCATGCCGAGAAAGCCTATTGGCTGCAGCGCGACGCTGATCTGAAGGCAGCCGTCGACCATTGGGTACAACACGCTATCGAAGACGGCAGCTTTGCGAAGATTTATGCTGCGTGGTTTGAATAGAACTGCGCCGCCGGATGCCGCTTGCCTTCGATTGACCGTGTGCGCGATCCCAAACTAGACTGCCAGGGAAGGTGAATTGAACCGGAACAGCTCTTTCGCGACTTATACGATGAAAGTGATGTAGATCACGGTTGCAGAACGGCCGGGGCGCAGGATGGACCGCTTTTCCGCCCTGCTCAGGAGGTGAGGATGAAGAGGCTTTTTGCGATCGCCGCATTTCTGATGGCGAGCACGGCAGCTCAGGCCCAGTACACATTTGAATACGGCGGAAAGACCATTCGCATCGATCCGGATCGCGGAACCGTCTCGATACCGGGCGTCTATGATAACACGGGACGGGGCGGCAAACGCTCGCGTAACGATCAGGACGCCACGAGCAAGCAGACGCCTGAGCAGGCGAAGGCCGATCCGCAAACACAAGCGCCACCGGCACCCGCCCCGGCGCTTTCGGCACCCGAAGCCCCCGCGGCTGCGCCTGAACCGCCGATCGCTGCAGCGAAGGTGGCACCCGCGGACACCCCCGCGCCCGATCAACCGGTCCAACCCCGGCAGCCGCAGGTCGCCGCGCCCTTACCGCCGATTCCGCAGGACGCGGTCCCCGCCGCCAAACCCGTACCGCCCCCGGTTATTGCGACGGCTCCGCCGCCAGCGCCGGCCGCCCCTGCCGCTCAACCGGCGAACTCGCCGCTGGGCCTGTGGTTGACGGAGGAAAAGGAAGGCAGGGTTAGAATTGAGCAATGCGGCGTCAATCTCTGCGGATATTCGGTGGACCAGAAGTCGAACCAGAACGGCGAGCAGGTTCTGATCAACATGAAGCCCGGAAAAGATTCCAAATGGAGCGGGCGGATTCTCGATCCGAAGACCGGCAGCACCTATGACTCCACGATCGCGTTGAAGGGAACTGACACGCTGCGCGTTCAAGGTTGTGCCTTTGGCGGAATGTTCTGCGGCGGCCAGACCTGGAGCCGGCTGAACTAACGGAAGGCGGTCGCAAATCAGCGACGGCACCGCGCGGCGCGCGACGAAGACCTCGCGACCAGGCCGCATAAGCGAAGAGAAAGCGGCGCGAGCGCCGCCGGTCCCCTTGCCTCGCGCGCCCCAAGACAGGGCCAAAACCCGTGTGACACCCCTCACAGTGCCCGGCCATCCCCTGTGCGATCTTCACTGCACCTAAACCAAGGGGAACGTCATGGGACACTTTCGCAAGGCCATTATCGCCAGCCAACTTCTGTTGCTAGCCGCAATGTCGATGGCTACGCCCGCCGCAGCGGCGACGTTTGACGGTGCATGGAATGTTCAGATCGCCTCGTCCAACGGGGCCTGCCCGAGCGGGGCGAGCGTTTCGATCGGCATCAGCAAAGGTCAGGTAGCCTCCAGCAACGGCACGTTCATGGCCTCAGGTCATGTCGCAGACGCCGGAACCATCAGCGTGACGCTGATCAGCGGAATTAAACGGGCCGTTGGCTACGGTCATCTTGCCGGCGCATCGGGATCGGGCACTTGGCGCGGCGCGATGTGCTCGGGAACCTGGACCGCACAACGGATATAGAATTTGTCGATCGGCCTATCCACCGACCTTCGCCGAATATTCGGCGTCGGTCACCGGCTCCATCCAGGTCACATGACTCCCGTCCAGCGATTCCTGCATCGCGATATGGGTCATGCCGGTCGTCGGGGAGCCGCCATGCCAATGTTTTTCGCCCGGCGGAATCCAGACGACGTCGCCGGGGCGAATCTCGCGCACCGGCCCGCCCTTGGTCTGAACGCGGCCGACTCCTGAGATCACGTACAGCGTCTGACCGAGCGGATGGGTATGCCAATTGGTCCGCGCGCCCGGCTCGAACGACACGCGGTTTGCAACAACGCGCGCCGGCGCCGGCGCAGCCACGATCGGGTCCTGCCAGACCGTTCCGGTAAAGTACTCCTGGGGGGCGCGGCGCGTCGGCCGCGAGCCGGCGAGATGGATATCCATCGTTTTCCTCCTGCGATTACGCCATTCGCTGCAGCCTGATTATTTTTTCGAGGCCGCGTAGCGTGCCTTGGTCTCGGCGTTCATGGGGTAGAGGCCGGGCAATACCGCGCCATTATTAACCTGCTCGACGATCCAGGCTTCCATTCGCTCCTGCTCGGCGCCCTCGGCCAGAATGAGGTCGAGGAATGCCTTCGGAATCACGACGGCGCCGTCCTCATCGGCGACGATGATATCGTCCGGAAAGATCGCCACGCCGCCGCATCCAATCGGCTCGCCCCAACCGACGAAGGTGAGCCCTGCGACCGAAGGCGGCGCGGCATAGCCGTCACACCATACCGGCAGGCCGGTACCTAGCACGCCTTCGAGATCGCGCACCACGCCGTCGGTGACGAGCGCTGCAACCCCGCGCTTGACCATGCGCGCGCACAGGATGTCGCCGAAAATGCCGGCATCGGTGACGCCCATGGCATCGACCACGGCAATGCAGCCCTCCGGCATGGCTTCGATCGCCGTCCGGGTCGAAATCGGCGACGACCATGATTCCGGCGTCGCCAGATCTTCCCTGGCGGGCACGAAACGCAGCGTGAAGGCCTGCCCGACCAGCCGCTTCTGCCCAGGCCGCAGCGGACGCGTCCCCCGCATCCAGACGTTTCGCAGGCCCTTTTTGAGAAGAACCGTGGTGATCGTGGCGGTGGAAACGCGGGAAAGCGTTGCGATTGCGTCGGGGGTCAGGGACATCGAGAGAACAACTCCGGTGGGATTGGATCGGGCGCGCATCTTGCGGGGCAGGCGCATCGCGTCAAGGGCTGTCGCCAACTTAACCGATGCGACGCATTGCATCCATGTGATAGCCGCATCTTATCAGCGAGGGCTGGATTAGTTTATTGAAGTGACAAGCTTATTTTGCGCGAACTGGATTCCACTTCACGGGAAAACGCGCTAGAGCTTGATGCCGACTGACGAGCTTAAGAGGCCATGGCTGCGCCGCTTTCCCCACCCCGCCTTCTGCCGAGTGGCGACAGCGCCATCACGGTGGAATTCAGCCGCAATATCGACGATGCCGCCAACCGGCGCGTGCTGGCGCTCGACCGCAGGCTGGCGCGTGAGCCGATCGCCGGCGTCACCGAAACCGTCCCCACCTATCGATCCCTTTTGGTTCACTACGATCCCACGCAGGTCGACTTTGATGCGTTGGGAGAGAAGCTTCTCGAACTCGCGCATCAGCCGCTTCCGCGGTCCGAGAAAACACGGCGCTGGCGCGTTCCGGTCGCCTATGGCGGCGAGCACGGCATCGACCTTGAAGATGTTGCAAAGACGCTTCGCACCACGCCGGATGACATCGTGGCGCGGCACATCGCGGGCGACTACCGCGTCGCCATGATCGGCTTTACGCCGGGTTGGTCCTATCTCAGCGGCCTGCACGAATCGCTGCATTTGCCGCGGCGACAAAACCCGCGCCTCTTGACACCGGCCGGCACCATTTCGATCGGCGGCGTGCAAACGGGCATACAATGTCTTGCCGGTCCGAGCGGCTGGCATTTGCTGGGCCGCACCCCGGTCAGAACCTACCAGCTGCACCGCGATCCCATCTTCCTTCTTGAGCCCGGCGACCGCGTTTCGTTTTACGTGATCGATGCCAAGACGTTCGTGGAGCAGGATCGCGCCGCTGCAGGCGGCGAGATCATCGCGGAATTGATGGCCGCATGAGCAAGCTCGTCGTTTCAGCGATTGGCCCTGCAAGTTCGGTGCAGGATGGCGGACGCGTCGGTGCTCAGCGTTACGGCCTGACGCCGAGCGGGGCGATGGATCGGCTCGCCCTCGCCGCCGCCAATTGCCTCGCCGGAAACGCGCTGTTCGCGCCCGGGATCGAAGTCGGGCCGTTCGGCGTGGCATTCACCGCGCGCGACGGCGCGGTTCGCCTCGGGCTTGCAGGCGCGCCGCGCAATGCCGACGCCGCCGGACGCGGGATCGCGTGGGACACGTCGGTGACGCTTGCCGACGGCGAGACCCTGAAGCTGGGAATGGCTCGCGGCGGTTCCTTCAGCTATCTGGCGATCGAGGGAGGAATTGCAGGCGAACCCATGTTCGGGAGCCTCGCCGTGAACGCGCGCGCCGGGCTCGGCAGCCCCTATCCGCGTCCGCTGCAGGCCGGTGACGAATTACGGGTCGCGGCCGCGAGCAGCGCCGCCGAACGCCGGATCGATCTTCCCGCCGCCGCAGGGGGACCCATTCGCGTTGTCATGGGCCCGCAGGATGACGAGTTCGCCAGGGACGAGATAGATCTGTTTCTGGGTAGTGAGTGGAAGATATCGGCCACCAGCGATCGCATGGGCTATCGGTTGGAAGGGCCTGTGACCAGGCATTTGCACGGGCACAACATCGTGTCCGACGGCACCGTGAATGGCAGCATCCAAATACCCGGAAACGGCCAGCCGATTGTGCTGATGCCGGATCGTGGCACGAGCGGCGGCTATCCCAAGATCGCGACCGTTATAACGGCCGATTTCGGTCGTTTCGCGCAAATCCCGGCCGGAACCGGCTTTAGGTTCAAGGCCGTGAGCATGGCCGAGGCACAGGCCGAGGCGCGCAAATTCGCCGAACTGCTGCGCAGCCTGCCCAATCGCCTTCGTCCGATCGAAAGCTTTGATCTCAACATCGACGCGCTGCAAGATGCCAATGTCGCCGGCGCCGCCGTTAGTGCGGTCGACGCCGGAACGTGGCAGATTCCCTCACCTGCCGGCGCGCTGACGCAGGACCAATCCGGGCAACGCCCATACAGCAAGCGGACAAGAACATGAAAACAGTCGATCTTAATAGCGACCTCGGCGAAAGTTTTGGCGCATGGGAAATGGGCAATGATGCCGCCATGATCGATGTCGCCACATCGGTCAACGTCGCCTGCGGTTTTCACGCCGGCGACTATGACACCATGCGCAAGACCGTGGAGCTGGCAAAGGCGCGGGGCGTCAGTGTCGGCGCGCATCCAGGTTACCGCGACATTCACGGCTTTGGCCGCCGGCCGTTTTACGGCATGAAGGCCTCCGAGATTGAAAACCTGGTCGCCTACCAGATCGGCGCCTTGCAGGCGATTGCGACCATGGCCGGCTACAAGGTCACTCACGTCAAGGCGCATGGCGCGTTGTCGAATGTCGCCTGTGAGGAAGAGACGACCGCGCGCGCAATTGCCTCCGCCATCAAGGCGGTCGACCCCAATCTCGTTTTTGTCGTGCTGGCCAATTCCAAGCTGGTTCAAGCCGGCGAAGCGGCAAATCTGCCGATGGTGCACGAAATCTTCGCCGACCGTGCCTACGAGGATGACGGCAATCTGGTCTCGCGCCGCAAGCCCGGCTCGGTCTTGCATGACGCAAAACAGATCGCCGATCGCGTGGTGCGGATGGTGCAGGACGGCGCCGTCGTATCGGTCACCGGCAAGGTGATCAAGATGCGCACCGACACGGTCTGCATTCACGGCGACACGCCCGGCGCCGTCGAGATCGCGCGCGGCGTCCGCAAGGCGCTGAAAGATGCCGGCATTGACGTGGCGCCGTTCAAGAAAGCCGGCTGAGGCATCGTTAGAACGGACGCACCGATAGCGTTCCGAATAGAACGCCCGCGATAAGCGCAAGCGCGCCGTAAAGTGCCGCCGCCTGCAATCCGGTTCCGGTTTTCCGGGACAGGGAACGGGCGTAAAGGCGCAGGCGGGCTTCCGCCGATAGTTCGCGCATGGCCGATCTCCAACCCAGCATGAGGCGATAATGAATATCGTTGGCGGTTGGTTTCAAGGCGGTGCGGAAAATAGTGATACGAATCCTCCGACCGACTCCGATCGCAGGTAAAAATTCTTCACGGCAGATTCGTGCGAGAATTTTATTCGTTCAAACTTGCAGGAACTGGAACCGGTTCCACGGTTTCAATAGACGTCCTGCTGGAACCGGCCCTTCTTCTTGAGTTCCGCGACAAAGCTGACGGCCTCGTCCGTCGAGCGCGCGCCGTGTTGCGCGACGATATCGACCAAGGCGCGTTCGACGTCCCTCGCCATCCGCTTGGCGTCGCCGCAGACATAGACGTGTGCGCCATCGGCGAGCCACGACCATAATTCTCGGCCGACCTCGCGCATGCGGTCCTGCACGTAGAACTTCTTGTCGCCGTCGCGTGACCACGCGAGCGACAACCGGGTCAAGAGTCCGGCGGTCTTCATCGCGTTCAGCTCGTCGGCATAGAAGAAATCGCAACTGCTGCGCTGATGCCCGAAGAACAGCCAGTTCTTGCCGGTCGCGCCGGTGGCCCTTCGGTCGAGCAGGAACGCGCGGAAGGGCGCGACACCGGTGCCGGGACCGATCATGATGATCGGCAGCTTCGGATCCAGCGGTAGCGCAAAGCCGTGCGCTTTTTGTACATACACCTTCACTTGATCACCGGGCTGGATGCGCTCGGCGAGGAATGTCGAGGCCAGTCCCATCCGCTTGCGCTTGCCGATGACGTAGCGAACGCAGTCGACCGTCAGCGACAGTTTGCCGGGGGTGGCATTGTGCGAGGAGGAGATCGAATAGAGCCGCGGCTGCAGCGGCTCCAGCGCTTCGACAAACGCTTCGGGATGTGGACGGACGCCCGAGAACTTCTGCAGCGCCGCCATCACGTCGAGCGTGGCCGCATCTCCGTCGGGGTCGTCGCCTTGCGCCAGCGCGCGCGCCTTCTCGCGCTGTGCGCCGCCCGTGATGAACGAAATCAGCTCGAACAGTGAATCCGGCGCGGGCGCAAGCGATACTTGGTCGGCCAAGACCTCACGAAGCGTCTTGCCCCTGACTTCGGTCGTGTGCGACGCGCCGAGCAGAGCGATGATCTGATCGACATGACCGAGCTCGTTGCGGGCGAAGATGCCGAAGGAGTCGCCGACGACGTAGTCGAGGCCGCTGCCGGTGAGGTCGAAATCGATGTGCCAGGTTTCCTTTTCCGATCCCGGCTTGTTGAGCAGGCGCCGCGATACAAACGTTGCCGGCGCCGGATTGTCGCGCGAACGGCCTGACTCGGCTGTGGCGGCCGGTGACGCTGCCGCGGCAGGCGTGGTAGCCGCCGGACCTGGCGTGGCCTTTGGCGCCTTGTCCAACTCCTCGTAGAGCGATTTCAGCATCCGGGCGGTTTCTTTGCCGCCGGGGACGCAGAGGTTCAGACGTCCCTCCGCCTTGGTCGCAATCGCCTCGGAATAGTCGTTGCAGTTATAGCCACATTGGCCGCAATCCTGTTGCGCCATCGCGGCCATCATGCGTCGTCGCAACGGTCGTCCCTTCGCAAGCTTCATGCGGTCCGCGATCGGCATGGTCTGATCGTGCCAGGGTGCTTCGCCATCATCGCTGTCGCCTATCGGTCCTTGCATGACCGCGGCGCCCTGCTCCGTCGAAAGCGGCGTCGGGCCATCGGTCAACAGGCCAACGAAGAAACCGTTCAGCCACGAGCGTTGCGCCTCGGAGAACGGCGCACTCGAGGGAATGATTTCGATCTTCGGCGGAGGCGTCATCTGGTTCATGTCGAGTTCTCCGCATCGGCGAGCCTGCGCAGCGTCTCGCCGTCGTGTCGGCGCGCGAAGCTGAGGAACGTTTCGTCCTTGCTGGAACGATGCGCGAGATAGGCCTTGAGCAATTTTTCGACCGTCTTCGGTGCGTCCTCGGCCTTGACGTCGTGGTAGACCTCGTGCCCGAGCTCCGCATCTGCCCCGAACCCGCCGCCCGCGAACAAATGATAGCCCTCGACGGTGTCTTCCTCGCCGACCGGCACCTTGGCCGCGATCAGGCCGATATCGCTGATGTAATGCTGGGCGCAGGAATGGTGGCAGCCGGTCAGGTGGATGTTCAGCGGCGTATCGATTTCAACACGCGGCTCGCACCAGTCGCCGATATCAACCGCGTGACGCTTGGTGTCGGAGGCCGCGAATTTGCAGCCCGCATTGCCGGTACAAGCGACCAGTCCGGCGCGGATTTGCGACGCCTTGACCGCAAGCCCGATCGCCTCGACAGCGGCGACAGCAAGATCGACGTTTTCGTCACGCACGCCCGAGATCAACAGGTTCTGCCACACCGTCAGGCGGATTTCGCCGTCACCGAGATCGGAAGCGATCTTGGCAAGGCCGCGCATCTGCTCGCAGGTGATTTTTCCGACCGGCAATGAAACGCCGATCCAGTTCAGGCCATCCTGCTTCTGCCCGTGCACGCCGATATGCGCCATCCGATCGAAGGCCGGCCGTGGCGCCAGCGCTTCCGCCGGCACGCGAGTCAAGGCAGTTCCAAGCTTTTGCTCGACGAGCGCGAGGAACTTGTCCATTCCCATGCCGTCGATGACATATTTCATGCGCGCCTTGAGGCGGTTGGTGCGATCGCCGGTGTCGATGAATGCCCGCACGATCGCATCGGCGACTTTCGTCGCGTCCGCCGGCTTGACGATGATGCCGGTCGCCCGGGCAAAATCTCTGTGTCCGGTGATGCCACCGATCCCGAGGCGAAACCACACGCCGGGCTCGACGCCGAAACCGTCCTTCACTTCCACCGCGGCAAACGCGATGTCATTGGTGTCTTCGAGCACCGCGATCTTGCCGGCGCCATCGAAGGCGGCGTTGAACTTGCGCGGCAGGCCGTAGAGCGAGCGGTCGTTGAGAATATGAAAGTGCCATTCGCGGGCATATTGGCGGGTGTCGATCAATTCCTGCGGATCGATTCCCGCCGTCGGCGTGCCCGTGACGTTGCGAATGTTGTCGGCGCCCGAACCACGCGAGCACAGGCCGAGATCCTGGATGCCCTCGATCAGCGCAACCGCGTGCTTGGGCGGAACTTCGCGCACCTGAAGATTGGCGCGGGTGGTGACATGGCAATACGGCCCGCACAGCCGTTCGGTAAGGTCGGCCATCCCGGCGAATTGCCAGTGCTTGAGGATGCCGTTGGGAATTCGCAACCGGCACATGTAGGAGTCCTGCGCCGGTGCGACGTAGAACAGGCCGTAATAACGCCAGCGGAAATTATCCGCGGGCGGCGGCGGCGAATTGGTCAGCGCCTGCTCCTTCAAGCGCGGATAGGCGTCAAACGGATGCTCCTCGCGCTTGAACTTCTCCTGATCCGCAAGCTTCTTGCCGGACGCGACAACCCGGTCCTGTGCCTTTAAATGCGCCGCGTCGGGGCCGATGGGTTCGGCGTTGGGCTTGGCCGCGGCCGTGCCGCCGAGCCCTCGCCCAACCCTGCTGATCTGCAGGCCGGTAGCAAAGCCTTCGAGGTAACGCTTCTGCTCTTCGTTAAAGTCTACTGGGAGAGTTTCTAATTTCATGGTGCGCAAGCGCCGTTATTCTGCTGAAACCTGGGGAACCAGCACCGACGGCGTCGACATGGATTGGCTCGCAGGCTTGAAGGTCGCGTAAAGGGCAAGGCCGGTGAAGGCGAAACCGCCCACGAGATTGCCGAGCGTTACCGGAATCTGATTCCACGCCCACCATTCGTAGACGCTGATCTTGGCGCCGAGCATCATGCCGGTCGGAATGATGAACATGTTGACGACCGCGTGTTCAAATCCGAGCGCGAAGAACATGAAGATCGGCATCCACGTGGCGGCGATCTTTCCGATCGTCGAACTGGTCGTCATGGCCATCACGACGCCGAGACAAACCAGCCAGTTGCAGAGGATGGCCTTGACGAAAACGCTGACCATCCCCGCCATTCCGATCGTCTCGTTGGCGACGGTCTTGGCTTCGGCGATGCTGACGATGCGGGCCGCGACCCCCGCCGGCTCGATCTTGCCCATATTGGTGAGGGCGATGGCGAGCAAAGCGCCGTAGACGATGCTGCCGACAAGATTTCCAAGATAGACCCACGACCAATTGGCGCCGATGGCGTTCCAGGTGGTCTTGCCTTCGAGATGTGCGAGCGGCAGCAGGCCGAAACTTCCGGTCACGAGTTCGAGCCCGAGCAACACGATGATGATCAGACTGACCGGAAAGATGATCGCGCCGACCAGCGGCTGGCCGGTCGTGACGGCGCCGGTAAAGGCAAGGCTTGTGGCCGCTCCCAGTAGTGCGCCCGAAAGCGCGCCGCGGATCAGAAGGTCGCGCGGCGCCAGCGCGAGCTTTTTCAGACTGGCATCGATCATCGAGGCGACAACGTCGGCGGGTTTTACGTACTCCATGTCGAAGCTCCAGCTGCCACGCGCTGGCGTGGCGACAACGAGGAAAGAGACGTTCGATCGCTCGGAAATTCGGTCCGAAGGGCGGCGCCCAATCCGAAATTCCTGGCGATCCGATCAGCC
>Ga0209517_10002481_pt1 | contig 25890 bp, 14 predicted proteins | sample PeaSoiMetSII2010_FD_187695 | JGI IMG/M metagenome (GOLD analysis project Ga0209517, IMG submission 187695) | Peat soil microbial communities from Weissenstadt, Germany - SII-2010 (SPAdes) (version 2) | ecosystem: Environmental > Terrestrial > Soil > Wetlands > Peat | place: Germany... | reverse complement strand
GTCCTGCTTGACGTCCTGGCCATTGGTGAGGTCAGCGAAGATGTAATGGAAGATGTCGCGCATCCATCGCATCATCGTGGGATCGTTTGGGCCCGGCATGCCGAAATACGAGGCCACCAGCCGTGTTGCCACGACGCGAGCGAAGCCATTCACGACGTCAATGCGGCGGCGGGGGCGCGCGGCCGCGACCAGTTCGCCGGCTGTTTGCGCGACAAACTGCCGAATACTCTCAAGATCCTCGCGGCGGACAGCCTCGTGCAGCGTTGCGTTCTCCCGGTCGTACTGCGGCGATGCGTCCATGCCGAGAATGAAGGGACCGCCGATCTGATCTATTTTTGGCGCATTGATCTGGCGGATCGTGAAATCGGCATCGCGCTTCAAGACCTCAATTACATCGGCATTCCGGGTCACGATGGCGCGCTTGCCAAGAAGCAGAATCGGAGAGAAGCGCCGCAAAAGTGCGAACACGGGACGCAGAATGCCGGGCCGGATCAAGAAATTGAGCAGCTTGTCTTTCAATGTGTGTCCCGACCCGTGCTTGCCGAGCGCAACCAAATCAGGCGCGCGGGGTGGCCGGTTTTCATACAGCCGCAGAACGAACTGACCGGATGGGCGGGCGCGCCAGCTTTCGATGGCAGAGCGCATGGCCGTGGGCAGCTGCTCGAGCGACGGCATCGGTCCGCCATATTGTCGCGGGATCATGATGGGTGCGGAGAGAGCGGCGAAAGCCAGGTCCGGAGCGGTGAGTGTGTCCCCCATCAGGAATCGGCGTCCATCCGCGAGCCGCGCCTCGATCTGCGAGAGGGCGGATTCGATGATCGGCTGTTGCTGCGCAATGCTGTCGGGCTGCAGGTGGAGATTGTTGCGCAGGGCTGCGGCCAGAAGAGGATAAATGACTGGCACGGCAAGTCGCTCCCACCACGGCGCGCCGTTGACCCATGCCCGGATTGTGCCGCTACGCTCCGGGAGCATGTAGGCATAGGCCCACGCGCGCACAGCCACTCCGAAGGTATCGAAGAGAAAATTGAAGAGTTGGCGAGCTTCGGTTTCTGCCGCGGAATCCGCAGGATACAGCTTGAGTTTCTGCGGCGCACGAGCCTCGTAGTAGTCGACCACGGCCCGTGCGTCAAGCAAGGCGGTTTCACCCGTATCGAGAACCGGCACGACCACGCCACCGCCATACCTACGGGTCGCAAGTACGTTGAACACCGGAGCATGGCATTCTTCGACGTAAGGAATCCCCAGCCGGTCGAGCGCCCACCGCGCCAGTTCGCAGTATGGGCTCACAGCAACCGAAATCATCCGCGGATGGTAGATGGTGGCGGCGGTCAACGGGCGACCTCAGAGCCAGTGTTTCCAAGTTGCGGGCCGGTCGGTCCTCGTTGCAAAGGGACCGGATACAGCTATGCCTTCTGGCTATCGAATAGTGATTGGGACACCTCAAACGTATCGACGCTTTTGCGACTCTCCGTTCGAATGCGCTGCCGCAGTCCCCCTTACCTCTTTTCGTCCCCAGTTTTCGTCCCCAGCGGCGATTCGCCTTCATACACGCGTTCGGTTGTTTCCCGGCACAGGAATTGCGTTTTGTTACGTTTTCCGAACAAGACTCGGATCGCGCGGTGGGGAGGTCTGAATGCGGTAGCCTCCGACGCTGCCCTCTGAAAGTGCTTCCCCCACCGCGTGCAAGGTATTTAAATCCTTGGCCCTTTCTCGCGGCTATCTGGAGCCCTAACAAATCTGACATTGTCACCAAATTGTTGTGAGGCAGGCGGGATCATTCCCGAAGGTCCATTCCAGGCCTATAACTCAAAGTGAATGTCTAGTTTAATACGGCAATTTGTAGGTTCCTCGTTTCCAAACATTTATTTTCTGGAAGCGCTGCTTTGTATCGCCGTCACAAGTTATTGAATGCGTTTCTTAAACAAAAGCATGTTTGGTGTTTTTTTGTATTGGAGAACGAGTTGCAGGGAGCAAGTGAAGCTATTGGAGCCCGGAGATTCTCTCAACTCAACTCTCTGCTTTGGAGGAATGCATGAAACGGAATGTGCCGAGTGTTAGACGGCTGAGTTATCTTGCGTTGTTTAGCTTGTTAGCGATCATCTTCTCGACGATGCCCGCGAACGCCGACGAGCTTTACGCTAGCATTCGAGGTACCGTCACGGATCAATCGGGGGCCTTAGTGGCCGACGCCAAGATTACGGTGACTAACGTGGCCACGGGTTTGTCGAAAACAGTCACCAGCAAAGCCGGCGAATTCGCGCTCTTGCAGCTTCCCGTGGGAGACTATTCCGTCCGCATTGAGAAGTCGGGCTTTAGAACGTATACCGCGTCCGGAATACACCTGGACGTCAACCAGGTCTACGCCCTCAACGCAAAAATTGATCTCGGCACCGTGGCTGAAACCGTCACCGTAGAAGCCAACCCAGTCCAAGTGGAAACGACAACCCCACAGCGTGGCGATGTCGTGGACTCGAACCAGATTCTTAATCTGCCGCTGATTGGCCGCACCTGGGTGAACTTGCAACAACTCGAATCGGGCGTAGTAGCGGCATCGGATGCGCGCGGCGAATTTGCCACTAACGGTAGTCAGACCACGCAGAACAGTTTTCTGATCAACGGCACTGACACCAACGACCTCCCGCTCAATACTCGCACCGTAGTTCCCAGCGAGGACGCCATTGAAGAGTTCCGCATGGTGACGAACACGATTAATCCTGAGTACGGACGAAATTCAGGAGCCATCATGAACGCCATCATCAAGTCGGGCACCAACGGCTTTCATGGAGATGTGTTCGAGTTTTACCGGGACACGTTCCTGAACGCCAGTGACTGGTTTACTCATTCGCCGGCGGTATTTCATCAGAATACGTTTGGGGGGACGATTGGGGGGCCTGTCTGGAAGAACCACTCATTTTTCTTTTTCTCCTACCAGGGAGTGCGGAACCGCGAACCTGAGCCCCAGGGTGCCAACAATTCGAGTCCTGTCTATACCACGGCGCAACGGAACGGAACTGCCGGGGCGTTTAGCGGAATCGGAAATAATGTTTCGCCATTCCCGTTGGTCGGAGCCAACGGCACGACCTATCCCGCTGGCACGAAGTATTCGACGATCTTCAGTAACGGGGCCATCCCCACAGCGGATTTCGATCCGATCGCATCGAAATTGGTCAGTCAGTACGTGCCCCAGCCCAATGCAGGGAGCAACGTGTTCACCTTCACACCAATCCAGGTGACCACGGATGATCAATACATGTTCCGCATCGACCAGAATCTCGGGAAGCGAGATGTGCTGTGGGGCTCGTGGTTGCAGGAATCGTTCCCGTTTACCGGAACTATTCCGTTTCCCGGCACCGGCGCCAGTCTTCCAGGATTTGACGAGATTGCTAAACAGCATTTCAAGCTGCTGACACTCTCCTGGAGCCACACACTGAATGACCACATGATTAACGAATTACGTGGCGGCTACAATCGCTTCAATTACGACGCCGTGGTCCCTGCCCAGGTGACGCAGCCTTCCAGTTTGGGGTTCAACATTACGCCGCAAGATCCGGCCGGCGCCGGCGTACCAGCGATTTTCATCGGGGGTCTCTTTAACCTGGGATTCTCAGAATTTGGCCCACAACCCAGAAAAGATCAAACCTACGAAGTGGTTGATAACTTCTCGTTTACGCGCGGTAATCACACCATGAAAGCCGGCTGGGACATGCGGCGATTCCAGGTAGACAATCCATTCTTCGCTCAGAACAGCGGCTTCTACCTGTTCAACGGCGGCGGACCTTACAGTACCGGCAATCCGGGAGCGGATTTTCTGCTCGGAATCCCCGATCTCTATTCTCAGCAGAGCGGTGGCAATGGCATCGACCGGGCCCAGGAGTACTACACCTATTTCCAGGACCAATGGAAAATGCGGCAGAATTTCACGTTCACCTACGGCCTGGGGTGGACCATCGACACCGCCATGCAAGATCTCGCCTACGGCGGGCATGGAATGGCGGCGTTCTATCCCGGGCAACAATCCACTGTCTTCCCAAACGCGCCGCTCGGAGTCGTCTACTCGGGTGATAAGGGCGTTCACCCCACAGGTACCAACCACCCCTTCCGAAACTTCGGACCACGTATCGGATTCGCGTACAGTCCGGACTGGGGTAGGCTCACGGGAGGCCCTGACAAGACCAGCATTCGCGGTGGTTTTGGCCTGTACTATAACCGCACCGAAGAAGAGCTGAACTTGCAGTTCCAGGGTGTGCCCCCCAATTCGATCGCGACGAACGGAGTGGTCGCCGACGAATGTACTGCTCCAGCGCCCAATTGCCCGGTTACGATTTCGGGAAGCAGTCCCTCGTTTGCGAATCCCTTTGCGGACATCACCGGCAACACCACTCTGCATCCATCGATTCCCAATCCGTTTCCGTTTACAGGAGCGCCTTCCAATGTTCAGTTCTTGGCGAGCAATGGATACCTTCCGGTCTGGAGTGCGTGTTGCAGCACCATCGATCCCAGAAATGTCGACCCCACTTCCTACAACTACAACCTAACCATCGAGCGGCAAGTGACGGCCAGCACGATTGCTTCGGTGGGGTATGTAGGTTCGTTTGCGCGACATCTGGAAATCGGGCACCCACTGAATCTCATCAATCCTGCGGCTTGCGTAGCTGCCGGAGCAAACACTTGCGGTCCCGGAAACCAATTGACGACCGCTCCATTCTCTACCCAGGATTACCTGTATCCGGGAAACGTGTATGGAACGATCGACCAGATTTCAACCATGGGGAACTCCCATTACAACTCCCTGCAGGCGGGTTTGAAGAAGAAGCTGTCCCGCGGACTGCAATTCACCGCAAACTATACATGGGCGCACTCGTTCGACAATGGCTCGGGATTTGAAAACACGTCGTTCGGGGGAGGCGGATTCGGCGGCCTTTCCGCAACTCGATCCTACAATCCGTATCTGCCGGGCAGCAACTTCGGTTCGTCGATCTTTGATGCCCGGAATCGCCTGGTGCTCGGTTACGTTTACGAACTGCCGCACCCGCAAACCAGCAATGGCTTGCTGGGCCGGGCCACGAAAGGCTGGGCCATTTCTGGAATTACGACATTTCAGAGTGGATTTCCCATGGACGTGGTCGATTCTTCAGCTTGGTCCTTGCACGACTATCCCGGCAACTCTGATTTCGCTCCCATGGACGTGCCGAACCTGGTCGGACCGATTCAGTACCTGAACCCACGCAAGACGAACGCCAGCACCGGAGTCGCGCAGTGGTTTTCAGCCACTCCGTTCGTCGGCTACTGCCCCACGAACGGGAACGCCCCGGGTTGCGTTCCTGCAGGGACCTTTGGCAATGCGCCGCGAAACGTGCTGCATGGGCCTGGAATCAACAACTGGGATTTTCAACTGTTTAAAGACACCAACTTTACCGAAACGACGAGGCTGCAGTTGAGGATTGAATTCTACAACCTCTTCAACCACGAAAACTTCTGGGCAGGAGGCATCGTCAACAACGTTCAAGCCCCGAATTTCGGACAGGCCATCGCCGATAACCCCTCCACCGGTCAGGGCCCGCGCCTGATTCAGATCGCTGCGAAGTTCTATTTCTAATTCGCAATTCCGACCGCACTTTAGGGGGCTCGCAAACGAGCCCCCTTTTTTTGGTCTCCAGGAAAAACCAAAGATCCGCTTGAAGGGGTAAAGGGCGAGCAGTCAAGAGCCGGAATCCATTGACTTTCAGGGCAAGGCGGGATAGGGTTTGTCGCCTGGGAAGTACTGTCCCGATGGCCTGGGAGAGTCGGCCTTGCACTCGGCTTCGCCCAACCACATTACCGAACTGCTCGCCCGATGGAGCGCGGGTGATGGTGCGGCCAGGGAAGCGCTTGTCCCGGTCGTTTATGACGAACTGCGACGCGTGGCGAGGCGCTGCCTGGCAAGTCATCCCAATCCAACTCTTCAGAGCACCGCTTTGGTGCATGAGGCCTATCTTCGGCTGGTGGGGCAGGACTCGTTGCGGGTGGAGAACCGCGCTCACTTCTTCGGCATTGCCGCCCGTCTCATGCGCGAGATCCTGGTGGACCATGCCCGCACACGTGGCGCTGCCAAGCGCGGAGCCAACTGCCTGACGCTCACTCTCGACGAGGCGGTCGCTTTGCCAAAAAAACGGGAAGTGGACCTTATCGCCCTGGACGATGCCCTGAACGTTCTGGCCGCGTTGGATCCGAGACAGTCCCAAATCGTCGACTTGCGATTCTTCGGCGGCCTGTCCATCGCGGACACTTCGCAGGTGCTCGGCGTCTCGCCTGCAACTGTCAAACGGGAATGGGCCATCGCAAGGCTGTGGCTACAGCGGGAACTGAGCCGGAGCGAATCCGCATGACGCCAGAGCGGTGGCAGCAGGTCAAAGGAGTGCTCGAGAGCGTGCTGGAGTTGGCGCCAGCCGAGCGCGCCGCCATCCTCGACCAGGCTTGTGACGGCGACCAAGCACTGCGCCAAGAAGTGGAAACACTTCTGGCCGCTGATGATGAGATCCCGCCGGAGAAGAAGCTCGACTCGAAACTCCTGAATGAAGTCGCTCTCGCGGTTTCAGACGCAGCCACCACTCCACACCACGCAGACGCCTGGATTGGGCGCCGGGTTGGTCCATATAACATCGTCGAGCAGGTTGGCGCCGGGGGCATGGGCGAGGTTTACCGAGCCGTCCGCGACGATGAGCACTACCGGAAGCAAGTCGCCATCAAGGTGGTGCGTGCGGGCCAGGACTCGGCCTTAGTGGTTAGCCGTTTCAGGAACGAACGGCAGATCCTGGCCGGCCTCGATCATCCCAACATTGCCCGGCTGCTCGATGGTGGCACTACTAAAGAAGGCGCCGCGTATTTTGTGATGGAGTTGATCGATGGCCAGCCCATCGACGAGTACTGCAAGCAACACAAGGTTGAAGTCGCCGAACGTTTGAAGCTTTTCCTACAGGTCTGTTCGGCCGTGCAGTATGCGCACCAGCGACTGATCATCCATCGCGACATTAAGCCCGGCAACATCCTGGTCACGTCCGAGGGTATGCCGAAGCTGCTGGATTTCGGTATAGCCAAACTTCTGGATGCGAATGCCGAAGGGGGTCAGCCTGAGCCCACTTTGACGATCTTTCGGATTTTAACGCCAGCGTATGCCAGCCCGGAGCAGGTGAAAGGCGAGCCGATCACAACCGCCAGTGACGTGTATTCGCTCGGTGTGGTGTTGTACCAGTTGCTGACTGGAAGCAGTCCGTATCACCTCATCAGCCGTACGCCGCAGGAGATAGTTCACGCTGTTTGCGAGTTGGAGCCGGAGCGGCCCAGCACGGCGCTGCGCAGGATGGTGGCTGAAAGCAAAGAGAGGGCAGCGCAGAAGTTTCAGGCGCCAACAAACGGTGCACACGACGGCTCACTTCGGAAGCGCAGTAAGCGCTTGAGCGGTGATCTGGACAACATCGTATTGATGGCTCTGCGTAAGGAGCCCCAGCGCCGCTATGCTTCGGTGGAACAATTTGCCGAAGACATCCGGCGGCATCTTGAGAACCTTCCCGTCGTTGCTCGCAAAGACACGATCCGATACCGCGCCTCGAAGTTCGTCACCCGGCACAGGGCCGGAGTGATCGCGGCGGCGCTGGTAACCCTAACGCTGCTGGTTGGACTGGCGGTGACAATTCGCGAGGCCCGGGTCGCACAGCAACGCTTCAACGAAGTACGAAGCCTGGCCAATTCCCTGATCTTTGATATACACGACTCAATCCAGGACCTGCCTGGTGCGACTCCTGCTCGCAAACTGATCGTCGAAAAAGCTCTGCAATATTTGGATAGCTTGGCTCGGGCATCCAAGGGTGATCCGTCCTTGCAGCGGGAATTGGCCGCTGCCTATAAGAGAATTGGCGACGTGCAAGGGTATCCGTATTCGGCAAACCTCGGAGATACGGCCGGAGCACGGAGGAGTTACGAGAAAGCTTTGGCAATTCGGCAAACCCTATACTCGTCGTACCCAGAGAACATCGACGACGCGTTAGGGCTGGCGGAGTCCTCGCGATTGCTTGGAGATGTTCTCATGGTGAACGACGACACCAAGGCTGCACTGGAATACGTGCAGCGCGCCGTTCAGGTCGGCGAGCAAGCGGATCGGACTCATCCCGACAACGTCAAGGTTCTGCAAGAGCTGACCAAGGACTATGAGTCCAAGGCGGACCTGTTGGCCGGAAACTTCAATACCACGAGTCTAGGTGACAATGCCTCCGCGCTTGCACTTCGCCGCAAGGAACTCGCCATGGAAGAAAGGCTGCTGGCGCTTGCGCCTGACGATCTGACCGTGAAGCGAGATGTTGGCGCGAGGGTGGCGAAAATGGGAGACCAACTCTTGCTGGATGGTCAATGGCGTGAGGCTCTGCCTTATTATGTCCAGGCTCAGAAGGTCATGGAAGATCTGGCCAATCGTTCCCAGACCACCAAAACGCTGGAATACCTGGATAGCATGTACAGCCGGGTGCAAGAGGTAGACGTGTGGAGCGGTGATTTCCGGCATGCGCTTACCATCAACCTTCGGGCGCTGGAAATCTCCAAGAGACTGAGTTCGGCCGATCCTCACAGTACCAAAGCCCGACTCGGCCTCACTGTCGACTGGTCCAACGTGGCCGATAGCGCCTCCCGGCTCGGGCAGAGGGGCCAGGCTGTTTCCGCTATCAATCAAGGAAGGAGCCTTATCGGCGAGCTCGTGAGACTCGATCCAAAGAACACCGAATTTCAGGGTGTTCAAGCGGCGGTGCACGTTACCGCGGGCGACGTCTTCCGCAGGTCAGGCGATGTCTCGCAAGCTCTGCACTACTACCGCGAAGCTCTGTCCTTAACCTCGCAGATGCAAGCCGCTGACCCGAATAACGTGGACGGTCGCTTACGGCTTGCCGCCATCAGTAACAGCGTCGGAGAAATGCTGACCCGGTCACGGGACCTGAAGGGCGCAAGCGAAATCCTTAGTAAGGCTCTGGAACTGGCAAAACCGGAGGCAACTTCCAGCCATCCGAACGAGCAGGCGCTCTACTCCACGGCGGATTCCTACACCGGCCTGGCGGAAGTCGAGGCCACTCTGGCGGCCGACACCGGCTTGGCCCGCGGGAAACGGATGAAACACTGGACGCAGGCAAGTTCCCTGGCGGAGCGCAGTCTCAAGACCTGGGCCCAGGTCAAAGAGCCGGGGATTATTAGCCCGGACGGGTTCGACTGCATTCCTCCGTCCGTCGTGGAGGAACGATTCGCCCGGTACAAAACAGCGCTCACATCCGGGCAAGCTGGTGGTCAGGGTTAGATCGCGTGAACGCCGTCGACTGGAAGCTGGAATTCCTGGAAACTAGAAATCGCTCATTGAGATTGGTAGACTTGCCGTATGGCTGCCAAGAAAAAAGCTAAGAAGAAAACTTCCGCAAAGAAGATCCGAACAGGAACCCTGAAAAAATCAGCGAAGAAGAAGACCGCTCCCGGAAAGATGGCCGCGAAACGGGCTGCCAAGCCTGCCGCGAGAATCAGCCGTGGGTCTAAGAAGGGGGTTCGAACCAAGGGGCAGACGCGCGATTCGGCATTGTTTGAGTCACGAAAGGCACAGACGCTTTCGGGCGATGCAGATTCACAGGGTTTGTCCGATGTTGAGCGTGCGGATTCGGAGAGCGTCAGCGAGTTGCTCGAAGAGGGAAATACTTTCGAAGCCGGAGCTGTCAAAGGCGTAGAGCAGGCTGACGATGCTGATGAAAAAGAGGTTCGAACGCGTGAGTTTCCCGAAGATGATGTGCCTGAGGAATACCTCGACAAGGACTAGGTGCGTCGCTACACATAACAGAGCCACTCTGTATCGAATGGTTCTCGGAAAAACCGATTTTCTTGCGCGACCATGCCGCAGGCCGCTTTTCCCCCCTCATTCTGGTCCCTCGCCGATTCGATAAACACCGTTAAGCCATCAGATTTTTCTGCATGAACCTTGATCTAGTCTTCAGGTATAATCCGCGGCACTCGGTGCGGGAGCGGTTTGGATCTAGTTGATCCAGAACAGCACAGGGAATCGAAAAGGCGGGCGGGGGGATGCGTGTTTTTTCTAACGCGTTTTCGCCCGGCGTTGCCTTCTTCCTGGGGGGACTATGTCGATGACGCGAATCCATCAGCAAGTGAGTGGCGGGCAGCACGAGCGGTGGTACGAGTTGGGCATTCGATGTGAGCAGGGGGCAAGACGCGCGATCTGGTTGTTTGCCGTGTTGGCGTTGTTGGCCTCGCTGGCAGCGGCGCAATCCGCCAGCCAACTGAACGGCAACGTTACCGACCCGTCGGGCGCGGCCGTTTCCGGAGCGAAGATCACCTTGACGGAAGCAGCTACCGGATTTCAGCGGACTACGACCAGCAACGCGTCAGGGCTCTACCAATTCCTGGAAGTACCTCCCGGTGACTATCGGCTGGAGGCAACGGCAACCGGCTTTGCGCCAGTCCTGGCGTCGAAAATTACGCTCCTTGTCAAGTTGCCCTCCACGGTGAACATTAAGTTGCAGGTTGCGGGCGGGACAACCTCAGTCACCGTCGAAGGCGAAGCGCCGATGATTAATCGGACGGATGCGTCGCTGGGCAACGTGGTGGAGGGAGATCAGATCGCGGAGTTGCCGATTGCGGACCGCAACGTGACTTACTTGCTGAGCCTGCAGCCGGGCGTGGCCTACTTTGGCATTCAGACCCAAGAGCAGCAGAACTCGGATACCCGGAGCGGCGCCGTGAATGGGGTGCGTAGCGACCAATCCAACGTTACGCTGGACGGCATTGGGGTGAACGATCAGAACTATGGCTACGCTTTCGATAGTGTCTTGAACGTTCCGCCGGATTCGGTCCAGGAATTCCGTGTCACTACCGCCAACTCCAACGCCGACTCCGGCTATTCCAGTGGTGCCCAGGTTTCGCTGGTGACCAAAAGCGGCACCAACAGTTTTCACGGCTCGGCCTACGAGTACAACCGAAATACGGTTTTCAGCGCCAACGACCCGTTCCTGAAAGCGGCGCAACTCGGCAGTGGCGGGCCCAACACGAGGCCGGAGTTGTTGCGAAATGTGTTCGGCGCAACCTTCGGAGGACCGATCAAAAAGAACCGGCTCTTCTTCTTCGCGAATTATGAAGGGCGGCGCGATGCGCAGGGAACCAGCACGCTGCGCACCGTTCCGAGCGCGGCTCTGGCGCATGGGGTTTTGATGTATCAATGTCAGACCGCATCGGACTGTCCCGGCAACACCGTCACCGGCTCGGACGGGAACCCCTACACGGCCTCGGCTGGCAACTATGCCCTCGGGGTTGACCCCAACCCCGGAAGTAACCAGGGGAAAAACCAAATCACAGAGATCGACCCGGGTAACGCGCAGAATCCCATTGGACAGCCGTTCATGCAAGGCCCGAATCCGGCGGTGATGGCCGCGCTACAGCAGTACCCGGCCTCGAACTCATTCACGGGCGGCGACGGTTTGAACACGCTGGGGTATCGCTTTGCCTCGCCGGCGGACTCCAGCTACAACACTTACATTTTCCGCACCGATTACCACATCAATTCGAGCGGATCAGAATCACTGTTCTGGCGCGGACAGATCCAGTATTCCAAGATTCCGGGGGCTCTCCAATTTCCCGGGCAGCCGCCGGCGACGCTGACGCTGGACGATAGCAAGGGGTCCACGGTCGGTCTGACTTCACTGATTACCCCGAACCTGATCAACGATTTAAAATGGGGATGGGTGCGGCAGGCGGGGAAGAACGGCGGGAACTTCGCTTATCCTGGAGTTTATCTGAATGGCATCAGTAATCTCTATCCTTCTGGCAACAGTCAGCGATCGACCATTTTCTTCGTGCCTAGCAACCAGTTTACGGACTCATTGAACTGGACCCACAAAAATCACACGTTCGAGTTCGGAACGGACCTGTTTTACATTCGCAACCAGCGCTTAGGCTACCAAAACTCGTTCTCCGATGTTCAAACCAACGCGGTTTATCTCAACACCGCGGGAATTTCCGAGCCCAGTAACCCGAGCCCGCTGAATCCGGTCAACAACAAGAATCCAGCTACCGGCCAGTATTATCCGCAGGTGAACGCCAACTTTGCCCCGAACTTTGACAGCGCCATCACAATCCTGCTGGGACTCTTCCCGGAGGGTGACGGAATTTATAACTTCGCGCATAATGGGTCGGCGCTGCCCCAGGGCACGGCCGTTAGCCGTCGTTACGCGATCAACGACTACGAGTTTTATGGACAGGATGTGTGGCGGGTCAACTCTCGTTTAACGTTGACTTATGGTCTGCGCTGGGTGCTGGAAGCTCCCCCGTACGAAACGAACGGGCTACAGGTTTCACCTTGCGTGGAAGCGGCAGGCGGGGGCTGCACCGGACAGAACATTGGCGACTGGTTCAACCACACTGCAGCGTTGGCAGCCGTGGGCCAGCCGGCTAACAACGCAGGCGAGATTTCCTTCGTCCCAGGCGGACCTGTGAACCACGCACCCGGCTTGTGGAATTGGGACAAGAAAAACTTCTCGCCGCGTATCGCCATGGCATGGGCGCCGGATACCGGCGATGGCTGGGCCTCAAAAGTCTTGGGGAAGAAAGATCAACTTACAGTCCGCGCCGGTTACAGCATCATGTACGACCACTTCGGCATTCCGATCGTGAACAGCTTTGATCAGCATGGCTCGTTCGGCCTGGCCAGCGCGATCGGAAATTCCGCCGGATCGGTCACGCCTCAGGATGCCATACGTTTTACTTGTCTCATCCCCGGATCTTCGGGGCAGTCCTGCCTGCCGCCTCCGTGCGGCTCTTTGACGACTCCGGGTTGCGCGTTTGGCCCAACACCCTCGGGAAGTTTTCCGTTTACGCCGTCGAACACCAACTTTGCGATCAACTGGGGGTTGGATCAGAGCCTGAAGACGCCGTACACGCACGTTTTCAATTTCTCACTACAACGACAGCTCAGCTCACGATCCTCGGTGCAAATTGCATATGTGGGGACGGTCGGACGGCGTTTGCCGATGCAGGTCGATCTGGCCATGCCGACGAATTTGGCTGCGAGCGGAACGACGTATTTTCAGGCAGCTACCCTAATGTCGAAAGCGGTGGCCAACGGCGTCAACGTAACTTCGATGGCACCCGTACCATTCTTCGAAAACCTGTTTCCGGCCTGGGCAGGAGTGAATACTCAGAACGCTCTGGTCAGCGACGGCCTCAACGCTTGCGGCAATGCGGCTAACGGCCTGCCAGCTAATCCGACGGCCACGCAAAACATCTACACCCTCTGGAACTGTTACCTGCACAACGAAACTTTCGCCCTCTACTTGATGGACGTGCCTTCGACTATTACCCACGTACCAACACCGCTCCCGAACAGCACATTCGGCCCGTTCACCTTCTACCATGACCAGTTCAGTTCGCTATATGCATGGCGCAACGTCGGCGATTCCAACTACAACGCGCTGCAGGTTACCTACAACGTCCGCCTGAAAAATCTGCAGGGGCAGTTCAACTACACGTTTGGGAAAGCGTTGGACGAGGCATCGGCAGCCGAGCGCATCGGCCCATATGAGGGAACGGGTGGAACAGGTAACGACTTGAATGGCGGCGGCATTGTCATCAATTCCTGGTCTCCGCTCTCGTTGCGCGGGCCTTCCGATTTCAATGCCGCCCACCAGGTCAACGCCAACCTCGTCTATCAGCTTCCTTTCGGAAAAGGACAGCTGTTCGCAGGGGGGGCAGGCCCGCTGCTCAACGAACTCATTGGCGGCTGGCACGTCTCCGGCATATTCCGCTGGACAAGCGGGTTCCCCATCACAGTTGACAACGGACCCGCGTGGGCCACCAACTGGAACATCGAGGGCGATGCTATGCCGAACGGTCCACTGCCGAAGACGTCCACGCAAAAGAATCTCTGCGTGGGGCCGAACCCATGCACCTACGTCGGGCCGGACATGTTTCCGGATCCGACTGCGGCACTGGCTGCATTTAGGCCGGACTGGCCGGGCGAGTCGGGGGTGCGAAACAACCTGACTGGCGACGGTATGTTTAATATTGACACCGGCGTCTCCAAGAACTTTTCGCTGGGAGAAGCAAGGCGGATCGAATTCAGCTGGCAGGCGTTTAACGCGTTCAACTCGGTGCGCTACGATGTGCGCGCCGCGCAACCGGATCTCGGATACGGGGCAACGCAGTTCGGGGCGTATACATCCACGCTGACAACCCCGCGCTTCATGCAGTTCGCCTTGCGCTTCGCATTCTGAGGCTGTGAGAATGCGGCTCGTTCCGCATCGGAACTATATTGGCTGGTGCGCAAGTCGTGCCTGATCCGGCGGTCCTCCCGGGCACAAGCAAATGCAACCAAAGGTGGCCGCCGAGTCGTTCCTCTGAGGAGGACGGCGTCCCCCGTTCCCTGCGAGTTCAGAGCACCTGCCAGACGCTGTCGAGCACCGTGCCATCGACCCACTTGACGATGGCCACGGGGCGGTGACTGCGTTTGGGTCGCTGAGGCTTGCCCCCGCAGATGCGCTCTACCTCGGCCTGGATCTCTGGCAGCGGGCGGATGGGAAGCTTCGTGCCTTTGACCGCCTCCAGCAGATCCGGGCGCCGCGGGTTGATGGCGATGCCGCGCTCGGTTACGACCACGTCGATCAACTCGCCGGGCCCGCAGAGCGTGGTGACCTGATCGACGATGACAGGAATGCGGTCACGGAACGAAGGTACGGCCAGGATGGTGCATCCCGCGGTGAGGCAGTTTTGCCAGCCACCGATACCGTGCAGCAGGCGTCCGTCGGAGTGGGTGACGACGTTGGCATTGAAGTTTGCATCGACCTCTGTCGCGCCGAGCACGACGGCGTCCACCAGGGATGCGAAGTTGCCTTTTCCGTGGTAGTTGTACGAAATAAACGGCGAAGTCGCCACGTGGCGCGGATTGCTGGCGATAGATCGCACACCATCGAGATCGAACGTCTGCCCATCGAGGATGTAGTCGGTAAGGCCCTCTTCCAGCAGTTCAACCAGGTACTTGGTCGAACCTCCGCGCACGAATCGCGCCTTCACGCCCGCATCTTTCATCATTTGCTTGAGGTAGCTTACGAAAGCCAGCGCAATTCCTCCGGCACCTGCCTGAAAAGAGAAGCCGTTGCGCATGATACCGGCGTCGCGCAGGAATCGCGCCACGAACTCGGCGATGCGCAGGCGGTCGGGGGAACGCGTAATTTGTGTTGTACCGGAAACAATCCTGCTGGGATCGCCGATGGAGTCGACGGTTACAACATAGTCGACGTTGTTGCCTTGAATCTGCCAGGGAATACAGGGGAAGGGAACCAGGTTGTCGGTGACGGCGATGACGTGATCGGCATACATCGAATCCGCAAGCGCAAAGCCGAGCGAACCGCAGGCGGACTTGCCGTGCGAACCGTCACAGTTTCCGAAAGGATCGGCAGTGGGGGCGGCAATCACGGCAATATCGATGTGTACGTCGCCGTCCTGAACGGCCTGCCAGCGGCCGCCGTGCGAGCGCAGCACGCCCATGCCGCGCATCTTCCCTTGCGTGCAGTAGTCGCCCAGCGGTCCATTCATGCTGCCTTCGATGTGGTCGATGACGCCCGATGCCATCAGTTCGATCGCGCCCTTCTGCGAAGGGAACGACGCGCTGGGGAACCACGTGAGATTCTTCACGCCCATTCTTGCCGCTGCCTCAAGCGCCATAAGAGCGACGCAGTCACCATCGCGCAGGTGATGATGAGAGGAAATGACCATTCCGTCCCGCAGCCCGCATTTGCGGAGTGCAGTTTCGAGGTCGGCCACGCACTTGTTCCCACTCTCAGGATAATCGGCGGCGGTGCGAACGGGCGGCGCGGCTTTGGTTCCGCGCGGTTGATACTTGCCGACGCCCAGGTAAGGGACCTGCGGACGATTGTTCGCGATCTCCGGGACCATGCGTCCGGCGGCGTTGGTGACTAATTCAGTTTTTTCGAGAATGGTCATGCGAACTCCACCTGCATCCTGATCCAAACAACTCACTCCACCAGTCCCATCGCTTGCGCCCGAGCCATCAACTTCAGGGCTCGCTGCACGACGGGAGGGTCGATCATCTTCGACCCCAGGCTCACTACACCCAGGCCTTTCTGCTGGGCTTCGTGGTAAGCAGCGACGATTTTCTGCGCCTTCTCGATTTCCGCCCGCGCCGGCGCGAACGCCTGGTGAATCACCGCGATCTGCAGCGGGTGCACGCACCCCATCCCTTCAAAGCCCAGCGCGCGGGAATTCAGGGCCCAGGTGCGCAAACCGTCCATGTCGCCCACGTCGCCAAAGACCGAATCAATGGCCTGTATGCCGGCGGCGTGGGATGCGTTCACGAGGCGTTGCCGGGCGAACAGCGACTCAGCACCGCCGGGAGTTTTCGCAACCCCAAGGTCGGCCGTGTAGTCTTCCAACCCAATCGTCAAGGCCACGATTTCCCGGCTTACGGTGGCAATTTCGTACGCTTTCTCGATTCCCAATGCCGACTCCAGAATCGGCATCAGCCAGATGGGGCGAGTGATGCCGTAATTTGCCTTGATCTCAGCGATCTTCTGGCTGGCGTCGATCACTTGACCCGTGGTCTCGACTTTGGGAATGAGGATCAGGTCGGGAGATTCGGGGACAATCTCCTCGAGATCGTCCAGCCCTAACGGAAGCTGGTTGATCCGCACCATGCGCTCGCATTGCAGAAAGTCTATGGCCCGCAGCGCGTTTCGCGCCAGCAACCGGGCGGCATCCTTCTCGTTGGGGTGGACGGAATCTTCGAGATCGAGAATGATGGCGTCGGCTCCGTGCAGCGCGGCATTGATAAAATATTTTGGCTCGCTGCCGGGAACGTAAAGCCGCGAGCGCCGCATACGATCGCGCGCGGTAGGCTCGGGAAGAGGCAGCCTGTCCGGGAGTACGCGCGTGCCCTTGCCCAGCCCCGCGCGCCGGGCCGCAGCTTCAATGCGCGCCGCGATTGCGAACGGGAGCGCTCCCTCATCGTGGATCGTCACCTGCGCATTGTGCACGCCGAGGTCTTCCAGCACCTCTTCGGTCTGTCGGCGGATGGCGTCGCCGTAGTAGGGTTTGACCCGTGATTCCAGTTCAATGTCAATGCCGCCGCGATCACTCGGCCCAATCTGCACGTGCACATCCGAGCGAATCTCCGCGCCCCAGTGTCCCGCCTCAGCCGTGTGCTGGTTTTGCGTCTCGGTCGCGATACTCATGAGCCTCTCCTCGATCAGCGAACCCGAATCAGCGAGCCCGGTCGCCATCGCCAACTGTTACGCACTCTGGCATACCCCGCGTGTTCGCCGGTTGTTCCAGTTTCGCCAACACTGCATCCGTCATCTGAACCGTGCTGGCTGCGCCCTGGCCGATTGCTTGTTGGCCACCGGGAATGCGCATCATGTCGTAGGTGCGCACTTTGCCCTCCTTCACCACAGCGGAAATGGCGCCACGAATGCGCGCAGCCTTCTCGGTTTCGCCCACGTGCTCGAGCAGCATGACGGCCGAGAGGAACATGGCGATTGGATTGACGATGGGCGGATCCAGTTCCGCATACTTCGGCGCCGACCCGTGCGTGGGTTCGAAAACCGCGACTTCGTCGCCGATATTGCCCGATGCGGCGAAGCCCAGGCCACCGATCAGGCCCGCAAACGCGTCGGAGATGACGTCGCCGAAAAGGTTGGAGGCCACGACCACGCCGTAGTCTTCGGGATTCTTCGTAAGCCACATGGTCTGCGCATCAATGTTGGTCGACCTTAGCGCAATTCCCGGATACTCGCGCGCTACAGCTCTGGCTTCTTCTTCCATCATTCCGGAAGTCTCACGCAGCACGTTCGGTTTTTCACAGATCGTCACCGACTTGTACCCATAGTTCCTGGCCCAGTCGAACGCGGCTTTACAAATCTTGCGTGCCGCCGCGCGAGTGATGATTCGGACCGAAATGGCGAGGTCAGGCCCCGGAGTTCCGGCAAACGGTTTGAACTTTGCGTGCGTCGCCAGCGCGGTGCGCACCGCTTCTGGCGGATTCGTCCATTCAACTCCTGCGTAAAGTCCTTCCGTGTTCTGCCGGAAGACAACCACGTTCACCAACGGCTCCTCAAAACCACCGTGAGGGTTCTTGCGAATAAAATTCAGCGGATTGCCCGGAAATGAAATACAAGGCCGGATGCAAGTGTCGAGGTGGAAGAGCTGCCGCATGGTCACGATTGGGCTGAAGTAAGAGTAACCCTTGCCCTTGAGTTCCGGCTTGAGTTCAGCCTCGGCCTCTTTCTTCGGTTTGGAAGTGATCGCGCCAAACAGTCCGAGCTTGTGCTGCGCCAGCAGTTCGACGGTGAGCTCGGGTAGAGCGTTGCCGTGGTTGCGCCAGCAATCCCAGCCGATGTCGGCATGAATGTAACGGGCATCAAAGCCAACTGCTTTCAAAATCCGCAGAGCTTCGGGCAGGACCTGATTGCCGATTCCGTCTCCGGGCATCGTGACTACGGTGTACTTCGCCATAAAGTTCGTCCTCAGATTCTTTCTCTTCCTCTACCTCTATGCCAGTCCCATCTTCTTCGCGACCAGATTTTCGGCGCCCCCCGCAATCACCAGCGATTGCGGCACACTTCCCAGTGGCGGGAAGACAAATCTCTCGCCGCTCCACGTGACGGTGCTGGAAGTGAAATCGATATCCACATCCTCACCCGCGATGATGGTTTTTTCCTTCGCGGCGATCTCCCGGGAGAACCGTTCCCGCAGCCGTTTGGTGAACTCGGGAACTTCCACGCATAGAAACCCGTTGTTATAGGCGTTCCGCAGGTAGGTCTGTGAGAAACTGGCGGCGAGCACCAACGGAATTCCCTTTGCTTTGAGACAAGTGACCGCTTGCTCGCGGCTCGATCCGGTGCCGAAATTGAAGCCGCTGACAACGATGTCCCCGGCCCGGGTGCGTGTGCCGAAAAGCGGATCATAATTCTCCATGACGACCCTGGACATCATCTCCGGCGTGATATCGTCGCGGTAGGTGTAGTCTTTGCCGTAGATGGCGTCGGTATTGACGTTGTCGTTCGGCAGAAAGACCAGACGACCTTGCACACGCTCCGGGAAGCCGGGAAGAATCTCGACTTTTTCGGAGGGTCCCTTTCCGTTTCCGGGGAATTCGGTGAACCGGCGCGCTGGTGTTACGTCCGCAAAAGAGGTCGACCCCGTGATGTATCCCGCGACCGCCGATGCGGCGACCACTTCCGGGCTGGCCAGATAACACTGGGCATCGCGTGATCCCATGCGGCCTTTGAAATTGCGGTTGGTGGCCGAGATCCCGACTTCGCCCTTCTCCAGCAGACCGGTGCCCAGGCCGATGCAGGGTCCGCATCCCGGCGGCAGCGGGTTCGCACCTGCGTCCAGCAGCGTCTGCCATATGCCGCGCTTCTCGGCATCTTGCTGGACCCACGCGCTTGCCGCCCCGACATAGACCTTCACGCCGGGCGCAATTTTCTTCCCTCGAAAGACTCGGGCCGCGGCTTCCAAATCTTCCACTCGCGAATTCGCACAGGAAATCAGATAAGCCTTCTGAATCGCGACCTTCTTCCTTCCGATGGCAGTCAGAGATTGCATGGCCTGCACGGTGTCGGGTCCGGACACATGAGGCGTCACTTCTGCGAGATCGAGCGTAATGCGCGCCGCGTAGCAAGCGTCTAGGTCGGGGCGTGGCGGATTCACAGTCCAGTCATCCAAGTCTCTCTTGGTGAAACGCTCCAAGCCCTGCTCCTGCAGACGCTGGTGGACGCCGCGCAGGTACGCAATCGTGACTTCATCCACCGGGAACCATCCCACTAGCGGCCCCCACTCGGTGCTCATGTTCGAGATGGAGAAGCGCGCGTCCATCGACAAACTCGCAACTCCTGGTCCGGTGAACTCGATCGCGGCGTTGAGCGCTTCGTCGTGGTTGTAGAGCCCGCACAGGCTGATGATCACGTCTTTGCCGCTCGCCCCTTTGGGCAGCGTGCCCTCCAGCACAACCTGAATGGATCGCGGAACCTGCCACCAGAATTCGCCCGTAGCCCAGACTGCGGCGGCGTCGGTGCGCACGATCGGCGTTCCAATCGCGCCCAGTGCCCCATACATATTCGAGTGCGAATCGGAGGCAACCACGAACGACCCCGGAACAACGTAGCCACGTTCCACCATGATCTGGTGCCCGATGCCCGAGCCCGCGGGGTAGAAATCAACTCCGTGTTCTTTGGCAAAGGCTTCAATCGAGCGGTATTTCTTGAGGTTGGCCTCATCCTGATTCTGGATGTCATGATCGAGCGCGAACACGAGTTGTTGAAGGTCGAAGATCTTGTTCGCGCCAATCGCTTTGAACTTGCTCATCACCGCCGAAGTGTTGTCGTGCGTCATCACATGAAAAGGGCGAATGGACACAAAATCGCCCGCGCGCAAGGGCCGCTTCGGTCCCTCGGCCAAATGAGATTGCGCAATCTTTTCAACGATGGTTTGAGCCATGATGAACTCCTGGAGTAATTCGCGGCAGAGCGCTTAACAACGCCCCGTCTACGCGAATACGGGATTCCGGCGCTTCTTGCCGGTCACCTGTGATCTCACTTTGTCTCCGATCTTGCCGGTCCTTTTCTGAGCATCCGCTTTCATCAGCGCCATCAGATTGCGGACCGAGTCGCTATTTTCCAGATTCCAGATTGCCTCTTTCACCTTCTTCTGGGCTCCAGTTGAAAGCACGCCCTCGGCGAGCGCGCCAAACTTCTCCTCCACTTCCTGATCGGTCAGCGGGTTGCGGGGATCGCCCTTGGGGAAGTCGAGTTGCTTGCTGAGCAGCCGTCCGTCGGTGGTCGTGATATTCACAATCACCCTCTGCAATGCCGGGAAGACTTTTTCGATCTCAGGGTCAGCCACCACCTCTACCTTGTTCAGCTGCGCTCGAATCTTCGTATCCATGATCTTGCTCATGGTGAACTGCGCCGGCGTGACCTGGCGTTCCACGAGTGCTGCTGCAATGACATAGGGCAACGAGTGGTCCGCCGTTTCCCTGGTGTGTGGATCGTACTTGCTCGGATCAGACAGGATGTCGGCGGCCCGCGCCAGAGACCGAATCTGAATCTTTTCCACTTGTTCTGGCTGCAGATCATTCGTCTTGACCAGATCGAGCACGGCGGAGATGGGAGTGTGGGTCAGAGCCTCGGTGGGGAAAGCCTTCATTCCACATTGTGTGATGCGCCAGGATTCGCCGAGGCCATCGGTGAGAAGATTGAGCTTCCACTCCGGACCGAACACTTGCGCCAGACCTTCCTTGCCGTCCACAATGTGCTCGGGTCCGGTGTAGCCCTTTTCCGCCAGCAGCGCCGCAAACACGCCGCTCTGTGTGGCCATCGGGTCGACCGTGTTTTTCATCATGGTCAGTTTGCCAGCGGTGACTGCCCCCAGCGCGCAATGGCGGCTGGCTGAAATCCCGATGGCGTGCTGAATCTGCTCCCAGGAAAGGTGTAGCGCGCGTCCGGCGACGATGGGCGAAACAAAAGCTGTCAGCGTTGCGTGATGCCATCCCCGCTCGCGGACGCCCGGAAACGCCGCCTCGCAAAAACGCATCTCGAACTCGTGCCCCAGAACCAGGCCAACAATCAACTCCTTCCCGCCGCTCCCGGCCCTCTCGCAACACGCGAGCGCCGCCGGAAAAATGTCGGAGGGATGCGAGGGGTCCTGCTTCCAATAAATGTCGTTGTAGTCCATGCAGCGGATCATCAGCGCGTTGGCCAGCGCGGCGGAGACTGGGTCAATCCGTGCGCCCGTGCCAATCACGGTAGCAGGGCCCCGTCCGGCAACCTCGCCAAGAACCTCCAGCGCAATCTTCACGTCGTGCTGCTGGTAGCCTCCAAGGGCGCAGCCGATGGAATCAAGCAGGAAGCGCTTGGCCTGGTAGATCGCGTCTGGTGAGAGGTCTTCATACTGCAGTGCGGCGGCCCAGCGGGACATCTTGGCGGTGACGGTTTCTTTCGGGGCGGCATTCGATTTCGGTGCGGACACGGAAGCTCTCCTTAGGGTTTCATCTTGATATTCTTGGGATTCTTGAAGGGCAGGAACGCCATGAAGTCGGCGTGATGCACGATGAACGCCTCGGTGGTGCGTTTGACCAGGTCACCTTCGCCGGCGTGCGCGGCGATGATGTGGCAGATCGCGTCAGGAACACCGCACTCCAGCGCCAGCGCAACTCCGGTAAAGGGATGCCGTAACGCCTCGCCGCGCTCACTCTGTCGGCTCTTGCCATCGGGCCCGAGTTCGTATTCCAGCAGCTTGCCCACGTCGGCCAGGATGGCCCCGGCGATTACCGTGTCCGTATCAATGGGCAGGGCGCGGCCCATGAACTCCTGCATCGCCGTGGCACCGGCTCGCGCGATGTGCACCACGCAGCGCTTGTGCTCCATGAATGTGATGGGGCAGTTCGGAACCAGCAGGGTGAAGGGAATCTGGTTCAGGTCTTCCGGCTGCAGTGGGCTACGCTCAAGCGCCTTGATCCAAACCTGCGTAACTTGTTCTCGCAGTTGGAGATCCTCGATCCAGGCGATCTCCGGCCACAACTGCTTGACGACTTCGCGCACTCTTCGGCTCCGATCGGCAAACGACTTAGGTTATCCCGCGACGGAAGCGGGGTCCGCGATTAGCATCACAGGGGTATGTGATTTGAGTAGGCCCGGGTGGAGCGGCAAAATGAGGACCTCAACCTTCTCGGCGGCCTGAGTGCGAGCGAGGCTTCGGAAGAATCGAGCTACACAGCCGCGAACATCTTCGCCTGCGCCTGCTCGACCAAGCTTTCAAACTGCGTGTGGTCCAGGCACAGTGCGTGCTGCCCGAAGCGAGCGTCCTTTCCTGTCACGTGCCAGTAGGGCATCCAGTAGAACGGCTTGCTGTCTCCTGCCGGTTCCAGTACGACCAGGAAGGGGTAATACGTAACTTCTTGGGCGTCCTCGCCCAGCCAGGACTCCAGCTTTTTAGGAAGAAACGCATGCATCACCTTGAAGTCGCCGCCGCCCACGCCCAACTGAAAATCGAGGCACACGTGCAACTCCCGGGCGCCGCCGCAGATTGGACAGTCCTGCGGATTGGTACTGGAAAGGTCGTAGAGCGTATCGAACAGCCTCAGAGCGATAGAAAATTTCTTATCACAGTGCGTGCAGTAATAGTATTGCGTCGCCACGTTTGAACCTCTTTTCCGATAGACCCTTGCCCGTCCGGCGGTTTGGGGAGGTCATCACCACAGGGGTGCTCGACAAACTCCCGGCACATTCAGAAAAATTCTACGATGCACCTTAAACGTCGGCTGTGACGGCACGCACACAAGGACGTGCAGACGGGCGACCAACACGGGAACCCGGTGACAATAGGCGAGTTGGCTGGGTTTTCCACTTCTGCGAACGCCCTACTGTTACTGCTGGTTTTATAGGTTTTGCATTTGAATCGTGGCGCCGACTCGCTAGTGACGGTGCTACTTCTTTCTGGAAGGCTCGATAGCCTCTTAACGGGGAAGGGAAAGCGTGCGGTCCGCCGCCAGCAGCAGCGGCGCCTCGTGTCCGCGGGCTGAGACGTTGTCCATCGACTCGATGTTGCCGTTCCGCACCAACAGCGCACAATCGAAATTGTTCACCGTGGGGCAAATGTGTCTGGGAAGAAGGTACAGCGCTTCCCCCACCTGCGGACCAGCAGTTCCTTCCGCCACCGCGATGGGCAGATGTTCTTCGCTAGGCGAGAGGGGTGTAAGTTCCGAATGTCCTAAGACCACGCAGGTCGGAACTCCAGCATCAGCGGATACTGCCTTGTGGCCAGCATCGCAAGTAACAATCCCCGCACGCGGACGGCTGACCACCCGGGTCACGACCAGCACCGCAGGCCGGTAGCCGTATTCTTTTGGGAGTTGCGCCAGGCTGCTGGCGTCGCAATAGACAACGGTGCCCGGCGAGACGCGATGGACGAAACTGCGGTGGCGGAAGCCTTCGTAGGCAAGCGAGCACGGGAAGGTCGGCGATCCGGAAGTGATCACCTCATGCAAATGGCTGCCCGAACGTTCGAGTTCGCTTACGATTTCGAGCAAACGATCGTAGCCGCGACGCACCGGCGTCGTCCCTTCGGCCGTTCCTTCGCCACCGGTAAGACCGCCGTATTGGCCGTCATAGTAGTGCAATCCGCGGAACTCCAGACCGGCGTGGGTAATCTCGCGCGCCAGGAAGACAACGTGGCCACTCTGGCTCTGCTCGATGCCGGTGCGATTCATACCTGGATTGATGTCGAGAAAGATTCCCACGCGGCTGCCCCGCCATTGTCGCACCTGCTGTTCGTTCTCGGCGAGAACCGAAATCCGTACGTTCGGGAACTGCTGCGCTATGTCTTTTGCGCGGCGAGCATTTGCGCCCATCGCAGGATAGGCGAAGAGCACATCGGCTGCGCCGTTCTGGCAGGCCACCAGCAGTTCCAGCGTAGTCGCGCACTTGAAATTGCGAATGCCGCGTCCGATCAGCATTAGGAGAGTGCGGGCCAGCTTTGCGGTCTTTATGTGCACACGCCAGCGATCAACGTCGTGGTCTAGCAACTCCAGGGTGCGCTCGATGTTTGCGGCAATCAGGTCTGGATACACCACCAGCGCCGGAGTCAGCACGTCGTCGATGCCGGACACGCAGTAGCGGGGGTCCCATCCAAATTCACTCAGCATGGATTTGTGCGTTGCCATCACGGTTCCAGTTGCTCTTCAGACCTGCAGATTGCGAAGGAAGGGAACACTGGCTTGCATCATCTCCAGTTTCATTTCGACGAAGTAATTCTTGATGCCGCCCGTCTTCGCCGCGGTAAAGATTCTCTTCCAATCCAGAGAGTCCTGCCCTACCGGCGCAACTTTCCTGGTTTCCACCGACCAGCCCTGCACGTGCATGGAAATAAAACGGCCGGGGTACTTAGTGAAATACTCGGCCGCGTCGTAGCCGCGGCTGATGGTAGAGACCTGAAACTGGAATTTAACCAGCTTCGGATCGAGAAGATCGAACAACAGATCATAGGTCCGCTTACTGTCAACCATCGAGAGCTCGAACTCCTCATTGTGAAGGCCCTGTTGGATGCCCACCTTAGCCGCTTGCTCACCCATCTTGTTGTATTCGTCAGCTGCGTGCTTCACGTCATCCAGAGTCGGTTTCTTGGGGCCTTCAAGGCTTGGCACCAACATTTGGGTGAGGCCGATATCTTTCGCCCATGCGATGGCGCGCTCTTGATCTTTTCTGAGTTCCTCGATGCCGAAATGTGAACTCACACAACTGACACCGGCGTCGCCCAGAATTCTTCTGAGCTCGGCTCCCTTGTATTTTGCGAGGCCGCCGAAACCCTCATCGGTGTATCCGACCGGCGAGCACAACTCGATGGTCTGAAATCCGGCGTCGGCAAGCTGCTTGATCGCACCTGGAAAATCCTTGGCGATCATTTCCCGAACAGGCCACGTCTGGCATCCGATGGGCATGCCGAGCGGATTGGCATGAAGCTCCAGTGCAGCTGAGGAAAGAAATCCGGCCGCTGCGGTGTAGGTCGCCGCGCTTTTCAGAAACTCTCTTCTGGAAATTTCGGACATTTGAGGCCTCCTCATTACCCAAATAAAGTCAGTGTTAGTAAAGTGGCGAACGCATTATAGGCTCGGCAGTGTCCTCTATCTGACGCGGCGGCGCTACAAGTGGAAGAGCGGCCCTTCAAGGGCCGCGGGAGATGTCGGATATCAGCTGGGCTTCAGCCCCTGTGGCCGTCTCGCTTCTTGCGCAGGTGAAATCATCCACCGGGGCTAAAGCCCGCACTTATTCGAGCCTCACGCGGCGCTGAAGCGCCGCTCTTCCACGGCGCCACTTGCTTCGTAAC
>Ga0209517_10002480_pt1 | contig 25895 bp, 15 predicted proteins | sample PeaSoiMetSII2010_FD_187695 | JGI IMG/M metagenome (GOLD analysis project Ga0209517, IMG submission 187695) | Peat soil microbial communities from Weissenstadt, Germany - SII-2010 (SPAdes) (version 2) | ecosystem: Environmental > Terrestrial > Soil > Wetlands > Peat | place: Germany... | reverse complement strand
AGGATTACGGTCCGTCGGAGAGAATCCGCGTGCACGATTGTGTCATTGAAACCAAGGATTCGGGCTTGAAGATCGGCACCGAAACCACCTCGGACGTGCGCGACGTGCGCTTCGAGAACTGCGAGATCAAATCGAGCTGCCGCGGCCTGACCATCCAGTTGCGCGACGAAGGCACGGTCTCGGGCATACAGTTCCGCGAGATCCGCTTCACCGCGCGCTATCAGGCCGCGCCGTGGTGGGGCCGCGGCGAGGCGATCTCGTTCACCGCGATTCCCCGCACCAAGGGGGGCAGAGTCGGCAAGATCGACGGCGTGCGGGTCGGTAACGTCACCGGCCGCGCCGAAAACAGCATCCGCATCAACGGCACACCGGAGAGCCGCGTGCGCAACGTCATATTGGAGAATGTCGCGGTGACGCTCGACCGCTGGACCAACTATCCCGGCGAGGTCTTCGACAACCGTCCCACCACAGCCTATCCCGACGTCGAGAAGCACGGTACGCCCGGCATCAGCGTACGTTATGCGGACAACGTGACGCTCTCCGAATGCAAGCTCGAATGGGGAAAGAACCTTCCCGAGACGTTCACGCACGCTATCGAGTCGGAGAACGCGACCGGCCTGAAGATTACGAAATTCACCGGGGTGGCCGCGCATCCGCAACGCGACCAGGCCATCGTGAAGCGATAAGAAGCAGCCGCCTTCACTTGACCACGCAGCGCGGTCCCAGGGCTCGCCGGATATCCGGCAAGTCGAAATCGCGCAGCACACCCGGCACCAGGATATCCATCATGCCGGCATGCATTTTCATCTGCACAATGGCCATGTAAGAGTCAGGCGAGCCTTCGCAGATAACTTGCCCGATCCGCGGCTCCAGTGCTGCGGCATACAAAACCAGAACGCCGCCATTTCCCTTGCCGATGGCCGAGATGCGCCCCGCATCGACATCGCCGCGCGACACCAAATAGTCCAATGCCCGAAGCACGTCCTCGGTCTCCATCCCGGCGATGGTCTTGCCCACCAGCAGCGCGCGCATAGCGGTAGACTTGCTTCCCCCGGCCTCGCCCCAACTGCGCGGATCGAGCGCCAGTACGATCTTGCCCTCGCGGACGATTTGTTCGATCGGGCCGCCCTCGCCCGCATCCGCTGCCTTGCCGGAGGCGTTCACATAGAGCACCGCGGGCTTGCGCTCCGGCCCGCCCGCGGGAACGAAGGCCAGAGCCGGAACCGTGATACCGGTCTCCGGCTGGATTTCGACCTTTTCGATCCGGTAGCCCTGGCGTTCGATTTCATCCCGCTTCTTCCAGGTGAAGGAGTTGCCGGGTTCCACCGACAATCCGAGCCGCGCCCGAATGAGCGCCGGGAGGTTCTTCCCATCCGCCCCGGCGCGCCGCACGTAGAGCCGCTGGGCCAGCGCCGCGTTGAGCGATTGCACGGTCGCCGCGTCCGGAAACGAGGTGGCCACCTGGCCGGTCTTGGTGCATTGCAGGTCCGCTATCGTGTCCAGTTTGAGATCGCCCTCGGCGCCATCCTCCTGGCGATCTTGCAGCCATCGGCTAAACCAACGGTACGTGGTCTCACGCCGCGGCTGCGACCAGCCGTGCGTGTCGTCGAACTCGAAGAATCCCATGTGCACGCCCACGTCCAGCAGATCGAAGATGCGATGCGCCTCGGCAAACGTAGCTTTGGCGCCTTCAATGGGAAAGAAATCCCTGGTGGCGGTGGCCATCTGGACAGGCTTCGGCGCGAAGGCAATCAGGAAATCGGGGAAATCCAGGCCGTCTTTGAGGAAATTGACGAAGTCCTGTTCGGCGTCCTGCGGTCCCGGGCCGTTCCACAGTTTCTCCCAGGAAGTCAGATAGCAGGATGGCGCCGCGGCTGCCAGACGCGGCTCGAAGGCCGCCAGGTAAGACGACTGCGTGCCACCGCCGGAATTTCCCGCCACGCCGATGCGTTGGGGATCCACGTCCAGCCGCGTGAGCAGATAATCCACAGCGCGGATGCCGTCCCAAACGAAGTAACGCGCGAGGTTGGTGCCCGTCAGCAGGCATTGAGCGCCGGCCATATTATGCTCGCCGGTGCCCCCGCCCAGGCGGGACTTGCCGGTGGCCGGATCAAGGTACTCCAGCCGCTCGCCCTGCCCGGGAGGGTCGTACGCCAGCACCACGAACCCGCGTTTGGCCAGCGACACCCACACGCGCTGATAAAGGTCGGCCGCTTTGCCCTCCAGCGTGTGGCCGGCCGTCCCAAGCACCGCGGGGTACGGCGGTTGGCCGCGCGCCGGCACGAACACGTTGGCCGTTACGTAAAAGTGCGGCTGGCTTTCGTAAATCAGCTTCTCCACTTTGTAGTCGCCGCGGTCGAGGGTGCCGGTGATGCGCGGGCGGAGCGGAGTCTTCTCGGGAAAGCCGCCAATTTCCTCCAATAGCTTTTGTCGAATGTAGGACTGGCGTTCCGTGACTTCGGCGGGCGTCCGAATCGCCGCGATTATCGCGGCCCGCGCCTCCCACTGGCGCGTGGCGATAGCGGTCAGATAACGGTCCACCATGCCGTCCAAACCGCTGGTGACATCGAGCGGCGATTGCGCGAACAACCCCGCGCAAACCATCGGCAATAGTGCCGCCGTGGTGAATTCCGATCGCGCAAAGACTCGTCGCTGCGGTGTCAAGTGGCCTCCGGTGGATGGATTCGACATGGATTCCGATCCGGTACTCTATCTTACCTGGAAGGCTCGGATCCGATGCGGCAGCGTCCTTCCTTGAGTCCGCGGGAAGTCGCGGTTACGACCAGGTCGCCCGGCTCGGCGCGGGATTGGATGTTGATCGCTCCCATTCCCCAAACGGCGTCGAAGACCGGGGTTCCCAGAAGATCGCCCGGGCCCGCCGCCTGGAAGGTCAGCCACGGGTTGGCGCTTGGAACCATGACCCCGTGCTCGTCGGCAATCGTGGCCACGATTCGCACCGCGTCCCGCCCTCCGGCGGCAATCCGGTCCCGGTCGGGCCGAAGGACAATCTGATAGGGCTTTCCGGCAGTCACTCGTTCATCGACGAATTGAATGCCCGCTTTCGTCCCGGCCGCCTTGAGCGTGCCTGGCTCATACGGTACGCCGCGCCAGAGAAACGGCGCGTGGCGCAGTTTGGCGCCCGGCGGCAATTCGGTGCGCCGTTCCCAGAGGCCGTATTTCCGCCATTCCGCCATCAGTTCCTCCGTAGGAGCGGGCTGCCGCTTCCCCAATGACCGGCCATTCAGGAAAAGCTCCACCTCATCGCAGGTGGAGTAGATGCGCACCGTGCGCGATTTCCCTTCCGTGCCGGGCCAGGTCCAGTGACCCACGATATAGACGAAAGGCTGTTCGGTCCATTGCGCCTTCATGAACCAGTAACTGGCTTTGGGAATGCGCCAAAGGTCGCTAAAGCCGCGATAATCTCCGCCCGTGAAGCGGGTTCCCCATGGCCGTTTGTCCGGCGGACCATAGAAATAGAAAATGCCCCGGGTCCGATTGGTGGCAGGCGAGCCGGGGTCGAACATCACCCACTTGGTGCTGGCCATCCAGGGCATGGTTTCGAACTGGATCCAACTGGCCTCCTGAAAAATCGCCGCCGTGATCTCGGAAGGCACCGTGTCCGGGCGGTAGGCATCCACGTTCCCGGTATCCGTCCGGCCGCCCGAGCTCTCGGATGGATCGATATCCACCCCGCGTTCGTTCACGTAGGCGCCCCACTCGTTCCACAGCCATTTCCAGTCCGGATGCTGCCGGGCAAGCTGCCGGTAATCGAAGTAGGCGCCGTTGGTCGGGTCGTGCACATCGGTGATGAACGGGTACACACGGCCCGCGGTCCAACGCACCGGATCGAGCTCATGAATTCGCTCGTTCAGCTCTTCGAGGTCCTCGATATAGGGATATCCGGTGAGGTCGTCGCCGATCCCCCAGATGGCTATGGATGGGTGGTTCCTGTCGCGCCGGATCATCTCCGCGATGGCCGCCAGGCAGTTGTCAATGTACTTCCGGGTGTATCGCGAGTCCAGATTATTACGCCCGGCGGTGGGGCTGTAGTCGTAAATCTTGATGTTCGGAATCTCTTCCCAGACCACGATTCCGAGCTCGTCCGCCGCCTCGATCACGCTCTTGTCCTGGACATAGTGAGCCGTGCGGACCAGGTTGGCGCCCAATTCCTTGATGATTTCCATGTCGTGGCGGCTGATGGCGTCCGGCACCGCGTCTCCCAGGTAACCGTAGTCCTGGCGCCGGTTGACTCCGTGAAGGTTGATGAACTCGCCGTTGATGGTGTAGCCCTTGCCCGCCACGTAACCCATCACCCGGATGCCGAAGCGTGTCGAAACCTCGTCCGCCAGGCTTCCGTCGCGATACACGCGGCTGCGGAGCATGTACAGGTTGGGATGGTCGGGGTGCCACAGCGCGGGGTCCCTCAATAGCAGGCTTGGTTGGTCGAACGCGAGCGTTTGACGGGCCGCGGCGCGTTTCGACTCCTGGCCTTCGGCCACGACTTTGCCGTCCTTCGAGAGGATCGAGGAGACCACGCGAACCTCGCATGGCGTGGCTTCGGAGTTCGTCACTTCGCTGACCACGCGGACCCGCGACTGCCGCTGGTCCACCTCGGGAGTAGCGATCGAGATACCGCCGTCGGGAATGTAGGTTGGACTCGTGAGGTGTAACCACACGTCCCGGTACAAGCCGCCGTATGCGGATACATTGCTCTCGTTGCCGGGTGGAATGTCGGGGTCGTTGGTGCTGTCCACACTCACCGCCAGCACGTTTCTCCTCCCCGGACTGAGGACGCCGGTAACGTCAATGACGAAACCGGTGAAGCCGCCGGTGTGCTCGCCCACCTTTTTTCCGTTCAGCCAGATCTTAGCTACCTGAAAAGCGCCCTCGAATTCCAGGAATGCCTTATGACCGTTCGCGGATTCCGGCGCGGTGAATTCCTTACGATACCAGCCGATGCCGCGCCAGTGATTCTCGGCTACCCAGGGGCTATGGGCGGTTTGATCCCAGGAGTGCGGAATGAAAACGCTGGACCAGTGGGAGTCGTCGAAGTCCGATTTCCAGGCATCCCGAAACTCCCACTCGATGCCGGAGCCTGGGAGCGTCTGTCTTTGGAAGCGCCAACCGGTGTTGAGGCTTAAAGTTTCCCTCGGGCCGACGGCCGCGGAGGCAACACCAGGTCCCAGGAATCCCCCCAGCACGAATAGCGAAATTAACGAAACACGATTGCCACGGGAAGCAGTCGAGCCGGGCAGGGCGTCGAGCCAGCCGAGAAACGCGGATCGGGTCATGGTTTCATTTTTTCACGCTTTTCCGAAAAACGAGCGGCGCCAGGAACGAGTACAATAGGTCGCGTAGTCTGAATTTAGCTTGATGAAAGAGGATCACGATGAAAACCATGATTAGAATCGCTTGTTCTCTGGCGCTGTTGCTCGCCGTGGCAATGGCCGCCGACCTCTCCGGGAAGTGGACGGGGGACATGCCGGGCCGCGGGGGCGATACGACTCCGACGACGTTTACCTTCAAGGTGGATGGGGATAAGGTCAACGGCAGCATGACCGGACCTCAGGGGGACATACCACTGCAGGAAGGGAAAGTCGCCGGGAATCAGGTCTCGTTCTCCACCACGCTGGATTTTGGCGGCAACTCGATCAAGATCGTGTACAAAGGCACCATAAACGGCGATCAGATCAAAATGACCCGCGAGCGTGAGGGTAGCGGCCAACCCAGAGAGTTCACGATCAAGCGGTCCGGTTCATAGCCGGGAATCGTGCCGGGAGGAGACCATGACGATATCGAAGGAGAGTGGCAGTGCGATAAGCCGGCGAAGTCTGTTCCAGTCTTCGGCCGCTTTATTGGGCGGAGCAGCCCTGGGAAAGGATGCCAAAGCCGACCAAGAGGCGCAGGTGCGCAACGTCAATACCAATTCCAGTCCGTCGACCCTGAAGATCACGGACCTGCGCGTGGTTACGGTGGGAGGCCGGCACATCATTCGTCTCTACACCAACCAGGACGTTTATGGACTCGGCGAGGTTCGCGACGGCGCCAGTGCCACCTACGCTCTCTTTTTGAAGAGCCGCCTGGTGGGCGAGAACCCGCTCAAAATCAACTACCTGTTTCAGAAGATCAAGCAGTTTGGCGGCCACGGGCGGCAGGCGGGCGGAGTGGTGGCCGTCGAAGTAGCGCTCTGGGACATCGCGGGAAAAGTTTACGGGGTGCCGATCTACCAGATGCTGGGCGGCAAATTCCGCGACAAGATTCGCATCTACGCCGATACCACGGAGTCGAAGGATCCCAAGGTTTACGCTCAGCGGGAGAAAGAGCGCAAGGAAGTGATGGGCCTGACGTGGCTGAAGATGGACTTGGGAATCGAGATGGTCGCGGACACTCCCGGCACCGTGACTGTTCCTTCGGGATTGAGCCCCTGGGAACAGCGGGTTCTGCCGCATCCGTTCGTGGCGATGGAGGTGACCGACAAGGGAATCGAGAAGCTGTCCGAGTATGTCGCGGCAGTCCGTGAGGCGGTTGGGATGGAAATCCCGCTCGCCATGGATCACCTCGGCCACCTGGGCGTGAATTCCATCATCCGGCTCGGAAAGGCCTATGAGAAATTCAACCTCGCCTGGATGGAGGATGTGATTCCCTGGCAGTATACCGACATGCTGAAGCACATCACCGGCGAAAGTCCCACACCCATCCTCACCGGCGAAGACATTTACTTGAAGGAGGGCTTCATCAATCTGTGCGAGAAGCACGCCGTCAGCAAGATTCATCCCGATCTCTCCACGTCGGGCGGAATCCTGGAGACGCACAAGATCGGCGAGGCCGCCATGGAACTCGGCGTCCCCATGGCGATGCACTATGCCGGCCTGCCAGTCAATTGCATGGCCAGCGTTCATTGTGCGGCGGCTACCGAAAATTTCCTCGCGCTCGAAAACCACTCGCTGGACCAACCGTGGTGGCAGGACCTGGTGGAGGGCATCGAGAAACCCATCATCAATAAGGGATACATCGCGGTTCCGGATAAGCCCGGCCTGGGCATCACACTCAACGAGGAAGCCTGCAAGAAGCACATGGCGCAGGGCGCGGCCTGGTTCGCTCCTACCCCCCAGTGGGACAACGAACGTTCCGGCGATCACCTTTGGAGCATGGCTCCGCCCCGGGCGGCAGGCAAGGCGGGTTGAAAAAATGCGGGCGAGTTTCCCACAGCTTCTGACGGTGGCGGCTCGGTTGTGACATGCCGATTCAGCGTGAGTCGCAGAGCCGCGACCGTAGGGAGCGGTCCGATAGCTTATGACCAATTGAAGAAGAGGAGTCCAATGAGAAAGATCATTTTAGTAGTTCTGATCGCCTGCACTGTGATGGGAACATCGACTGTCTTCGCTCAAGCCAGGCAGACGAAGGAACAGGTCATGTTTTACACGTCGGAGTGGCAGGGTGACCGCTACCCCGATGGCCGGCCGAAAGTAGCCGACAATCTGCTCGAGCGCGCGTTGGACGTATCCATCGAGGACGTATGGGACTATCTACGCGGCCAAGGCTACGTAAACCAGTTTGAGGCTGGCTGGCAGGCGCTCCACATCGAGAAACCCTTCGCGGGCCGGGCGCTCACGGCCCAATTCATGCCGCGGCGGCCCGACATGGCTGCGGCCGTGGCTGCCGAGGGTAAAGTGGAGGGACGCGTCAGCGGGACCAATAGCTGGGTGATCAATGAGCTCAAGATGGGTGACACTATGGTCGCGGACGGCTACGGAAAAGTCATTGAAGGCACCCTCATCGGTTCCAACCTTGGGAGCGGCATCGCCGCGCACACCCATTCGGGCTTCATATTCGACGCCGGAATACGGGATGCCGAGGAAAACCGGGAAATCGCGAACCTCAATGGATTTTATCGGGGCTACGATCCCTCGGCATGGGCTCAAATGCAACTGACAGGGATCAACGTTCCGGTCCGTATCGGACGGGCCGTTGTATTGCCCGGGGACTTGGTTCTGGCCAAGCAGGATGGGGTAATCTTTATTCCCGCGGCGCTGGCCGCGGCAGCCATCGGTAAGGCCGAGTTTACCAACCTTCAAGATGCTTTTAATTTTGAATTGAATAGCCAAGGCAAGAACGGCGCACAATTCGAAGGCGGTTGGACGCCGGAAAAATATGCAGCTTTTGGAAAGTGGGTCGACGCTCATCCCGAGAAATTAAAAATGACTCGCGCAGAATTTGCCGCGCTGCTGGCTCAGGCGCAGACGCGCGGTGGCGGCGGGGGCCGGAACGGGCGGGGTGGCCAGCAGCAGTAGGGGCCTTGCCGCAGCCAACGGTACGCCACTCGGTTTTCCGAAGGGAAACATTGGAGGCGCGGGTCGGGGATCGAACCGACGAATAAAGGTTTTGCAGACTTTGCCATTACGCACCGAATCCATTGATTCTATTGTTTAGCAGGCATACACCTGGATCTTGGAAGCCATCCACGAGAAACTTACCAGGGATCTGGCTAAGAAGCCTTAAACCCACTCCTTATCCCCGGTTGGATGTGCAGGACGCCACCGGTTGCGGGCTTAAAGGTCTGTCTCCCCGTCCGGGTTCGACGCGATGGACTGGTTCAGTTTGGGTGGATACACGGAGAGAGTGTCCAGAGCGTCCGCAGGCGCGCATCACGGGAGCCCGGAACCATTGCTGCCCCGGCCGGGATTTCCCGCTGGATTCCCCTGCCATAAGTTCGGATGGATCCGGTGCGCACCCGATGACCGTCAGCCAGAAGGGTCCGCCGGCGTCGGGAAGCTGCTGCGGGGAGCCGCCGGCAGCCTTTCCCTGCCGGCGTTCCCGATCATTGGGGAACATAGTACATGGCGCTGCACCATGAGTCTGATGGCGCATGTTTGCACTATGGGGAAAGTGACGACGATTATAGATTCCAGTTACCTCCAGCGGATAGTGGGTCAGTTTCAAACTGACCCATTACCCCTCAGCGCATCCCCGCCGCTTCCGAAGGCGAACCGGCCGGCGGCCAAATCCGCCTCGTCCTCCGGCTCCTCGGGCGGGAGTGCCGCCACGGGCTGCGCGAAGGTCAGCGTCAAGTCAATCAAGGCGTCCCCGTCGTCGGGTGAGGCCAAAGCGGTGCCATTTTATTCCTGCGTTGACTGGCCAATCTGGCCGCTCTGATGGCGAAGTCAAATCCGGTCACGGAGCGGATTGGACCGGTTAACTAACGGAACGCTAACATCAAGAATCTAGACTGCAATGCGCGTCCTCTCAGGCTGATGCTGGTAACCCAAGGTGCTTGAGAATTTCGCCGCGAACGACTTGACAATGGCGGCCAGGTCCGATTCGCCCCAGCGATAAAAGCGCGCCGCCATCATGGAGACGCTTATCGCAGCCACTACCGCGCCGGTGTGATCGTACACCGGCGCCGCCAGGCAGCAGGCGCCCTCCACCGCCTCCTCGCGATCCACGGCGTAGCCTTGCGCTCGGATCTTCGCAAATTCACGCTCGAGTTCCGCCGCATCCGTGATGGTGTGGGCCGTGCGCTTCCGCAGTCCGTTTTTCTTCAGCAACCGGCTCGTTGTGTCGGCATTCAGGAAGGCGGCAATCGTCTTGCCGAGCGCGGTGCTGTGAGCGGCAGCCGAAGCGCCGATGCGTGCCCGTATCTGCACTTCGTTGGGAGAGTCGATTTGTTCGACGAAGAGAATCTCCAGTTGCCGGCTATCGAAGATGGCCATGTTCGCCGTGGCCTCCACCTTTTCCGATAGGCGCCGCAACAGGGGCCGACCGATTTCCCGCACTTCGAGGCGCCTTAGAACCGTGTGCCCGAGTTTCAGCAGCTCAAGGCCCAGGTGGTATTTCTTGGTATGCGCGTCCTGCTCGATGAAGCCGAAGGATTCGAGCGAGGTCAGGATGCGGTGGACATCGCTGGGAAGCAGTTCGGTCTTGGCGGCCAGTTCGGTGATGCCCATAGAGGGGTGCTCCCGAAAGGCGCCCAGCAACCGGCATACCTTCACGATGGTGGTGGCGGGCTTCATGGCTCCAAGTCAATCTTGGAGGCGGACGCCACAAGAATCAAGCCGCATTTCAAATATTTTGAATTGGAGGCTGGTGGCCACGCATTCAGCCCTGGAGCAGGCGCGGTGCGAGGTTGTTGTCGCCGCCCACATCCGTCAGCCTGAAATCACGACCCTGGTAGAAGTAGGTGAGGCGCTTGTGGTCCAGTCCCAGCAACGCCAGGATAGTGGCGTGGATATCGTTCGTGTGCACGGGGTCCTCGACTGCCTTAAATCCGATCTCGTCGGTGGCGCCGATGACCTTCCCGCCTTTGATTCCGCCGCCGGCCATCCACATGGAAAAGCCGTAGGGATTGTGATCGCGCCCGCCGCGGTAGCCGCCGCCGTCGCGCAGTTGGCCGTCGGTGATCGGAGTGCGGCCGAAGTCGCCGCCCCAGATCACCAGCGTGCTTTCCAGCATCCCACGTTGCTTCAGATCGGCCAGCAGACCTGCGATCGGCTTATCCACGCGCGATGCCATCCGCTGATGGTTCTTGTCACACTCGGCATGACCGTCCCAATCGTCTCCGTTGAGCAGGCCGCCGGAGTACAACTGCACGAAGCGCACGCCGCGCTCCACCATGCGGCGCGCCAGCAGACACTTGGTCGCGAACTCGCGCGTCGCGTCCTCGTCCACGCCGTAGAGTTTCCGGGTCGAATCCGTTTCCTTCGAGAAGTCCACCAGCTCGGGCGCGTTGGCTTGCATGCGGAACGCCAGCTCATAGGCCGCGATTCTGGCCGACAGGTTACTATCGTCGCGGCGGGCGGCCAGATGCTGCTCGTCGAACCACTTTGCGTTGTCGAGCATATCGCGCTGCTGGGCGAGGGTCATGCCCGCGGGCGGCTTGATGTTGAGGAAGGGATCACCCTTGGTGCGCACTACCGTGCCCTGGTAAGTGGCGGGCAGAAATCCTGAGCCGTAGGCAGGCGGCCCGGCCTTGGTTCCGCCTTCCAGCATCACCATGTACGCCGGCAGGTTCTGGCTCTCGCTGCCGAGGCCATAGACGATCCAGGAGCCCATGCTCGGGAACCCCATCCGGATGGAGCCGGTGTTCATGAGGTTCAGGGCCATGGAATGGACGAACGCCTCGTGGTGGCAGGAGCGAATCAGCGCCATATCATCGACGAAGCGGGCCACATTCGGGAAGAGGTCCGAGACCTCGATGCCCGACTGGCCGAACTTTTCGAATTTGCGGCGCGAGGCCAGCAGCGGCGCATCCGCGGCGTTAGTGAATTGCAGGCGGATGTTCCGGAGGCTGGGCGGCAGCTTTTGGCCGTCGAGCTTCAGCAGCGCAGGCTTGGGATCGAACGTATCGATGTGGCTGGGGCCGCCGTGCATGAAGAGGTAGATCACGTGCTTCGCCTTGGCGGGGAAGTGCGGCGGCTTCGGGGCCAGGGGGTTCGCAAGGTCGGGCACGGCCGCCAGCAAGCCTTCCCGCTGTAGGAGCGCCGCCAGCGCCAGCATGCCGAAACCACCCCCCGCGCTGGCGAGAAATTCCCGCCGGGAGCTGTATTGGGTCTGATAATGTTGCGGCCGCGGATTCGGCTTCGGCGCTTCAATCGACATAAATAAACTCGTTCAGGTTGAACAGCATCAGGCAGAACTCCGCGAGCGCAGCCTGGCTGTCCGGCTTGGAAAGCATACCGAGCGCCCGCTGCCGTTCCACGTCCGACGGCGAGCGGCCCAGGGCGATTTGCCATCCATCCGCCACCCAGGCGGCATGGTCGTCGCCATCCTGTTTGCGGAGGCGCGCGGCGAATTCCCGGGCGCGCTCAAAGACGTAGTTGTTGTTCATCAGCGCCAGAGCTTGCGGCGCCACGTTGGTAACGTCGCGGCGGGAACAACTCAGCGTGCTGTCCGGCGCATCGAAGGTTTCGAGCATCGGCAAGCGGAAGGTGCGCTTCACGTACATGTAGACGCTGCGCCGCAACGGTTCCTCCGGATTCAGAGTCGCGGGCCATTGGCTGATCTCGCCGAGAGCGTTCACTTCGTCCGGCTCCAGCGGCGGAATCACGGGCGGGCCGCCCATTTTCGGGTTGAGCGTGCCCGCGCAGGCCAACACGGCATCACGTACAGCCTCGGCACCCAGGCGCGTGCGGTTCATGCGCCAAAGATAACGGTCCTCTGCGTCCAGTCTCGCGTTAGCGGAATTGTAGGCGTCCGACATGCGGTAGGTGCTGGAGAGCATCATCAGGCGGTGCATGGATTTCACACTCCAGCCCCTAGCGACAAACTCCGTCGCCAGCCAGTCGAGCAGTTCCGGATGCGTGGGCCGGTCGCCCTGACGGCCGAAGTCATTGGGTGTGGCCACGATGCCGCGGCCGAAATGCCATTGCCAGATCCGGTTGACCATGACGCGCGCGGTCAGCGGGTGGTCCGGCTGGGTGAGCCACAGCGCCAGCGCTTTGCGACGCTGTGGAACGAACGGTCTCTCGGACGATTCGGGCAGATCCTTGCCGTCACTGAGCACGGCCGGAAGGCCCGGGTGGACCTCGGGGCCGGGACTCCGGAAGTCGCCGCGAATTGCTACGTGCACCGCCGGAACGATCTCCGAATGCGCCAGCACGGTGGCCACGGGATACGGATTCGGGAGCGCCGTATAGCCTTCGCCGATCTGGCGGATCAGCTTGTCGCGCTCCGCCCGCTCTTCGGGGGTATAACCCTCGGCGATGTCTTTGCGCCGGCCAGTGCGCTTGCGCACTTGCGCGTCGATGCGCTCCACTTCGGCCTTGAGCTGATCGACCGCCAATTGCTTATTCATCGTCCGCCACCACAGCATCACCTTCACAGCGTCGACGGCCGGAATATCGCGCGGCTCGCTGCCCGCAAAAATCGCCTGCAGGCGGTAATAGTCCTTTTGTGAGATCGGGTCGAATTTGTGATCGTGACAGCGCGCGCAGCCCATGGAGAGACCCAGGAAGGCGGAGGCCGTGGTATCGGCCATGTCCGTCAGGCGGTCATAACGAAGCTGCGCGCCATCCAGGGTGCTGGAGGGGTCCATGGGGCCGATGGTGTACATGCCGGTGCCGAGGCGTCGCTCCATATCGAGCCCCTTGTTTTCCGGGAGAATGTAGCTGCCTTCCAATTCGTTGTCGTCAGGCCACAACTCGTCCGCGGCGATCTGTTCCTGCACGAACTGGTTGTACGGCTTGTCCCGGTTGAAGGAACGGATCGCGTAATCGCGGTAGCGCCAGGCGTTTCTGTAGTAGAGATCGCTTTCGAAGCCGGTGGAATCGGCGTAGCGGACCACATCCAGCCAGTGGCGTCCCCATCGCTCGCCGTATTGGGGCGAAGCCAGGAGGCGGTCGACCAGCTTTTCATAAGCATCGGGAGAGGAGTCGGCGAGGAAGGCCTTCACTTCGCCAGGCGACGGCGGCAGACCGGTGACATCGAAGGTCGCGCGCCGGATCAGCGTGGGTTTGTCCGCCGGGGGGGCTGGCTGCAAGCCTTTTTCTTCAAGCTGCTGCAGGATGAAGGCGTCGATCGGTGTACGCACCCACGACGCATTCTTTACGCCCGGCACGGGCGGATGCAGCGGGCGGCGGAATGCCCACCAGGCAGGTTCTTTACCGGCCGATGGGCCGGCCATCGGCCACGCGGCTCCCGCATCGATCCATTGCCGCAATGTTTCGACGTCCTGCGGTGAAAGCGGCGCCTTGCCCGGCGGCATCTTGAGGTCGCCCGCGTGCAGCACGGCCTTGTACAGCAGGCTCTCGGCGCTGTTGCCGGGAACTATCGCGGGGCCTCGCTTTCCGCCCTTGAGTGTTGTATCCGGCTGCCTCAGGTCCAGTCCGGACATTCGCGCCTGGCCGTGGCACGTCGCACAATTCTCGCTGAGGATTTCTTGTGCCCGCTGTTCCACACTGGCCTTCTGTTGCGCGGCAACTGCGGGCGGGAATACTGCACAAATGACGACAAACAGTAGATACGCCCTCCGGAACTCCATTGGTCATTATTCTAGCCTTCACGGAGAGGGTGGAGCAAGCTTGGATTCAAATTGTTTGAAACAGGTTGCGCCTCGCACCGAGCCTACGGTAAATGCAGGATCTGCTTTTGCGCCTCGAGCTTACGTTGCAGCTCGGGAATATCGATTTGATGCACGGGCACTTTCCGTTCCACCGCCAGGCTGGCCGCGACCCCTGCGGCGTGCCCCGCGATCATGTACTGCGGCTCCATGCGGAACGAGGCATACGCCACGTGCGAGGAGGAGATGCATGCCGCCACCAGCAGGTTCGAACACTCGTCCTGGCGAGGCAGCAGCGCCCGGAAAGGAATTTCATACGGTTCCACCGGCATACTGAGGTAGCCTTCCATCAGAACTTCGTCCTCGACCTTTGGAAAGCGATAGACTTTGTGCGCGATCCACTGGACCTCGCGGATATCGACGTTGTAGCCGCCCATGCCTATGGAATCGTATTTGCGCCGATGCTCGTCAAGATCGTGTTGGGTCAGGACGTACTCGCCCAGCATGCGGCGGGCATCGCGCACGTATAGCTGATGCGGCCAGTGTCCGGTATCGGGGAATTCGTCCTTGGCCAGACCCCAGCGCAGCATCTCCTGCCGGATTCGTTCGGGCACGGCGGCATCGTGGCCCAGGAAATACAGCAGGCCCTGCGCCCAGGTGAGATGTTGGTTCCAGATCCACTGCCGCTCCGCATAGCCGGCTTCCGGATAGGACCAGCTTAGCGAGGGCGCGTTGGTGGAGACTGCGCCGCCGCTGTTGATATCGGTCTTGTTGTGCGGAAGACGCGAGATGCCCAGGAAGTCGGCCAGGCGGGCGGAATCTCCGAGGGCAGCCAGATAGTTGCGGACCAGGCCGTAGCGCTTGGGATCGTAGCCATCAGGCGGAGAGATCGGGAGGCGGTTGTTCTCATCGTCGGTTACGCAAATACGGAAGCAGTACGACTGCACATGGCCGTCGCCTTCGCCGGTCGGGACTACGTCGTCCTGGGGAGTGATGAACGGCAGCAGCTTGCCATCGGGTCCGTAAGGAGACACGGCTACGCGGAACTGATGACCGCTGGGCAGGATGTCCTGACGTCCGGCTAGCGACTCTCCGTATTTCGTGCGGGCTTCGCGCCCGATGGCATAGGATAAGCCGGCCTGCTTCATCAGGTCGCCTTCATACGTGCAGTCGATGTAAACGCGAGCTTCGAAGGACGCTCCGTTTTCGGTTTCCAGCAGGGCGATGCGGGATCCTTCTTTGACCACAGACTTGAGCCGGTGCTGAAAGAAGACGCGGACCTGGGCTTCCCGGAGCCAGCCTGTTAAGACCTGCTCGGCCACATGCGGCTCGAACAGCCACGAGACCGGCTCGCCGTAGGTCTTGCCAACGCGCTCGAAGAATTCGCGCGCGATTCCGCCTATGACGTTCTGCTGGCGATCCATGTCGGTGCGGCCCAGTCCGCCGGAGATCATGCCGCCAATGTGACGGCCGGGCTCGAGGAGAGCGACAGAACGGACCTCTTTCGCCGCCGCAATGGCGGCCGCTGCGCCTCCGGCGGTCCCGCCGTACACGACGACGTCAAAATTCGCGGCAGTTGCCGGGATGGCGACGGCGAGAAGGAGGCTTGCTTTGATCACGGGAAATCTCATCGGCGATCGGTTTCAGAAGCTGATTCTAAGCGCCACCCGGAACTGCCGCTCCCCGCCCTCCACATTGTTCGCCCGGCTCAAAGCGCTCGTGATGGCCATGAAACCACCCGACGATATGTTGGCACTGGGGTTGCTGAAGTGCGGCGTGTTGGAAAGATTATACGACTCCGCGCGGAACTGCATGTTCCAGCGCTCCTTGACCCGGAAATTGCGAAAGAGGGCGGCATCCACGTTCACCAATCCGGGTCCGCGCAAAATGTCGCGCCCGGAGGTGCCGTACCGGACCTGCGTGACGGCGGCGAATGCGGTGGGATCGTAGTAGGGCGAGGCAGCGCCTATGCCGCCGAGTTTGGCGACCACAGGGTTGATCTGATCGGCTGTCTGGGTTTCATCGGGCGCGTTGAGCGACGATCCCGATGCCGTAACGGTGAAGGGAGTACCGCTATAGACGCTGAAAATACCGTTCACCTGCCAGCCGCCCAGGAACCTGCTGGCGATGCCGCTCCGCACCCATCGCTTCCCGGCGCCGAACGGCACATCCGCAAGCCAGGCAACGCGGAAGTTCTGCGTCCGATCGAAGCCTGCCAGAGCGCGGTTCCGGGCGAAGTTTGCGGAGTCATAGAACAGGAGGCTGCCCAGTTCGTTATCCACGTTATCGATCGCCTTCGAGTACGTATAGGCGACCGTCACCTGCAAGCCCTCGGTCAGCTTGCGGTCGAGCTGGGCCTGTAGGGCATTGTAGATTGAGAATCCTACCGGCTCAATGAAGGTCTCATCCACCACACGGCCGCTAGTGACTGCCAGGGGCCGCCCGTTGTTGCCGGCGCCCGGACCTCCCGCATTGATGCTGTAAAGAAGATTCTCATGTATGGTGTGCGTGCCTACATACCCGACGGAGCCTGAGAAGCTGCCGGGCAGCTCCCTCTGCACAAAAAAGTTGTAGGACTGGATATAGCCCCGCGTGTACTGGCCGGGCGGGAGGCTGGTGGTGGAGATGGCGAGGGGCAGAGGGACGATCCCCGAACTCACGTTGGGATAGGGAATCGCCGGGATGCCGTTGGCAATCGGACCATATGGAATGTAAGCGGTGTTGCCGGCGAAGCTCTGCAAAACGACGTTTGGATACGAAAACAACATTTGCGCCATGGGGCCCTGCGGATCGATGCTGATGCCGTACCCACCGCGAATGACCGACTTGTTTCCCAAACGGTAGGCCAGGCCGAAACGTGGCGCGAACTGCCTTTTGCTGGTCGAATTTCCAGTGTCGTTGGGGACCGATCCGTAGCCGCCGATATTGATGTTACCCGTAACCGCATCGAAACGAACCATGCCGTAATGAGCATAAGTCATGATCGGGTAGTATTCCCAGCGAACACCCAGCGTGAGAGTCAGGTTATGGCTTATCTGCCATCGATCGCGTAAGTAAGAGCCCTCCATCCATTGCCGCGGTGACATCCAGTCCGGCTCAATCGTCTTGCTGATGGATTGCGGCAGTCCTAAAAGAAATGCCGCGTAATTACTGAACTGGTTCGGCGAACCGGTGCCCGGAAGAGTGACGGAGCCGTTGAAGGTGAATGTCCCTTTGGGACCTCCGCCCAGCTCGGGATGCCACTCATTGTCTCGTAATCGGGCCACGTCGAGCCCGAAGCGGATGTCATGCTGTCCCTTGGTCCAGCCGAAATTCAAGGAATAGGTGAAATAAGTGTTGCGGACGTACTTGGGAAGATAGGTTTCGCTGTCGCCGATGGCCTCGTACCCGCTGATGGAAAACAGCGGGATGCCGTTGTAGCGCGTCCCCGGCCCATTCGTGCCCGGGATGTGAAGCGTATCGAGACCGAAAGCGCTGCCCGAATCGGGGCCGACGAGAGTGAGCGGATCGCGGCTCATGGCCATGGTGCCATCCACCAGGAAAGTGGGCCTGAACGTGTGTACTCCCCCGATGGCAATCACCTGCATCAAAACGTCGCCAGTGCCCGCGCCGCCGCCGTTGATCATGCCCACGCCGCCGGCGGGGCCGAGGCTGAACCGATCGGTCACCAGTGCCTTCATGGCGCTGTATTTTGTCCAGAGCAAACTCTTGTCCGACAGGTTCCAGTTGATTTTGGCGTCCACATTGTCCCGGTTGAAGCTGACAGGCGCCGAGTCGTAATAGTTTGAGGTGGTCCCCGGCAGATTCGGCTCGGGAATCAAGGACTGCATCTGGAGGGTGATCGGACTTTGTTCACTGACAGGGATGATATTACTGGGGAATGGAGTGCGGCCCGTGCCGCTGGGACTCCCCGTAGCCGGATCGTAAAGGCTCACCGACAATGCGCTGAAATTTCCAGCGCGCTGAGCGTCAGTGGGCACCGTGGCGAGCTTGCTAAAGTTGGAGCGTTCCCTCATGCCTTCCCAGCTTAGGAAGAAAAACAGTTTATTCTTGCGGATCGGTCCGCCCACCGTGCCGCCGTAGTTGTTCATGATGTCCTTGGGCAAAACGGAGGACGAGACGTTGAAGAAGTTCCGGTCCGTCAGGCGGCTGTCGGTGTGGTGCTCGAATACGACGAAATGGAATTCATTGGCCCCGCTCTTGGTGATCACGTTGATGGCGGCGCCCCCGGCGAGCCCCTGCTCGGCATCGAAATTATTGGTGGAGATGTTGACTGTCTCTATGGATTCGGCGGGCGGGACGTAGAGGCTTTGCGCCGGCAAGGACCCGCGCATATTGAGAGCGCCATCCAGTCGCGTGTTGTTGCTGGTGTTCGTAGTGCCGTTAATGTTGGTATTGAGCGACCGCGCCGGTGAGCCGCTGACGGCATTCTGGTAAGACGCCGGGGTCGCGCCCGGAACCAGGTTGATGAGCGTCTGGTAGTTACGGTATCCGGGGAGCGGCAATTGCGTGACGGCGCTCGAACCCAGCGAAGTATGCACATCGGCGCTGTCCGTCTGGATTGTGGCCGCGTTCGCCTGGACGGTAATGGTGTCGGCGCGCTCTCCAACCTGCAAACGCATATCGTAACGCGTGACCATGTTGATGGTCACCGTAACGTTGTTTGTTCGTGAAGTGCGGAAACCCTTGGCCGTAATCGTGAGGGTGTAGGAGCCCTCCGGCACGTCCGCAAACGAGTACGTGCCATCGTCCGTTGTGGACGCCTCGCGCGACCGGCCCGTGGCACCATTCACAATCGTAACGGTCGCGTTGGGCACAACGGCGCCAGTTTCATCCTGAACCGCCCCGACGATGGAGCCGTAGAGCACCTGGGCTCCGGCCGGGCGGGCCATCCACGCAACCGCCGCCAGAAAAGTCAAAAAGAACAGCGAAATCTTGATCCCGTTGTGGACTGCTGACATGCCATTAACCTCCCGAGGACCTCTTCCCGTGTTTATAATAGCTCGACAATCCGACCGTCAAGCCTTTATTTTGAGTGTTTCAGGCCCTTTTTTGGGGACCCTTTTTTTATTGGTGGTATATTAATCCTCGTGGAGAGCCGAAATGGAAACATCCGGTAAAGGTAGTCAAAGCGAAGAAAATCCAGCCACGGGCCCGTCGCGCCGCCGCTTCCTGCAAGGCGTCAGCACGGGGACGATAGCCACTATCGTCACGGCCGGCCATTCCGGCCTTCTGCCCGAGGTTGCCCTCGCGCAGGAACAGCTCCCGCAAACCGCGAAGAGAGGGCCGGGAGTTCAGTTGCACCGTTCGCGGCTACCGGTTCTGCGCAAAGCGGACGTGGTCGTGATCGGAGGTTCCGTGGCGGGGGTGGCTGCCGCTCTCGAATTCGCCCGGGCGGGCCGCCGGGTCGTTCTCGTGGAACATCGGACTTATCTCGGGCGCGAAATCTCCGCCACGCTCAAGCCGTGGGTGGACTTGGGCAAGCTGGCCGCCAGCGGGCAGGCCCCGGAACTGATCGCGGCGACTCTGAAGAAGCAGGACACCGCCCCGACTGCGGGGGAAATTCCGCTGTGGATGGATGCCTTCAAGGTTACCCTGGAGAACCTGCTTTTGGAGGCCGGGGTCGAACTGATGTACGCCGCGCTGCCCACTGAGGCCATCAAGACAGACGGCGCCGTTTGCGGGGTCGTCATCGGCAACAAAGGGGGTCGCCAGGCCCTTCTGGGACGGCTGGTGCTGGACGCGACCAGCACGGCGGTGGTGGCGAGAATCGCCGACGCCGGGTTTGCGCCGGAGGCGCCTCGGGACTTCCACTTCATCCGCATGATGGAGATGGAAGGAGTGTGGCCGCTTGAAGAGGCCACACTGGAGGTGCCCGCCGAGCTCGGCATCGCCGGCAACAAGCTAACCATCCATGCCGGTTACCGGGGCAATGGGCACGTGCTGATCGAGTGCCCAATGGAACTGAAGATGGGCAAGCTGGATCTGGAAGGCACCATGCGGCGGGAGATCGAGGCGCGGCATCGCACCATGCGCGTGGCGGCCCATCTGGTTCAGAACGTTGCGAAGTTCAAGGACGCCAAACTGGCCATCTGCGGCTATGAGCTGGACGGCCCGCAAACCACGCGGCTGGCCGGCCCCGCCCCTGCCTGGGCGGGCGAGTTCAAAGGGCTGGACGTTAACTTCACCGACAAGAACCAAGCCGGGGTCCGCTTGCCGCTGGGGAGCTTCGCGGGCCCGGTGAAAGGCCTATGGTGCCTTAATGAGGCGGCGCGGCTGGAGGACACGCGGCGCGATCTGCTGCGCGATCCGGTCAATGCAGCTTTGGCCGGCGCGGCCTTCGCCAAGACCTTGCTCCCCAAACTTGGCAACGGCGACTTTCCCGCAGCCGGCGAAACCGATTACGGAATTCCCGACTACCCGCCGCACGGCCTGGAGGTGAGGTCTCAGGACAGCCCCCAACGCGGCCATTTCTATGAAAGACTCACGGTGGCTCCCGTCAACGTGCCCGTGCTCCGGGAGACGGATTTTCTGGTAGTCGGCGGGGGAACCTGCGGGGCTACCTGCGCCAATTCAGCGGCTCGCGAGGGCGCCAGGACCGTCCTGCTGGAACTCTGTCCCGGCCTCGGGGGCACTGGAACCGTGGGTGGTGTCAGCGCTTACTGGTATGGCCGGTATTGGGCCGGATTCGCCATTCGCAACGCCAATCTCGTGGATGAGGTGCATAAAAGCATCCACTGGCCCACCTCGGCCAACCAACGCAACGGGCCGTGGAACATCGAAGCGAAGATGTTCGCGCTGCTCAAGGATGCGCAGCAGTCCGGGGTTGAGTTCTACTTCAATACCATCACGGTCGCCGCCGTGCTTCAGGACAACCAGGTGCGCGGGATTGTAGCCGCTACGCCTTACGGGCCGATGGCCGTCCTGTCCAAGATTACAGCCGACACCACCGGCGACGGGGACGTAGCGGCTTTCGCCGGAGCAAGATTCTCCTACGGCGCCGCCCGCGACGGCTATCCCATGTGGTTCAACCTGGCTCAATACCTTCAGCCCACCAAGAGCCGCTGGCACTTCGGTCACACGGTAGTGGTGAGCAATATCGACGATTACACGCGGGCGATCCTGATCGGCCGGCGGCGCGGCCCCACGTGTCACGACCATGGCAACTACATCGCCACGCGCGAATCGCGTCACATTATGGGCGACGTGGTCCTGACCCTGACCGATACTCTGCGCCATCGTGCATGGCCCGATGTGATCAACCTCGGCGCGGGGCAAATGGATTGCCACAGAAGGGTCGCCTCCAATTGGATCCGGGCGGGACTGCTCATACCCATACTGCCCACGGAAATGCCATATCGTGCCCTCCTGTCCCGGGGGCTGGAGAACATCCTGGTAGGAGGTAAGGCCTTCTCGGGCTCTCACGACGTCTTGTACAACCTGCGCAACCAGCCGGAAATGGAGAACCTGGGGGGCGCGATGGGGGTGGCCGCGGCCTATGCCATCCGTGACGGTGTCAACGCGCGCCAGGTGGACCTGCGCAAAGTGCAGAAGAGGCTCACTGAAGTCGGCACCCTTTTGCCCGAAATGCTTACCCGCCAGGTTAAGGACGAGCCCCTTGACGAAGCCGCCATCAGGGCGTTTGCCAAACAACTGGACGGGCGCCATCTCTCCGCTTGGTTTGACGTCCCCATGGCGCGGGAAGGCAGTCCACACTATCGCGAGAAAATCCCGTTTGTGGAGATCTGCACGGCCGATCCGGCACTGGCGGTCCCCATCCTGGAGCAGGAGATGGCCGCGGCCACGGGCGATCGCCGGCTTCGGCTGGCTCAAGCGCTGGCCATGTTCGGCTCGAAGGCCGGAGCCCCGGTGCTGATCGAGGCCATCGAGCGAAGCATCGCCGGCGGGGACGTGCCCCCGAAGCCCAAACTACGTGCGGAGAAGGACGCCGGGGCCGTGGAGAACACCGGAATAGGCATACCGACTCCTCCGGCCGACTTAGTTTACTCCCTCGGGATGACGCGCGACCGCCGCGCGCTCGCCGTCTGGGAGAAGTTAGGCAGCCTGGTCAAGCCCCTGCCCGAGGATTTTGCCGCCGAATTGCCCTGGCCTTTCCACTATGTGGACGCCATCTGTTATGGAGCGGAACTGCTCGGCGACGCGGAAGCGGTCCCGACGTTGAACAAGATGCATAGCCAGCCGCTGCTTAACAACCAGTCGGCCAAGAAGGGGTTCCAGGTTGATTTCGATCTCGAGAAACGGGCGTTGACCGAAGTGACTCTGGCCCGGACACTGGCCCGCCTGGGCAGGACCGAAGGTTACGACACCCTGATCGGCTATCTGGACGACAACCGGGCAAGCCTCGCGGAATTCGCTCATATGTCGCTGGAAGAATTAACGGGATGCAATAACGGCAAAGATCCCCAGGCCTGGCGCCAGTGGCTGGCGGGAGCGAAAAGCTCGCTTAAGGCAACTCCGCTCGTGGACCGGTTGGACGGCTAAGTGGCGCACGGGAGCTATTGCTCGAGTTTGATCGTGGCGCAGACGGACATCTTCCCTATAGTCACGCCCGAGCCGCCGGCACTTCGAGATATGTCGAGGGTTTGGGCGGCGCCTTCGGGCGTGATGAGGGTCGCTGCCCTGTAATCGGCCGGGAACATTACGGAGATCTCCTCCACCGGGTAATCCGAGTAGTTCACCAGATGCACGAGGATGGTTTTGCCGTCTGTGGAAACCAGCACGTTCGAAATCATGGAGGCGACGTTGAAGAGGGACACGCCAAAGTTGCGCCGTGCCAGTTTGGAATTCAGCTCGTTCCACAGGGAATCCAGGCGCTTGAATTCGGCTGTGTTGAGGGTGAACCGCTCTCCCATGGGGCCGGCATCCTTCCAGATGGGCGGACTGGTCAGGAGCGTACCGCCGGCGTTCATGAAGTCGCGCAGCACCTCTTGCTGGCTGGAGGCGAGGCCGCCGGAATCCAGGTCCAGCGTGACCGTGACGCCCCGCATCGCTTCGGCGTTAAGGAGTCGGCGCGGGATAGGCCGCGCGGGCAGGTGCTTGGCGGCCAGCATATCCAGAACACCGCCGGACAGCAGGCCGCCTTGCATGGGGTCCTGCAACACAGCCACCTTTCCCCATTCGCGCATCCGGCGCCATTCGGGATGCCCTTCGAAGTAACGCACCAGGTTAGTGACGCGCCGCCAGTCGCGCATGGCCGCGGCCTGGCGGTTGTTCAGGCGGGCGGCGAAATCGTCATCGAGAGCCAATACCCAGCGGGCGCCGGAGATGGCAGCGTCGGCGATTACCTGTAGATACCGCTCGCCGGTGACGATCGTTTGGGGAGGTGGTTCATTGGCGATCCATAGGGCGGCGTCCCCCCAGGCGCGGACGGCGCGAAGGAAGCCTGTATTGGTATCGATCCAGATCGAACCCGTAGGACCGGCCCTCTTCACGCCATTCTCCTCGATGGCAATCCCCGGCCATACGCCCTGGTAGGTCCCGATGATGGGAACTTTGGAACCGAGCGGCAGATGGCTGCGCGCCGTCAATAGAATTACCGGGGCGCCTCCAGCCGCGCGCTGGACGGCGGCCACTGTGCTATCCGGAAAACTGCCCTCCAGCACGATACCCACGGCGCCAACCGCAAGCGCCTTGTGAGCCGCAGCGATGGCGTCTCCATTGGCAGAGATGACCGCGAGCACTACCAATCCACGTTTCGCCGCTGCTGCCACCAGATCGGCGCTGTAGGTTTTCAGCAGGAGGCAATTGATGGGGCTGTCTGCCAGCAATTCCAGCGATCTTGCGTCGGACCACGGCCAGCGTGCTGGAACCCAGTCGGAGGGTTGCGGCACCGAAGCGCACAGCAGAGCCGCAAAACTCAATAATGCCGCCCAACGCACCGCCAGCATCTGTAGATACTACCACTATGCCGCGCGTGGTGGGCTGCGCTGCCGCGAAGTCATGCCACTCAACGCTCTACTCTAATTGACGAACCTGGTCGGCCCGAGGTATTGGACCAGGTTGAACCACATGCGGAATGGTCACGGGCAGCGCCGTCGAAAATTTCGTCCCGACGGAAGCCGCTACATCGCCATCGCCAACGGAAACAGACCGCCACGCCGAGCGAGTGCAACACCAGTCCCCTATGGGTCGCCCGCCCGCAACGACTCCCGCCAGCCCCGCCACCGACCCCACCGAAAGATCGATACCGCCGCTCAGGATGACGAAGATCATTCCCACTGCTACCACGAGATGGTCAACTGGCATGGGGCCACCATCCCGCGGGGCCAGCAGCGGCGCAGGCCGCACATGGTCGGCTACGAGGGCGTGGGCGGCGCCGAGTATTACCAGACATTTAACGAGGAAGGTATCATATCAGCTACAAGAACGCACCGCCGAACCCGCTCCACAATACAACCCTCCTATTCACGCGAAACGTAAGGTGGCCGCTTCTGCGGATATCTCACACCAAAGTAGGAGGCGTCACCGAAGCCATGCACATGATCCGGAAGGGGAGGAGTGAGATCGGTAGCGAGAGGAGATTCAGGCGCGCATATTTGAATATTTTGAATAGTTCATTGACAACGCGGCCCTCCGAACCTAGACTGAAGAACCGTGCCTGACTCGGCTGTCCCCAGCCATAAACTCATCGGCCCCGTTCGCCTGCCTCCTTCGCGAGGGAGTGATCTGTTTTTGCTCGTCGCCATTAACTTCATGTGGGCGCTGAAATGGACGCTATCCAAGGTTGCGCTTCGAGAGCTCGAACCGATCTCCATAACTCTGTTTCCGATGATTGGCTCCATCGTGCTCCTGCTGCCATTCCTGCGCAAGAAGCTTCAGGGTCAGCCTGCGTATTTTGGTGTCGTCCGAAAAGAGTCATTGCGGCCAGCCAATCTCTTCCGGTTTTTCCTCTTGGGAGCTGTAGGTCAGGTTGCTGCGAACGTAATCACCACTTGGGGCTTGAAGTATGTGCCTGCGACCGACGCAGCGATTATCGGGCTTGGGACTCCAATGCTCACTGCCTTACTCGCTGTAGTCATCCTGGGAGAGGCTCTAACCTGGCGATTGTTACCGGGCTTTGTACTTGCCGTTGCAGGCGTGCTTCTGATCACGGGGGTAGATGTACGCACCGGCACGATCCCGAACCGGTACTATCTGTTTGGCGTTCTCCTGTTCTTCGTCGCCAAGCTGGGATCGGCATTTTACAATGCCTACAGCAAGAAGCTCCTGGACCGGTTTCAACCGGCGGAGATTCTATTCAATAGCTACATCTTCGTGGTTGTTGGTCTTTTTCCGTTTCACCTTCTGTTGGAACGACCGCTTTCCATACAGAGAGTAGCGGGATTGCATTCGCAAACGTGGGTCTGCCTGATTCTGTTTTCTCTGTTCGTCTACGGGCTATCGATGGTTTTGTTCCTGGAGGTACTGACCCGCCGGTCTCTAGCGCCGGTTTCGATATCCATCTATTTGATGACGGTCTTCGGCGCGCTGATTTCAACCACCACGTTGCACGAGCCCGTGACAACAAACATGATCACAGGGGCGCTACTGGTCTTCTTTAGCACGATCTTCGCCAATCTCGGGAAGGCGCGACCTTCACGGTAAGCACTGAACATCTGTTCCAGACTCGGAGTGCGCGGAATCGACGCACGCAAGATTTGCCGTCGCTGCGCATGTGCCGATAGATGCCGCCTTTAGATGGTCATGCCGCGGATCGGCAGCGGCTTACGGGTCTTCCACTGCCCGCGCGTGAAATCGGGAAAATCCATCGGCATGCTGCGATTGCGCGAGGACTTTTCCGAAAGACCTACGATGGAACTCCACGTCACAGTGTCGTAGACATCAACGTCCGGGTACGTCCCGGTAATCAGCGCTTCGATGACGCGGTAGCAGCACAGATAAT
>Ga0209517_10002479_pt1 | contig 25917 bp, 26 predicted proteins | sample PeaSoiMetSII2010_FD_187695 | JGI IMG/M metagenome (GOLD analysis project Ga0209517, IMG submission 187695) | Peat soil microbial communities from Weissenstadt, Germany - SII-2010 (SPAdes) (version 2) | ecosystem: Environmental > Terrestrial > Soil > Wetlands > Peat | place: Germany... | reverse complement strand
TCGACAGCCCGTCAGGGGCTAAAGCCCATATTTCCTTGGTGTTTTAATGTCGCGGCTGAAGCCGCGACCCACAAAGCCTATATCTGAGATGGCTTCTAGTGCGCGGCAGCCTGTGAGGCGAGATCGCGACCCTCGATCATTATGGCTTGAAACGCCGAATCGGTCTGCACGGCTTCTCGGGTAAGCGCCTGCAACCGGGCGCTCATTTCCTTCACGCGAGGGTCGCTCGGGTCCTGGTTGCCCTTGAGGCTATCCGCGGAAGCCAAGATTTGCCTGGCCTTTTGAATCAGATCGCGGGCCTGTGCAACATAGACCTGCTTGGCGGCGAATAATCGTTCCTCCCATTTGGCGCGGCCCGGAAAATCAATGTCATTGCTGTTTAGCACGTTGCGCACCAGCGTGGCGCGGTCCAGACCTTCTACCCGGTCCACAACGGCTTCCAGTATCGCGATTTTCTCGGCCGGAGAAGGGTCTGCCCCGGGCTTGCCCCCGGACGTCACTTGAGCGGTTTGGCCAAGCCCACGGCCCAGGGTGGCGGAGGCGCTACCCGAGCCGGAGGGGAGGTCGTCGTTGGTAAGAACCTTTGCAGTAGGCTTATTGGTTTTGTTCTTGTCTTTCTGGGCTTGCCTCGCCAGGTCGCCGAGCGAAGGGGAATTCGCCGGCGAATCTTGCGCGCGCGCGGATGCGAAAGTGAACATGGCCAGCGCGCACGCTGCGATGAGGGTTAGATTCCGCGCCATGGGTTCCTCCCTTGAGTGACTTTCCGGGCCCGCCAATACCTGTGGATGCTCCTTCGATGCTTGCCGATTAAATGGAAACAAGCTATGGACCGGGAGTACAGGCATGCGGAAAGAGTAATCCGGTGTAATTTGACGACCCGGGAGCAGGACGTCGCGGCGGGAGGTAAAACTACTTCAACCGCGCGACGAGCAGGAGCAGCGTGAAAATCACGACCGGAATCATCAGGAGCATGGTGTAGGACAAGACCCTTTTGAGAAAAGGAAGACGTACGGGCTTTCGTTCTTTGCGCGCCGACCGGTCGATGACCTCGACGTTTGCCGGGTCCGCCAGCGCGGCGGCAAATTCTCGCGCACCCGCAAAACGATTGACCGGATCGCGCTCCATCGCGCGGTACAGAATTTCCTGCATCTGGATGGAGATTTCAGGATTGATCTCGCGCGCGGACGGCGGATCGTTCACCAGCCGGTCGTTCATAACGGCGAACGGATTGGGGCCGTTAAACGGCGTTTGCCCGGTCAGCATTTCAAAGAGGATGACACCGAGAGCGTAGACGTCGCTCCGCCCATCATTGTGCTTCCGCTTGATTTGCTCGGGCGAAATATAATCGGGAGTGCCCATGGCGTTTGAGAATTTCGAAAACGTGAGCCGACGCATGCCTTCGCTGGCGGAGATGCCGAAATCGATGAGCTTGGTGGTGTCTCCCTCGCCCACCATGATGTTTTCCGGTTTCAGGTCGCGGTGCACGACGCCCAGGTTGTGAATGTACTCGAGGGCTTCGCAGACTCCGATCGCGATGCGGGTCGCTCGTTCGGCGGAAAGTTTTCCTTCTTTCGAGAGAATTTCGCGCAAGAAGCGCCCGTCCACCCATTCCATCACGATGCAGAGTTGGTCCATATCGCCGCTGTGGAGCGTTCGCACGACGCCAGGATGCTTGAGCTTCTTGCAAATGGCGATTTCGCGCTGGAAGCGGCTATAAAAAACGGGATCGCATTCGAGTTCGGGATGCGGGATTTTGATCGCAACAAGTTGGCCGGTGCGCAGATCCGTAGCGCGATAAATGGTGGTCATGCTGGTGCGCGCGGCAAGGGCTTCAATACGGAAGTACTCGAACCGCTCGCCCGGTTGAAGTTGCTCCGTCAACATTTGCTGCATCCTTCCCGCGCCCAACGGCACACGGTTACCTGCAATCAAAATAACTTCTGGGCTCTAAAGAAGGTGTAAACGAACCGTAGAATGCGTATAAACAAGAGCAACGACCTTAGAATCAATTGGTTGGGGGTTGGCTCATCGAGTGCAGTGATGGCGCTAGTTTCACAAGGATCGAGGCAATGCATCGCGGTGGAATGATTTCGGTACAAGAGGGTTCATTATTCTTGGACCTGAGACAACATTGCCGCTAAACTTGGCGCAGATGCCGAAGAGTGGCTCTCCCGATTTTGAGATGACCCCGGATCCTCCATCGACCCCTAGCTGGAAAGCGCTATTTCGCGTTCCGGGTTTCCCGTTTTTCTTTGTCGCGATGCTGGTGTCGCTGTTTGGGACGGGGATGAATTTTGCCGGGGTCACCTGGTACGTTCTGGGCGCGACCCACTCCACGGTGAAGGTCAGCCTGATCGTGATTCTGGTGACGCTGCCGGGACTGGTGGTGCCTCCATTCGGGGGAGTGCTCATCGATCGGGTGGACCGGCGCTATTTGGGGATCACGATTGACGCGGCGCGCGCGGCGATTGTTCTTGGGACGGCCGCGCTGGCCTACGCGGGACATCTGGCGCTGTGGGAACTGTACTCGATGGTTTTGCTGTTGGGCGTGGGATTCGCGATTTATTGGTCGACCACCAATGCGCTGATTCAGGAACTCGTGCCGCAGGAAAAGTTGATCACGGCCAATGCCACCGTGCTCATTGCCGTGCAAGGCGGAATGGCGGCGGCGGGCGCGCTGGTCGGATTCATCTACGAACGCGCGGGACTGGCCGGAATTCTCGGCATCGATGGAACGACCTACCTCATTTCCGCGATTTGCCTGCTGCTCTTGCGGCATGGGTATCACGCGCCAACGGAAGCTCTCAACACGAGGCTGACGTCCGCATCCCCGACCATTGAAGCGCCTCCCGAAATGTCCGAACCCTCGCTGATGCGTACCGAAGCGTTGCTGACTCCGGTTTCCAGCGTGTTCGTGGACATCGCCGAAGGGCTTGCGTATTTGTGGGAACAACCGCGCGTGTTGGCACTGGGGATCACTTACTCCTGCATGATGGCCGGAGTCATCAGCGCGAACGTACTCGTGGTGGCCCTGGCCAAAGATTTGCTTTCCGCGGGGCCCCGCGGATACGGGTACATCGGTCTTGGGTGGGCCGGGGGTGCGATCGCCGGCGGCCTCGCCGCTGATTCGCTGGCGCGGAAAAAACCGTATGGCGTGCTCGTCGCTGCGCTGACGATCCTTGCTGTGGGCCACACACTGTTTCCCTTCGCGAGAGTGCTGGTGGTGGCAGTGGCGATGAATGCCCTGTTCGGGGCGTGCCGCGCGCTGGGCGGGGTCTTGACGCAATCCTCGATCATGACTGCGGTGCCGGCGCGGCTCATGGGACGCGCCCAATCGGCGTTCTCGGTGATCGCAACCGTTCTGCAGGTAATCATGAGCTATGCGCTCGGGTGGTTCGCGCAGAATTTCAAGCTTTCCATCGCTTTTCTGTTGCTCGGCGCGATCTACGGCGGCGCAGTCGTGGCGGCGCTGCGCGTGCGCTCGCTTTCCCTCGCTACCGGGAAAACAACCACGGCGGCGGTTTAGTAGCGCGTGCTTCAGCTTGCGTGGTTTCTCTCGCGCGAGCAAAAACAAACCCCACAGACTTGAAGTCTGTGCTACTAAACTGCGATGAGGAGCGGCTCGATGAAGGTATTCATCGCGGGGGCTTCCGGAGTGCTGGGTCGGCGGCTGGTGCGGCAACTCGTGGGGCGAGGACATTCGGTAACCGGGCAGGTGCGCAGCGCGAAAGCGGAAAACGCCGTGAGAGAAGCAGGCGGCGAGCCGCGCCACGCGGATTTGTTCGATGCGGAATCGTTGGCCCGGGCGGCGGAAGGCTGCGACACCGTTATCCACGCGGCCACGGCAATACCCACAAAGCAAAAGACGACACCCGACGACTGGGCGATGAACGACCGTATCCGCCGCAAAGGCACGCGCTGCCTCACCGAAGCCGCCGCCAAAATCGGCGCGAAAACTTACATTCAACAAAGCGTAGTCTGGGTGGCCAATCCCAAAGACGGATCGCCGTTCGACGAGGATTCGCCGATCGTGCCCGACTCGCTCGTGCAATCCTCCGTGGATGCGGAAGCCATTGCGCGCGAAGCGGGATCGTCGGAAGGGTTTACCACGGCCATCCTGCGCGGCGGCGCGTTCTACGATTGCGATTCTGCGCACATACGCATGCTCGCCGAAGGAATTCGGAAACGCACCATGCCCATCATCGGACGCGGGGACGCGGTGTGGTCCGTGATCCACACCGACGATGCCGCGAGCGCCTATGTAGCCGTCGCCGAACGTCCGCGCGACGGAGTGTGGCACATCGTCGACGATGAACCGGTTTCGGTTCGCGCGCTGCTCGAAACCATCGCGGAGCGCCTTGGCGCTCCCCGCCCGCGGCGCGTTCCCGTTTGGCTCGCAAGTTGGCTCGCCGGCGAACGCGCCGTGGCATATTTCACAAGATCGACGCGCACAACGAACGCGCGTTTCCGTCGCGATTTCGGCTGGGCACCGCGCTATCCAACGTATCGCGAAGGCCTCGATCAAATTGTCGCCGCGTGGAACGCAGAAACTTCATGTCAGACTACTCCTTGATCTGCGGGGAGTGTTGCTTGACTGCGTCAAGTGCCGACAGTAATGTTTGCGCGTGAAAGTCCGTGATATCCTTAAGTTGCTTGCGGAAGACGGCTGGTTCTTGTCGCGAACAAGGGGCAGTCACAAGCAATATAAGCATCCGGTGAAACCAGGGCTTGTAACGATACCCGGCCAGCCAGGTGACGACCTGGCGCCCGGGACGCTGAATAGTATTCTGAAACAGGCGGGGCTTAAGAAATGAAGAAATATCTCATCGTCATCGAGCGAACAGACAGCGGTTACTCCAGCTATTCACCGGACCTTCCGGGATGCGTGTCCACCGGAAAGTCGCGTGAAGAAGCGGAAAAAAATATGCGCGAAGCGATTGAATTTCACGTTGATGGATTGCGTCAGGAAGGCTATCCGGTCCCCGAACCACAAGCCACTTCATCGTACGTCGAACTTCCCGCCTAACCCAGGCTCGTCTCAGAGATAATCGCGCGAAGAGCCTTCGAGGAAGGCGCGCAATTTGCGCGAGCGCGACGGGTGACGCAGCTTGCGCAGCGCCTTGGCTTCGATTTGCCGGATGCGCTCGCGAGTTACCGCGAACGACTGGCCTACTTCTTCGAGCGTGTGTTCGGAGCCGTCGTCCAGGCCGAACCGCATCTTGATGACTTTTTCCTCGCGCGGCGTCAGGGTCTTTAGGACGGAAGAAGTCTGTTCCTTTAAATTCAAATTGATGACCGCGTCGGAAGGCGAGACTACGGCCTTGTCTTCGATGAAATCGCCGAGATGCGAATCTTCTTCTTCGCCTATCGGCGTCTCGAGGGAAATCGGTTCCTGCGCGATTTTCAGAATCTTGCGCACCTTGGCCACGGGAATGTCCATGCGCTTGGCGATTTCCTCGGAGGTGGGTTCGCGGCCGAGTTCCTGAACCAGTTGGCGGCTGGTGCGGATCAGCTTGTTGATCGTCTCGATCATGTGCACGGGGATGCGGATGGTGCGGGCCTGGTCGGCGATGGCGCGGGTGATGGCCTGGCGGATCCACCACGTCGCGTAGGTTGAAAACTTGTAGCCGCGGCGCCACTCGAACTTGTCGACGGCCTTCATCAGGCCGATGTTGCCTTCCTGAATCAGGTCCAGGAACTGCAATCCGCGATTGGTGTATTTTTTGGCGATCGAAACGACCAGGCGGAGGTTGGCCTCGATCAATTCTTTTTTGGCTTGTTCGGCTTCGGCTTCTCCCCGAAGTATCACCTGAAGCATGCGCTTCAAATCGGTGAGGCCGGTTTCGCTGGTCACTTCGATTTCGCGCAGCTCGGTGCGACGCGTGCGCAATTCCTTGCGCGCTTCGGCGGCGTTGTCGCCTTTGGAGGCGTCGGCGCGGCGCTCGAGCTTGCCGGCCTCGCGCTCGAGGGATTGCAGCCGCTCTACGGTATGGCGGATCTTGTCGATGAGCCGCTTCTTCTCAAAGAGGTGGAATTCGATCGAGCGCGCCAGTTGCGACATCTCGATGCGCAGGCGGGAAACGTGATACTTCAAGCGAATGTAGGGACGCTTCTTCGACTTGGTCATGCGCTCGAGCTTCGTGGCTTCCCGCAGACATTCGTTGTACAACTTGGCGATCTTGTCGAGGACCTTGAGCGTTTTCTTGGTCTTGTTTTCGATTTTCTCTTCGGTCAGCTCTTCGTCGTCGAACTGGACGATTTCCTTGATCGAGCGGGTGCCCTTGCGGAGGTCGTCGCCGATCGTCAGCAGCTCCTTCAGAATGATCGGAGAGCGCGTGATCGTTTTGAGGACGAGCAGTTGCCCGCGCTCGATGCGCTTGGCGATGGCCACTTCGCCCTCGCGCGTCAGCAGCGGCACGGTGCCCATTTCGCGCAGGTACATGCGAACCGGGTCGTTGGTCTTTTCGAGCATGCCCGGCGTGAGGTCGAGTTCGCTTGAGTCCTCCGCGACGGGAAGTTCATCCTTGGATTCGATTTCGGGGGCTTCGGCTACGGTGGGATCGGCCGTCGCGCGGGCGGCCTTCGCCGCGGCGGCGTCTTCGTAAATATCAATTCCGTAGCGCTCGAACGTCGAGAGAAGATCGTCGATTTCTTCCGAGGAATGGACTTCGGCGGGCAGGATGTCGTTTACTTCGTCATAGAGCAGGTACCCGCGCTCCTTGCCCATGGCGATGAGCTGCCGTACCTGATCGTATTTCTCTTCGATAGCCAGCGCCAAGGAGTCCTCCAAAAATAATGCCAGAAGCAGCCCTTACAACGACGCGTTACCGCAAAACAGGCCCCGAATCCACTATCGGCAAAATCCGCAACCACCGAAACTCAAGTTTCGCAAGTCGTGCTCAAAAATGACTCTGCATGCGGCTCAGTGATGTGATTCTTTGCCTCGCAAACGATGCATTCGGCTCCGCATGCATCCGGATTTCGCAAGGGAGATCCCCACACGCATTTAGATGCAACTTGGCATTCCTGCGTTACGGTGCCACCGGGGCGAAACCGGATCAAGTTATTTATATGGACGCGGGCAAATGCGTCAACTCTTTTGTTTATCGGGTATTAATCAATAGAACCACCGAAACGCGCACGGAAGATCGGAAGAGTCGAATTGCGGTGGCTTTTAGTAGCACAGCCATCCGCCGCGGCGGAGCTGTGCGCTTTTGTGAGTTGATGGGGGCGATTTGCCGAACTACGTTTGGAAAACCCGCACAGCTCCGCCGCGGCGGATGGCTGTGCTACTAAAGCCTTCTCTGAATCGAGTTTTTCCGCGAGAGCTAAAAACTTTGGTTAGCGCGGGGATTCATGAACAGGAGGGTCCAGCCGCCGGCGAAGCTCTTGCTTGCGCTCCAGAAGACGCCGCAATTCCCCGCCCGCGCCTGCGCCCGCGGCTGCCGCAAAGGACTCGATCTGTTTCTGGACGGCGGTCAATTCTTCTTCCGCGCGGCGCCGGCGCAAGACCAACAGGCAGCTTTGGGCTTCTTCCCAGGTAGGCGGGGCGGCGGATTCGAACGCGATTTCGAACAGGAGCCGGCGGTCGCGGTCCTCGAGCGCCAAGGCCAACTCGGCCGCGTCCGGGCGGACGCCCGTGGCGCAAGCCTCAATCAACACGCCGAGGATGCGCTCGCTTTCCAGGCCGCGGTGCAATTCCTCGGCCCGAATTTCCTCGGCGAGCTGCGAGCGAAACTCTTCGGCTTCGATCAGCATCTGCACGAGACGCCGCTCGGCCGGTTTTCCCACGCGGCCCACGAGTTCCGGGCGGGCCTTCACTTCGCTGCGGCGCTCGCTGGCCGCCTTGCGCATCGATTCGCGCAGCACCGGCTCCTCGATGCGCAGTTGCTGCGCGATGCGCGTGGCCCACTCCGAGCGCAGGATGCGGTCCGGAATGCGCTGCACGTAGGGCATAAGGAAATTCACCGCGCGAAGTTTTCCTTCCGCCGTGGACATATCCATTTTGCGGGCGCGCGAAATCAGATAATCGACATATGGCGGGGCTTCGTTCAGCAATTTCGTGTACGCCGCGGCGCCTTCGGCTCGAATAAAGCTGTCGGGGTCCTTGCCGCCGGGAAGAGCGAGGACGCGCACTTCGGCGCCCTGCTCCAGGAGAATCGTCAGCGAGCGCTCAGTTGCGGCCTGCCCTGCCGTGTCCGGGTCGTAGTTGACGATGATGCGGCGCGTGAACCGGTTCAGGAGTTTTACTTGCGGTTCGGTGAGGCTGGTGCCGCAGCTGGCCACTACGTTCGAGATCCCCGCGCGCGCCACGGCAATCGCGTCCATGTAGCCCTCGACCAGCACGGCGAAGTCGCTCTGGCGGAGCGCTTCCTTGGCGCGATCGAGATGATAAAGAATGTTGCTCTTCGTGTAGATCGGAGTCTCGGGCGAGTTCAAATATTTCGGCAGGTCGTCGCCCAGCGCGCGGCCGCCGAACGCGATAATTTTTCCGGAATCGTTGGCGATGGGGAACATCACGCGGCGGCGGAAACGGTCAAAGAGGCGGCCGTTCTGGTCGCGGCTGAACAGGCCGGAAACTTCGAGCGCCTTCTCCGGAACTTTTTGTTTCATTGCGCGCAGCAGCGCTTCTCCGCCCGACGGCGCGAAGCCGATGCCGAAGCGCGCCATGGCCTCGGAGTCGAGCCCACGATCGAGCAGATATGCTTTTGCCGCGCGGCCTTCCGGCGTTGCATTCAACTGCTGCACGAAAAACGCAGCCGCTTCGCGGTGCAATTCCACGAGCGAGGTTCGCTGCTGATTTTCCTTGCGCTCCTCGGGCGTGCGTTCCCGCGCGCGCGGAATCCCGATGCCGCATTTTTCCGCGACGGCGCGCACCGACTCCGGAAACGTGATTTTGTCCATCTCCATCACGAATTTGAAAACGTCGCCGCCCGCGCCGCACCCGAAGCAGTGATAAATCTGCTTCACCGGATGCACCGCAAACGACGGCGTCTTTTCGGAATGGAAGGGACACAGTCCCGTGAAATTCTGCCCGGACTTTTTCAGGCGGACGTATTCGCCCACCACGCGGACGATGTCCGCCTGCTGCTTCACGCGATCCGCAAATGAGCCCGCTTCCGCCATGTAAGTACGAGTGGGATGCTCGGATGCGTATTGTACACGCCGCGGAGCTTCGACGTCGCGTGTGGTTAATCCGGGAACGCCAATCTCCCGATTGGCGGCATGCAACGCGCCCGCCGCGGCGAGGAGATTGGCGTTCCCAGGTTCTCTCCCCCACACACGGCAGTGAAAAATAATTCACTTCTATCCGAGAACGCTCAGGCGTATAAGTGTTGCCTCCCCATTAGCAGGACAGAGATTCTATTCAGGAGGATTCCCATGAGCACGCAAGAGAGTTTGCAGGTCGTAAAGGATGGATACGCCGCATTCAGCCGCGGTGATATTCCGGCGCTATTGGCGTTAATGGCGGAAGACGTGGAGTGGCAGATTCCCGGCGCGGGATTGCCGCTTGCCGGCACGTATCGCGGGCGCGACGGAGTCGCGAATTTCTTTCAAAAGCTGGCCGCTGATTCGGAAATTTTGGATTTCCAGCCCCGCGAATTCGTGGCTGATGGCGACCGCGTTCTCGTGGTTGGCTGGGAGCGCGCGAAAGTGAAAGCGACAAACCGGACCGTTGAGCTCGACTGGATCATGTCTTTTACTGTTCGCAACGGCAAGGTCGCGAAATTCCGCGAATACACCGACACGAAGACGCTAGCCGATGCCTATGGCGCGACCGCTCGCGCCGCCGGCTAAACCGGCAAACTCCACTCAGTTGAATATTCTGGGGGGGGGCGATGTCTTGCAAAGCGCCCCCTTCGGGAAACACGCCCCGCGCGCCCCTTGGAACTGACCCAATATCTTCCCGGTCTCATACAAAAAGCGAAGATACATCACGGAAGAGCCCGAAAGCCGAGGCCGACGTGAGTGAAGTGCTGGTCCGCTGTCAGGATATCGGTGATCCCGAGTTCCACCATAATGGCTATTGTCGAAAGATCTGTAAACGATATTCTTGGCTTGTCCGAAAATCTCTTCCGCAGGTCGATTGTTCTAGAAAATCGGGCGCTGGTGACCTCCTGTATGTCAATGAAAGGCGACCGCACGACATCTGTTGTGAAATGCCACGCATCCTCGAATGGCCGGCGCTTGAACAAGAGTGTAAATGTCTCGTCCAGGATGAAATTCGACGTGACGGCGCCGCCTGAACGGCGGGCTTGCCGGAAGATTTCCGTGGCAGCTTCGTGGCCGGGGTCCCTTCGGTCGGCGACGGCAACCCAGCCCCATGTATCTACAAAAACCTTCACGCGGGATCGTCACCGTACAATTCTTCATCAATATTTTGGGATAATGTGCCGTCGGAAATGGACCCGATCACACTGAGGAACGGGTCTGGAATTTCATTCATGATTGCCATTAGTTTTCCCAATGTGCGCGGGCTGAATACTCCATTTTTCACCGCACTCCGAAACAACTCGACAAATTTTTCCTCGTCGATTACGAGATGAACGCGGTTATGCTGCCCGTCTTTGTTTTTACAAAATCGGAGAGCTTCCCACGTGGTGCCGTTCGCGTTGAAGAGGTTTCTCTCAATGCGAGCCTCGTTGTGTTCGTCCAAATTACAAACGCCGACGGCTCTTTGCTCGATCGTGTTCATTTTGGGCATGACTACCAAATGCTCCCAATGGTTTCTACTAGAATCTAATTAATTCTACTAGATTCTACTGGTCATTTCAAGCCCTTTGGCCGCCATCCTTGCGTCATTATTCTTTCAGTTCGACTAGGGTAATTGCCTGCCCGCCCCGGTCCTCGGCTTCAAAACGGATCGATTCGACGAGCGGATGGGTTTTCAGGAATTCGGCGAGGCCGCGGCGCAACGCGCCTGTGCCGTGGCCATGGATGATCCGGATTTGCGAGGAACCGGCCAAGGCGGCCTGATCGAGGAATTTGTCCACTCGGCGCGTGGCTTCTTCGACCGTGCAGCCGATCACGTTGATTTCTTCGCCGGCAGGTTCGGTCGAAGGCTGCGTGCGGACGGTGACCCCTCGCGGCAGGACGCGCTTCGCCGGTGCTTCCTCGCCTACGATGGCGGTAATGTCGGAGAGCGCGACTTTCATTCGCAGCGGGCCGGCCTCGACTTCAGCGCCGTCGTCGTCACTGCGGCGCACCGTCAGCGGGGCGGCCAGGCCGCGCACCCGGACGCGTACGCCGGGAACGAGGTCGCTCTGCGCCACGGGCATGGACGATTGCGCCGCAGCGATTCCCAGGTCGGCTTGCGATTCGGCCAGGTGCGCGACGGTTGCGGCGTCGGCTTCTTCGCGGGCGTCGCCGCGCGCTTTCACGAGTTTCCTGTGTGTTTGTTTTTCGACTTGCGCGCGCAGTTCCCGCTCCTTCACGCTCTCGATGGCGCGCGCAACTTCCTTTTCGTGTTTCTCGATGGTCTGAGCGAATTGGTGCTCGAGTTCCTTCAAGCGGGTTCGTTGCCTGTCGGTCCACTCGGTCTGCAAACGCTTTTTTTCTTCAGCGAATTCCTGCGAGGCGCGCGCGGCCCCGCGCTTCAGCGTCTCGAGTTCGTTGCGGCTGCGATGCAAGTAGGCAATCAGATCGGCGGCTTCGTGCGCCTCGGGCGAAAGCTGCGCGCGCGCCCGGTCGATCACTTGCGCGGGCAGGCCTAGGCGGCGCGCGATGTCGATGCCGCTCGAACCGCCGGGAACGCCGACCATCAGGCGATACGTCGGCCGCAAATTCACTTCGTCGAATTCGACCGCGGCGTTAAGGACGCCCGGTGTGGTTGAGGCGTACGTTTTCAGGCGGTCATGGTGCGTGGTCGCGAGCGTCAAGCAGCCGCGGTCGCGGAATTCATCGAGCAACGCGACGGCGAGCGCGGCGCCTTCTTCCGGAGCCGTGCCGGTGCCCAGCTCATCGACCAGCACGAGCGAGCGCGGCGTGGCGGCTTCGAGCATGGCGCGCACGTTGAGAATGTGCGCGGAAAATGTGGAGAGATCGGCGGCAATCGATTGCTCGTCGCCGATGTCCACCAGAACGCGATCGACGAGAGGAAGGCGCGCCGTCTCAGCGGCGACGGGAATGCCGGACTGCGCGGAGAGAACTGCGAGACCAACCGTTTTGAGCGCAACAGTTTTGCCGCCGGTGTTGGGCCCGCTGATAACGAGCACGGTCTTCGCTCCTCCAAGAGCAAGCGTCATAGGAACGACGCTTCGGCCATGAGCGCGCAGAGTATCGGCGAGGACGGGATGCCGCGCGTCTGTTAGCTCCAGGGAGAACGATTCCGGCGAAGGCTGATCAGGCAAATGTTGATCCGGCGAAGACGGCTCAAGAGAATTTTCGCTTGTAAATTGGGGGAGCGTGCAATCGAACTCTCGCGCAAAACGAGCACGTGCGAATGTGGAGTCAATTTCGGCAATGGTCTCAACCGCAAAGCGCAGCGACCCGAGATTTGAGCGCAGGCGCTCGGTGAGCTCGGTGAGGACACGCGCAATTTCCGCCGCCTCGTCTTCGGCAAGCTGGACGAGCCTATTGTTGTGCTCGATGGTTTCAAACGGCTCGACGAAAACCGTTTGCCCGGTCGCGCTGGCGGCGTGCACGACGCCCTGCACGTTTCGCCGTTCGGCCGCGCGCACCGGGATAACGAAGCGATCGTTGCGCAGGGTGACGTAATCTTCGCCAGCGTCGCCGCCGCGGGCGCGCAACATGCGCTCGAGCGTTTTTTGAATCGTTTCGCGCGTGCGGCCCATGCTGGCGCGAATCCGTTTTAGTTCGGGCGAAGCGTCGTCGCTGATTTCTCCGTTGGGCAGGACGGCACGGCGAATGGCCGCGGCGAGCGGGCGAAGATCCGCAACAGAATTCGCGCGAGCGGAGAGCAGCGGAAATTGCCGGGCGGTGGGTCCAGAACCGGCGCTGCCACTTTCGCGAAAAGAATCGCGCAGCATGGCAGCCGCGTCCGCAAGCGACGCTGCATCGAGCAGCATTGGCGGCGTGAGCACGGCGACCGGCGCATCGAGTTCCGCGAGCCATCGCGCCGGGTCGGCCAGCGAACCAAATCCCGTTTCGCTGCCGTCGCCCAGATAAGCGACGGCTTCGGCGATCAGCGCGAAGGCGGCGTCGAGCGCGGAACGATCTTGCGAAAACGAAAGAGCATCCACCGCGCGGCGGCCGGGTGCGCAGGTCGTCTGGCGGCGCAAGAGATCGCGCAGACGGTCAAATTCGAGAATGTCCTCCGCGGTGCGCGACACGTTTTCCTATACTCCCTTTCCATGCGGGGCGCCACTCGCGAGTCGCGCGGCCAAAAACCGCGCGGCTTCGGCGGGAGTAGGCGCCTGGTGCACCAGCGGATCGCTCGACTCGCCCCATCTCGAGTCGTGCCCGCGCTCGACTTCGCGGACGCGATCGAGAATCGGCTGCCAGAAATCGCCGAGCACGACGAACGGGCGTTGCTCCATCGCTTTTTTGTTGAGCATTTCCCAAACAACGGCGAGTTCGACGAGAGTGCCCGTTCCGCCCTTGCAGGCGACGTAACCGTCGCCGAGGCGCACAAGTTCAAACAGGCGCTCTTGCCAGGTGGCCACGCGCGTTTCCTCTTCCACCCAGCGATTCGCGCGCGGGCGGAAAAAACTGGATGTCACGGCAACCACGCGTCCGCCGGACTCGCGCGCGCCACGCGATACGGCTTCCATCACGCCGCCGTAGCCGCCCGTGCAGACGGCGAATCCAGACGCCGCAAGAGCGCGCCCGAGTTCGAGGGCTTCCGCGTAATCCGCATGTCCATCCTCGGGACGTGAACTTCCGAACACGGTGATGGTTCTTGTTTTCGCTGGCATCATGTAATCGCGCTTCAGGGCCTAAAGGCCGCGATAGTCGCCATTTGAATGTCGCGGCTAAAGCCGCGACCCACAAAGATTTCGGAAAGCTCAAGTAGCACAGCCACTCTTGGCTGTGCGGTTTTCTCGACTTCCACGAATTCATAAACAAGTGACAATGGCAAAACCCGCACAGCCAAGAGTGGCTGTGCTACGCAAAACCCATTCCGGCTAGCTTTTCCTCCACTTCCTGTACTTCCTCTACTTCCTTTTGTTCGCATGCGGCGCCGGGCCCAACTCCTCGACCATCGCCACGCAAATCGCATCGATGACTTTGTTCGCGTCCGGGGCATGGAGATTGTTGTTGTTTCCGAGGATTGAAAACAAGAGCCGCTCGCCGCGAAGTGTCGTCGCGTAACCCGAGAGCGCATTGCCATGTCCGATGGTTCCCGTTTTCGCGAAGATACGATCGGCTGCTGGCGTATTTTTCATGCGGTCCGAGAGCGTGCCGTCTTCGCCGGCCACGGGGAGCGTGGAACGATACAGCTCGCCCCAGGGCTGCGCGGCGGCATAGCGCAACAGTTGCACGACGGCGCGCGGCGTAACCAGGTCCTTGCGCGACAGGCCCGAGCCGTCGCTGAGCACGACGTCGCCGTCGGTGATGCCCGCGGCCCTAAAAAAATCCGACGCAAATTTCAACGCGTCTTCGTAATCACTCGCGCCCGCCTTTTCGTGCGCGGCCAGCAGCAAGAGAAGCTCCGCGTGAAGGTTCTCGCTGTTCTTGTTCGTCAGGCGAATCTCGTCCGAGAGCGGCACGGAAGTGTGTTCGCCTAGAACCGTCTGCGGCGGGGCAGCGTCTACCGGCGGGCCTCCCGCGTGGCGCGCGCGGGGAGTTCCATCGATTTTCACTCCTCGAGCTTCGAGAAGACGCGCCAGAAGACTGGCCGCGTACTCGGCAGGCTCCTCGATGCCGATCGTGAGCCTGCGGGTTTGCGCATCGAGCGGCATCGTGCCGCTGAGGTGAATCACTCGCGAGCCCGGATCGCGCGCCACGGCCAATTTTTCCTCGCTGCCTCGAGCGCCGGTGCGAATCAAATTGTCGATGGAATAGAAGTCGGCGGCAAGCCCCGCCTCGTAGCGCGCCGGTTCGCCCTCGTTCGCGGCGGGGCGCACTTCCAACGAAAACGTGTTGTCGTTGACGGCGATCGCCGAAACCGCGGCCCCGTAGGACCACAAGATATCGTCGACGAGCCAGCCGCTCGGAAATTGTTCGTGCTGGAACATGCTGTCGTCGGCGATCACATCTCCGGTGACTTCCTTCACGCCGCGCGCGGCGACGGCATCGGCGAATTCAGCGAAAACTTTTTCGGGTGGCCCTTCGCGTTCCTCTTTCTTGCCGTACGGAAATTTGCGGTTGGAAAGACTTGCGTCTCCGCGGCCGGTCAGAACGAGGTCGCCGATCAGCACGCCATTCGCATCGATCGTGCCGCTCGACGCGACGGTGGTGCGCAAGCGGTAGTCCGGGCCAAGCGTGGCGAGCGCGAGAGCGGTGGTAAATAATTTGGCGTTGGAAGCGGGCATGAAATATCCGCCGGGATTGCGCGCATACAAAACTTCCCCCGTCGTGGCATCGGTCACCAGTACGCCCCACGCACCCTTGTCCGGCCCTGCAGCGGACAGCGCCGCATCGGCGCGCTGCCGGAAGCGTTCGACATCGGCGCGAGCCGTAGACTTGCTATTTGCCGTTCCGGAGCGCGAACTCGCCGGCTTGAAAGGCCGCGATTGCGCGGAGGTGTTCGGCGTCCCAGCCGAGACAACCATGCCGAAAATAGCGCATCCAACCAGGAATGCGTGTACTTTTCGCTGCAAGGCCATCGATCCGCTCCTGTGGATACCGCGCGAACAAAAATCGATTATAGTCCACACGGTCGGCGGAACTGGAAACGAATGTGCTTTTTCAGTTTGCGCATGCGCATTGCCACCTCAGCGATTTTTCAGATGGCGGCGGGCTGTGCATTGCACGAAAATCCGGGAAACCCTATTATGTGGATGGCATCCAGCCCCGTTTATGCTGTGCTCTACCTCGAGGAGGAATGAATTCATGAGAAAACTACTTTTGCTTGGGATGACTTTTGCTCTTACGGCCGCCCCTATGCTGGCTGCGACGCCGGATAACGATAAGGAAACGGACCGGCTGGAAAACTCCGGTATGGTCATGGAAGAAATCATGAATATTCCGGACAATATTCCGCAAGACCTGCTCGACAAGGCGGAATGCGTCGTCGTTTTCCCCTCGGTGCTGAAGGCAGCGTTCATCGTCGGGGGAAGCTATGGCCGCGGCGCGATGGTCTGCCGCAGCGGCGAGCATTTCACCGGTCCCTGGGGCGCGCCCTCGATGGCGGCGCTGGAGGGCGGAAGCCTTGGATTTCAACTGGGCGGGCAGGCGACGGATTTCGTCCTGCTGATCATGAACCCGCGCGGCGCCACGGCGATTTTGAGCAGCAAAGTTAAACTCGGCGCGGACATGGCGGCAGCGGCCGGACCAAAGGGACGCGACGCCGCCGCCAATACGGATGCCACTTTGCGCGCGGAAATTCTCACCTACTCGAGGTCTCGCGGCCTGTTCGCAGGCATTTCGCTGGAGGGCTCGACCTTAAGGCCGGACAACGATGCCAACGAGAAACTGTACGGAAAAAAATTGACGGCGACGGAAATCATTCGCAAAGGCGCGGTGCCGGTGCCGCCGTCCGGGCAGAGGCTTGTTTCCTTGCTGGAAAAAAAGTCACCTAAGAATCTTTCCGATCCAAATTCACTGAAGTAATTCCGCGCCCGCTTCTAGTTGCCGCAGCCTTGCCTGGACGCGGCAACTAGGCGGGCGCACGCGCGCTTGGAAGACAGGATTCTGAAAATGCCGGGCGCCTACGGAGAAATTTTGTCTTGCAGGATCATGATATTCTGCGTGAGATGCATTCGCGAGTGGCGCGCATCGATCACATTCAGATCGCCGCGCCTGAAGGATGCGAATCCGCGGCGAGGGATTTCTATGGCTCGATCCTGGGGATGAAGGAGATCGAGAAACCTCCCGTCTTGCGCGCGCGTGGAGGCTGCTGGTTCGAGTGCGGCTCGCAGCAGCTGCACATCGGCGTGGAACAGGATTTTCGGGCCGCCAGGAAAGCGCATCCCGCCTTCGCGGTCTTACAGCTTGACGAGTTGCGCGAAGCGCTGCGCGCCCGGGGTGTCCCACTCATCGACGATGATAGCCTTCCCGGCGCACGGCGGTTTTACGCGGAAGATCCGTGGGGAAACCGGCTCGAATTTGTTGAAATCCCTGCATAGCGTTGCCTTTCGTACTTCATCGGAGTTGAGAAATCCCAGGAGCGCACCGCGAACTTTTTGCGGAGCAACCACGAGTGGCCGACAAAAAAATCTGTCCGATCTGCAATAAACGGCGCGCCGAGCGATATTGTCCCGCCAAAGGCGAAACAATTTGCGCCATCGATTGCGGGACCGAGCGCGAAGTGACCATCGACTGCCCCAGCGATTGCGCCTATTTGGTCGCCGCGCACCGTTGGGAGCAAAGCCATCCGAAACCGATTGCCGAAAGTGACGTCCCTTTCCCGGACGTATCTTTCCCCGCCGATCTGATTCACACGCGCCAAGCTATGCTGTCGGGCCTTGGGTACACCGTGCTCATCTATGCCGCGGATCAGCGTTCCCTTGCCGACTCGGACGTGTTCGCCGCCGTGCAAGCCATGGCGGAGACCCGCCGCACACTCCTGTCCGGGATTTACTACGAAAAACCGCCGGAGATTCCCGTGGCCGCGGGGCTATATGCCGCGCTCGCGAAATTCATTGAAGAGGAAAAGAAGCATGCGGCGGAGCATCCGGAGTTTCCTGTTTTGAAGGAAACGGAAATTTTCCACATCCTGGTATTCTTTCTGCGTTTCGGACGGCTGCGCTCCAACGGCCGGCCGCGCACGCGTGCATTCATTGAGTTTTTGCGGTCGCAGTTTCCGAGCGAAGTGGGAGTCCCCAAGGAAGAACCGCGCATCATCCTGCCGTAAACAACGCTACTCAAACCACGAAGGAAGACTGCAGACCCGTTTCACCTGGGACAGGCTTCAGCCTGTCGGGTCTTGTTTTCCGTCAGGTCGGAAAAACCGACAGGCTGAAGCCTGTCCTACTTAAGGCCAAGACTCAGTTGCCGGTCGCGTTCCGGAGGGCGGCCCGGATCAAGGGGACGGACGCCAAGGCCGTATTTCTTCCGGAGCGCGGCGACTCGAGCGGAAATTTCCTGGCGATAGGTTTCGGGCGCATAGGCGGCGTGGGAAAACCATTCGCGATACCGCCGCGCGAGCCTGGGAAATTTCGCGTCCAGGAACGGCAAAAATTGTTTTTGCGCCGATGGCATCAGGAACAGCACGCTCGCTGTAAACCACTGCGCCCCGGCATCGCGCGCGGCGTGCGCCAGTGCGTCCAGGTCTTCTTCGCGATCGGTAATGCCCGGCAAGATGGGCATGGCGAATACGCCGGCCGCGATGCCCGCGCGGCGCAGTTCCTGCACGGCATGCATGCGCAGATCGGGGCGCGGCGCGCGCGGTTCGAGGATTCGCGCCAGGCGCGCGCGCATGGTTGTGATGCTCAGGTTCACGGATATGCTGGAATGCTCTGCGATGCGGAGCAGCAGATCCACATCTCGCAGGACCTGATCGGATTTCGTGGTGATCGAAACGCTTAGCCCTTTGCGCGCGGCCATTTGTTCGAGAATCGCGCGCGTGGCGCCGAATTCGCGCTCGGCCGGCTGGTACGGGTCGGTGGCGGTCCCGATGGCGATGTGCTCGCCCTGCACTTTTTCCATGCCCAGGTCGCGGCCAGCGAGCGGTCCGGCATCCTGCTTGACGTAAATTTTCTTCTCAAAGTCGTGCGCGTCCAGCTCCATATATTCGTGCGTATACCGCGCGTAGCAATACTGGCAGCCGAATTCGCAGCCGCGATAAGGGTTCACCGTCCAGGAAAAGGGCACGCGGGTCGATTCGCAGTGGTTCAAAATTGATTTCACCGGCAGGAGGAAATATTCCGTGCCGCGCTTGGCGTCAGCCAGCGGGGAGGAGAAGGCGAGACGGGCGATGCCGACGCGTTCGGGCGCGGACCCTGGTGGCAGCAGGGTATCCGGCCCGCTGTCCCGTTGGTTCGGGACGTCGGGGAATAAGGTGGGTGTGGGATCGCTCCTGCGGCCATGGAGAGCCTTCCTTCGGAAAGGAAGGCTCTCGGAGGCCGTAGGAATCGAGGTTGCAGTCGCCATGACCCGTCTCGCGAAGCACGCGGGGCAGTATTTCGCTTTTTGTTCGCTTTGTCAAGAATAATCTTCGCAATTTATTCGCCTTTCTTACAAAGCCTGGCTCGTCCCAATTTAGGCGAATGGACAGGTGACGCTTGAGACCGTGCCGGGTAGACGGGCGGCAAATGCCGGGGAATCGAGGGCTATACTCGATACTCTGAAAGGGATCGAAACTTGGCCAAGATCGGCATATTGATCATCGAAGACGATGAAGCGAACCAGTCGGCCCTGCGCCAATTGCTGGACTCGGAAGGCTGGCGAGTTCATGTCGTGCCGCTCGTCAAGCAGGCCCTTGGGGAGCTCTCCAGCGGCGAATGGTCCCTGGTGATCGTGAATATCGCGATGATCGGGCTGACCAGCCCGGTGTACCTGACGCTTCGGGAATTGGCGCTGGCGCCCGCGGTCGAAGAAGGCAATGTCCGCGCGCGCGTGCTTTTCGTGGTGCCCGAATCGGCGGCCATGGAAGCCCTTCCGATTTTCGAGCGGGAACGATTGCCCTACGTTCTGAAGCCATTCCAATTCCACGATCTGCTCGAAAAAGTGAGCGACTTGCTGATGGAAGCGGCCGCTCTGGCCAACCCGATTCGCCGCGTGCGCCACGATTCCAACTTGTCCGAGCGCAAGCGCAAGGAAGGGCGCCAAGGCCGCGAATCCGGCAATGCCTTCGCCCAGCGCAACACCAACATGTTCGCCAAACGTGACGAATACGTCATGACCGAGGAAGAGATCGCGGAATACGAAAAGTCCGAAAGAGAAGAACGGGAACTGAAAAAGAAAAAGAAGCCCTCGGAAGACCGCTACTGATACCCACTGAGCAGGACTCAATTCCCCAACGATTGTGAACCATCGGCACCCTGCCTTGGCTGCCAGATTCGCACCACGCTTCGATCTGGCGTGGCGGCCAGCAATTCGGCGGCTGTCCTGCGCAGAACTGGGTGCGGAAATTCGGGAGCGAGTTCGGCCAGGGGAACCAGCACGAAGCGACGCTCGGCAAGGCGCGGGTGCGGAATCTCCATTTCGGCTTCGCGAATCACGGCTGCTCCGTAGAAAATAATGTCTAGGTCGATGATCCGGGGGCCGCGCGAGACAAGTTTCTTGCTGCCGAGCTTGCGTTCCGTCGCCTGCAGCCCTTCGAGCAATTGGCGCGGCCCAAGGGAAGTTTCCGCCTCGACAACGCAATTCAGAAACCAGGGCTGCGCGAGAAAATCGACGGGCTCGGTCTCATAGATGGAAGAGCGGCGCAATACACGCACGCCAATTTCCGCGAGAGCTTCAACGGCGTGTTCCAGATTCGCGGCCCGTTCGCCAAGGTTCGATCCGAGCGAAAGATAGATGAGTTTGCCGTCCGCCATACTGAAGAATGAAACCACAGATGCACACGGATTAACACGGATAAAGCTTAAGAGCTAATCAAAGAGAACACAGAGGCCACAGAGAAACAAATAAAGAGTAGAACGAGAAATGTACCGGATTCCGAGATTTTATTTCCCACATGAATGATTTCTTATCTCTTCGGCTTCTATCCGTGTTCATCCGTGTGCATCCGTGGTTCCACTTCAAAACAAGCCGGGCTGGCGGCGCGGCGGTTCGAGGCTGAAATGTTTGTAGGCGAGGGCTGTAGCGACGCGGCCGCGCTGCGTGCGGTCGAGCAGGCCAAGCTGCATCAAGTAGGGTTCGTAAATCTCCTCAATGGCGTCTTCTTCTTCGCTGATGGAGGCCGCAAGTGTGCTGAGCCCCACGGGTCCGCCGGCATATTTTTGGAGAATCGTGAGCATGAGGGTGCGATCGACTTCGTCGAGGCCGTGCTCGTCAACACCCAGCATCTGGAGCGCTTCCTTGGCCACCGCGAGAGTGATGTGTCCCTGCGCCCGCACCTGCGCGAAATCGCGCGCGCGGCGCAGCAACCGGTTGGCGACGCGCGGCGTGCCCCGGCTGCGGCGGGCAAGCTCGAACGCGCCATCGTCATCCACCGCGATTCCCAGGATGGATGCCGACCGGCGAACAATGGTGACCAGATCTTCCGGGGTATAAAACTCCAGCCGGTGCACGATGCCGAAACGGGAGCGCAGCGGCGCGGTCACGAGGCCCGCACGCGTGGTCGCGCCGATCAGCGTGAAGCGGTTCAGGATGAAGGGATGGATTCGCGCGCCTGCGCCCTGCCCGATCACCAGATCAATTCGATAGTCTTCCATCGCGGGGTACAGAACTTCCTCAATGGCAGGCACCAGGCGGTGAATTTCGTCGAGAAAAAATACTTCGCGCAGTTCGAGCGATGTAAGAATCGCGGTCAGATCGCCCTTGCGTTCGAGAAGGGGTCCGGAACTGGTTTTGATCGTCACGCCGAGCTCGCTGGCGATGATCTGGGCGAGTGTAGTCTTGCCAAGCCCTGGCGGGCCATAGAGCAAGACGTGATCGAGCGCCTCGCCGCGGCTGCGCGCCGCCTGAATGGCGATCTCGATGTTTTCCTTCACGCGCGACTGGCCGATGTAGTCGGCGAAGCGCTGAGGGCGCACGCTTGCGTCGATGCGCGCGTCTTCATCCAGCGCCGCGCCGGTGACGATGCGGCGCGTCGGCTGCTCCATTTTCGGCTCACTTCCTGTTCCGGGGCTCATCCTTAATTTGCCTCGTCCATCCTGATTCGCACTTCTTTCATCCAGTCGCGACAGCCGGTCCTATCGCGCGGCCCTGGCGCTGGCTTGCGCGGGCGCAGTCAATTGTTGCAGGGCGCTGCGCAAAAGAGTCTCAAATGTTTCGGAGGCGCCATTCTTTCCCGCTCGCTCGACAGCCTGCTCGGCGGCGTGCTGGTCATAGCCAAGATTGAGCAGCGCGGACACGACGTCGCCAGAAGTCCCAGTTGTCGCCGCCGGTCTGTGCGTATCCTCTGGAATCTCCATCGCCGCGAGCTTGTCGCGCAGCTCAACGATCATGCGCTCAGCCGTCTTGCGGCCAACGCCGGGAATACGCGTCAGGCGCGCCAGATCGCCCGAGCGGACCGCAGGCACCAGATCGTCCACGCTCATGCCGGAAAGAATTTTCAGCGCCAGCACCGGGCCCACGCCGGAAGCGGAAATCAGCAGCTCGAACAAATGCTTTTCGCGCGCGCTCAGAAAGCCGTAGAGAGCGATCGCGTCCTCGCGCACCTGCGTGTGGATCAACAGAGTGACATTGGCATGGAGGTCGCCCAGCGCGTAAAACGTCGAAAGAGGAATATGTACGAGGTAGCCGACTCCGCCCACGTCCACCAGCACCTGGTTCGGCCGTTTATCGCCGAGCGTTCCGCGAAGCTGAGCAATCATCTCGTGTCTACCCGCCCGCGATTATGGCGGCGCGTCGGCAGAGTGTCAACGCAACGCCACGGTAGGGCCATCCGCGACGTGCCATCAAAATTAAACTAAGATTTGATCTGCCTTCATCAGTGTCCATCTGCGTTTATCTGTGGATTCATTCCGCAAAATCACACTTCATGAAGATCGACCGAATCAATCACTCCGATGACGGCGGAGTCGATGGGAGAGTTGGGACGGCCGACGGCGGTCATGGCGGAGAAACCTTCGGTGGTGAGCAACACGCGGTCGCCAATGCCCGCGCTCACTGCGTCGAGCGCGAGGACGGGATCGCCGCGATCCGTGCCGTCGAGGTGAAGCGGCTGGACGACGAGGATCTTGCGCCCTTCGTGGGAAGGCACTTTCTGCGTGGCAACCACATCGCCAATGACGCAGCCAATCAGCATGTGAGGAAGTGTAGGGTCCAATGCTAGAACTTGAAAGAACAAAATTTGGAATCAGAATTGGGCAGAAGAGGCGGACCGGAGTCTAGTTCACCGGAATATTCACGGAATCGACGATGCCTACGATGGTGGCTTCGGTGGGCAAATTGGCGGGGAGAAATGGGAAGCTCGCTTCTTTGCCGCGGCACCAGTAGATTGTTTCGCCGGCGCCGGCGCCGACCGCGTCCAGGGCAATGACCGGGCGGCCTTTGTCGTGGCCCTGGCGGTCGAGCGGCTGAACGATCAGGAGTTTCTGTCCGCTGAGCGCCGGGTCTTTCATGGTGCAGACTACGTTGCCGATGATGCGTCCTAGGAGCATCTTATTTCTTTCGCGCGGCGGCGAGTTCGGCTTCGTGCAGGGCGTCTAGCATGACTTCATCAACGATGCCGACGATTGCGGCGTCCACGGGGCGGTCCTTGCATTCGGCGGCGTTGCGCGCGGAGCTGCCGGTGACAACGAGGACGGTTTCGCGGAATCCGGAATCCACCGTGTCGACGGCGATCAGGTAGCCGGATTCATCGTCACCTTGCGGGGAAACCGGTTTTACAACGAGAAGCTTCTTGCCTTCCAAGCGCGCATCCTTGCGCGTCGAAACTACCGTGCCGACTATGCGTGCGAGAATCATGGGGCCAGCAACAACCTCAATACCGAAACTACGCAAAGCAATTCACAAGAGACAACGGCGATGACCATGCAAAACGCGCGAAACGATCAGAGACGCGATCACGCGGTGACACGGCGGCATTCTGCGCGCCGTAAGCGGGGCCGCGACGCCGGCCCGCGCTCCTAATGTCCGGCGGCGGCGACAGCCGTCTTCCCGATGGGAAGCACGTCCTCAAGTGACTGATGCGGCCGCGGAATGACATGCACGGCCACCAGTTCGCCAACTCGCCGCGCTGCGGCTGCGCCGGCGTCCGTCGCGGCCTTCACCGCGGCAACGTCGCCGCGGACCATGGCCGTCACGTAGCCCGAACCAATTTTTTCCCAGCCTACGAGCGTGACCTTGGCCGCCTTGACCATCGCGTCCGAGGCCTCAATCATCGCGACCAGGCCGCGGGTCTCGATCATGCCGAGTGCTTCGCCCATGCTTTTTCCTCCGTGTCCGACCGTCAAATAATTCCGGCCGGCGCGACTGCTGAAAAATCCAATGGCCTGAAATTCGATCGCCGCTTTGAGTTCCTATCGCAGCGCACGGTCCTTGCGCACCGCTTCTTCGATCAGCGCTTCGAGCTCTTCGCGCGTGACCGAGATGCGTTCCGGCCGTCCGCCGCCGTTCTCCGCATCGTCGCTCGTCACGGGGCAGCCGGGTAGAACCGTGGACGCGGTCGTCGTGCCGTAGCGGGCGCGCGCGACGAGCAATTTTTCCACATCGCGCCCAGAAAGCAAGACTTGTTTCCCCAGCAATTCCGTCATGTAGGACACCTGAGCGAAGTGCTCCACCGTTTCCATTCGGAAAAAAGCGGTCAGCAAGTCGGGTCCGCACGTCACGACGCCATGATTGGCCAGCAGAATCGCGTCGTAATGCTGCACCATCGGTTCGAGCGCATCGGAAAGTTCCTGCGTCCCGGGCGTGCCGTATTGCGCGACCGGGATGCAGCCGAGCGCGATAATCAATTCGCTGAGCAGCGCTTTATTGAGCGGAATTCCCGCCGCGGCGTGCGCCGTCGCGGTCGGAGGATGCGCATGGACCACCGCGTGAACCTCCGGCCGGCGATTGTAAATTAAATTGTGCATCGCCAGTTCCGAGGAAGCTTCGCGGCGCCCGGAGACTTTCCGGCCCTGCAGGTCGGTGATCACCAGATCGTCCGGGACCATCATGCCCTTGCTCATGCTTGTCGGAGAGGTGAGTACGCGGCGCGAATCGAGGCGCACGGAAATATTTCCGTCGGTGGAGACGACGAACGCGCGGGAGTGAATCCACCGGCCCACCGTGCAAATGTCGCGGCGGTGTTCGTCCTCGGACTTCACGTTTCCCGGAGAAATGGAATCGGCATTCATCGGTTAGGGACGGCTGATTGTAACGACGCTATTTTCGCGACTGCCCGGCCAGGACCGGATTTCGAGAAGCCTCCGGGCGGGCGGCGATATAGTACTCCTGTCAGGCGTAAATTCCACGTTCCTTCAGCGCAAACGCGACGCGGTCGATCGCGAGCATGTACGCGGCGACGCGGTTATTCACTTGATGAGTTTCGGCGTAGCGCACCACTTCCTCAAAACTGTGTTCGAGCACTTCCCTCAGCCGGTCATTCACTTCCTTCTCGGTCCAGAAAAATCCCTGGCGGTCCTGCACCCACTCGAAATAGCTCACCGTCACGCCGCCGGCATTGGCCAGAATGTCGGGAATTACGAAGATGCCTTTGCGGTCCACGATTTCGTCCGCCAGCGCCGTGCAGGGGCCGTTCGCGCCTTCACAAAGGATGCGGGCCTGCAACCGGTGCGCGTTTTCGGAAGTAATCTGATTTTCCACGGCCGCGGGAATGACGAGTTCGGCCGGCTGGAAAAGGATTTCGCTCGCGCTCATCTTGGCTCCGCCACCGGGGAAATCCGGAAGCGGTTTGTTCTGGCCATACACCCAATCGATGACCTTCGGAATGTCAAATCCGCTTTCGTTGTACAGCGCTCCGTGAACGTCGGCAACGCCGACGATTTTGTAGCCGGCCTCGTACAGAAGCTTCGCCGACATTGAACCGACGTTGCCAAAGCCTTGCACGATCACGCGGGTATTCACGCGCAGCATCCGGAATCTGGAAATGGCCCTGTCGCAGTTGATGAGCACGCCGCGGCCCGTGGCTTCGTGGCGCCCGCGCGATCCGCCGAGATCGATGGGCTTGCCGGTGACGACGGCGGTCTCTGTGTGACGCACGTGCATGGAATAGGTATCCATGATCCAGGCCATGGTCTGCTCGTTGGTGCCGAGGTCGGGGGCGGGCACGTCGCGCTCGGGGCCAAACCATTC
>Ga0209517_10002478_pt1 | contig 25917 bp, 21 predicted proteins | sample PeaSoiMetSII2010_FD_187695 | JGI IMG/M metagenome (GOLD analysis project Ga0209517, IMG submission 187695) | Peat soil microbial communities from Weissenstadt, Germany - SII-2010 (SPAdes) (version 2) | ecosystem: Environmental > Terrestrial > Soil > Wetlands > Peat | place: Germany... | reverse complement strand
CGCTTCCCTGGCGGAGAACCAGCCGCGTGATTCGCCCGCCGTCATGCAGCGATAGATCGTAAAACTCCACAACCGTGTTCCCGCTCATGAAGGCCATCGCGCCATTCTCGAATTCCACTTCAGCGCGCCCGCTTCCAGTGGCCAGAACATAACCCTCGCGGAGCGGCAAATTCAGCGCGGCCTGTTCCCAGGTCGCATTCCCCTCAATCATTGGGTCGTCGTGGAAACTCCGCGCATAGCGGACATCGCCTTGCGTCAGGCTTAGCCGCACGATGCGCACGTGACTCGCATCCGCAAGAACTGTCGAAGGCATCACGACGGTGATGGCCAGGACCAGCAGGCTAATGGAGAAGAGTAGGCGTTTCATGGGAAACCTCGCTGGGGGGAACATCCCTCTGCCTATTAGACGATAGCGCAGTTGTATGCGTTGCGTGAAAGAATAAAGGCCAGTGCGCATATAGACTACCCTGGTCCGGTTTCCCGAGCGGGTGGTCTGGATTGCCGCGTCCTTTTTTGCGCACCTCATGAAACGGAGCCACAAACTCCTCGTCCTAATTCTGATCAAGTGCCCTCCGAACTTCACCAGTTCCTCGATATCTGTCGAAGTGATATCCTCTCCTGGTCTACCGTTTCAACAGAATCTATCGCCTTCAACCTGAGCCGCCCGCCTTATGTCAAACTTACGATGAGGTGGTAAACCATGTCTCCGTGGCTTCGGTCGAATAGAGCCCGTATCATATTTTCTTACTCATCGTGGGTAGTGGTGTGCGTGGCATTCGTCATGCTTTATACGCTCTCCCCATGGTTCCACCCAATTGAACCCAAGCCGCAGGACATGCTCGTTCTGGAAGTATTGGGCGCCTTATTGGGCGTGGTCAGCGGAACTGCTTCGTTAGTTATCTGGTTCGGAATGGTGGTTTTTTGTCTCTGCGAAGATCGATCCCCTCTCAGCGGCAGGATCTTCTGGTTCATTCTCTTTTTCGCTGCGGCGTGGTTCGGGGCAGCGGCCTACTTCTTCGTGGTCTATAGAAAACAAGTGCGATGAGATAGGCCTGGTGGCGCACACTTTGCATTTGGTTTATAAAGGGTGCGAACTCTGACGTTGTCCGTTCCAGACTTACCGCCCTCATATACGGAGACACACACTTATGACGCAACCTTCCGGACTGAAGCACATTCCCTGGAGCCAGGTGGAACGCGAAACGCTCAACGACAAGATTGACCGCGAAATGCTTCATGGCGACAAATTGATGCTCGCGCGCGTATTCATGAAGAAAGGCGCGCACGTGCCGGAGCACAAGCATCACAACGAACAAGTTACCTATATCCTCGAGGGCGCTTTGAAATTTGCGATTGATGGCAAGGAAATTGTGGTGAAAGCGGGCGAAGTGCTTTGCATTCCCTCCAACATGCCCCACGAAGCCTGGGCCGTGGAAGACACTCTGGACCTGGATGTGTTCACACCGCCGCGCGAGGATTGGCTCAGCAAGTCGGACGCTTACCTGCGTGGCGGCCGCTAGGGTTCAGTAAAGCCCGTGGCTGGATCCTTCGGCGGCGACTTTGCCATCAACTACGGATAAGGTGTAGTCGTCGCCCTGGCCAGTCCATTTCGCCATATCGAATGTCATTCCGTTTGTTGCCCGGTGCGCGGCGATTCCCTTGAACTGCAACCGTGTTTTTCTCCGGCAAACGTCTGGGCGATTCTTCGCCTCCAGAAAATAAGCTTTCCCGCCAATTACTTTGGATTGTCCGTCTGGCTCAATCAGCACCGCCGCATCTTCATCCACGGCTATCGCCCGCACCTGGTCTGCCCAGCCGTCCTGCAAAATGCGCGCCAGGAAGACGAGCAAGCGCCCCAAGCGGTCGCGCTTGACGAAATGCGTATCGGTGATCGTTCCCGCAAGCAAAGAAATACGCAGGAAATCGCGCGAGAGCGTGACTTTGTTGCCGTAAGGATCGGCAAGCGCTTCCGGCGAGTGAATCGTGTCAATGATGGAGGCAAACGAAAATTCCCCCAGAATCGCCAGCCCCGCGCTTGAACCGCCCATGGGTTTTCCCGCGGCGATATGGCGATTCAGTGCATCCTGCACGGGCGTGTCCTGCCAGAAGCGCAAGTAATTCGATTGATCGCCTCCGGCAAAAAAGATGACTTCGGCCTTCTCGATAATATCCACGACTTTCTTGTCGTCGGAATCTTCGCGCTCGGTGAATACGATCGTGCCCACGGAATTCAGCGGGCAGAGCGCGGCGATTTCCCCATTCACCTTGCGCGCGTAATCATCATCCGTGTCCGCGCGAAGAATCAGGAAATCTCCGCCGTTCGCGCGCTCACACAAGAATCGGAACGCCGGCTCCAGCTTGCTTCCCCCGCCCATCAACGCAAAGCCGCCGCGCGGCTGCACGACCTTGTCCGCTTCCTTGCCGGTGCGGAAATATTTCCATTTGGCGTTCGCGGCGGTTACAAATTGCAGTTGCAGCAAAACGATGAAACAAGCGGCGAGAATTCGATGGCGGCGCGTCATGCATGTCCTTGTGATTGGCCTGCTTTTGGTAACCGTTTTTGTCCGCGCCATCAAGAAGGCGCTCCTATTTCCCAATTTGCAGAGATTCTCCCCGAGAATTGAATGCTCGGCGTTTCCGGGGAATCGCCTGTTTGGCTAGTTCTCCGGTTCCGCCTTACCAAATCTTGCAGGATAGTTCCCGCACCATGGCATCGCCTTTCTTGCATCCGAATGCCTTGGCGAAGGCTTCCATGTTGGAAATGGGGCCAATCCCGCGGAAGCGCGGCAACGGGTGTTCGTTGGTGTTGGCTTGCAGCCGAGCGAACTCCGGCCGCAGATTGGCTCCCCACACCTGCGCCCAGCCCAGGAAGAAGCGTTGTTCCGGCGTGAATCCATCATTATCCTTGGGCCGCTTTCCCTCAATTGATTTTTCATACGCTGCGAATGCAATCGTGATTCCGCCTAAATCGCCTATGCTTTCGCCCAGAACGAGTTTGCCGTTCTGGTGCAGGCCGGGCTCCACTTCGTAGCCGTCGAATTGCTTCACGATGCATGCGGCATGTTCGTCGAAGCTCTTGCGGTCCTCCGGCTTCCACCAGTCCTTCAGGTTGCCCTGCGCGTCGAATCGCGAACCTTCATCGTCAAAACCGTGGCTGATTTCATGTCCGATGACCGCTCCCATGCCCCCGTAATTCACGGCGTCGTCCGCCTTTGGATCATAGAAAGGTGGCTGCAGAATTCCCGCCGGGAACACGATCTCGTTAAACGTCGGATTGTAATAAGCGTTCACCGTCGGCGGCGTCATGCCCCATTCCGAGCGATCCACCGGCTTGCCGATTTTTGCGAGTTCGCGCGCCTCCTCGAATTCGGCGCTGCGGTGTAAGTTGGCGAGATACGACTGACGATCGACGGAGAGTTTTGAATAATCCCGCCACTTGTCCGGATAGCCGATCTTTACCATGAACGCTTCCAGCTTCGCGAGCGCCTCTTTCTTTGTGTCCGGCCCCATCCAGGAAAGCGTGGGGATATCGGCGCGCAGCGCGGCGAGTAAGTTATTTACCATCACCTTCGCGTGCGCCTTGGCCGCCGGAGGGAAGTAGTCTTTCACGTACACTTCACCCAACGCTTCGCCCAGATTCCGGTCCGTGGACTGCACGCAACGCTTCCAGCGCACCTGAAGCTCCTTGGTGCCGGCAAGTTTCTTTCCGTAGAAGTCGAAATTCGCCTGCACAAAATCATCGGAAAGGGCGGGAGCGGCAGTATGCAGCGCCTGCCACTTCAGGTACACCTTCCAGTCAGCAATGGAGGTTGCTGCCAGAAGGCGATTCACTTCCTTGAAAAACTCAGGCTGGCCGACATTGCCTTCGGTCAATGGTGGTGCGCCCACAGCCTGGAAATAACTCTCCCAAGACCATTCCGGCGTAAGCGCCTTCATTTCCCCGAGCGTCATCTTGTTGTAGTTCTTTTCAGGATCCCGCAACTGTACGTGCGTCCGCGAAACCTTTGCCAGCGCGGTCTCCAGATCCATTACCGTCTTTGCTTCCGCCGCGGCCTTATCGGAGGAGTCGCCCGCCAATTCAAAATTCCTTGCCACGTGCTTCACGTACTCTTCGCGAAGCTGCTTGGACTTCTCATCCTCGCGAAAATAGTAGTCGCGGTCGGGCATACCCAGGCCGCCCTGCGTTACCTCCCCGATCATCCGGGAACTGTCTTTAAAGTCTGGGGTGGAGCTGAAATCAAACAAAGCGCGCACGCGCAGGCGGTGCAGCCGCGCAATCTCCCCTTCCAGGCCCTTGCGATCCTGAATGGAATCGATAGCGGCAAGCTCAGGGGCCAGCGGTTTGATGCCGGCGGCATCAATGGCCGTGGTGTCCATGCAACTGGCATAGAAGTCGCCGACTTTCTGCTGGTTCGATCCCGGAGCGGCCTGCGCTTTCTCGGAGGCGTCGAGGATGGTGCGCATCGCGGTCAGATTGTTATCGCGCAATTGGTTGAAGGTTCCCCATGAAGGGTACTCTGCGGGAATCGGATTGTCTTTGATCCAGCCGCCCATGGCGAACTGGTAGAAGTCGTCACAGGGTTTGCAGGTCCGATCCAGGTTTTTCAGAGAAAAGCCCCACGAAGAATCGGCACCTTCGGCTTCAGCGCGGAAACCCGCGGAGAGAATCAGGATGAACGACAGGCACGACAGTGTGCACACGCCGAGTGCCGCAACAATAAAATTCCTTTTCATGACCCACCCCTTGATTGGTTGTGCTGAGAGAACGATCACCCCTTGCGCTTGCGAAGTGGAAGTTTACCAGAAGAAGCTCGCCTTTACAGAACTCAACATTGGCGCCACAAGGAAACCCTTGTGTGTTCGGCATGACGATCCAAAGAGTCTGCTACTTGCTGACGGGAGGGAGATATTCCTTTTGATATTTCGCGAGGTCGACCTTTTGCCAATCGCCGCGCAGGATTCCTTCGCGGATCTGCTCTGGCTTCTTGCCCCGGCGTGTCTGTTCGTAGGAATAGAACGCTTCCTTCATGCAGATATTGCAGCCGGATCCGTGCCGGCTCACAAAACAATCCAGAAGGCTGCCGTGGCCCTGGCTGCGATCGCAGTGGCAATAGCAGGGCTGCTGGTACAGCACTTTTTCCACGCGCCCGGCGACCACGTAGGCATTGAAGATCAGCTTGTCCGTGAACAAGGATGGCTCCATCGTTGGCGGCAGTTCACCCGCCGCGGGCTGCGCGTGAAATGCGGGAACGGGTTCATCGCTGGCGGCATGCCGCATTCCTGGCATCTGCTGCGTCTGCGAAGCGGCAAATTGCGGGCTCAACAACAATGCGCCGGCCGTTACCAAGAGCGCGCTCATCACAAGAACTTTGCCAAAATGTCTCATAGAACCCTCTCTCCGGCTGAGTCGTTACCTTTTCACTGTACGTGGCCGCGCAGCGAATATCCAGTTGCGTGCCGCATCAAGCACGAGGGGCCGCTTCAAGGTAGACGGACAACGGCGATGCGCACGGGCGCAAGCCGTGTGAGATCCAGAATGTGTTCGCCATTCAGGTTGTCGATTTCCGTGTTCACAATGAAATAGAAATCGTCGTCATGAAGCGCGCCCGTCGAGGGAGTTTTCAGGGGACTTTCCAGAACCGTTGCCCTGGCAGCGTGTAGACCATCGGCGGATAGGTGGAAGGCGGCAACGCGCGGCGTGCCGATGCCATTCTGGATGCCAACGAGGCTGCCTTTGTGCCAGTACAATCCATCCACGCCGGCCAGTGTGTTGCGCGGTCCGGGATCCACTTCGGCGCTGGCGCCTGATTGCAAGTCGACGCGCACGATGCCGAACTGGTCGGCAACATACAAAGCCTGTTCATAGTCGGTCAAGGCGATGCCGTTGGGAAACAGCAATTCCCGAGCGACATGCAACGGCGTGAAGGTATGAGTTCTCGCGTCGAAACGTTCGACCTCGTTTGCCAAGGTGTCTGTCAGAATCACGTCGCCGCCGCGCAAAACGACCACGTCGTTGAACTCGTGCTTGCCCTTTTCCGTTGGCGAGTAGCGAGCCAGCAACGCGCCGCTGCGGTCAAAGTGCAGGAGCTCGGACGTTCCAGCGTCTTCGTTCGCCGAAGCGCTCCAGATTGTTCCGTCCGAGGAATTCACGCGAATTCCCAGCACAGGCAGCAGGTTGTAGAGATCGCCGGGAACGAAATCGACTTCCTTGCCTTCGTGTGGGATGCGGACGATTTTCCGGTGGTAGATGCTGCTCAGGTAGAAGGAATCGTTGGCTGGATCGTAGGCGAGTCCTTCGGGGAACAAATCCTTCGCCGTGGTTGTGAACGCGATATGCGAGTGAGTCACAAGCGGGAAATCCTTGTGAACCTGTTCCACCAGTTTGCGGAAGTCCGGAGAAGTTCTCAGGACGGCAAAGGCATTGTCTCCGGAAGGGTCGAAACCTTCTTTGAGCACAAGACATTTCTTCAGCAGATCAAGAGCGGGAAGCGTTTCACGAAGCGAGGCGTTGGAGGCGGCCAGAAAATAAAGAATGGCGCCACGATCCGCAGTTTTCCCAAGGAGACTTTCGGCCAAGGTGATCTGCGCGCGAATTTCGGCTGCATCCGCGGGCTCCGCGGGAGCGCCGCGCGTTTCTTCCTGTTCCTGGGCCGCGCCGGCGAGAGCGCCACCAAGGGTGAACAGCAACAGGGCAGCGAAACGAACGGGAAACCTCCGAAGTGGAGTGCCTGAGCCCACGCGGTACCTCTTGAAGAAAGATTATACGGCCACGATCCCAAAGGGTGCGGCATCCAGTTTTTGCCAGCTTGCGAAGTGTGCACCACACGCCGCCGTTGTGGGCTTTCCGGACCTTCTATAAAAACGTTTGAATAGTGGGATTTGTATTGCACCGGTAAGTGCACGGGACTATACTCTCGCGGCGTCCCCGTTCACGCCAGGAGAAAATCCCATGAAATTAGCAAAACTGCGTTGTACTTCAGGCTATGTCGTCGTCTTGTTGTTCGCTTTGCTGGTGTTGGCCTTCTCGTGCGGCACTGCTCGCGCCAACGACCCCAAAGACGCCAAGATTCTTGGAGCTTATTTCGAGGAGTGGAGCATCTACTACTCGGGGTATGGGCTAGCAAATCTGGAAAGCAACGGCTCCGCTGCCAAGCTCTCTCACCTCATCTACGCGTTCGCAAATGTTAGCGCTTCCAGTACTGACCCAACCACGGATACCTGCGTCATCGCGGATGCCTGGGCTGATTTTGAAACTCCCTACCTTACGCCAGTTGGCGGGATCGCCGATACCTGGCCACTGTATGGAAACTTCGCTGAAATCCTCAAGCTGAAACAGCTTCACCCCAATCTGAAGACGCTGATTTCGATTGGTGGCGCGTCCGGCGCCAATACGGCCGCCTTTTCGCTGGCCGCCAGCAGCGCGGCTGGCCGGCAGGCGCTGGCCGCTTCCTGCATCAATATGTTCATTGTTGGCAACGTGGGCAGCGACTGGAATGGCGCGATCACCGCTCCCGGCCTGTTTGACGGTTTCAATATTGATTGGGAATTCCCGACGGCCACCGACAAGGAGAACTTCACGCTACTGCTCGAAGAATTCCGCACACAATTGGACGAGCTTTCCGCGACTACCGGCAAGAAGTATCTACTGACCTTCGACGGCCCGGCTGGCGCGCAGAACTACGTCAACATTGACCTCCGCAAGACCGCCAAGCTCGTTGATTTCATCACCGTGGATGGTTACAACTATGCTGGATCATGGGACACGCAGACGAATCACGCCTCGCCCCTGTTTGACTCCAAAAAGGATCCCGATTTCGGCCAAAACCTTGATATCAATGCAACCGTTGACGCCTATCTTGAAGCTGGTGTTCCGCCTGCGAAGTACCTGATGGGCGTGCCTCTCTACGGTGCTGGTTGGACGGGCGTGCCCAGCGAAGAGCACGGCTTGTACCAGAATTCCACGGGACCCTCGCCCGTTCTTCTGGCGAATGGGACGGGCCTGTGCGGGGATCTGAGTGGAAATACTCCCGGTTGCGATACGCTGTTGACCCCGGGAACGGCTACCTACGCAACCCTCTCCACTTTGTCCTCCAACGGATACAGCCGGTACTTCGATCCGCAACGAATTGCGTCGTGGCTCTATGATCCTTCGACGGAGACTTTCTATACGTACGACGATCCCTTCAGTGCCACATTGAAGATGATCTACATCCAGACCAGGGTGCCCGGGGGACTTGGAGGCGCGTACGTTTGGGCGGCCAAAGATGACGATGCCAACGGGACCATGGTAAAGACGATGGCCTACTGGCTGGGACGGTAGTGCGGGGAAGAAACGCATGATCGCGTGCGACTGCTGCGTAAGTGTGGTGGATTGGCGCAGCAGTCGCGCGAAAAGACAGCTTTGACGTTAACAGGGCATTCATCTGAATGTTACGGGACTGTTACCCAAAGATGAAGGCAGCCTGCCAGAATGAATAGGACTCTTGAGTGTGGCTGGAGATCCTATTCATTCCGATGCCTATCGTTCCCCGATACAGTACGGTACACTACCGCCGATGCGAACCAAGGCGCGAGAGCTGTCCATGAAGCGCGTCCTAATCATTGAAGACGACCGAGATATCGTAGAACTCGTGCGTTATAACCTTGCCAATGAAGGGTTTCAGGTGAACGCGGCGTTGGACGGCACGTCCGGGTTGTCGTCGCTGAAGAAGACGCCGCCGGATCTGTTGTTGCTGGACCTGATGCTGCCGAAGATATCGGGGCTGGAAATTTGCCGGGAAGTGCGCAAGGACGAATCGCTGAATCGCTTACCAATATTAATGTTGACGGCGCGGGGAGACGAAGCCGATCGCGTGGTGGGATTGGAGATGGGCGCGGACGATTATGTAACGAAGCCATTCAGCCCGCGGGAATTGATTGCACGGGTGAAGGCGCTGCTTCGGCGGGCAGAGCCGCCCGTGGAATCGCCACGAATTATAGAGGTGGGCAAGCTGGCGATCGATCCGGCGTCGTACCGAGTGAGCCAGGCAGGGAAGCCGGTACCGTTGAGCACGCTGGAATTCCGTTTGCTGTATTATCTGGCATCGCGGCCAAATCGCGTGTTTACGCGGGATCAGTTACTGGATGCCGTGTGGGGCACGGACCGCTTCGTGACGCCACGGAGCGTGGATGTGTACGTGCGGCGGTTGCGCGAGAAGATTGAAACGGATCCGGAGAACCCGCTGCACCTGAAGACGGTGCGAGGCGCGGGCTACTTGTTCGAAACACGTGCAGCGTAAATTATTTTGGAAACTCGCGCTGACGTTTCTGGCGCTTCTGCTGAGCGTCTTGCTCGCAGTGGATTTCCTTGCCGAACGAGCGCTGCGGGGCAGCTACCAGACTGACGGCTTCAACCAACTGAAAGCCCTGGCGCGGGTCCTTCCCTTTGACCAACTGCATTTTTCAAATTTCCCTCCAGAAACGCCCGAAGACGTTGCGCTCCTGAATCATTGGGTTGCCAACGCAGCCAAGAGCGGCGTGCGGATCAGCGTGATCTCCGCGGACGGGCGGGTGGTTGCCGACTCACAATCCGAAACGCAGACGATGGAATCGCATGCTGGCCGCCCAGAGGTGCTGGATGCGTTTCAAAAGGGCGAGGGCCAGTCCACGCGAACGAGTGTTTCGGTGAAACAGCCGCTGCTGTATTACGCGGAGCGCCACTATGTGGGGGGAAGCGTGCCGGTGGTGGTGCGATTGGCGCTGCCGCTGGAAGCGGTGGATGAAACATTGGGGAATTTCCGGCGCGGATTGTGGCTATGGTCGCTGCTGATCCTGATCATCGCGGGTGCAATATCGCTGCTGGTGTCGCGGTCGTTCACGGGTCGCGTGGAACGGCTGAGAGAATTCTCCCGCCGCGTGGCGGAAGGGGATTTTCGACCACTTCCTTCGGACGGGACAGGGGACACGCTGGAGGCGCTGGGACAGTCGCTGAACCAAACGGCGGCGCGAATGGACCGGACGATTCAAACGTTGACGGAGGAACGCAATCTGTCGTCGGCAATCTTGGGATCGATGGTGGAAGGCGTGGCGGTGGTGAACGGGGCAGAGCGCCTGGTATTTGCGAATCCAGGGTTCGCGTCGATTCTGGGGCTGGAAGTGCCGCCGGTGGGAGGGAGTTCGCTGCTGGAGGTAGTGCGACAGACGGAGTTGATTGAAGCGGTACGGCGAGTGCTGGCGGGTGAGCCGCGAGTGGAGGCGGAAATCGCCACAGGCACGCTGCGGCAACACTTCTTTGCGGCAACGGTGGCAGCGGTACGCGCAGGCGAGACTTCGGGCGCAGTGATCGTGCTGCATGACATCACGGATTTACGGAAATTGGAGCGCATCCGGCGGGACTTTGTAGCCAACGTTTCGCATGAGTTCCGAACGCCACTGACGGCGATTCAAGGATTTGCGGAAACATTGCTGGCGGGAGCGATGAACGACCCGCAGAACCGCGACCGTTTTCTGGGGATCATACTGGAACATTCGAGGCGATTGGCGCGGCTGACGGAAGACTTGCTGAGACTGTCGCAGATGGATGCGGACAAGCTGGAACTGGAGCTGCGGCCGGTGGGCGTGGCGCAACTCGTGGAGTCCTGCTACGAGACCGCGCGGCACCGAGCAGCGGAAAAAGAGCTGAGCCTTTCGCTGGATGTGCCGGAAGGGCTGCCGAACGTATCCGGCGATGCGCGGCGGTTGCAGGAAGTGCTGCAAAACCTGCTGGACAATGCAATCCAGTACACCTTGCCTGGCGGGAAAATTGTGTTGAGCGCAGAAGCCAAGAATGAGGAAGTGATCTTCACAGTCGCGGACACAGGCATCGGCATTCCGCAGGCGGACCAGCCGCGAATTTTTGAGCGATTCTACCGCGTGGACGTGGCGCGCTCGCGGGAAGCAGGCGGCACGGGGCTGGGGCTGTCCATCGCAAAACATATGATAGAAGGACATGGCGGGCGCATCTGGGTGGAAAGCGAAGTGGGAGTGGGATCGAAATTTCACGTGAGCGTGCCGATATTTGATGCGGAGCGCGCGGGGGCACGGGCGGCGGCTTCATCGGCAGGGATCGCGCGAGCCAATCGAGGAAACCTGCAAGCGAATTTCTAGGATTTTCTTTCCGGGCTATTCATGAGGCCGTAAACGAAGCGTAACCTTGTCGGCGCACACTTCCTGACAGCGTGTGGAAGTGTGCAGGGTGAACTTCCGGCGCGGAGGCAGGAATGGCGACAACTGCTGGGCTGACCGAAGTGGTTATGTACGACACGTTGGTCAACTACCTGATTTCGATGGCGCGGGTTGTGGAAACAGCGATGAACCGGGCGCTGGACGCAATCGTTGGTTTTGACAACCAGCGCACAGCAACGCTGCCGGGCGAAGTGTTCCTGCTGGAGCCGCGCATCAATGAAATGGAAATCCTGATTGACGAACACGCCATACGGCTGCTGCGGCGGGGTTCGTTCAATGATGACGAGATGCGCCTGATTGTGGCTGCGCTGAAGATCACCAACGACCTGGAACGCATCGGGGATATCGCGGTCAACTTGGCGGAGCGCGTGATTACTCTGCGAGAGATGCAGGGAGCGCAACCGCCGGAAGAGTTAGGGCCGATGGTGGAAGCGGTACGGGCCATGGTGAGCCGGAGCCTGGGAGCGCTGATCTTCCGTAACGCAGAGATGGCGACGCAAGTTCTGGAGAGCGACGACGTGGTGGATCAATACCGCGACCGGATCTTCGAGAACCTACTCCAACACATGAGCACGGACGTTGCGCTGGTCAGCCCGGGGATGCAATTCATCTTGGCGACACGGCACCTGGAACGTATCGCGGATCACGCGACGAATATCGCCGAAGACATTATTTTCTGGGTGCGCGGGCTGGACGTGCGGCACGGGCGCGGGTTGATGATGCGGCCGGAACAATCGGATACGAACAGCCGTGGGGCCGCCCCACAGGTCACCGAGAATTCACATGGGCTTCATCCGGATGTGACTGCGGGCTGCGAAACTCAGCGCGTTTGATCTTCAATCCAAGTCCTACCACGGGGACCGGTGCACCCCTGGCTCCGGTCCCCTTCTCCTCTTTCCTTTTTCTTCCGAAAAAGAACTAACCACGACGTTGCAAAAGTGCGGGGATTCCCCGCGCGACGTAGAGCTTTGCCGAAGAAGAACAGGGAGTTCTGGTGGGATAACAATGCAAAGAGGAGGGAGAGGCGAGAGCGGCCAAGAGGATTAAGGAAGTTTCAGGTTTTGCGGCAAACAATAGAAAACAAGATGGTTGGAGGGGTGGGCGAGGGATTGTTACAGACTATTCATACTCAATTGACATGGGAGTAAGAGAGGACCACTAAGTTCGAAAGCCGGGGTGATTCGTTAGGCCCACGGTAAGAGTTTGAAATCTGAAGCAAAAAAGAGAGAGGCAATGAAAAAACTGGCATCACTTGCGTTGTCGCTGTTCCTGCTTTCGGGACCAGCGTTTGCTGATTCAGCGAAAGACACACCGAAGACAGCCGATGCACAGCCGGCCAAGGCTGCCGCAGAGGCAAAGCCCGCGACGGCCAAGACGAGCGCGGAGATCGCAGCAGAAGTGGAAGAGTTGCGGCAGATACTACAAGCCCAGCAAGAACAATTGCAGATGTTGAAGGAAGAGTTGGCCAAGCGCGACCGCCAGATCGAGGAAGCGCGGGAAGCGGCAGCATCGGCGAATTCGCGGGCGACGGAAGCCAGCGTGAAGGCGAGCGAAGCGGCGGCGACTTCGGCGGAAGTGAAGACGACAACCACGGCGCTGAACAGTTCCGTGGCGAGCCTGGCGTCGAGCAACGCAGCAGCGGCGAATGCGGTGGTGGCCACCGGCGGATCGAGTGACGCGGAGGAAAAAGGGCCGACGACGATCCGGTTCAAGGGCGTGAACATCACGCCGGGCGGATTCATCGCGGCAGAAACCGTGAACCGTCAACGAGCCGAGAGCGCGGACATCAACACGCAGTTTAACGGCATTCCTTATCCGGCGAACGCGACCGGCAAACTCTCTGAGATGAATTTCACTGGCCGCCAGTCACGCCTCAGCCTTCTGTTTGACACAAAGGTGGCCGATGCGAAGCTCATTGGCTACTACGAAATGGACTTCCTTGGCTCCGGTACGACTTCCAACAACCGTCAGAGCAATTCGTACGTAATGCGTCAGCGGCAGTTGTTTGCGCGAGCTGAATTTGCCAGTGGGTGGTCGTTTACAGGCGGGCAAATGTGGAGCCTCGCCACAGAGAACAAAACGGGAATCATTAACCGGAATGAATGGACCCCAATGGTGGTCGATCCTCAGTACGTTGTGGGCTTCACTTGGGCGCGACAGTACGGCTTCCGCGTGACGAAGAGTTTCGGCGACAAGTTTGCGATCGCGGCTTCGGTGGAGGGCCCGCAGGCAACGGTAACGGCCCATGGAACGAGCACCTACACCTCCGCGAGCGGCGCCACAACGACAAACACGTTCTACGACTCACCGGGCAACGGCTCTGGTTTGCTCAACGCCTTTGACACTACCGGTTACTCGATCAATAAAACGCCGGACGTCATCGTGAAAGCGGCTTTGGATCCGGGCTGGGGCCATTACGAAGTGTTCGGAATCGTCAGCACGTTCCAGAATCGCGTGTATCCTTGCGCTGTCGTGAGCATTCAAACTCCCACAACCACGCCGGTCACCTACACGTCGCCCGACGGGACTGTCTACACCGGTAGCTATAACAGTGCGGTATTGTCTGGCGCGGGGGCTCTGCCACCCAATCCTGGCTGCACGAACACTACCCCCTCTTCGGTCGGTGCTTATACCGATTCCAGAACGGGAGGCGGCTTTGGAGGCAGTTTTGACGTGCCCCTCGTCGCCAAGAAATTTGACCTCGGCCTGAAAGCCTTCTACGGTGATGGCACCGGGCGATATGGATCCTCGCAACTGCCGGATGCCACGCTTCGTGCGGATGGCACGCTTGGCTTGATTCACGGAGCGCATTGGCTAGGCAGAGCCGAGTGGCACGTGACGCCGAAGCTCGACCTTTACGCCTATGTTGGCGGCGAATATGCGGCGCGCACTGTCTATGGTGGTTTCGAAACCGTGGCCGGCACCAGCTCGACTACCAATGTCACTTTGCAAGGGACCCCCGTTGCTGCGGGTGATCCTCTCTTCATTACGCTTCCAGAGACAGTAACCACCTGGAAGACCTCAAAGACAGGAATCGGCGGTTATGGCTATCCGACCGCCAACAACTCCGCTTGCAGCACTGAAGTTGCTCCCAGCGCAGTGGGGACACCTTCCGCAGGGAGTTGCGTTGGAGACACGCGGTACATCGGGGAAGGCTCCATTGGCTTCTGGCATAAGTTCTATCAAGGCGACAAGGGGAAATTCCAGTGGGGCATACAGTACTCCTACTTCTACAAGACCGGTTGGTCAGGAGCAGCGTTGAGTACATCACCGACTGTGGGCGTCGCACCGCACGCCGTGGATAACATGGTGTGGACATCGTTCCGGTACTACTTGCCTTAAAGAACGGGACGGAAGAGAACACAGTCAGAATCCTGACGGTGAGAAAGGGCAGCACCACTCGGGGTTGCCCTTTTTTGCTGTCGAATGGAGGCATCCGCGTAAGTCCCTGGGGAATGAGGGATTAAGGGATTCAATGCAACGTTGCGGATTTTTAACAGAATGGCGACGACGTGTAACAATTCTGTAACGTAGGCGGGTCAAGCTGAGGGGTACTAGGGTGTAGATAGAAATTGCCGGGAGAGAATCTCATGAAGAGAATGGCTGTGTTCACGTTAGGTGTTCTCGCTCTGGGTGCAGTGTTATGGGCAGGGCAAAATACGCTGCTGATCAATGGGGCGGGTGCGACGTTCCCGTATCCCATGTATTCGAAGTGGTTTGACGAATACCACAAGAAATTTCCCAACGTACAGATAAATTACCAGTCGATCGGATCCGGGGGTGGCATCAAGCAGGTCACCGAGGGCACGGTGGATTTCGGCGCAACCGATGGCCCGATGAACGATGAGCAAATAAAGTCCTTCCAAGACAAGCGTGGGTCTGGGATTCTCCACTTCCCGACTGTTCTCGGAGCCGATGTGCCGACTTACAACATTCCGGGCGTCAGCGCAGAACTGAACTTCACTCCGGAGGCCCTCGCGGGCATTTTCCTGGGGAAAATCACGAAATGGAATGATCCGTCGATTGCAGGAGCGAATAAGGGGGTGAATCTGCCGGCGAATGACATCGTGCTGGTGCATCGGTCCGACGGCAGTGGTACAACTTACATCTGGACCGACTACCTCTCCAAAATCAGCGACGAGTGGAAGAGCAAGGTCGGCAAAGGCACCTCAGTGAACTGGCCGGTGGGACTCGGCGGCAAGGGAAATGAGGGAGTGGCCGGACTGATAAAGCAGACACCCAATTCCTTTGGGTATGTAGAGCTGATCTACGCGGTCCAGAACGGGATGCCTTACGGTCGCGTTAAGAATTCGTCGGGGGCATTCATCAAGGCAGATCTGGCCGGCGTGACGGCTGCCGCAGCGGGAGCAGCAAAGGACATGCCGGAGGACTTTCGCGTATCCATCACGAATGCACCTGGAAAGACGGCGTATCCGATATCGAGCTTCACGTGGCTCTTGGTCCCTCAAAAGTTTCAGGATGCTGGGAAGCGTGATGCGTTGAAAGGCTTCTTGAAGTGGATGGTGACGGACGGACAGAACTATACCGAAGCGCTGTCTTACGCAAAGCTGCCGAAGGAAGTGATCGAGAAGGAAAAGAAAGCAATCAGCAACATCCAGTAGCAAGCAACGAGGAACGTGGCGACAGCAAAAACAACACTTCCGAGCGCGGGCCCGGTGACGGGCTCGCGTACGTTCGTATCGCGCCTCCGGGAAGGGGACGAAATAGCGCGACTGATCACGCTTCTGTTTGCAGCGAGCGTGGTCTTGATCACCGTGCTGCTGGTGTATGAACTGTGGATCAACTCGGTGCTGCCTCGTCAGAAGTTCGGCCTCCACTTTTTCGTGACGCAAGTTTGGGACCCGGTCATGGACCAGTACGGCGCCTTGCCGTTTATTTATGGGACTCTGGTGACTTCGGCGGTGGCGTTATTGCTCGCAGTTCCCTTGGGAATCGGAGCAGCGATTTTCCTAGCCGAGTTGGCGCCGCCGCGGATTTCCGACACACTGCAATTCTTTATCGATCTGCTGGCGGCAGTGCCGAGCGTGATTTACGGACTGCTCGGGGTCTTCATCATCGTACCGCTGGTGCGAGACGTGATTTACCCTGGGTTGAACAAGCCACTTGGTTTTATGCCGTTTTTCAAAGGACCGTCCTATGGCGTGGGATTCCTGACGGCGGGAATCGTGATGGCGGTCATGGTAATCCCGTACATCATTTCGGTTTCGCGAGAGGTGCTGCTATCGGTGCCACGGGACCAGCGGGAAGCGGCACTCGCACTGGGCTCAACGCGGTGGGAATCGACGTGGAAAGTGGTGGTGCCGTTCGCGAAGACGGGGATCCTGGGGTCGATCTTCCTGGCGCTGGCACGAGCGCTGGGTGAGACGATGGCGGTGACTATGGTCATCGGGAACACCCCAAAGATCAGCGCATCTTTATTTGCGCCGGGTTACTCGATTGCTGCCGTCATCGCCAATGAATTCACAGAAGCCACAGGTGATCTTTATTTGCAGGCGCTGATTGAACTAGGCCTCGTGCTATTTTTACTGACGTTTATCCTGAACGGCTTGGCGCGGTTGCTGATCATCGTGACGGCACAGAAGGGCAGCGGAGTGCCCACCTAATGAGCGCGCGGGTCAAATGGCGGCGTTTTGTCAGTAACTTCATGCTGAGCCTGACAGGTCTTTGCGCACTGGTTTCTGTCAGTGTTCTATTCCTAATCCTTGGATATCTGGTTTACAACGGCGGCACGTCGATCAACTGGGCTTTTTTTACACGACTTCCCACGCCGGTAGGCGAAGCAGGCGGTGGAATGGCCAACGCGATCCTGGGGAGCGGGAAATTGTTGCTGGCTGCCTCGCTGTTTGGGGTACCGATTGGGTTCCTGGGGGGGATTTATCTTGCGGAGTTTAGCGGGACCATTGTGGCGTCGGTGGTACGCTATGCTGCGGACCTGCTGAATGGCGTGCCATCGATCGTGATCGGGATTTTTGCGTACAGCATGGTGGTTTTGCCGTTCAAGCATTTTTCGACTCTGGCGGGAGCGTTTGCGCTGGGGTTGATGATGATCCCCATCACTCTGCGCAGCACCGAAGAGTTTCTGAACGGCGTGCCCCGATATTTGCGGGAAGGGGCCATGGCACTGGGGGCAAGCAAATGGAAGACAATCGCGAGCGTGGTGGTGCCAGCCGCCTACCGAGGAATCCTGACGGCGATCCTGCTGGCGCTAGCGCGGGTGGCGGGGGAGACCGCGCCGCTACTGTTCACGGCATTTGGGAACCGTTTCTGGAGCCAGGGTTGGGGGCAGCCGACGGCGTCGCTGCCGGTGATGATCTTTACTTACGCGGTATCACCGTACGACGATTGGCACAGGCAGGCGTGGGCGGCGGGACTGGTGTTGCTGGGGTTGATCCTGATTATCAATATTTTGGCCCGGACGATCTTGTCGCGCGGGATAGCTGTGCCGAGGTCATGAACATGCAGGCGTCCTCAAAGCCGGGGCTTTCAGTGAATATCGTCACCAACACAGCATCAGTGACGCCGGGGGAAACCGCGGCGCTGCCAATGCGGATGACGATATCCAAAGTCAATTTCTATTACGGCAGCAAACAGATCCTGTTCGACATCAACATGGGCATTGCCGACAAGCGAGTGACGGCGCTGATCGGCCCTTCGGGATGCGGCAAATCGACGCTGCTGAGAGCGATGAACCGCATGCACGAGACGGTACACACATCGCGGCTGGAAGGGGAGATCCAACTGGATGGGCAGAACATTCTGGCGCAGGACGTGACATCGCTGAGGCGGCGAGTAGGCATGGTGTTCCAGCGGCCCAATCCATTTCCGAAGTCCATTTTCGATAACGTGGCCTACGGCCTGCGGATAAATGGCATAAAAGGCTCGACGTCCGAGATGGTGGAAAAAAGCTTACGGCGCGCGGCGTTGTGGGACGAGGTGAAGGATCACCTCCACAAGTCGGCGTACGATCTTTCCGGCGGGCAACAACAACGGTTGTGCATCGCGCGGGCGCTGGCGGTCGAGCCGGAAGTGCTGTTGCTGGATGAGCCGTGCTCGGCGCTGGATCCGATCAGCACGGCGAAGATCGAGGAGTTGCTGGTGGAACTGAAGAGCCTGACAACGATCACCATCGTGACGCACAACATGCAGCAAGCGGCGCGCGTGAGCGATTTCACGTCGTTCCTGCTGACGGGGCAGATGATTGAGTTCAGCCCGACGCCGCAACTGTTCACGACGCCGAGCGATCCGCGGACGGAAGCGTACATCACGGGACGTTTCGGATGAGGATACGGATGATTCTGGTTTAAGTGGGCCGGGGAAGCAGATAAGATGCCGATGGGAAGGGCGCAATGGAACGTCACTTCGAAAAGGATTTGAACGAACTGAAGGAGAGGCTGCTGTGGATGGGCAGCCTGGCGGAGCGCGCCGTGCACCAGTCTGTGCACGCGGTGCTGGACACCGATGAACAACTGGCGAAGCGGGTGTTGGATGAAGAAGACGCCATCAACGAGCTGCAGTTGGAAATTGACGACCGCGTGGTTCAACTTCTGGCGCTACACCAACTGATGGCGGCAGACCTGCGATTCGTACTGGCGGTTTCGCGGATTAACAACGACCTGGAACGCATCGGGGATCAGGCAGTGAACGTGGCACAAGGAGCGCTGCGAATCCTGCGGCACCCGCGGGTGAAGCCGTACGTGGATCTGCCGCGGATGACGGAACTGGTGGAAGAACAGGTAAGGAACGCGCTGAATGCGGTGGTACGGAGAGATGTGGAACTGGCGCAAAAGGTGATGGCGACAGACGACCAGGTGGACCATTACCGGGATCAGATTTTCCGCGAACTGCTGACCTACATGATGGGGGATTCGAGCGTGGTCTTTCCGGCATTTGAGCTGATCCTGGTGGCGAAAAATTTGGAACGAATTGGCGATCACGCGACAAACATTGCCGAGGACGTGATCTACATCGTGCAGGGGCAAGACATCAGGCACCCGTCGGTGGACCGGCGCTGAAGCAGAAGGCACAGTAACCGGCTGTGTGAAGATCAGGCGCGAGCCGGGCCGCGAATCCTACCAGCGAAGAGCAAGAAAACCGCCAGCAAAACACTGAAAATCGAAATGAGCATGCCCAAGGTGCGATCCCAGGTGCGCGTAAAGCGAATGCGGATGGAGGAATGTCCCGGAGCGATGGGGACGACCATCTGGTTGAAATTGTCGAGGCGCTCGGGGAGGATGGTTTTGCCGTTCACTTCGACGCGCCAGGCGGGGTAGTTGAGAAGACGCAAGGCAAGGCGCGCGGGAGCGGGTGAATCGATGCGCAAGATCTTATCCTCAGTGGTCCACTTATCAATTAAAACGTTAGCGGCTGGAATCTGGGTATCGTCCGGATCCGCGGAGAGGATTTTTGTTGGCGGAGCTTCTTGAGGAAGGTCCATGTGGTCGTCGCCCAGAGGATCATATTCGTCCGTGCCATCAAAGCCAGATTCGTCGGTGACGGCTTCCTGGAGAGTGGGTATTTCATCGGCATCCCACCAGGTGTTGTCCACCAGGAACTTTGCGAGAGGAACGGAAAGCAGGAGAAGCAGGGCGAACCAGACCCACGCGCGACGGCGTTCAAACGCAGCAGCGAGAAAACAGGCGCCTATAAGAGCGACCATGGACATCCAGCGCCAGGGAAACTGCACGAAGCGAAGTTTGGGAAGGATGCTCCAGAGCGGAGAAGTAAAGCGGAGCATAAGCAGAGTCGCGGCGGCAGCGAGAAGGAGAAGCGCGAGCCAAGTTTTGCGGCGCGGGTCGCAGAGATCTGCGGAAGAGGCAAAGCGTCGAGAGAGAACAGCGGAAAACGCGCAAACAAGGATCAGGAGGATGGCGCAAGAGGAAGCGATCCAGTTGAACCAGCTGTGCTCGACATCCGAGATGTAGGTGTAGAGGAAATTCTCGGAGGGCAGAAGGCCGCTGGCTAGGGCTTGGGAGATGTTGACCCAGCGCTGTTCGTAGGCCGCGGGAATCAGATAAAAGCAGGTGAAGCCAAAACCCAGAACGAGGCCGCTGACACAGCGAATAGCGAGCTTCCAGGAGCGCTGAGTGATGACCGCCCAGACAAACAAAAGTGCCAAGGAATAACTGGCGATGACACCCGCGGGGGCATTGGAGAGCCACACGGCGGCGAAAGGAACAGCGAAGGAGACAATCGTGGAAGTTTTGGGCGAAGGCGGTTCAAGAAGATTGGCTAGTCGAAGAGCGGCCAGAAGCAAGAGGGGAAAAATGGCGCAGGCAAGCTGCTCGGCGAAATCGCTGCGAATATAGGTGAGGAGAAAGGCATTGGGATTGATGACGTAACAAGCGGCGCCGAGGATGGCGGCGCGCTCGCTGACGAGACGGCGAAGGAGAGAGAAGGCCGAGATGCCGGCGAATGTCTGAACGAGAACGATAAAAGCGAGGGGGAGCCACATGCCGTGGATGAACAGGCTGAGAGCTCCACCAAGAATCCAGGAAAGAGGCGGGTAAAAGATAAAGCGCGGTTCGCCGAAGCCGTAATTGGCCCAGGCCGTCCAGCGCGGAAAGATTACGCCTTCCTTCCACTGGAAGGCCGCGTCCAACCAGGAACCGGCGTGGAAACCAAAATCGTGACCCGAAGCGCTGCCCATCCAAAGAAAGGGCAAGACGATGGCGGCGGAAAGCAGGAATGACACGCCGACGGCAATGGCCCAGGGAGGGATGCGAGGCTTTGCTTGCAGCGGCGGAGATGGCGGATGGCCTGTCATCGAGGATTCATGAAATTGTAACCGGAGAAGTACGCGCGAGGCGAGCCTGAGCGAATCGGGTGCCAGCGCGAACGAATTAAGAGATAATACACGCGATTATGAGCAGCGTCAGCACAGGTGTCGAGCCCATCATTGAAGCACGGAAGCTGGAGAAGTTCTATCCCCAACCGGATGGACAACGCATCCAGGTGATTGCGCCGACGGATCTGGCGATTTATCCGGGACAGATTATCGCGTTGCTGGGGCCATCGGGGTGTGGAAAGTCCACCATGTTGCGGATGCTGACGGGGCTTTCGCCGACCTCCAGCGGCAATGTTTACTGGCACGGCCAGCCGGTGGCGGAGGAAACGCCGAATGTTTCGATTGTGTTCCAGAGTTTCGCGCTGTTTCCGTGGATGACGGTGATTGAAAACGTGGAAGCGCCGCTGGAGGCGCGCGGCGTGGCGGAGTTTGAGCGGCACAAGCGGGCGCTGCGGATTATTGACGCGGTGGGGCTGGACGGATTCGAGTCGGCTTACCCGAAAGAGTTGAGCGGCGGAATGAAACAGCGCGTGGGTGTGGCGCGTGCGCTCGTGGTGGAGCCGGAAGTGCTGTTCATGGACGAGCCATTCTCCGCGCTGGACGTACTGACGGCAGAGACGCTGCGGGGTGAATTGCTGGAATTGTGGCTGGGGAAAAAGATTCCGACGCGGGCGATCTTCATCGTTACGCACAACATTGAGGAAGCGGTGGTGCTGGCGGACCGCATCATCGTGCTGGGACGAAATCCGGCGCACATTCACGCGGAGTTCACAGTGGACATGGCGTACCCGAGGGAGCACAAGGAGCCGCGATTCGTTGAGCTGGTGGACCAGATTTATCGAGCGCTGACGCGGCCCGATCACCCGGAAGCCACAGCGATGGAGTTGCAAGGAATCGAGGCAGCGAAACAAAAACGCGCGTTGATGCTGCCGCACACGCGGCCAGGAGGAATCACAGGGCTGCTTGAAATTCTTGTGGACCAGGGCGGACGCGCGAATCTCCATGCGCTTGCGGACGAATTAAGCCTGGAAGTGGATGCGCTGCTGCCCACGGTGGACACGCTAACGGTGCTTGGTTTCCTGAAACTGGATGAAGGCGTCGCGATCATTACGCCAGACGGCGACGCGTTCGCGAAGGGCGACATTCAGGAGCGTAAGCACATTTTCCGAGCCGCCGTGCTGGCCCGTGTTCCGTTGCTGCGGCAAATGGAACAGGCCTTGAAAGCCAAGGCAAATCGCACGCTGCCGGCGGAGTTCTTTCAGGATTTGCTGGACGAACAATTCAGCGAAGAGGAATCGCGGCGGCAACTGGAAACGGCAATCCAGTGGGGACGCTACGCCGAACTATTCGAGTATGACGCTGCTAGCGGCAAAATGACGCTCCACGAGATCTGATCAACCCGTGCCCTCTTCCGCTCCTTTACCGCAGCACCACACGCCACTTCCACCCGCGACACCGCAGCCCGTGGGTTCCCACCGGGCATGGGGATTCCTGATTGACATCGCGGTCTTCGTTTCCGTGTTCACGGTGATCTTCGGCTTCTACTCGATCGGGCGGTCCTGGCTGGGGCCCGTTAAAGTGGAGGCGGAGATTTCGCAAGACCCGAGAAGTCTTCCGCTGTACGCCATGTACTCGCTGGTGCGAATTTTGGTGGCATATGCGTTGAGCCTGGTGTTCGCGCTGATGTACGGATACATCGCGGCCAAATCGAGGCGGGCGGAGATCGTGCTGATTCCGCTGCTGGACATCCTGCAATCCATACCCGTGCTGAGTTTTCTACCTGGGGTGATGCTGGCGATGGTAGCGCTGTTTCCGAGCCGGCAACTGGGAGTGGAGCTGGGATCGATCATCCTGATTTTTACGGGGCAGGTGTGGAACATCGCGTTCAGCTTTTATTCATCATTGAAGACGGTGCCGCGGGATTTACGGGAAGCAGCGATCATTTACCGGTTCAGCCGATGGCAAAGGTTCCTGGAACTAGATCTGCCCTTCTCGACGATCGGGCTGGTGTGGAACTCAATGATGTCCGTGGCAGGCGGGTGGTTCTTCCTGATGGCGTGCGAAATGTTCGTGTTGGGCGATAAGGACTTTCGCTTGCCGGGGCTGGGATCGTACCTGCAAACGGCTGCCAGCAACGGAAACACACGTGCGTTGTTGTGGGGCGTGGGGGCAATGGTTGCCGTGATTGTGCTGATGGATCAACTGATCTGGCGGCCGGTCATCACGTGGGCGGACAAGTTCAAGTTTGAGCAAGTGGAAAGCAGCGGGAGCGCGCACTACTCGCTGTTGAACTTCATTCGCAGAGAGTCATTTCTGATACGGCTGTACCGGCGGATGCTGCATCCGGTGGTGGATTGGATGACGCTGAAGTTTGCCAGCGGAGCGAAGAAAGCGGCGGCGACAATTGCGGCGCGACAAGGGGCACGTCCACAGCGATGGATCGGTTGGGTGTTTGCAGGGATGGGAGCTTTGGCAGTTGTCTACGGCGTTTATCGCACCGTTGGCGAGTTGGCGGAGTTACACCGGGCGGATTATTTCGAACTACTGCGGAGTGCTGGCATTACTTTTCTGCGAGTGAATCTGGCGCTCCTGATTGGCGCGATATGGACGATTCCGGTGGGAGTCGCGATCGGGTCCAGCCCGCGGTTCGCGCGATTGATGCAGCCCCTGGTGCAATTGGCGGCATCCATTCCGGCGACGGCCCTTTTCCCGGTGATCCTGCTGGTCTTGATACGGCTGCGGGGAGGAGTGGAAATCGCGGCGATGCTGCTGATGTTGCTGGGCACGCAGTGGTACATCCTGTTCAACGTGATTGCGGGAGCGATGGCAATTCCGACGGATTTGAAGGAAGTGGCGCAGGTTTTCCGGTTCGATGCGTTCGACCGGTGGCGGCACCTGATTTTGCCGGGGATCTTTCCGTATCTGGTGACGGGATTGGTGACCGCTTCAGGCGGCGCGTGGAACGCCAGCATCATCGCGGAATACTTTCATTTTCAGGGGCGGATAGCGCAGGCGCCGGGGCTGGGCAGCACGATCAGCAGCGCGAGCGATGCTGGCCATTTCAACGTGCTGCTGGCCTCGACCCTGATCATGGCTACGGTGGTGGTGCTGATCAACCGGCTGGTGTGGCGGCGGCTGTACCGGCTGGCTTCGACGCGATTCAAGCTAGAAACGTAATGGTGTGGGCTAGAAAAACTAGTTCCGTGTGAGTTCCCTGCTCAAATAAATGATTTGGCCGACGTGATGGTAGAGGTGCGAGACGCAGCGCAAAAAAATGGTGAAGCGATCGCGGGCCTCGGGTTCGCGTTCGGCGGTGTAGGCGGCGGTCCAACCGGCCTCCGTTTGAGATTCGATGGTTGCGACGACCATGCCGATGGCGTCATCGAATTTGTGCAGCACTTCGGATTTGGAGGCGTGGCGCGATTCGGTGAATTCCAGATCGCGATTGCGGACGTATCCGTTCTCTGCCACTTGCGCGCCGATGTAATAGCTGAGATTGCCGGTGAGGTGGAGGACCAGGTGGCCGATACTGTTGCCGAAAGAAAAAGGATTTCGCCAGAATTGCTCGTCACTGAGGGGATCAACCCATTTGTGGAGGTTTGCGGCCCGATCGCGATATTCCTGGGCCAGGGCCGTGGTGATTGCTACGGATAGCTGGCTCATCTGGCCACCCCATGACTGCTAGTGCGATGCTGGTCCGTGGTCATTACGGTAGATGATGCCTTCTTTCATGACGAAGAAGACGTGTTCAGTCTGGCGGATATTTTGCAAGGGATCGCCGGGGATCGCGACAACATCGGCGAGTTTACCGGATTCGAGGGTGCCGATTTTGTCGGCCAAGCCCAGGAGATCGGCATCAGAGGAAGTTCCCGCCTTAAGCGCATCAATGGGCTTCATACCAAGGTCCACCATCTGGTGAAACTCTTCGGCGTTTCGCCCGTGGGGATAAACGGCGGCGTCGGTGCCAAGTCCAATCTTGACGCCTTTGGCGAGGGCGCGTTGAAAGGTGGAGTGGATGGCGTTGGTAGCGGCGTGGGCTTTGGCGGCGATGGCTGGGGGCACGTAAACGCCACGATCAAACATTTCCTGGAGCCCCTGAATGGCCATGAGGGTGGGCACGAGGTAGGTGCCGCGCTGCTTCATCATGTCGAGAGCCTCGTCGTCGAGGAAGCTGCCGTGTTCGATGGAATCGATGCCAGCTCGAATGGCGCGTTTGGCGGCTTCCGCGCCGTGGGCATGAGCAGCGGTTTTGCGGCGCAGGGCATGGGCTTCGTCAACGATGGCGTTGAGTTCTTCCTGGGTGAGCTGAGGCGTATCCACATCATCGGTGGGAGAAAGAACGCCGCCGGAGGCGCAGACCTTGATCATGTCCGCGCCGTACTTGTGGTCAAGGCGGACGGCATAGCGAGCTTCATCCGGGCCGTTAATCACCCCTTCCAGAGGGCCAGACTCGTGGCCGAAAAGGCCCTGGCGAAAACCATCCTCAAAATCGCAGTGGCCACCCGTAGCACCCAAGGCATGCACCGTGACAAGCATGCGTGGTCCCGGCACAACACCATCACGAATGGCATTGCGCAAGCCAACATCGAGATAATCGCGGGAACCGACGTCGCGAACGGTAGTGAAGCCGGCCATTAAAGTGACACGAGCGTTGACGCTGGCGTCCAGGGCCTGTTCGGCGACAGTTTTCTGCAGGCGATCGAGCTCCTCTTTGCGGAAATCGTCGGAATAGGACATGGTGAGATGAGTGTGCGCATCAATAAAGCCCGGAAGAAGCGTGGCATCGCCGAGATCGATGACTTCAGCGCCTGCGGGAATGCTTGCGGCGGAGCCAACGCCGGCGATTTTGCCGCCGGTGACAACAACGAGACCGGGGGTAACCAGGGAATTGCTCTTGCCATCGAAGAGAC
>Ga0209517_10002475_pt1 | contig 25939 bp, 17 predicted proteins | sample PeaSoiMetSII2010_FD_187695 | JGI IMG/M metagenome (GOLD analysis project Ga0209517, IMG submission 187695) | Peat soil microbial communities from Weissenstadt, Germany - SII-2010 (SPAdes) (version 2) | ecosystem: Environmental > Terrestrial > Soil > Wetlands > Peat | place: Germany... | reverse complement strand
CACCGAAGCGGACAAGCTGGTGCTGACCACTTCGGACCAGAAGTTTACGGTGCGAACGGTAGCGTGTTTCGGGCAGTGTGCGATGGCGCCCGTCGTCGAGGTGAATCATCGCATCTGCGGACACGCAACGGAACGCACGGTGCAGCGCGAGATTGCAACGATTCGAGGAGGAGACTAAGCGATGCCTCGGATTCAGGACATTGGAGCGTTCAACACAGTGCGCGAGGCCGGACTGGCCAAGCTGGTGCCTGCGGTGCCGCGGTTAACCGTTGGAATGGGAACGTGCGGGCGGGGCAACGGCGCCGAGGGTCTCTACCAGGCGTTCGCCGAGGCGATCGAGCGCAGCGGAGCGGATGTCGTGCTCGCGTCGGTCGGGTGTTTTGGCGCATGTTTCCAGGAGCCGCTGGTCAGCGTGCGTCTGCCGGGAAAGCCGCTGGTTATTCTGCGTAAAGTGCAGGCCAATGACGCGGGCCGCCTTCTGGGAGATATCGCGGAAGGCAACCTGACCCCGGATCTCCTCTACTGCAAGATCGAAGAGTGGGATCACTTGACCGGGCACGTGCGGTATGGCGAGGGCTATCCCGAAGTGCCGGCCTGGAGTGAAGTGCCGTTCTTCAAGGGGCAGCGGAAAATCGTGCTGCGGAATTGCGGAATCATCAATCCCGATGACATCGAAGAGTACGTTGCCGTCGGCGGTTACCAGGCTCTGTACAAAGTGCTGATTGATGGGCATCCAGAGGCCGTGATTGAGCAAATTAAAGCGTCGAGGCTGCGCGGCCGCGGCGGCGCCGGATATCTGACGGGGAACAAGTGGGAATTCCTGGCCAAGGCGAAAGCCGAGCCGAAGTACATCATCTGCAACGCCGACGAAGGCGATCCCGGCGCGTACATGAACCGCAACGAAATAGAAAGCGATCCGCACGCGCTGCTGGAGGGCATGATTATCGGCGGTTATGTGATGGGCGCAAGCGCGGGAATCGTCTACGTACGGGCGGAGTATCCGCTGGCCGTGCATCGCCTGAACCGGGCCATCGAACAGGCGCGGGAATGCGGAGTGCTGGGAGAGAACATTCTCGGGCGGGGATTCAAGTTTGATATTTCTCTGGTGGAAGGCGCGGGAGCGTTCGTATGCGGTGAGGAGACTGCGCTGATTGCGTCGTTGGAAGGAGAGGCGGGCCGTCCCCGGCCGCGGCCGCCCTTTCCAGCACAGAAGGGTTTGTGGGGCAAGCCCACCAACATCAACAACGTCGAAACCTGGTACAACATCGCGCCGATTGTGATGCGCGGGCCAGCGTGGTTTACCGAGACCGGCAGTCCCAAGAGTTCCGGGACAAAAGTCTTCTCGCTGGTAGGAAAAGTAAAGAACACCGGGCTGGTGGAGATGCCGCTAGGCACGACGCTGAAGACGTTTATTTACGACATCGGAGACGGCGCAGCCGAAGGCAGGCAAGTGAAGGCCGTTCAAACCGGCGGCCCTTCCGGCGGATGCATCCCGCACGAGATGTTCGAAACCCCGGTGGATTACGAAAGCCTGGCGCAGCTGGGATCGATCATGGGATCGGGCGGCATGGTGGTGATGGATGAAGACAACTGCATGGTGGACGTGGCCCGCTACTTCATCGAGTTCACCCACTCCGAGTCGTGCGGCAAGTGCATCCCCTGCCGGGTTGGCCTCAACAAGTGCCTGCGCATTTTGAATCGCGTGACCGAAGGGGCGGGTACAACCCACCACATTGAACTGCTCGACGAGCTGAGCCGCTACATTCGCGACTGCTCATTGTGCGGGCTGGGGCAGACGGCGCCCAATCCGGTACTGACCACGCTGCGCCATTTCCACAGCGAGTTCGAGGATCACATTCTTGCCCGGCGCTGCGTGGCCGGCGTGTGCGAAGAACTGGCCCTGTCGCCTTGCGAGAACAGCTGCCCGCTGCACATGAACATCCCGCGTTTCCTTCAGCTTTATAAAGAGGGACAGCTGGAGCAGGCATTCCTGTCGGTCATTTTCGATAATCCGTTGCCTTCCTCGACGGGCAGGGTCTGCCAGCATCCTTGCGACAACCGCTGCCGCCGCCAGACGCTCGATCAATCGGTGAACATGCGCGAGGTGCACCGCTTCATCGCTGATTCAATCCTGCTTTCAGATAAATACGAAGCCATGGTGCAGGCGGTGGTGGCGCGCAAGCTGGAGCCGACCGGGCGCAAGATCGCGGTCGTGGGTGCGGGACCGGCTGGACTGACGGCCGCGTTTTATCTGGCCCTGCTCGGTCACGACGTCACGGTATACGACAGCAAACCCGAAGCCGGCGGGATGTTGCGCTTCGCCCTGCCCGAGTACCGCCTGCCCAAGAGCATTTTGAGCCGCGAGATCTCACTTATCGAGGGGCTGGGCGTGAAGTTCATCTTCAACACAAAGCTGGGCGCCGATCTGACCGTGAGCGAACTGGATGATCATTTCGACGCGATCTTCCTTGCGCTCGGGACCTGGAAGGAGAGCCGGGTGGACCAGCCGGGCACCGAATTGAAGGGCGTGTACGGGGCGTTGAACTTCCTGGAAGCCATGGCGGCAGGTCAAGACGTGGCACTGGGCCGGCGCGTCGCCATTATCGGTGGCGGCAATGCGGCCATCGATTCGGCGCGCACGGCATTGCGCAAGGGAGCAGACGCCACCGTTTTCTACCGGCGCGAGCGCAAGGACATGCCTGCGATCGAAGAAGAAACCAGCGCGGCCCGAGAGGAAGGGGCCCGGTTCGTTTTTCTGGCTGCGCCGCACCGCATCATCGGCGATGCCCGGGGCAATGTGAGGGCAATCGAAACGGTGACGACCCGGCTGGGAGCTTATGACACTTCGGGCCGGAGGAAGCCGGTTTCGACCGGTGAGATCCAGCGCTTCGACTGCGATTCCGTGATTCTGGCGGTGGGCGAAGGCGTGGACGTCGAGTTCGCCAACGAATCCGGGTTGGTATTGAAACGTGCGGGCACGGTGGAAGTAAACCGGTTCACGCTGGAATCCAGCCGCCCGAAGTTTTATGCCGGCGGCGATGTGGTCACGGGCGCGTCCAATGTTTCCGGCGCCATGGGCTACGGCAAACAGGCGGCCCGTAACATTGACCGGCAGTTGATGGAAGGGGAACGCTGGAACAGCCTGTTTCCTGAGTTTGAGTACGAGCAGGCCCCACCCGAGGAAGCCAGCCCCAGCCGCCGACATTCTGGACTGCCGCTGGCGGCCGCCCTTCGGGTGCGCTCGCAGGACGAAGTTGTGACCGGGCTGGACCACGACACGGCGCACGATGAGGCTTGCCGGTGCCTGCGCTGCGACGTTAAAGCCGTCACCGTGGGTTAGTTGCACGAGAACGAAAGGAGCGAGTCTTGCCACAGAAGAAGCTGTCAATCCGCATCGACGGGCAACTGATCACCGCCGAGGAGGGCCAGACGATCCTGCAGGCGGCCAAGGCGAACGGAAAATATATCCCCACGCTTTGCGCCCTGGACGGTCTGACCCCGGTAGGCGCTTGCCGCGTCTGCCTGGTGGAAGTGTCGGGCGTGGACCGTCTGTTTCCGGCTTGCACCACTCCCATTCAGGACGGAATGTCGGTGACCACAAACTCCGCGCGGCTGACCCGCTATCGCCGGATGTCCGTGCAGTTGCTGCTCATCGAGCGCAATCACATTTGTTCCGTGTGTGTATCCAACGGGCACTGCGAACTGCAGTCCATGGCGACTTCGCTGGGCGTGAATACCGTCGAGTTCGCCTACAACTATCCCAAGCTGGGCGTGGACACCTCTCACCCGCGCTACGTTCTCGACCACAACCGCTGCATTTTGTGCACCCGCTGCGTGCGGGTGTGCGCGGAACTCGAAGGAGCGCACGTCTGGGATGTGACTTCGCGGGGCATTCACGCGCGCATTACCAGCGAGATGAACGAAAGCTGGGGACAGGCTGCCAGTTGCACCAACTGCGGCAAGTGTGTGCAGGCGTGTCCGACCGGCGCCCTGGCGGAGAAGGGCTGGGCGGTAGAGGAAATGGTGAAAAAGCTCGGCACCGTTACCTCTCTGGCGCACAGAAGAGGAGCGCAGGTATGAAGAAAGTGAAAGTGGCCACCGTGTGGCTGGATGGCTGCTCGGGATGCCACATGTCCCTGCTGGACATGGACGCAGCCATTATTTCTCTTGGCCGCAAGATTGACATCGTGTATGGCCCGCTGGTAGACGCGCAGGAGTTCCCTGAGGATGTGGACGTCACTCTGGTCGAGGGCGCGGTGAGTTCGCAGGATGATCTGAGCAAGCTCCGGAAAATTCGCCAGCGGACGCAACTGCTGGTCTCTCTGGGAGATTGCGCCGTGGCGGGCAATGTGCCCGCCATGCGGAACAACATTCCGGTGAACAAACTGCTGCAGCGCGTTTACATCGACGGCGCCGATGACAAGAAGCTGATTCCCACCGACCGGGTGCCGGCGTTGCTGCGGCAGGCACGGCCGCTGCGCGAGTTTGTCAAAGTGGATTACTGGCTGCCGGGTTGCCCGCCGCCCGCAAAAACAATTCTCGGACTGATTACCGACTTGCTGGAAGGCCGGAAGCCGGAAGCCACCCAGCCGGTGAAGTTTGGATAAGGAGCGCGTAATGAAGCGCATCACCATTGAGCCCATCAGCCGCATCGAAGGGCATGGAAAAATTACCATCCATCTGAATGAGGAAGGTCACGTGGCCCGATCTGAATTTCACGTGACCCAGATTCGCGGTTTCGAGAAGTTCACCGAAGGCCGCCCCTATTATGAAATGCCGGGGATAACGGCGCGCATCTGCGGAATCTGCCCCATCAGTCATCTGCTGGCTTCCGCGAAAGCCTGCGACGCGATCATGGCGGTGAGGATTCCCCCCACGGCGCGCAAGCTGCGAGAACTGGTGCACTGTGCTCAGATGGTGCAGTCCCACGCGTTGAGCTTCTTCTATCTGTCGGCTCCCGACTTCCTGCTCGGCATGGATAGCGATCCGGCAACGCGCAATGTCATGGGCGTCATCGCCGAGCATCCTGAGTTGGCGCGCGACGGAATCGAGTTGCGGAAGTTTGGGCTGCAGGTGGTCGAAGGCCTGGCCCAGGAGCGCGTGCATCCTTCCTGGATTGTGCCCGGAGGAGTGGCGTCACCCTTAGCCGAGCCGGTGCGCGATCGCATTCTCTCCGAACTGCCGTCGGCGAAGTCCATCACCGATCGCACGCTCAAGTTCTTCAAGGGAGCGCTCGACAACTATAAGGAAGAGATCGGCGTTTTCGGCTCGTTCCCCACCATGTACGCAGGGCTGGTGGATGGGAAAGGCAACCTGCAGTTCTACGATGGCAATCTGCGTTTTCGTGGTGCGTCGGGCGAGATTGTCGAAGACCAGATCGCTGCCGAGGATTACAAGAAGTGGATCGGCGAGGCCAGCCTTCGCGAGTCTTATCTGAAAGCTCCGTATTTCATGCCTCAGGGGTTTCCGGGGGGCGTGTATCGCGTAGGTCCGTTGGGGCGGCTCAACGCAGCCGGAGCTTGCGGAACCCCGGCGGCCGACGCCGAGTTCCGCGAATTTCACGAGCGCTTCGGAACGGTTGCGCACAGCGCGTTTCTCTATCACTACGCTCGACTGATTGAAATTGTGCACGCGCTGGAGAAGATCGAACTGTTGCTGAACGATCCGCAGATTCTTGACCCACACGTGCGCGCGACCGCGGGGGTGAATGCGCTGGAAGGCGTCGGCATGATCGAGGCGCCGCGCGGAACCCTGATTCATCATTACAAGGTCAATGAGGAAGGCGCCATTACCTGGGCCAATCTGATCGTGGCCACCGGGCACAACAACCTGGCGATCGGACGAAGCGTCCAGCAGGTCGCCGAACATTACGTTGACGGGAATAAACTGAATGAGGGAATGCTCAACCATGTCTCGGCGGTTGTGCGCGCCTATGATCCCTGCCTGAGCTGTTCGACCCATGCCGACGGCTCGCTGGCCATGACGATCCAGCTGCTCGATGCGGAAGGGCGTCTGCTGGACCAAGTGGCAAACTGAATTTCAAACGGAGGAAGAGATGGCGGTACAGGTTGGTGATGAATTTAAGGCGAATGACGTCTGTCTGAGGTCTGGGGTTTACAAGGTCACCCACGACCCGGCCCACGCGCCGGAGCACGAAGTAACCTGCATCAAAGGCAGAAAGTTTCCCCGATGCCGCACCTGCGGACACCCCCGCTTTGTACTCGTCAAAGGCGCTCACCGGGTCGAAACCCACGAGCTCTTCCGGGATCAGTTGTAACGGAGATCGCCTCTTCCCCGGATTCGGCACCAGTCTGCCGAGCAGCTACTCGATCTTCTTTCCCGCGCTGCCATCAATGAAATCCCAGATTCTTGCCTTCAAGGCAGGTATGGCGGCTCCCACCGCTGCTGAAAGAGTATCGCCGGTGGCGAAAGATTCTCCCGCAACCGTGAAGAGATACGCCGCAGGGCAGCGGCCGTAAAGTTCCTGCGCCAACTTCAAAATGCCTGCCGGCGATAGGTCATGAGAATGGCGGCTGGCCGGCGCGGCGGGCGGGATTTGCTCGCGCTTCAGGGTTCCGGGGCTGCCGCTCCGAGCCGCGTCAACGAACAAAACCAATTCCGCGCGGCTCGCCATGTCGGATATTTCAGGCGTCAATTGCTGCGTTGCCACGACTCGAATGTCGTCACGCGCCAGTTCGTGCAAGAGTTCTCGCGCCACATGCCAGCCCAGTCCGTCATCGGAACGGAGGGGATTGCCAATGCCGACGATAAGAATTCGGACCATGCCGGTCACCCGAGGTTAAGAACCAGAATACTATCCCCGAGGCGAAAGCCCGGTTTCTGGATCATCAGCTCACGGCGGAGGCTTTCCTGCTTCGAGAACCCATTGGGATCGAATGGCCTCGAAACGGGCGAGGAACGAGCGCTTTTGATGGAGATCGGATCGGGAGAATTGTGAAGAGTTGTCGCCGAGGCGGTCATTGTAGCGACGGTCCCCCAAGACTGTGGCCACAAGCCGACTTCCCCTGTTCCGAGCGTTTGCTAGAAGAATCTCTCCTCTGTTCGCGGACCCGGACTTGAGCCCGTGTTCACAGCACACCAGTGCGCAAAACCTATGCCGACTTGTTGTTGACCTTCCAATAGACCGCGTAACGTTCGTGGATCACTCGGTAGAGAGGAACCAGCGTTACCGGTTGCGATTGCCCTACCGCCTGGAACGTGAGGGATTGCTTTGTGTCAGGTTCAATCCACGCGGTGGGTTTGCTGGCGTCCGCAGTGACGTCTGGCACTTTACGTTGGTCGCCGGGCTTCGGTTGGTAGTCGCCGTAGCTCATATCTTTGGTCACGGCCTCGAAACGCCCTGCCAGTACAAGAGGGCCATACATGGCTGCCTGGATCGTCTCGTCGTCGGGCATGCTGTGGATGTGCAGCCCCATCGGCAGGCTGAGTTCGATTTTGTCACCGGTCTTCCAGACGCGGTTGAGAGTGAGATAGCTACTGGGGCTGGCGAACGCTGGAAGCGCGGCTCCGTTGATCTTCACGTTGCCCCCCTGCGCCCAGTAAGGGATGCGCAGGTTGACCGCGAGTTGCGCCGGATTCTTCGCCGAAACCGTGATGGTCGTGCCTTGCTCTTCCGGGAACCGAGTCTCTTGCTTGAAGCGCAGTCCCTTTTCCGGCCACTCCAGTTGCGAATCGATGTAGAGGTTCACGTAGAGTGAATCGTCGTCGTGGAAGTAGATGGTGTCGGTCAGTTTGGCGTATTCCTCCGATCCGGTTCCGGTGCAGCACCACAGAGAATCAAAAGGCTTGCCAAATGTCTTCCAGTAGCCTGCGGCCAGCGGCAAGTAGTACATCATAGTGCCGTCCTCGGGATTGATGGTGCCCAGGCGGTGATTGAACAGAGTGCGTTCGTAGTAGTCCATGAGGCGAGCGTCGGGTGACCAGCCGAACAAGTGGCGGGTCAGTTTCATCATGTTGTAGGCACAGCAGCATTCCGTCGTGCTCGGGCCTAGTTCGGTGGAGAGCTTGCCGGGATCTGAGTTCCACGATTCTCCGTTGCTGGTGCCTCCGGTGCAATACGAGCGCTCGCTCACCACCTCATCCCAGAAATACTCAGCGATGTCGCGATAGCGGCGATCCCCCGTGAGTTCGTAGTATCGGGCGGCGGCAATGACCTGGGGGATGTGAGTGTTCACATGCAGGCCCTTCAACTCATCGCGGTGGGCAGCCAGGGGATCGAAAAACGCCTTTTTGTCGAAGCGCCGGGCGACTTCAAGGTAATAGTCCTTTCCGGTGACGGCATAGAGGTTGGAGAGCACCTCGCCCATGCCTCCATACTCGGTCCCCAGCACACGCTGCATGTGGTCGTAACTGAGGGGGCTGGTATAGCCCGCAGTCCAGCCCGCCATTTTCTGGACCATGTCGAGCGCCTGTTCGTTGCCGCAGTAGACGTACATATCCAGAAGGCCGGCCATGATTTTATGGATTGTGTAGAACGGCGCCCAGACCTGCTGACGCTCGCGCAGGCGATCGAAAAACTCGATCGGAAAGGCGCTCAGGTAGCCACTTTTCAACGCCGCCTGGCAGTTGCCGAGTCCGGCGACGACGGCGTTTGCGTTCTTCTTGAGGTCTTCGTCGCCGCAGCTGGCATACGTGAGGGCGCAGGCGGAAAGGTAATGACCACCGGCATAATGACCGCGCAGTTCACAGTCCGGAGCCTCCCACCCTCCCAGTGGCTGCGCTGAAGAGGCAATACCGGCGTTGACGCGGAAGGTGTGCAGCAGGCGATCCGAGGGCAGGGAATGCAGGTATTGACGGTCAGCCTCCATCGCGATCTTGCATGGCCCTTCTCCCAGACGCACTTGCTTCATCGGAAAGGGGAGCGCTTTCCAGGGAATCTTCTCGTAGCTTACGGGCTTTCCCTCTTTCTGCGTCGTGTTCACAACCGGATCTTGTGGCGGACTTGCCATCAGCGCCCGCGGCAGGAGAGTCGAACCGGCGGCGGCGGCGACCGTCGTCATAAAATTGCGGCGTGAGAATTGACCAAATTGCGTCATCTGCTTGGTCCTCCATTACGAGCGGCAAACCCGATGCTACTAGCGGATATTGTATACTCTACTGCTTGGCAAAACGCCAATCCGTACATTTGAAGAAAGATTGGCGGAGCCGAGTCATGTGTGGATCGCCACACGAGCTTACGTGCACAGTATACTGCCCCCGACCAGCGATGCTTGTTCGCCGGTTTCTTATGCCCAGGCTTCTCTGGATCTGCATTTGCGCAATCGCACTCGCTTCGTCTAACACTCTGCTTCGAGGACAGGCCCCCGCGGCTGGCAACTCTTCTTCCGTAGAGCGAGGCCTTGGCCTCGCCCAAAAAGGCCGGTGCCGGGAAGCGCTGCCGATTTTGAAGAGGTCCGCGCCGCTTCTCCAGGATAAGCAGCTTAGGTACCGCACATTAATGGCAACAGCGCGGTGTGCCATGGCCCTGGAACAAACCGAGTCAGCCGTCGAGGCGCTGCTTCGGCTGGGTCGCGAATTTCCGCACGATCCGGAAGTGCTCTACACGGCTACTCACTTTTACTCCCAACTGGCGACGAAGGCTTCGCAGGAATTGGCTGCGACGTTCCCCACGTCTTCTCAGACGGAGCAGCTTGAGGGTGAGGCCTACGAGTCGCAGGAAAAATGGGACGCGGCCATGGCGGAGTATCAGAAGATCCTTGGGCAGTATCCCAACTTGCCCAGCATCCATTACCGAATAGCGCGGGTTCACCTCTCGAAGTCCCCTCCGGACACGGAACAGGGCAAGGCAGAACTGGAAGAAGAATTGAAGGTTGACCCTACGAATGCGTCGGCCGAGTTCATGTTGGGTGAACTGGCTCGCCAAGCCGGAAAGTGGGATGAGGCTATTCGGCATTTTTCCCGGGCTGCGGAATTAGATGAAGGCTTTCAGGAAGCTTACCTGGCGTGGGGAATGTCGCTGAATTCCGCCGGAAAGTTCGCGGAGGCAATCGCGCCGCTCGAAAGCTATGTGAAGATGCAGCCAGGCGATCCCGCCGGCCACTATCAGTTGGCCACGGCTTATGCGCGCAGCGGGCGCAAACAGGAAGCCGCACGCGAAATGGCTCTACAACAAGAAACCGCGGCGAAAACTCAGCGCGAGGCACAACACTGATAGCGATGCTCCGTGGAATGTGAAACGAATGTCGAAGAGGTGTACTGATATTGGGAGCCTCGTTTCCCGCCGCCGCTTCCTCCAAATGCTTGGCTGCACCGGGATGGGGAGCGTACTGGGCGGTGCGCGTCTGTTCCCTGCGTGGGCGGCCACGTTTCCCGCAGAGAATCTCGAGCCTGTCTTTGAATCGATCCCCTCTTCGGCAAGCGGCATTTCGTGGGGCCACTCGAGCGGTCTTTCTCCGGAGATGTGGCTGCCGGAAACGTTGGGTGCGGGTTGCGCTTTCCTGGATTACGACAATGACGGATGGATGGACATTTATCTGGTCAACAGTGGCCGCTGCGATTTCTGGGATCCATCACCCCCGCTGCGCAATGCGCTCTATCACAACAACCGCGACGGGACGTTCACCGACGTCACGATGAAAGCGGGTGTTCCTGGCGATGCTTACGGTATGGGCATTGCCGTGGGTGATTATGACGGCGACGGCTTTCCTGACCTTTACGTTACGCAGTACGCTCACAGCATTCTGTACCACAACAACCGGGACGGAACCTTTACCGACGTCACGGCGAAGGCAGGGGTGGGGGCGCCGGGTTGGGCGACTAGTGCCGTCTGGTTTGACTATGACAACGACGGCCGCCTGGATTTATTTGTTTGCCGGTTTGTGGACTATGACAAATCGAAGGACATATTTTGCGGCAATATCATTACCCGCGAACGCTCCTACTGTGAACCCAGCGCGTACCGTCCCATGCCCAGTTGGCTCTTTCATAACAATGGCGACGGAACATTCACCGATGTCAGCAAGGAATCCGGCATCGCGCAATCCCTGGGAAAGGCATTTGGCGTGGTTGCAGCCGACATCAATAACGACGGCTGGATCGATCTCTATGTGACCAACGACACCGTCGCGAACTTCCTGTTTGCCAATCGCGGCAAAGGCCGGTTTGAGGAAATAGCGCCGTTGGCGGGGGTCGGACTGAGCGTGTTCGGCCGTCCGCGTTCCGGCATGGGTGTGGATGCCGCCGATTACGACAATGACGGCTGGATTGATCTGTTCGAAGCCAACGTGGACCACGAGATGTTCTCGCTCTACCACAACGACAAGAACGAAGTGTTCAGCGATATGGCTCTGCCCACGGGAATTGCCGCCGCGACCCGCCTGATGGCGGGCTGGGGACTGAAATTCTTCGACTTCGACAACGACGGTGATATTGATCTTCTCCTCTGTAATGGCTATCCCGATACCACCGTGGAAAAACGGATCATGGACATCAAGTACCTTGAGCCCATGCTTCTGTTTCGGAACACGGGGAAGGGGTTCGAGAATATCAGCCATCAATGTGGACCTGATTTCGCCCGGCCGCTCGCCGCTCGCGGGCTGGCGCTGGGAGATTTCGATAACGACGGTGCGGTGGATTTCCTGGTCTGCCAGAACAACGATGTGCCGGTTTTGTTTCGAAACCATGCGGGAGGGAAGAATCATTGGCTGGGGATCAAGCTGGTCGGAAGGAAGGCCAACATCGATGCCGTCGGTGCGAAGGTGACCTATCGGTCCGGAGACTTTCAGCGCCACAAGTTCAAGGTGGGCGGCGGCAGCTATTTGTCGTCGCACGATCCGCGAATGGTGCTGGGCCTGGGGCAACGAACGAAGATCAACTGGGTGGAAGTGCAATGGCCTCAGCCCAGTGGCAAGATTGAGCGAATTTCCGATCTTCCCATCGATCGTTACATTACGATTGTGGAAGGGGAAGGCAAGTGGAAGTAGCCGGCTGAGATTGTGATTGTGGGATTGGCGCGAATGAAGTTCAGGCCTCCAAGTTCGACCAGACCGTGTGGGACCGTGGTGGCTGCGATCGTGGAGATGCTGCTGTGTCTGCTCTGCCAAGGTCAGGTCCCTGCCTCGAAACCGCAAGCTCCTAATGCAAGTCGTGTCACACAGCCGGAGAGTGCACCGGCTTCCGCCGTGCAGCAGGCTGAAGGGACGCAGGCCGAAGACGAATTGCGCCAGGGAACAGCTTTGACCCGCCAAGGCTTGTTCAGCGAGGCCATCCCGCATCTGCTGACGGCGCGAGGGCGAGTCGCGAACGAATATGCGGCCGGCTTCAACCTCGCGCTGTGTTATGTGGGGAGCGGCGAGTACAAAAAGGCGATTCCGCTATTGGATGACTTGCGCCAACACGGGCACGAAAATACGGACGTAGAGAACTTGCTCGCTCAAGCGTACGTCGGAAACGGCCAGCCAAACGAGGCATTGGCGGCTCTCGAGAAGGCGGCCGCGATGTCGCCGCAGAATGAGAAGGTGTATCTGTTTGTGTCGGATGCATGCACCGAACACCAGGACTATGCACTGGCACTGAAGGTGGTCACCATCGGACTGCGAAATCTTCCGCAATCGCCCCGCCTGCATTACCAGCGGGGAATGCTCTTGGCCAGCCTCGATGAGTTTGACCGTGCCAAAGAGGATTTTGAGTTGGTCAGCAAATTGGCGCCGGAAAGCGAAATTGGATATGTATCCGCAGCGCAGAAAGAATTGTTCGAAGGAAATGTTTCGGGCACAGCGCAAGCCGCTCGGGAGGGCGTCAGCAAAGGCTTCGAAAGCCCTGTCCTGCTGACGATTCTTGGAGAAGCATTGCTGCGCTCGGGCGCGAGTCCGGGCCAACCAGAATTCGGCGAAGCGCAGACGGCTTTGGAGAAAGCGGTCGCCCAAAGGCCCAATGACCCTAGTTCGCAGATTGCCCTCGGCCGGCTTTACTTGATAGCCGGCCGTTCGGCGGAGGCGATCGTCCATCTCGAAAAGGTCAGGCAGATGCAGCCCGACCGGCCGGCCGTCTATGCCAACTTGGCCAAAGCGTATCAACGCCATGGCGACGAGCAAGCCGCTCAACAGGCTCTCACGACGCTGGAGAAGCTAAATCTGGCTCGCGCCGAGCAGATCCGGTCTGCCCCGGGGGAGCGCAAGATGAGCTACGGCGGTGGGGAAGTCAAGGAAGAGAAAACGCCGCCGCATCGGTAGCCACAGGACTGGCAGCGATGTTCTTCATCTTTCGCGGAAGCGAGGGAAGGGATGCTCTACGATTCCCGTGCCTTCCTTGACCGCGACGATCTGATCGCACTTGAGGTTGGTGAGTTTCGTCGTCACCCCACTGGGCCATAGGATCTCAACCGCGTCGACGGTCGTGCGTATTCCCAGTCCGAAGTGCAGGCGGGGATCCTGAGCGGACTGGTAACTCATCCCGCCCTTTCGTTGATCATAAAGAATTAGATCTCCGGCAGTGAGCTTTACGCGCGCGCCCACCCCATCGCGATTCGATTTCGTTCCGATGAGAAAAATCTCCAGCCAGTGATTGGCGTTGCCGCCGTCGTTGCGGAGCAGTTGCGCCGGCTGGCCGTTGTTGTTCACGAGAATGTCGAGGTCCCCATCATTGTCGAAATCGGCGACCGCTGCTCCCCGGCTCACTCGCGGCAATTGGAAATCGGCGCCCAGCCGGTCGCTGACATTCTCAAAGACGCCACGCCCAGTGTTGCGGAACATCAGCTTGGGCTCGGCGTATTGGACCTCCGAGTGGTAGCGCTGAATGTTGTCGAGTACGTTGCCATTGGCCAGGAAAAGATCGCGGGCGCCGTCGTTGTCATAGTCCATGAAGCGCGCACCGAACGTGCTGATGTGATAGGTCGCATAGGAAATCTTTGAGCGGAACGTAGCATCTTCGAACGTACCGTCGCCGAGATTCTGATACACCCGCGCGAGCTGCATATCCAGATGCGCAACGATCAGATCCATGCGACCGTTGCCTGTCGTGTCGGCAGCGTCCGTGCCCATGCCGGCCTCGAACTGCCCGTCCGCGCTCACCGAGACGCCCGCAAGGTATCCCACCTCGCGAAATGTTCCGTCCCGGTTGTTGTGAAACAGGTAGTTGGGCATATGGTCGTTGGAGACGAAGATGTCCTGCCAGCCGTCATTGTCGTAGTCGAACGTCACAACCCCCAGGCCGTTGCCCGCCTTCAGCCCGACTCCGGAGGACTTGCTGACATCGGTGAACGTGCCGTCCCCATTGTTGTGATAAAGCGTGGACGGCTGACCATGGAAGTCATCGGGATGGCAATAACTGCGCATTCCCGGTCCGCTATCTCCACAATAGAAGTTGCGCTCGGGGGACCAGTCCACATAGTTGGCAATCACCAGGTCCAGCTTGCCGTCATTGTCATAGTCGAACCAGGCCGCACTCGACGCCCAAAGGCCGGAATTCTGCACGCCCGCCCGGGCAGTCACGTCGGTGAAAGTGCCGTCTCCATTGTTGTGGTAGAGGATCGAACGGCCGTATCCCAGAACGAGCAAGTCGGGGAAACCATCGTTGTCATAGTCGCCAACGGCAACTCCCATGCCGAACAGTCCCTCTGCACCGACGCCAGCCTTCCCGGTGACGTCGGTGAAAGTGCCATCGCCGTTGTTTCGATAGAGCGCGCTTCGGAGGGTTTGCTTCGGGGTGTAGACGTGCGTCGCCGCGCCATTTACCAGATACAGGTCAAGAAGTCCGTTCTGGTCGTAGTCGATCCAGCCACAGCCGGAGCCCATGGTTTCGATCAGATACTTGTCCGGCGAAGCAGCGTTGTCGTGGCGAAAGGTGATGCCCGCCGAGCCTGCCGCATCCACAAAAGCGACCGGGTTGCTTGCGGGTAGGTCCGGCCAGAACTTTCCAGCAGCGAGGGCCAGACCAGCCGATCCCATGTGCCTCAACAGATCTCGTCTTGAAATGGCGGAGGGAGCCTTCACTGGGACCTATGCGCTCAGAACGTTGACAAGAGGTGCACTATACCGCACGCGCTCGCCAGCGTGAACGGCAATTCTGCTGGACCCTGCTGGCGGGAGCCCACATGGACCGGAAACGACATTGCCGGCGCTAAAGCCAAAAAGCCCGAACTGGGGCAGTTCGAAATTGTGGTTGACAAACATATAGAATAAAGTATACAAAATCCGCGAAACGGTTAATCGGTTTGCTTTAGATCGCTTTCCGGGACTACGTGTAGCTCTGTTTCGGGCCTGCTGAGCAGCTTCTAGGGGTGGTTTTCCCCTTTTGCGACCGCCAGCGGGCACTTGAGCCGGGGATGTTGAACGACTTTCCGCGTGCGAAGGAGGATGTATGTTTAGCCGGTCCTCGAAGGGTCTTATTGTTTATCTTGTCGCGTTTCTTGCAGCCCTCTTAGTTGTCAGCACTCCGTCCCTTTGGGCCCAGCATGGGTCGACGGGAACCGTGGTGATCACGGTAGTCGATCAGAGCGGCGCCGTGGTAGTGGGTGCTGACCTGGAGTTGCGTGACCTGGCCACGAACGCGGTGCGGAACGCCCAGACCCAAGGGGCAGGACTGTACACGTTCATTGACCTGCCCAACGGAACCTACAGATTATCGGTGTCTAAGACCGGTTATACCAAGCAAGTGTTCGACACCGTAGTGGTGCAGGCGGCTCAATCCACGGGCGTGAACGTTACCCTGAAGGTAGGCGCAGTCAGTGAAGTAGTGGAGGTTACAGAGAGCGCTACCCCGTTGGTCGAGGCAACTTCGAACGCTGTGGGCACGGTGATCGACCTGAAGCAGATCGAAGATCTGCCACTGTCCGGGCGCGACCTGACAGCTCTCGCCAACCTTGTCCCCGGCAACGTGAGTACCAATACTCCGAACGGGTACGCAGTCACTTGGGAAGGGCTGCCCCAAATCGCTCAGGGCGCGAACGTAGATGGCGTTGCAGCCGGCACGTCGCGCATGAAGTTTGCCGGTCTGCCGGAAAACGTCTCTCCCCGTCTGGAAAGCATCCAGGAAATGACCGTCCAGACTGATCAGCTCGATGTAGACCAGGGATTCGGTCAGTCCAACATGCAGATCAACTATGTGACGCGGAGAGGCTCAAATGCGCTTCACGGGCGGATCTTTGAGGACTTTCGCAACCGGACGTTGAACGCCAATAGCTGGTTCAACGACGCGCAGGGAGTTACCAAACCGCCCCTGATCCTCAATGAGTTCGGTGGCTCCGTCGGCGGCCCCATCATCAAAGACAAACTCTTCTACTTCGGCAGTTTTTCGATACGCAAGCAGCCGGGGATCGCGACCTTATACGGCGGGGCTTTGAGCACCAGCATATTATCGGCAAGCGCGATCGCCGGGAACTTCCAATACACCGGGACAAGCGGCCCCGAGACGGTCAACGTGCTGCAGTTGGTTCAGGGCAATACGACCTTGAATGGACCCGTGCAACAAGCGCTGGCAAGTATTACCAGTTCCGCCATTCCCGCTGGGTTTGGCGTTGCCAACGCCAGCGATGCCAATCTCGAGACCTTGTCCTGGAATGCTCCGACCAAGGATACATGGTACTTCCCCACAGTCCGCCTGGACTATAACCTGTCGGCGAAATACCACCTGGCATTTGCCTTCAACGAGACGAAGGAGACGAATCCGAACCAGTATTCTGCGCCTCTGCCAGGCAAGCTGTATGCGAATCAGACGAGCGGTTTTCGGCAAAACAACTACTCCTCCTCGCTGACGTTTGACTGGATGCCCAACTCGGCTCTGGAGAATGAATTCCGTGGGGGCTTCCTCTATAACTACCTCGCTTACAACTTCAACTACGACAACTCATTGCTTCCTCTGGGCGTGCTCAATTTTCCATTGGGTGTCTCGGGTATCAATCAGCAACCCGCCACCGGCCAGTACTATCCGTTGTTCAGCGCGTCAGACACGGTGAACTGGCAGCACGGCGCCCACACGGTGAAGTTTGGATTCTCGTTCTTCCGAGAGCAGGATCATTACTACAATTCGATCGCAGGGTATCCCATCATAAATCTCGGATTGAATTCGTTTGATCCGGCTGCAACGCCTCTCACTAATCCGAACAACTTCCCCGGCGCCAATGGGTCTCAGATTGCCGAAGCGGGGAACCTTTATGCGACGCTGGCCGGGCATATCAGCAACATTAACGGCCTTTTCGCAGAGAACCCGTCGTCGCACGCCTATCCTCCAAAGCTCGGCGATTACAATCTGGACGAACTCTATAATGCTTGGGGTCTGTACTTCCAGGACTCCTACCGGTTGCGTTCCAACCTGACTCTGAACTACGGGCTCCGGTGGGACTTTACCGGAGCGGATCACGATCTTACCGGCGGTTACCACACGGTTTTGCCCGATTCCATTTTCGGCCCGTCGGGCGTATGGAATCTGTTTAACCCAGGCTCGCTGACGGGAAACCAGAATCCGTCGTGGGGCAGTGGCGCCAACGCATATCACGGCTGGCACAAGAGCCCGCAACCTGCCATCGGCCTTATCTGGGACCCGCGGAAGGATGGAAAGACCGTAATACGCAGCGGTTTCTCGTTGCGCCGGTACACCGAGCCCCAGCAATACTTCTGGAATGCAGCATCCGGTGCTGGTGCCTACTTCTTCCAGACCTTTGCTCTCAACCCCTCGAACCAGACTGGAGCCGGGTTCTTTACTCCCGGAAGCCTTGTGGTGGGGGACGGCCTGCCGCAGAGCGGAGGTAGCCAGCCGGTTAATCCTGCCCTTTCGTGGTCCGGGTGTCCCCAGACTTATGGGCAGACTGCCATGTCAGACTTCACGTTTGCCTCGTGTACGCTTGGCTATTTGGGTTACCCGACCGGCATTGATCCGAACATCCGTCAGCCCTACAGTCTGTCGTGGAACTTGGGCATCCAGCGCGAGATTAGCAGGAACAACGTGTTGGAGATTCGCTACGTGGGCACCCGCAACGAGCATCAGTGGCTGCCCCTGAACATCAATGAAGTGAACGTTTTTCAGTCGGGTCAGTATGGTGTCCTGACGAACTTCAAAGCAGCCCAGCAGAATCTGGTTGCGAACAATGCGAGCGGCAACGCCAACTACGCCGGTTCTTTTGCCAACCACGGGCTGGCCGGGCAGCAGGCGACGCCGCTATTCGATGCTGCCTTCGCCGGGGAGGGGGCTGGGGCTGACGGCAGTCTCTCCGACTATACTTTTGCTCCTTTCGTGCTGTACCTGCAGCAAGGGCAAGTGGGCCAAATCGGGCAAGCCCTGACCAACAACAACGGTAACGCTCCCTACTTCTGCAATCTGGTTGGTCAGTCCTTCGGGCCATGCGCAAACAACATCGGCTATACCGGTGCCGGTGCCGGCGTGCCCTCCAATTTCCTTCAAGCCAATCCATATTCAGCCGGAACACCAATCTACTTCACCAGCGACAAGGGATACTCCACCTATCATGCTCTGCAGGTGGATTTCCGTCAGAAGCAGTGGCATGGCATGCAGTTTGACGCCAACTACACCTGGAGTCACAACCTCGGCACGAACGGAATCAATGACTGGTTGGGGTATGGCAATCAGTTTTCGGTGCGGGATATTCACCTGGGCTATGGGCCGGGAATCGATCTGCGCCACGTGTTGCATGTCAACGGCACGTATGATCTACCGTTTGGGAAGGGAAAGGCGTTGGCGAATCAGGGGGGAGTACTGGACAAAATCGTTGGCGGCTGGACCCTGGGAACAATTCTCAACTACCAGAGTGGTGCCCCGTTCCTGTTGACTGGAGGGTATAACACATTTAACAACTACGGTGATGGTGGAATCGTCCTCAGTGGAGTGACAGCAGCGCAGTTGCAAAGCTCGATAGGCGTGCACCACGTTCCCGGTCAGCCGCTCGTCGATATCATCGGCCCCAAGTACTTGGCTTCCACCACGGGGGGTGCCATTCCCACTCAGATTGCACCGAATACCACGCCGGGAACGTTCGGCAACATTCTGTACCTACACGGTCCCCGGTATTTCCAGGATGACCTTTCTATCACGAAGGCAGTTGCGATCCGAGAGAAACTCCGATTCAATCTGCAAGGCGAATTCCTGAACGTGTTCAATCACCCTGCGTTCGGAATTCCCGACCGCGGCGTGCAGGATCCAGGGTTTGGAGTGACCAGCGGTACTGTGGGCTTTGGCGCACGACAGATCGAGCTGCGAGCGAATATCGAGTTCTGAGACGCGTTTGCAGCCAGCTTGAGATCGAGATGCATTCACCGGGCGTAACGTGACTTTAGCGCCCGGTAATGCATTTTTTTGTGGTGGACGTCCAGCCATCAAGGAGTCCTGAGCGCAATGAATCCCCATTGCCGCCTGATCTTCCCGCTCGCGCTGTTGCTGCTCGCCCTCCCCCAAGCCATTGCGCAGGGCACGTTGGCAGACTATCAGCGGGCGCAGCAGTTTCTCCCCGGAAATCTGCGGCACCTGGTCTATGTTGCAGACGTCTTTCCGCACTGGATTGAAAAAACAAATCGGTTCTGGTATCGGAAGGCTGGCCCCGAAGGTTCCGGCCACACCCTCGTCGCGGAATTCAATATCGCCGCGACTGGCTTCCGGCGCAGATGCCGCTCGAGAGCGTGGATGTAAATGGTCGGCCTGCGACGCTGCAAGGACCTCACAAGGATACGGTCATCATCAAAACCGGCAACGAGAGAAGGTTCGAAGTCGCCGGCCGGCTTGGCTGACGGCGCGCCATACTGCGCACGACACGTCTCAACATGTTGTAGGCTTAAGCGCAAACGAACTCAAGAAGGCGGCAATCGGCCATGAAAAAGCTCATCCTGACTGTGTTTGCCCTCACTGCTCTTTTACTGGGAGCGGCGCTGCCGGCAGGTGCCGCCGATTCCACGCTAGCTGCCACTCCTCCCATGGGTTGGAACAGCTGGAACCATTTTGCCTGCAAGGTCACGGCGGCCGATGTTCGCGGCGCCGCAGACGCCATCTCCAGCAACGGCATGAAAGACGCGGGATACGTCTATGTGAACATAGACGACTGCTGGGAGGGCACTCGCGACGCAGCGGGGAAAATCCAGCCCAACGACAAGTTCGGCGACATGAAGGCACTTGTGGATTACGTTCACAGCAAGGGTTTGAAGATCGGCATTTATTCCTCTCCCGGCCCCAAGACGTGCGCGGGATACAAAGGCAGCTACGGACACGAAGAGCAGGATGCCCAGCAGTACGCGGCCTGGGGGTTCGATTACCTGAAATATGATTGGTGCAGCGCGGAGAAGGTGTACACCCGCGATCAAATGCACGAAGTCTACAAGAAGATGCACGACGCTTTAGTGCGTACGGGACGTCCCATTGTTTTCAGCTTATGCCAGTACGGCTTTGGCCGCGTATGGAGGTGGGGCGCATCCGTCGGGGGAAATCTCTGGCGCACCACAGAAGATATCAGCGACCGTTATGATCGCATGTCTGTAATCGGATTCGATCAGGACGGGCTGGAGCCGTTTGCCGGGCCGGGGCATTGGAATGATCCCGACATGCTGGAAGTGGGCAACGGACGGATGAATCACGACGAATACATCACGCACATGAGCCTGTGGGCACTGCTGGCCGCGCCCTTGCTGGCTGGGAACGACCTTTCGCAGATGAGCCCCGAGACACTTGCCATTCTTACCAACAAGGAAGTCATCGCAGTGGATCAAGACGCTAGGGGAGCGCAGGGGCGCCGGATCGCGCAAGAAGGCCCGCTGGAAGTGTGGGCGAAGCCTCTCGCCGACGGCGGAGTAGCTGTCGGCCTGTTCAATCGAGGGGAATCCACCAACCCGGTTACGGTGAGCTTCAAAGACGTGGGATTGACGGGATCGGCAAGAATCCGCAACCTTTGGACTCACACGGATCTGGGCTCATTCGACGGAAGCTACACGGCAGACGTCCCGCGGCACGGAGCAGTTCTCCTCCGTGTGAAGTGAAACAGTGAAATGAAACCAGGAAATGAAAACAAGGTGAAATGAAAATGCGCTCCGTATCGAGACGGCAATTCGTTGCCGCGACGGCCACTCTCGCCGCTTCCGCGCTGGTTCCCAGACGTTTGCTTGCCATGCCGGCTTCCGGAACTCAGCGCGTGGTGATCCGCACAGATTCCGAAATTGGAGTCGTGCGGCCTGAATTCCACGGGCACTTCATCGAGCATCTTGGCTCTTGCGTCTATGGCGGTCTGTGGGTGGGCAAGGACTCGCACATTCCCAACCTCAACGGGTATCGCAAGCAAGCTGTGGAGTACCTGCAGGAGTTGGGCGTGCCGGTCCTGCGCTGGCCGGGCGGCTGCTTCGCCGACGACTATCACTGGCGGGACGGTATTGGTCCTGCTGCCAAGCGGCCCAGGCGCGTCAACATTCATTGGGGAGAGTACGTCGAGGACAACAGCTTCGGCACCCACGAGTTCATCGGCTTGTGCCGCCTCCTCAACGCGGAACCGTATTTCGCCGGAAATGTCGGCAGCAGCACACCCCACGAACTGCGCGACTGGATCGAATACTGCAACTACCCCTCCGGCAGCACGCTGTCGGACGAACGCGCCGCCAACGGTTCTGCCCAGCCCTTCCGCGTGCGCTACTGGGGCGTGGGCAACGAGAGCTGGGGTTGCGGCGGCAACATGCGGCCGGAAGAATATGCGCGTCTGTACCGCGATTTCGCGGTTTATTGCCGCAATTTCGGAGGCACGGACCTCTTCCTGGTAGCCAGCGGACCCTCCGGCAATGATTCCCACTGGTCACGCGGACTGATGGACGGTCTGGGCTGGGAACGGCCGCAGGGCGTGTCGATGCACTACTACTCGGGTGGCGCCGATCGTTCCACCACTTTTACACCCGAACACATGGACGAGCAGTTCGCCTCCTACGCCAAGGTCGAGGAAGCGATCATTCATCAGCGCGCCGTGCTCGACAGCTATGAGAGGGGTAAGGAGATTGGCCTCATTCTCGACGAGTGGGGTGTGTGGGACAACATCCCCGAAGAAGACGAAAGACGCTATGGAAAGCTGTGGCAGCAGAGCACCATGCGCAGCGCCATTGCGGCGGGGTTGGGGCTCAACGTCTTTAACCGCCAAGCCGACAAATTGCATATGTGCAACATTGCGCAGATGGTCAATGTGCTGCAATCCCTTTTGCTCACCAACGGTCCCGAAGGGGAGCATTGCGTCCGAACCACCACCTACCACGCTTTCTCCCTCTTTAAGGCGCATCGGGCCAAGACTGCCGTGCGCGTGGAATCCGATGATCCTTCGCCTTCGGGGCTTTCCATCTCCGCCTCGAAGAGCGACAAGGAACTCGTCGTCACGTTCGTCAATCCCCGCCGTGATGCTGACCAGCAAGTGGAGTGCACGCTACAGGGAGTCAGCGCAACCGGAGGCACGGCGCAGGTCCTGCACGATGCCGACTGGAACGCGTGCAACACGTTCGATCATCCCGATCGTGTCGTTCCAACGCCGCTGACACTTCGTGTGGATGGGTCAAAGATTCAGCTTGATTTACCGCGCTTGTCGTTGGTGACCGCGGTTGTGCCGATTCACTAGCAGGCTGCGGGGGAAAGACTCCAACCGTCAATCGTCGTTACCCTCGGCCTGAGCCAGAATTCGCTTTTGTTCGACGGCTTGCTTTAAGGACTCCCCGGCGTTTTGGATGTGCAGGCGCAGGAGTTTGCAGGCCCCGGTTACGTCCCGCTGGCGACACAATTCCAGCATCTGGTGGTGCTCCTCGTTGGCCCGCTTCATGCCGTGAGTCAGGTACAACTGCAAGCGCGTGTAGCGTTCGCCGCTGTTATTGACGTTGCGAATGATGGCCATGAATCGGGGCTGATCCGCGCGGGCATAGAGGATAGAGTGGAACTGCCAGTTCAACCTTCCCCACGAAGAGACGTGGTCATCCCGCCGAAGTTCACTGACATACCGGCGCAGTACTGCTTCGGCTTCGGAAAAATCATGTTCCGTGAGGTGAGGGATCGAAATCTTCAAGACCTCCGGTTCGAGCAGCGCCCGAATCGAGAAGAGCTCCTCAATATCATTAGGAGAAAGAGCCGGCACGACCGCGCCGCGGTTAGGGACGATGGCGATCAGACCCTCCGCGTCCAGTTGGCGGAGGGCTTCGCGAACCGGAATGCGGCTTACGCGATACTGGCTGGCAATCGCGTCCTGGCGCAGTTGAGCGCCCTCCGGAATCTCGCCCCGAATAATCTGATCGCGTAATTTATCGGCCACCGCCGAAGTGAGCGATTGGCGCGGAATGGCTGAATCTGTTGCGGTTTCTAGACGCATTTCAATGGACTCTTCGCTGGGAACTCGCCAGTTTTCCTTCCTGGCAACAACCTACTATAGCGCATATAGTATCCATCGAGACCGCCTACTTTGCGGCTGGTCCCGGCGAAACGTGCTCCTCCAAGAAGCGTGCCAGCAGACAATAGAGATGGTAGGTCGTTCCGGGACCTTCGGCAATCGCGTGGGTCCGTCCCGGGTAGGTCATGAAGTCAAACGGTTTGCCCAGTTCGATCAGCCGGTTGACCAGCAACTCTGTGCCCTGATAGTGCACGTTGTCATCGCCAGAGCCATGCACCAGCAATAACTTGCCCTGAAGTCCTTCCGCAAAGTTGATGGCAGATCCCGCCTTATAGCCGTCGGCGTTCTCCTGGGGCAATCCCATAAAACGTTCCTGATAGATGGTGTCGTACAAGCGCTGGTCCGGTACGGGAGCCACGGCCATGCCAACCTTGTAAATCTCGGGATGCCGAAACATGAGGTTCAGCGTATTGGTGCCCCCGCCGCTCCAGCCCCAGACCGCGACCCGAGCCGTATCGATGTATGGATGCGTCCGCTCCAGGGCTTCGATAGCCAATGCCTGCTCCTTGGAGCACAGCACTCCCACGCTCCCGTAAACGATCTTGCGCCACGCGCTTCCCTTCGGGGCCGGCGTGCCGCGATTGTCAAAGCTGACGACAACGTAACCTTCGCGCGCGAGGGCGCGATGAAAAATGCCGTTCCGGCCTTCCCAGCGATCAACCACGGTTTGCGCCGCCGGTTCGCCATACACATAGACCAGAATCGGATATTTCTTGCTGCGGTCGAAGTTCGGCGGCTGCATGAGCCAGCCGTCCAGGACCACGCCCTCGCCTATATCCACGTGAAGAAACTCCATTGGCGTGGAGACCAGCTCCTTGACGCTGGCGCGAAGCTTCGCATTGTCCTCCAAAGTCCGCTGTACCTTATGGTCTCGCAACTGCACCAGCTCGGTCACGGGCGGCGTATCGAAAGTGGAGTACGTGTGGATGGCCCAGCGTAAGTCCGGCGAGACTTGATAGGAATGCGTGCCCGGCTGCTTTGCCGGCGTCAGCCTTTCGGGCGTGCCCTTGCCCGCAAGCCGAGTCCGGTAGAGATATCGTTGGGTGGCGTTGTCGGGAGACGCCATGTAGTAAAGCCATTCTTCCGCGGGATCGACTCCGACGACATCCATGACATCGAAGGCGCCCGGCGTTATCACCCGCACCTGCTTTCCATCTCGCGAAATCAGGTAAACATGCCGCCAGCCGTCCTGTTCGCTGATCCAGAGAAAATCCTTTCCGCCGTGGACCCATCTCAGATCATCCACCACGTCCACCCATGCCGCCTCCCGGTCCTGGTAGACGGCGCGTACGGTGCCCGTCTTGACGTCGGCGAGCAGAACGTCATTCGTGTTCTGCAGACGATTCAGATGTTCGAGAACCAGCGTGTCGGAATCTCCAGCCCATTCCATGCGGGCAATGTAGTTCTGGTCCGGATAGCCGGGCACTTGCATCCATCGTGTTTCGCCGCCGATGGCAGACACGACACCGACGCGTACGGAAGAATTCTCGGTTCCGGGCTGCGGGTAGGGAATCTGCCGAACCGTAGGATAGACGCCGAGCCGTGGATAAGGGATGCCAGTTTCGATTCTGTACGGCGCTCCTGTGTCGTAGACCAGCGGGAAGTTCTTAACATTGCTCGTATCGAATTGCCAGTAAGCAATGCGTTTGCCGTCAGGGCTCCAGCGAAATCCGTCGCGTACGTTGAACTCTTCTTCGTAGACCCAGTCGGCGGTGCCGTTCACGATCTTCTCCGACCCGTCGTTTGTGAGCCGTGTCGGCACCCCAGTTTCGACATCCTCAACAAAGATGTTGTTGAAGCGCACGTAAGCGACTTTGGAACCGTCGGGAGAGAATTTGCCGAACATCAGAGAAGACGGGGGTCCGCCCGCTCCCAGCTTTCGCAAAACCCCAGACTTTCGGTCCAGCACCCAGTAGTCGCCGCGCGTGTTCTCGCGCCAGAGACGCCGCGAATTGGTGAAGACCAGGAGGCGGTTCATGTCCGCCGAAAACGTGTACTCTTCAACGGCCAGCGGTTTATCGCTTCCCGGCGGTGTGAGCTGCGCCGCCGAAACCAGAACGTCACGCGCACCGGTGGCGGTATCGTAACGCACCAGTTCACGCGCCCCTTCTGTTTTGGCGGAAGGCTCGAGGGTCGTGTACGATGCTCCGCCGTTCAGCCAATGTACCGGCCCGAACGACTTCACCGCAAAGTCCCTGGCAACAAACTCCCTGTGCAACAACTCCGCCAAAGCGGGAGATTGTGCGTAGGCAACCATCGAGCCGAGACTGGCAATCGCCAGCCAAAGAACCACTCGCCAGCAGGGCATCCAAAGATTCCAGGTTCTAACTCGTCTGATCAAAGGCATCCGAGCCCTCCGATGATTTTGTGACAACGGTTATTCCGCTTTCTGAACGTGCGCGCTTTGAGGCGGCGGCTGCGCATCCTGAATACGCGACGTCCAGCGGATCAACAGGTAGATAGGTATCCCCAGGAGCACAATCAACAGCCCCGGCCACGTGGTCGAGGGGCGATAGACGAACAGCACGACGAGAATGAGCGTGGCCACAAGAATATAAAACGCCGGGACGAAAGGATATCCCAGCGTGCGATAAGGGC
>Ga0209517_10002474_pt1 | contig 25940 bp, 22 predicted proteins | sample PeaSoiMetSII2010_FD_187695 | JGI IMG/M metagenome (GOLD analysis project Ga0209517, IMG submission 187695) | Peat soil microbial communities from Weissenstadt, Germany - SII-2010 (SPAdes) (version 2) | ecosystem: Environmental > Terrestrial > Soil > Wetlands > Peat | place: Germany... | reverse complement strand
GGTGACGCGCGGACGTCGCAAAGGCTTGCGAATCAAAGTGGTAGATAACCAACCCAGGTTGTTTCATGAATAAGGGGGCATTATGGAGACGGATCCAAAAATCCCCGGATGTCCGCATCAAGAACGTAGTTCACTCTCTTCTGCTGCAGTGCGTATGACAGCGCGTCCAGCGCTTGGTGCTGGTTGCGCCCCGGCCGAAAGCCATACGAAAACCCCTGAAAGTCCTCCTCGTAGATCGCCTGGAGGATGGTGACCACGGCCTGTTGGACAATCTTGTCTTCCAGTGCCGCTACCCCCAACGGACGTTGCCGCCCGTCGGCTTTCGGGATGTAGACCCTTCGGGAGGGTGTAGCTCGATACGCCCCGCAGTGGACCCGGCTGTGCAGATCGACCAGTCGACCCTCCAGCCCAGTCGCATACTCCTGCCAACTCATGCCGTCTACCCCAGGAGCCGCTTTCCGCTTCAGGGCGTAAAAGCTCTCCCGCAGCAAATCGATCGTGAGATGGTGAAGCAGAGCCGTGAACTTCATCCCCTGGTGTTCCCTCGCAGCGTTCCGTACACTCCACAACCCCTGGGACACGCGCGCCCCGCTCTGCGTCAGGTGCGTGTTGGGCTGAGGGGTGTTCTCTTTGTTCAGCGGCCTTCCCTCCTCATTCTCCGCCGATAACTTGCCCTCTTTGTTCGAATGATTCATTGGTACTATGCCACTGTCCGACTCCTCGTGGACGTGCATGCGGGCCGTGCGGCCTAAGCCTTTGCCCGCCGGACCGTCGATCCTCCGACGATCGTCCCCGAGGTCTCCCGGTTCTCGTGCAGGAAGTATCTAGGCGTGCCTGGGGTCTAAGACTACGCAGGACCAACCCCGGACTCGCGCTGGCGCCCGTGGGTCGTTTTGCCTTCCGCCGGAACAACGGCGTCGGCACCCTGATTGCTCGTTTTCGAAGCTCCATACCCAGCCCACCTATTCCCCTGTTTACGCTTCGCTGCGTACCTCGCGGCACACCGCGCAAAACTCGGGGCCGAGCGGATCGCTAATCCTTTCTCGTGAGAAATTTTCATTCTCTGCTTCCTGCCGGTTTATCCCGGCGCACTGTTCCGCCAGTTTTGGGCTGCGGCAGCTCCGGCACCGCACGCCGAATGTCCTTCGGCGGACTGCTCGACCAGGTTCGGTCGTTCGGGGATGGGGTCGAGACATGAATGCCGTATAGCTTCCGCGGCGAGGCGGGGGGCTCAGCGGTGATCCAGTACAGTATTCTAGCCTATGTTGAAGTGTTTCTCAAGAGACAAGAAGGCCGACAGCGCAAGAATCACCGTCGTCCCCGTTCTTGCGCCCGGCACGCCAGACCACTCGACTCGGGATTTCGGCCCGGGCGGAGGGAGCGATTCAAACTAACAAACGATAAATCACTTGATCAAAAGAAAACGCGCCGGCGCCCTGCGTGATGATAGCCACGACAATGGCGAGCGCCAGGAGGTGATATTCGTATCCCTCGCCTTTCTGTTGTCCGGTCCAATTTGCGAACAGTCCGTGTTGCCGGTGAACCATGAAGATGGCGACCAGCATGTTAACGCCGACGCCAAAGGCGGCGATGCGAGTCAGGAGCCCCAGGATCAGGCCCAGGCCGCCAAAGAACTCGGCGCAAATCGCCAGGAATGCGAAAGGCGCGGGGATGCCCATGTTCTTGGTGAAGAAGCCCATCGTGCCGCTGAATCCGTAGCCGCCGAACCAGCCCAGCATCTTCTGCGCGCCGTGAGCGAAGATGACGATCCCCAGCACGACCCTCAATATCGTCAGCACCCAATTCGGGTCGGTTTCGAGCAATTGAGCAAGCATATTCGGACCCTCCTCGATTATTGGATTTTCGATGTCGAACTGTCGCCCACTGCCGGAGACCACGGCTTGGCCCAGGTCCCCGCAAATAGAAGTGTATCAAGCGGCTTGCGCGGGCGTCGAGTGTTGTCGAGTTGCCGAGGCGCGCCTGCCGCCGGCCCGGCATCGTCCGGGTACCCCAAGGCCATCATAGCCGCCGGCTCGTATCCCTCCGGTATGTTGAGCAGTTGGCGCGCTTTCACAGGGTCGAAGCCGGCCATCTGGTGGACGAACAGACCGAGCTCCGTGGCTTGCAGGGTGAGGTAAGCGGCCGCTTGGCCCACATCGTACCAGGCGTGGCGGTTGGGCTGGCCATTGTGGGTGAAATCGACTTTGGCTATGGAAAGCAGAAGCACCGGCGCATTCTCGGCCCACTGGCGGTTCCGATCGACGAGCGTTTGGGCCAGGCGATCGAAGGCCTCCCCATCCTCGCGCCGGGCGATCACGAAGCGCCAGGGCTGCTCGTTGTAGCTCGAAGGCGCCAGGCGGGCGGCCTCAAACAGCTTACGCAGTTTTTCCGGCTCCACAGGACGCGGAGAGAAGGCATAGGGGCTGAAGCGCTTCTCCAAGAGTCCTTCCACTCCCGACGGAACACTGTCCTTGCGTTGCTCTAATTCTATCACTGGCATGGTGACCTCCTCGTGTTTTCCGGCCTGAATCTACCCGGGCGCTGGTTCATTCGATCCGCCGGGCGGTTTCCAAGCATCACGATATTCGTTACAACGACTATTTGATGTCGGACCGATGCCTAAGGTTACGGGCAGTAGCAGCCGTGGCGCTGACCTTCAGGTCGGCATGTTCGGATGACCCAGTCTGCCGACCTGAAGGTCAGCGCTACGACTGTTTGCGGGCGGAATTAAGGAGATCAATCAACTGCGCGAGGCGGCGCGGCCCCAGGTGGCCGAACTGGCGCTGGTGGCACTCTTCGACGGGTTTATCGAGTTTGGCGAGGATTCGCAGGCCTTCCGGTGTGATCTGCGCCGTAATGACACGCCGGTCTGAACTCGCGCGGGTGCGAACGATCAAGCCCTGCCGCTCGAGCCGGTCCAGCAGACGGGTGATGTCCGGGTCGCGCGTGAGCATGCGCTCCGCGGCCTCGTGGCAGCACAAGCCGCCGGGGCCTGCGCCGCGCAGGATGCGCAGTATGTTGTATTGGGTGCCGGACAGACCGAAGGGCTTGATGACCTCTTCGGCGCCACGCGCCAGAGCGTCCGCCGTGCGCAGCAGGCTGAGATAGGCTTCCTGCTGGAGCGTGCTCGAAGGCTTGCGTAGCTTTTTGGCCCTGGCCGTCGGTGACATGCTATTGGTGTATTATATTCGACCTTGACGATCAATTGCCCGAGGATTAGGAGTTATTTGGATCCGCCACGGCCTACCGGTCGCCCACTTCGCGCCGCAAGGCCTCATGCAGGAGCATCTTGATATACGTCTGATAGCCGATCCCCTTTTGCTCCGCCAGTTCGCGCGCCTTATCCATATCCTGGATCGCCAATCGTATCGTGACGGGTTGGGTTCTCGCACGCGCGGCGGCTTGCCGCAGCGTTAGGACAGAACCCTCCCGGATGCGATCAGCGACGGCCGATTCGACCTTTCGCCGGTGCCGATCATGCCAGCGAGCGTCCTCCACCTCGGAGGTGAACTTTGGAACGATCAGTTTTCTTTTTGCCATCTTCCTTAACCCGAACGTTTGCGGTAGTAGGCTTCCCGCAACTCCTTTCCCGCATTCCAACCTGTGATGGGACGAATGCGCTCTCCGCGATAAGTGAAAACCATGAACAAAACGCGCAGATGATCGGTTTCACCCAGCGCATACCACCGTTCTTCACCGGTCTCGTCATTGAATTCGACGACGATCGGGTCGTGGGCCATTGCCTGCTCAAATTCTTCCCGAGTGATTCGGTGTCGCGTCAAATGTCGAAGGTTCGCCGAGTCCCACTCGAACTCAACGGGCCGGTCGTCACTCATCGGGGTAATTGTACATGCGATGTAAATATAGTTGCAAGGGGATATTGGTCCCCCGCGAGATGTTTCTCGATCGTTTTAGTTCATGAAAGAGGGGCCTAATTCAGGAAATAGGTGCGGTAAAGGGTATCGCGCTTGACCGGGCGGAAGCCGGCGTCGGCGATCATGCGGCGGAGTTGCTCTTCGCTCGAGGTGCGGGTGACGCCGGCGGCGCGCACCACGTTTTCCTCGATGAGGATGCTACCCACATCGTTGCCGCCGAAGCGCAAGGCGATCTGGCAGATTTTGTGGCCTGGGGTAAGCCACGAGGCCTGAACGTTGAGGATATTATCCAAGTAGATGCGGCTGACGGCGAGCGTTTTCAAGTAATCAATGGCGGTGGCTTCTTCCTTGACGAAGTTGCCGAGCGAGGTGTTTTCACGCTGAAAGAGCCAGGGAATGAAAGCGGTAAAGCCGCCGGTTTCCTCCTGCAATTGGCGGACGCGCTCGAAGTGGTTGATGCGATGCTCGAGCGTTTCGCCACAGCCGAACATCATGGTGGCGGTGGTGCGCAGGCCGAGCTGGTGCGCGGTGCGATGCACCAGGAACCACTCCTCCGTAGTGCACTTCAGGCGCGCAATCCGCCGGCGCACTTCGTCGTCCAGGATTTCCGCTCCGCCGCCCGGGATGGAATCCAGTCCAGCAGCCATGAGGCGTGCAATAGTGTCGCGAACATTCAGGCCGGAGACTTCCGCGATGTTCAGGATTTCCGGGGACGAGAAGCAATGCAAATGCAGCGAAGGATAACGCCGCTTGATGCTCGAGAGCAGGTTCTCGTAATAATCGATCTTGAGGTCGGGATGCAGGCCCCCTTGCATCAGGACTCCCGTGCCGCCCAGGGCCAGCGTTTCGTCGATCTTCTGGAAAATCGACTCGACCGGCTGGAGGTATCCCTCGGGCGAACCCACGGGGCGATAGAAGGCGCAAAACGAGCAATACTCCGTGCAGATGTTCGTGTAGTTGATGTTGCGGTCGACGATGTAGGTGACCACGCCCTCAGGATGCAGGCGCTTGCGCACGGCGTCCGCTTCGAGGCCGAGGCCGAGCAGGTCGTTGGATTTCAACATGTCGAGCGCTTGAGTTGGAGATAGTGGCATGGTGATGATCCACCTGTTTTGCTGTCATTCTGAGCGAAGCGAAGAATCCCGGCAGTTCGCTGGGATTTGTAAGTAGCGCCCAACCGACCCCTCACCCGGCCCGCGACGGCTGATGACGGCGCCGTCGCGGGCCACCCTCTCCCCAAGGAAGAGGGCAGTCAGTCATACGGGGTTGGGCTCACTAAACAAACTGCAGCTTTTTCTCAACCGTAATAATACCCGCCTCGCGCGCCAACTTAAAGAAGAGTCGCAACCCCCTGCAATTCTCCTCATCCAGAGAATAATCGATATTCTCGGTCAAGTAAACCTTCACGTCCGCAGGTTCTGTGTGGAGCTTCAAGGCGTATTCAGCCGCGATCTCGTCGATGTGCGCCAGGCCGAACTCGCGCGACTCCTCAAAGTCTTTTCGGTACCGAGAGAGATTCTTGTCTGCATCGCCCGCCCAGAACGCGAAGACAAACGGCAACCCGGTGAACTTTCTCCATTCCGCGGCAAGGTCATAAACGATCGCCGAACCACGATAAGTGAACGCAGGATCGCCGATCACGAGCGCCGCATCGGCGATGCTCAACATCTCATCCGGGCGCGGTGCGGAAGGGATAAAGTCGACATCGAGAGAATAGAACTTGCCCAGCAGAATGCGAAGAAAAGCCGCGGAGGTTCGCGATGAAGTGTCCACGGCAACGCTCTGGATTTTCTCGATCGGCGCCTTGCTCAAAAGCAGCACGCTGCGCACGCGCGATTTGGAGGCGATCGAGATGCCGGAGATGATTTGCAGGCGATCGATGCGGTGATACTCGATGGCGGGAATGATGCCGATATCCGCCGTTCCGTCTCGCACCGCGTCCGCACAATGGGCCGGAGTGGCGAGTTGGATTTCGTGCTGGCCGCGCTGCGGGCCGTGCAGCATGCCCCAGATCAGCGGGACGCTATTCAGATATTGAACAACGGAGATTCTGAGGTTCGACATGAGGTTTCAATTACTTTCGATTACCTGCTTGTAGGGGGACGGCTTGCCGTCCCCTGTTGAACAGGGTAGGGCAAGCCCTACCCCTACACGTTTTCGAATCCGCAAGCGATTATACATCTAATGCGCGGCAAGGGACCCCTCACCCGGCGCGCGGCGGCTGATGAAGACGCCGTCGCGAGCCACCCTCTCCTCTTGGGAGAGTGCAGTCTTTCTGATTGAGAGAGGGCAGCGCCGCAGACAACGCAGCATGCCCCACATACGACCTACTATCTACCACATACCGGCCTCGCAAAACTTTCTTCTTGCTACTGCATCTCATGTTCTGCGATTTTAGATGGGCGCCAATGCGGGAAGAGACGCGATTCAGGAGCCGGGAGTGAGATAACGAGACTTGAGTGCGGACGATACACAATTCTGGTTGGGACTGACCAAGCTCGAGGGCCTGGGCGTGCGCGGCGCCCACCGACTGGTGGAACATTTCGGCTCTGCGCAGGGCGCCTACATGGCCTCGCTGACGGAACTCGAAAGCTGCGGCATTCCGGCGCGTGTGGCGCAGGCGATATTTGCGCAGGCGGGGCTCGAGGAAGCCGATCGAGACCTGGAAGCTTCGACGAAGGCGGGTTGCCATGTGGTGGCGTACTCGAGCGACGATTACCCTGCGCTGCTCAAGCAAACTCCTGACCCTGCCTTGGTGCTCTACGTTCGCGGAGACGTTAAGGTACTTTCGCAGCACGGAGTGGGCATCGTCGGCACGCGGCGGCCCACTGCTTATGGCAGTCAGGTCGCGGAGCGCCTCTCGCGCGATCTGGCGCAAAGACAGTTGGTGATCGTGAGCGGACTCGCCCGGGGAATTGATTCAGCAGCTCATCGCGGCGCCATCGAAGCCGGTGGGAAGACGGTGGCGGTTCTCGGCTCGGGGATTAACGTGATCTATCCCCGCGAAAACAAGCGCTTGGCCGAACAAGTTGCAGAGTCGGGCGCATTGATTTCGGAATTTCCTCCCGGCACGTCGCCTTCGCCCGAGAATTTTCCCATTCGCAACCGCACCATCAGCGGACTCTCGCTGGGTGTGATCGTAGTGGAGGCGGCGGAATACAGCGGCTCTCTGATCACCGCGCGCCTGGCCGTCGAGCAGAATCGCGAGGTTTTCGCGGTGCCGGGCAACATCACCTCGCCGCAAAGTTTCGGTCCCAATCATCTGATCAAGCAGGGCGCGAAACTTGTCGATGAATGGATGGACGTGATCGAAGAATTTCCCGCGGAGATTCGGATGCAACTCTTACCCGCAGCGGAAGCATCGGAAGAATCGGCGGCGGGAAAGCAGGCAGCATCACTTTTTGAACAATCCTTCACGCCCGACCAGAAAGCGGTGTTCGAGGTGTTGCGAGCCGATGCGGCCTTGTTTGTGGATGACATCCTCAGCTCAGCAGCGATCTCGCAGCCGCGCGTGATGACGGCGCTGCTCGAGCTCGAGATGGCAGGCGTGATCCGGCAGTTGCCGGGAAAGAATTTTATTCGTAAGCTGTAGCGGTAACTCCCCTCCTCGATTGAGGAGGGGTTGGGGGTGGTGAGCATCGACAGCTAACTACCCCTGACCCCTCGTTACAAAGAAGGGGAATTAAGTTAGGAATTGTTTCTATGGCTAAATCGCTCGTCATTGTCGAATCGCCGGCCAAGGCAAAAACTATCAACAAATACCTAGGGCCGGACTATCTGGTGAAAGCCTCGATGGGGCACGTGATGGACCTGCCCAAGAAGGACTTGGGCGTGGACCTCGATCACGGTTTTAAGCCAACTTACATTACCATTCCCGGCAGAAAGGCGGTGATTGCGGAGCTGAAGTCGGCGGCGGCGAAATCCGACGAGGTGTTCCTGGCCGCCGACCCGGACCGCGAAGGCGAGGCGATCTGCGCACACTTGCGCGAACTGCTGGATGGGAAGAAAAGGAGATTTCATCGCGTACTTTTCAACGAGATCACCCGCGACGCCATTCGCGAAGCTTTCAAAGCGCCGGGCGAGATCGATTCGAAATTAGTAGACGCACAACAGGCGCGGCGCATCCTGGACCGCCTGGTGGGCTACCAGGTGAGCCCGCTCCTCTGGGAAAAAGTGAAGCGGGGAATTTCCGCCGGACGCGTGCAAACCGTAGCTTTGCGCATCATCGTCGAGCGAGAGCGGGAAATCCAGGCCTTTCAGAAGAGAGAATACTGGACGATCAGCGTCAATCTCGAGGGTAAGAACCCTCCGCCTTTCGACGCACGGTTGGCGAAGTTCCAGGGCAAGGACCTCGAGATTTCGGATCAGGCGACCGCCGACCGAGTCGCCGGTGAGATCAAGGCCGCGAACGTGGTGGTGGAGTCGGTGACCACCAAGGAGAAGCGGAAGTATCCGGTGCCGCCGTTCATCACCAGCAAGCTTCAGCAGGAAGCCGTGCGCAAGCTGCGCTTCACTGCCAAGAAGACCATGACCATCGCCCAACGTCTCTACGAGGGACTGGAGATCGGCGAGGAAGGCTCGGTGGGCCTCATCACCTACATGCGCACGGACTCCACACGCGTGGCGGAGGGCGCGCTGGCTGCGGTGCGCGAGCACATCTCGAAGACGTTTGGAAAAGATTATCTTCCTCCTGAGCCCATACGTTACAAGAGCAAAAAGGGTGCGCAGGATGCTCACGAGGCGATCCGGCCAACCGACGTCAGGCTCACACCCGAGTCCATTCAGCGGTACCTCGGCGCGGACGAGTTCAAATTGTACAAGCTGATCTGGCAGCGTTTTGTGGCCTCGCAGATGAATCCGGCGGTATTCGACCAGACGACGATCGATATCTCCGCCGGCGACTACTTGCTGCGCGCTACCGGTTCGGTCGAGAAATTCAACGGCTTCCGCGCCGTTTACGAAGAAGGCAAGGACGAGAAGGCGGAGATGGAAGAAGATGAGGAACTGAAGCTCCGCTTGCCGCAGGTCGAGCAGGGTGAAAAGTTGACGCTGCGAAAGATCACTCCGGAACAGCACTTTACCGAGCCTCCGCCGCGATACACAGAAGCCACGCTGGTGAAGGTCTTGGAGGAGAAAGGCATCGGCAGGCCCTCCACCTACGCCACGATTCTGGTGATCATTCAGAACCGCGAGTACGTGGAGAAGCTCCAGGGCCGCTTCTTTCCCACCCAACTCGGCATGCTGGTCAGCGATATGTTGGTGAAGAATTTCAGCGACATCTTCGAAGTGGCTTACACCGCGCGCATGGAAGAAGAGTTGGACGAAGTGGAGGAAGGGAAACTCACCTGGACCGAGGCTCTCGAGGAGTTTTACAAAAAGTTTGAGAAGGATCTGCGGGTCGCGGAACGGGAGATGGAGGATATTAAAGGCGAGGGCATCCCGACCGACCTGAAGTGCGAGAAGTGCGGCAAGCCCATGGTGATCCGCCTGGGACGCAACGGCGCGTTTCTGTCCTGCACAGGCTATCCCGATTGCGACGGAACCAGCGACCTGCCGCCGGAGTTGGCAGCGAAATACAGCACTCCGGGGCCGCCGGCGCCCGAAGTTGCTGAACAGAACTGCGAAAAATGCGGCAAGCCGATGGCCGTCAAGCGCGGCCGCTTTGGATTCTTCCTGGCCTGCAGCGGTTATCCCGAATGCCGCAACACGAAGAAAATCGTGATGAAGGAAGGTGCGGCGACGGCCGTCAGCGACACGCTGCTCGAGGAGAAGTGTCCCGAGTGCGGCAATCAGCTTGCCCTTAAACACGGCCGCTTTGGTCAGTTCACGGCGTGCAGCAACTATCCGCAATGCAAATATGTGAAACGGCAGACACTCGGAATTCCCTGCCCCGAGAAAGGCTGCACGGGCGAACTGGTGGCTCGCCGCACGCGCAAAGGCAAGACCTTTTACGGATGCAGCCGTTACCCGGAGTGCAAATTTACCGCGTGGGATAAACCTGTCAACCAACCCTGCCCCAATTGCGGCCATCCATTGCTGCTTGAAAAGTTCAATAAAAACGGCCCGCCTCTGCGCTACTGCCCCAACGAGAGTTGCAAGTATGAGATGGCCGTAGCGTGAAGGCCGAAACTCGAAAATCCGGCAACCCACTGAAGGTAGGGGCGGTTCGCGAACCGCCCCTACCTCTGCATGTTGGGATCCCGCGCGACGACCCACTCTGTTGATATAATCACATCCAGCGAGGGCAATTGAAGGGACCGGTTACAATCGCGGGCGGCGGGCTGGCGGGAAGTGAAGCTGCGTGGCAGCTTGCCGTACGCGGCGTTCCAGTGACGTTGGTCGAAATGCGGCCGGCACATTCGACGCCCGCCCACAAAACGGACCGCCTGGCCGAACTTGTTTGCAGCAATTCGCTGAAGTCGAATGCGCCCGGCTCCGCATCGTGGCTCCTGAAAGAGGAGTTGCGTCGATCCAGGTCCCTGCTGATGAGGCTTGCGGGTGAATGTGCAGTTCCCGCAGGCACGGCGCTGGCGGTGGACCGGGAGCGATTCTCGGAGTCGGTCACGCAGGCCCTGCGCCAGCATTCACTTGTCACAATACGCCGGGAGGAACTGCGGGAGATTCCCTCAACGGGACCGGTGTTGATTGCCACGGGCCCGCTCACTTCAGACGCCCTGGCTTGCTCGCTTCAGTCGCTCACCGGCTCGGAAAATCTGGCTTTCTACGACGCCATCAGCCCCATCGTGGACGCCGAAACAGTGAGCCGAGAGCGGGTTTTCCCAGCCTCACGATATGGGAAAGGGAATGGCGATGATTACCTGAACTGCCCGTTGAATGAAGCCGAATACCGCGATTTCTATGACGCGCTGCGCGGCGCGGAGACAGTCGAAGCGCACCAGTTCGAAGACCTCAATTACTTCGAAGCCTGCCTGCCTATCGAGGAACTGGCGCGGCGAGGGTACGACACGCTTCGCTTCGGCCCCATGAAGCCCGTCGGGCTGTTCGATCCGCGCACCGGTTGCCAGCCATTTGCGGTGGTGCAATTGAGGACGGAAAACCTGCGTTCTTCGAGCTACAACCTGGTGGGGTTTCAAAACCATCTGAGATTTCCTGAACAGGCACGGATCTTACGGAAGATTCCAGGACTCGAGCAGGCGGAGTTTCTGCGCTTCGGGCAGATCCATCGCAACACGTTTCTTAATGCGCCAAAGCTGCTCGGCGCCGACCTCCGCCTTCGTGCCGCCCCCAACGTCTTTGTCGCGGGCCAGCTTTGCGGGGTCGAGGGATACGTCGAGTGCATCGCCACGGGGTTTCTGGCGGGAGTGGCGATGGCCCGGGAAGCGGCAGGCAAGGGCTTCACACCGCCCCCGCGCTCGACGGCGCTCGGGTCGTTGGTTCACTACGCCACGCATGCCGACCCGGGCAACTATCAGCCCGCCAACATTTCTTTCGATTTGCTTCCAGCGATGGAGGACTTGCCCAGGGCCGTCGCGCGTGACCGCCGCGCCCGTCGCGAACGGCAATGTGAGAAGGCGCTGGCAGAACTCTCTGTTTGGTTGTCATCCTGAGCGGAGCTAAGGATCCCTTTAGTTGCTTTCCTTCGCACTTCATGACGAACTACCGAGATCCTTCGCTTCGCTCAGGATGACAAGTCTTCGAACCACAGATCCCAAACCGGGGTCATTGCCGTCCGGCAAAGTGAGTTAGAATTGTACGGCATGGATGAACTGATCGAGCGATACGTCAATTACCTGCGGTACGAGCGCAACGCCTCGCCGCACACGGTGCGCAACTACCGCAGTGATTTGCTCCAGTTCCGGGATTTCCTGGCGGCAGGCCTAGGCGCAGCCAGTGTTGACATCAAATCGGTCGACGCCTTAGGCATCCGCGGCTTCCTGGGCGCCCTCTTCGAGAAACAGGAGAAGAAGTCCTCCATCGCTCGAAAGCTCTCGGCGGTGCGGGCGTTCTTTAAGTTCCTTAGGCGCGAGGGCGTGTTGGCGGAAAACCCCTCCGCGATTGTCTCGACTCCAAAACAGGACAAGACTCTTCCCAGAATCATGACTGAGGAAGAGATGAACACTTTCCTCGACCGGCTGGCTGAGGCCACGAAGACAGGCGACCCCGCCATGCGGCGCGACCGCGCGCTGCTCGAGCTGCTTTACGCCTCGGGCCTGCGCGTGAGCGAGCTGGTTGGTCTCGATCTCCGCAGTCTGAACTTCGGAGACGGCATGCTGCTGGTGCGCGGAAAAGGGCGGAAGGAAAGGATCGTGCCGTTCGGCTCAAAGGCCAGGCAGGCTATCGAGGACTACCTCCCGGTCAGGCAGAGAATTCTTCTGGAAAGGAAGAAGTCCGGCCAGCAGGCCCTGTTTCTAAATGTGTGGGGCGAGCGGCTCACGACGCGCTCCGTTGACCGGTTGGTAAAAAGATACGTCCGCCAGTACGGGCCGTCAGTAAAGGTCAGCCCGCATTCGCTCCGTCATGCTTTTGCGTCGCACTTGCTTACGGAGGGAGCTGACTTGAGGGCGATTCAGGAAATGCTGGGGCATACTAGCCTTGCCACCACGCAGAAGTACACGCAGGTTTCCATTAAACAGTTGATTGACGTGTATGACAAGACTCACCCCAAAGCGTGAGTCAGACGAGGAAGCGCGAGCGGATGTTCTCCTGCACCGAGGGATTGCGGCGCATAAACCATTCGCCAACTTCTGCAGAGGCTTCCAGGAGGGTGTTCAAAGTGGACTTTGACATCCGGACGCAGGCCTCCAACACCTTCACGCCCAACCAGACGCCTAGTTGCCGGGTCGACCTTGCTGGTTCCGCAAGGTTGAAATTAAGGCGGTAGCGTGGCCCGGCCGTCCGATAGATAACCAGGACCACCGCCACATAGAGGGCAGCGGCTGCAACCACGAGCCAACTGAGCAAGTGGCCCAACAGGATGCTAAAGTAGGTAACCATTCTTTCGTTTACCTTGTCCTTTCTTTCTGAACCGCTACATAGATTAGATTCAAGTCGTGCCAAAAGGATTCCTGAACTCGCCAAACAATATCTGATTGGTCTTCATGAGGTAAGAGGCGTGAACCGACAAGGAGTCGATCGGGGGCGCAAATAATGACATTGGGTCACAATTTTCCCTCCATACTGTGGGTGGTTTCCGTCATTGGCCTGTAATCTCCATCTTGGGGCCGCACCTCATCTGGCGTTGTGGAGCGCATCCTCAACCCTTATATCGGCAGGTATCGGCCCGAACGTGCATCGTCGTCCCCGAGCAAGCGGGGATCCATTGTTAGTGCAACGGATTCCCGCTTGCGCGGGAATGACGCGGTTCTGGACGGAGAGGAAAAACTAGCTCGAAGACTGGGGAGCGGTCATAGCGATTGCCCGTTGGGCCGCGGCCCTGCCAGTCCGGATGCAATCCGAGATCCCGATGCCCGAATAGGCGTTCCCGGCAAGGTAGATACCTGGCAAGTCGTCAAGCCGGCTTTGGATCTTCCTTAGGCGCTCCGCGTGTCCCACCGGGTATTGCGCCATAGAGGCGGGCCAGCGATGGATCCGGCAAAAGAGCGGATCGAAGGAGAAGTCCAGGATTTCCGTTAGTTCCTGTCGCACTAGCTTAACTACTTCTTCGTCCGAGAGATTCAAGGCCTCCGGGTCGCGGGAGCCGCCCAGGAAGCAGCGCAGTAAGGCTTTTCCTTCAGGCGCGCGATGGTTGAATTTGCGATGCACGAAGGTGCAGGCCAGCATCCTCCGGCCTTCTTTGCGCGGTACGAGGTAGCCAAAACCCGGGGGCAGGTGCTCTCGGGCTCCCTCGGCGTACCCCAAGGAGACCGTCATCGACGAACTGTAGGGTATTTCGCCAAGCAATTCCCCTAGTGTGGGGTGGAGGGAGGAGAGCAATCGGCTGCATTCGTGAGCGGGCATGGCCAGGACGATCGCATCCGCGTCGAACGCCAACCCGTCTTCGCAAAAGATCTGGTACCTTCGGCTACAACGATCCGCAGCCCCGTCCGGCCCGCCCGGGGCCGCCTCGATCCCAGTAACACGTTGTCCAAGGTGAACGCGAGACATGTCGAGCCGCTCGACCAGCTTGCCGGTGAGCTGTTCGAGTCCGTTGCGAAGTGTCATGAAGAGTGGCAACGCGTTGCGAGGGGCGGCAGCCGTACCGAGAGAGTCAATCTGCGAAGTTCCGCTCGATTTTGCTCTGGCCTTGCGGCGTTGCCGCATGGCTCGCAACGTAGCCCGAGTCAGGCTACCGTGCTGGCGCTCCATCTCGAAAAAGCGCGGCAGGACTGAGCGGACGCTCAAAGCTCCTGAATCGCCGCCATAAACCCCGGCGAGCAGAGGGTCGGCGACGTTCTCGAGCATGGCCTCTCCGAAGTGCCGCCGGACGAAACTCGCCACCGATTCGTCTGCATCGCGGTCCGAATTCCCGGAAGGCCGCTTGGCCAACAACTCGGCGGCCATCGCCAGTTTGCTGCTGAACGGCAACAAGGAAGTCGTCACCATGGGCCAAAGACGAGTTGGGACCAGGAACATCAGTCCATCAGGTAGAGGAACGAGACGGCCTCGGTGAAGGATGTAGGTACGCCGCTGGCTGTCGTTCGAGCCGATCAGCGAGTCGCCCAAACCCAATTCACGCGCCAAGGCCGCCGCCTCCGGCTTTTCGGCTAGGAAACTGTCCGGTCCGGCTTCGATGACGAAACCGTCGATGTGCTCGGTGCGGATCACTCCCCCCAGGCGGTCTCGTCCCTCGATGAGCAGTTCGTCAACTGGTACGCCGGCCTCCCGTGCGCCAGCTAGAGTGTAAGCCGCAGCCAACCCGGCGATGCCCCCGCCTAGGACGGCCACGCGCTTGCGTTTTGGCCGATCAGCTGACACTACCGGCGAACCCCCTCACCCGACCCGCGCCGGCTGGTGAAAGCGCCGTCGCCGGCCGCCCTCTCCCCCAAGGGGGCGAGGGCCACTTTCCGCAATTCTTGCCACCTGCCGATCTGCCCATCTGCCGATCTGGCCGTCTGCCTACCTCCCCATCTGCCCACCTGCCCGCTCTCCGGCGATGGCTGCCAGCGCTTCGATGAACAGCGGGCTGTCGTTCAGCGAGTCGGAGCGGTGTACGGCTACTCCCCTGGTCCTTCCGTATTCGCGGAACACGACGTCAATATCGTAAAGGATCTCGACGTGGTCGCAAACAAAGCCCACGGGCGCCAGCAGGAGGTGACGCCGGCCCTGCGCGGCTGCCCGGTCGATGAGGGATTCGACGGTGGGGCCGATCCAGGGCTCGCTGGTCATCCCCTGGCTTTGAAAAGCCACAGCGTATTCCTCTAGGCCGACGGCCTTAGCCACGAGAGCGGCTGTTTCCTTCACCTGTTGCTCGTAGGGATCGCCGTCCTCGATGGTCTTTTGGGGAACGCTGTGCGCCGTGAAGATTACGGGAACCGGGCCACCAGCTTCACCCTGCGCGCAGGCCAGCGCCTTCGCAACACGCTCGCGAAATGCCTCTACCAGACCGGGATGGTCGTGCCAGTTCTCAATGAAGTCCACTCTTACCTGGGGCGCGAGCCGTTCCATCTCTTCAAACAAGTGCCGCTTGTAAAGGCCAATACTAGTGCGGGAATTCTGAGGCGCGAGGCAAATCGCCACCACGCGCTCGACGCCGTCGGCGCTGATCCGCCGGACGGCATCGGAGATGAATGGCTTCCAGTTGCGCATGCCCAAATAGATGGGCCGGCCCAGTCGCTTCGCCAGGCCTTGGGCCTGCAACGTGCTCAGGCGCAGCAACGGCGACCCGCCGATCAGGCTGTAGCGCCGCATGATTTCATTCACCGCGGCCTCGGGCAGCTTCCGTCCCCCACGCACGTTGAGAAGAAAGGCGGGGATGTCCTCGAGCCGGTCCGGTGCGCCATGCGCGAGCAGCAGCACACCCCACTTTTCGCCACCATCTTTCGCAACTGAAAGTTCCATGAGATCTAAAGTCCGGCAATACGCGAAGCGCCGTGGAGTGCGGCAGCGAAGCTGCCGCCTTGAAACCGAAACAAAAGGCGGTAGCTGGCGCTACCGCACTCCAAGGCGCCTCCGGCGCAGCCATTTTTCCGCCAAATGACAATATACCACGCAGTTGTTTGGCCCCGGGCAACCACAAGGGTTGCCCCTGCAACGCGCGGCGTGTACACTCCTAATTCTCACGCCAGTGAAGCGTGGAGGACCGCAGTATTTGCAGGCTCTGAGTTGCGATTCAGGATGCCAGTGACAGGAGACTTGGCGATGAAGGCACGGTCGATTGCTTTGCAGTTACTATTTGGTTTGGCGATTTTCGCCCCGACGTGGGCCGCGTCGGACACGGCTCGTTTTAGACCGCCCGCGGTTCCGCTCGTGACCTGCAATCCCTATTTCAGCGTCTGGTCGTTTGCAGACCGTCTGACCTATGACGCCACGCGCCACTGGACAGGCTCCAAGCAGGAACTGCACAGCCTGGTGAGGATTGACGGCAGGGCGTGGCGCATCATGGGCGACGAGCGGCGCGATATCCAACCCATGCCGCAGATCGGCCTCGAGGTGCTGCCGACGCGCACCGTCTATGAATTCGAGGGCGGCGGCGTCCATGTCACTCTCACCTTCTTGACGCCATTATTGCCGTCTGACCTTGATCTGATGTCGTGGCCGGTCACCTACCTTAGTTGGCAGGTCCGGTCGGTGGACGGCAGACCGCACCAGGTCTCAATTGAATATGACAACACCGCACAGCTTGTAGTGAATACCGAGGACGAGCCGGTAGTTTGGCAGCAGCAGAAAGCGGGTGAGCTGAGCGTGCTGCGCATGGGAACTGAGGCGCAGCCCGTGCTTAAGAAGTCCGGCGATGATCTTCGTATCGACTGGGGCTATCTTTACGTTGCGGCCCCGACTGCCCAATCTCCTCATAGCGTCGTCGCGAACGTCAACAGTATCATTGGAACCTTTGCCCGGACGGGGTCGCTGCCTTCGGCCGATACGCGCATGCCCCGGCCGCCGCACGATCACATGCCTACAATGGCCGTAGCATTTGATCTCGGCAATGTGGGCGCCGATCCAGTCGAGCGCCATCTGATCCTCGTCTACGATCAGATTTATGCCATTGAATACTTCCATCAACCCCTTCGCCCCTATTGGCGGCTCAAGCGGACCGAGGCGAGCGATCTGCTGGAGGAGGCCGATCGGAAATACTCGTCTCTTGTTCAGCGCTGCGAGAAGTTTGATGCCGACTTGGTTGCCGATCTTACACGGGCCGGCGGTGAGAAGTACGCTCGGCTTGCGGCCTTGGCTTACCGGCAGGCCCTGGCGGCGCAGATCCTGGTGGCAGCGCCGAATGGCGAACCGTTCTTCCTGCCCAAAGAGAACTTTAGCAACGGTTGCATCGGGACCGTAGACGTGATCTACCCCGCTTCACCCATTTTGTTGCTGCTCAATCCGAAGCTGCTTGAAGCCTCGCTCGCGCCGCTCTTCAAGTACGCTCGGTCCGGCCCTTGGCATTTTCCCTTTGCCCCCCACGACCTCGGCACTTATCCGCTTGCTAACGGCCAGGTCTACGGCGGCGGCGAGAAGTCGGAAGTCGATCAGATGCCGGTCGAGGAATCCGGCAATATGTTGTTATTAGTCGCCGCTGTTGCAAAAGCAGAAGGTGATGCGAGCTTCGCCGGCAAGTATTGGCCGTTACTCACGAAATGGGCGGAATATCTAAAGGACAAGGGCCTCGATCCTGCCAACCAGCTTTGCACGGATGATTTCGCGGGACACTTGGCGCACAACGCCAATCTATCGCTCAAAGCCATCGAAGCACTCGCAGCCTATGGAGAACTTGCCGGCATGCTCGGCAAAAATCAGGAGCACGATCTCTACTCCACGACCGCGCAGGGATTTGCCGAGCAATGGGTGAAGATGGCCGACGACGGAGACCACTACCGCCTGGCGTTCGACAAGCCCGGCACCTGGAGCCAGAAATACAACCTGGTGTGGGATAAAGTTCTCGGCTTTCACCTTTTCCCCGCTGAGGTCGCCGCGAAGGAGGTTACGTATTACCAGACCAAGAGCCACTTCGGCTATCCTCTCGACAATCGCCAGGATTACACCAAGCTCGACTGGGAATTCTGGTCCGCAACACTGGCGGATTCAGCGGCTGATTGGGCGAGCCTCATCGCCCCGATCTACGACTGGGCCAACGAATCGCCAAGCCGTGTCCCGCTGACGGATTGGTATTGGACGACCGACGGCACCGAAGTGGGATTCCAGGCGCGCTCGGTGGTCGGGGGGCTTTTTATCAAAATGCTCGCGGATGGCGAGGCCTGGAAACGCTGGGCAGGCAGAACGGAATGAATGGTGAATGGTGAATAGTGAATCGTGAATTAGACCGGCCTCGCTGTCATCCTGAGCGGAGCGAAGGATCTCCGCAGTTTGTCGATGCTGAACGGAAGAGAAAAGCAACTGCAGAGATCCTTCGCTCCGCTCAGAGTTTGTGATTTTTTTGGATTTTTGGCCATTCTCGAGCACTTAACTCTTTTGTTATCAATGGCACTTTTTCGCAATATCCAAAAAAATCACGCTCTCTCAGGATGACAGCGCGAACGATGTGTGCACCGCCCAAGCCGAACGATGAAGCGGCAATTCACGATTCACGATTCACTACTCATAATTCTGACGGGTTCGATCCGAGGGATCATCCAATGCACCACGCCGAAGGCGAGCGGGTGCATAACGCCGGCGATGATGAAGAGGGGCACGTAGGTGTGGAACCACTGGAGCGTGTAACCGGCGACAAGCGCCAGGATCATGCCGCCCACGGCGCCGCCCGTGCCTCCCAGGCCCGTAACCGAGCCGACGTCTCGCTTGGGGAACATGTCGGAGGCCAACGTGTAGACGTTCGCCGACCAACCCTGATGTGCGGCAAGGGAAACGGAAATGAGGGCCAGCGCCCACGCGATGCTGTGGGCAAAAACCGCCACGATTCCGGAGGGCATGCAAAACGCGCAGATCGCCATCGCCGCCTTGCGCGACCGGCTTAGAGGCCATCCGCGCTTAAGGAAGAATCCCGAAAGCCATCCACCTGCCACGCTTCCCACGCCTGATACGAGAAAAGGAATCCAGGCGAAGAGGCCGATTTCCTCGAGTGTAAAGCCACGGCCCTGCTTAAGGTATGAAGGGAGCCAGAAGATGTAAAACCACCAGATCGGGTCGGACATGAATTTCGCCAGGATGAAACCCCAAGCCTGGCGGTAGGCGAGGATTTTCCGCCACGGGATTCGGGCGATTGTGGCGGCCTCCAGTTCGTCTTCTTTGCCCTCGATGAGTTCCAGTTCGCCGCGTGTGATCCAAGGGTGCCTGCCCGGAATGCGGTAAACAGCCAACCACAATAGCAGCCATAGAAATCCCAGAGCTCCCGTGAAAATGAATGACGCACGCCACCCCCAGCGAAGAGTCAGCCAGACGACCAGCGGAGGAGCGATAACGGCGCCCACCGTCGGACCGGCGTTGAAGACGCCGGTGGCCAGCGCGCGTTCCCTTTTCGGGAACCATTCGGCAACGGCTTTAATGGCGGCGGGGAAGTTCCCTGCTTCACCTGCTCCCAGAAGGAAACGCGCCGCGCCAAACGAGATTGCGCCGCGCGCCAGCGCATGAGCCATGGCGGCAATGGACCACCAGGTGATGGAGATCGCGTATCCCACCCGCGTTCCCAGCCAATCCATTACCACGCCTGCGACCGTGAACATCAGCGCATAGGCCAGTTGGAAGGCGAATACAATCCAGCCGTAGTCACTCTCCGACCAGTGCAAGACCGTTTGCAGGTGAGGCTTCAGAACGGAAATCGTCTGCCGGTCGACGTAATTGATCGTGGAGGCAAGAAACAGCAGCGCACAGATGGTCCAGCGAAGGTGGGGGATCGTGAGGGCGGTTCGCGGCGCTCCCGGTTCCATTTTTGCCATTTGCCTTTTGCCATTTGCCATTTGACCTGCTCTTCCCGGAAAAGCAAGGCAAAATTCAAACGGCAAAAGGCAAATGGCAAATGTTAAAACCGCCACGCCTAGTGATTCTAGGCATTCTTCACCCAAGCATGTTTCGGGTCGTCCGCCCAGGCGCCATAGCGGCGCTCTTCACCGGCCAGGACCCAGGTGTAGTGAAGTTCGTAGCCCGGCGCCGCCACGACGGGATGATAGCCTTTGGGCAGGAGGACCGTATCTCCGTCCTCGATGACGAAGACAGTAGAGAAGCCCTCGGGGTCGTCGGCAGCGGTATAAGTCCACATCAAGCCGAAGCCTTGAGCCGGCCGCGTGCGGAAGAAGTAAATCTCTTCGAGGACTGCTTCGTTAGGTGGGTTCGAGCGGTCGTGCTTGTGAGGGGGGAAACTGGACCAGTTGCCGGGCGGGTTGAGCGTCTCACCGGCCAACAAGCGCTCCGCAGCCACATTTTCGGCCAAGGCGGAGTAGACAGTTCGCTGCCAGTTGTCGCGGCCCACGTTTTTGGCGGTTACCGCAGGACCTGCCAGGAGAGTCGGAGGCGCTGTCGCGTTCGACGGAGCGGAGAAGATCCCCGCGTCGAACTCTTCCGAGGCAGCCGTGATCTCGTAGGAAGAGTGCGGCGGCAAGTAGACCATGACGGGCGGCCCGGAAAAGACATCAGCGCGTGCGCCAACATCGGAGAAGACCTGCTTCTGCCCGTTGACCGTCTCGACAGCGATGCTGGCGATGCCGGAAAAGACATCGAGCACGGATTCGCGTTCCTCAGCCTTCGTCGAATGCCGCTGACCCTTTCTCAAACTCAGCCGCGCGAAGTCGAGAAAATGCATAACTCCCGTAGGGACGATTTGCTGCAACCCTTCCTTCGCTTGCGCTTTGATCAGTCGTTCCATGAGCCACCCCAAGTGATTGTTGAGTTATAAATAAAATGTCATCCTGAGCCCGCTGCGCCCTTTGGCGGGCGAAGGGTCTCTGCAGTTGGCTTCGAGTTCAGCGGCTTCCAACGCACTGCAGAGATTCTTCGCTGCTATGAAAATGGCGGAAGCTTTTGTTGAAAATACAGGAGTTACCTCCAAAGAGCCATTTTCATGCACAGTGGTGAGCCGAAGGATCATGAAGTCTGCGCTCAGAATGACACCGTGACTGCGCCGCCTCTCCCTTCAGCATGCGCCCTGACTCACTTACCTTCGGCGTACCGCGTGTAGGCTTCAGCGACCTTGGCTTCGACGGCATCACCGTCATGAATCAGCACGCGATATCGCAAGGTCAGGGAGTCGCCGACGGCAATGGTCACACTCCCGTCGCGCTTGGGATCATTATAGAAGTCGTGCTCGCCGAAGGGATTGACCGCAAACAGACCGTAGCCGCGGGCGTGCCAATATGTGGGATGCTTGATATTGTGGGGACTATCGAAGATGGCAATTCCGAGCCTTTCCCCTCCCACCACGCCGGAGTAATCAACCCAATCAGCTCGCTTGCCCCAAATGTTTTTCTCACCCACAGCGCCGTTGGAGTTTAGCATCTTTACGGCCGGCTCTTGCAGGTTTCTGACCACACGAATGGCGAAAGTCCCCTCCTTCGTATCGCCCATTTTGAGAGGCGTTCTATGGTCCGCCGTGATGGTAAACGCGCAGTCGATGGTGCGGGTTTTTGCATCGCCCCGAAAGATGTATTCCTGCGTCTCGCTGCCCATCACCTGACCATCCGGGCCGAGCAGGCTAAAGACCGCCCGAAGCGTTCCGGAATCGCGCCCATCCTTCGCTTCTTCGAGCTTGGTGAAGACGGTGCGGCCTTTGGGCAGTTCCTCTGAGGAGGTGTAGGTTTTGCCTGCCACATGCACGGGCGCTTTCTCCGTAAACTGTGCTTCGCCCCAGAAATCAACTCCGTTGATATCGCCGTGAGCGAAGAACATGGCGCGATGGTGCGGATGGTCTCTGCTCTCGCCAGGGATGTCCTTCACCATGGGATACCCGCGCGTAACGATGATGCCCGACGGCGAACGTAAAGGGTAAAGGTAGGGTTTGGGAGTGTCGGGGTTGAAATAGTAACTCGTGAAAGGCTTCCCTCCGATGCTCACCTCAACTTGGTCGCCGTGCCGGACAAAAGCCACGGGCATGTCCGCTGCCACGAGCGATGAAGCTTCGAGCAATATCAATAACGAAATTAGGCGCAAGAGGTTTCTCCTCGGAATAATCCAACAAGAAAAAACAAAAGACAGCGGCACTGTCATTCCGAACTGCGCTCTCTCGAAACTCAAGTCATTCCCGCGAAAGCGGGAATCCATTGTGTTCCGGATCAACAATGGACCCCCGCTTTCGCGAGAGTGCCGACGCCTGTGAGTTTCATTCCCGTGGGTGGGTCGAAGTCCCATGACCACCCCGAATGACAGTGTGCCCCGTTCACTTCGGGAAAGCATGGTGGACCAGAATCAAGATTCTAGCTTCTGTTGCTACTCGTCAATTCCCAACAAGATGGCCGCAGCCAGCACGGTGGTCCAGAGGCCACGCTTGTCGCCAATCGCCGATTGGGTGACATTCATCGTTCGAACGATCTTGTTGGAGATTCGATAAATCTCCTTCTTCTCGTCCCAACTCCGGTCAGGGTCGAACTCCACGCCGAGCGTGGTGGCAAGCATTTCGGCGGCGAGTTCTTCGGCGTATTCCCCAGCCACTTCTTCCGTTTCACCGAAAGAGTGGTGCTCAGAGAGGTAGCCAAAAGCATTTCGATCAGAGGGAATTGCAACTCCCACCGAAGCGGCAATCAGACGATGCGGCTCGCGTGTTGAGTTCTCACTCATGACCACGAAAGTCACTTGGCCGGGGCGAAGTTCTTTCACGCCCTCGGTTCGGGAAACCAGCTTGCAGCGAGGCGGGAAGATGCTCGAGACGCGTACCAGGTTACAAGCCGCGATCCCGGCGGACCTTAGTGCCAATTCGAAACTAGTAAGCTTTTCACGGTGTTTCCCAGCACCTTTGGTGAAAAACATGCGTTTGGCTACGAACATTCGGCTCCCCACCTTCTCATCAGCGCTTTTTTCCCCAAGTCGAGCGGCGATTCGACAAAGACAGCCCTGGAAGACTCCTCTACGGGATATGGCCAGGAATGATGTAAGCTAACAAAAAGCCGAGAAAAGTGTCAACGCATTTTTGAGTCCTAACGTTACACAGGTGTGAAAAAATCGCGCCGTCATGCTGAGGGAAGCATCTGCATTTTACCTACGCCGGTTCCTCTTTCGTCTAGATAAAAAATTTTGATGGCGGCGACCCTTGACTAAATTCTCCGCGCACGCTATGTTGCAGTATTAAGTGAGAACAACCTGCCCTTATGCCCTGGATCGTGGGCAGAAGACTTTCCCATGGAGGATCTATGAATCCAAAGGCAGTATTAGAGTTCGCTGCTGCCAACAACGTCAAGATTGTGGATATCCGCTTTACCGACCTTCCCGGATTGTGGCAGCACGTTTCATTCCCTATTCACGAATTGGAAGAGAGTTCTTTTGAAGACGGCTTCGGCATGGATGGCTCCAGCATCCGCGGCTGGGCGGCGATTCATGAGAGCGACATGCTCCTGGTTCCCGATCCGAGCTGGTTCATGCTCGACCCGTTCAACGAGACACCCACCTTAGCCATGATTGGCGACATCATCGACCCCGTAACCAAGCAACACTATTTAAAGGACCCCCGGAATATCGCCAAGAAGGCGGAGAATTATCTCGTTTATTCCGGAATTGCTGACACGGCGTACTTCGGGGCTGAGGCCGAGTTCTTCATTTTTGATAACATCCGCTTCGATACGGCCCAACAACACAGTTTTTACTACATCGACGCCGAGGAGGGACGCTGGAACTCCGGCCGGGAGAAAGATAACCTGGGCTACCGCCCGCGCTACAAGGAAGGCTACTTCCCCGTCCCGCCCACCGACCATTACCAGGACCTGCGCAGCGAGATGGTTTTGGCGATGGAGAAGGCCGGGTTGCACATCGAGTGCCACCACCACGAAGTCGCCACCGGCGGCCAGGCTGAGATCGACCAGAGATTCAATTCGCTGTTGAAATCAGCAGACGGGATGATGGTGTACAAATACATCATCCGCAATGTGGCGCACCAATACGGCAAGACGGTGACCTTCATGCCCAAGCCGATTTTCCAGGACAACGGCTCAGGGATGCATACCCACCAGAGCCTTTGGAAAGACGGCAAGCCGCTCTTTGCCGGCGACAAGTACGCGGGATTCAGCCAGCTCGGGCTATGGTACATCGGCGGATTGCTGAAGCACTCTCCCGCGCTCGCCGGGCTGATCGCGCCCACCACGAATTCTTACAAACGCCTGGTGCCGGGCTTCGAAGCTCCTGTGAACCTGGCTTACTCGCGGCGCAATCGCAGCGCCTGTTGCCGCATCCCTATGTACTCGCCCAACCCGAAAGCCAAGCGAGTCGAATACCGGCCGCCGGATCCGTCCTGCAACCCCTATATGGCGTTCGCTGCCATGATGATGGCCGGCCTTGACGGAGTCGAGAACAAGATCGACCCAGGCGAACCGCTCGACAAAGATATTTACGATTTGGGTCCGGAAGAGTTGAAGAAAGTACCGACGCTCCCCGGCTCGCTCGACGAATCCCTGCACGCCCTCGAGAACGATCACGATTTCTTGCTCAAAGGCGACGTTTTCAGCGAGGAACTGCTCGAGACCTGGATCGATTACAAGATGAAGAACGAAGTCCAGGCCGTAAACATGAGGCCGCACCCGTACGAGTTCGCGCTCTACTACGACATCTGAGCGTAAGCGGCTTGCTCCCAGCCAGTTGGGGGCAAGCTGCAAATTCTTGGCATATTTTTGGCATACTCGGCGTTTTTCGCTCCTGCCGGCTGGTATTAGGGCTTAAGGAGCGAAGCCGGGACGGAAAACCTGACGACCGAAATCGGGGCTGGAGCTGGTCCAGCCCCGGTTTGTTTTTCTGCCAAGACAGTCAATGTCATGGTCCGCCACAGCGTCGGATGCAAGGACCGATGCCGGGGCAGCTTCTGGCGAAAGTGCCGGTGTCCGAAATCTCTCTTGGTTTATGAGGGTCAAGGCTCTGGCAAAAACCGTAGGGTAAGCGCCAAGACCCGTTCGTGGGAACAGGCGGAAAAACGAGCGCAAGAACTCCGCGATTCGTGGGACCCGGAAAAGCTTGAACTCAAGCGCCTGAGGGCGGAGAAAGAACGCCAGCAGGTCCCGCTGGAGGATGCCGTAGCACTGTTTCTCGCGGATCAGATGACGCGCCTCGGGGAGAATGGCAGCGTGCGGAATTCGCGCTCCCTTTTCGGCCACGTTGACCCGAAAACCAAAACAGTTACCAAAGCTGGCCGTTTGTTCGGTAGTGCCTCAGTTTGAAAATAGATGCTGAGAAATTGGCGAGTGAATTGCCTAACAGTCCTTCGCTCGAAGCTCTTGGTTCAACGTGTACATAGCCCCCTGAGATATTCTCCAAGTCTCCTTCCAGCCGTTTCCAGGATGTTCGGTGTTCTGACTCACCATATCGTCATTGTGAAGCTTTCTTAGTATGTCCCAAATTCTATCCTTGGCGACTCCTGATATTAGCGGGAAGTCAGTAGATCTGTCGGTACGAACTATTACCTGATGCATAGCTAGATAATTCAATACGCTCTTTTCTTGGTCACCGTATTGCACAAAGAATTTTTTGAGCCGTTCGTCTTGTGTTTGTTCGAGCGGCGAACGCCTAGGTTTTTTAAGCTCCTCAACTTTCGCAGTGAGTTCTTCGATACATTTCGTGTTTGCGGCTTTTTCTGCGTCGAGAGTATCTTTGCCTGAAAAGACCTGCTGTATTTCCGTTTTTCTTTTTCTATCAAGGATCACAGGAACGCGAACCACGGACAACAGACAAAGGAAAACTAGGAGTATCAGATAAGGCCAACCTACACTTTTGACGGCTTGCCAGCTATGCTCGTGCGGAATAAGCCTGTAACCCAAATTATGCACTGATTGAGCCCAGAGTTGGCATCTGAGCCGGCCTCTTGACGTTGATCATTGCCACCCCGCCCGTTGGATTCCGGCCTGGTTTCACTCCCTCGTTGTAAGATCCCTGTAACTT
>Ga0209517_10002472_pt1 | contig 25949 bp, 14 predicted proteins | sample PeaSoiMetSII2010_FD_187695 | JGI IMG/M metagenome (GOLD analysis project Ga0209517, IMG submission 187695) | Peat soil microbial communities from Weissenstadt, Germany - SII-2010 (SPAdes) (version 2) | ecosystem: Environmental > Terrestrial > Soil > Wetlands > Peat | place: Germany... | reverse complement strand
TCGCGCGGCAGGTAGGGCCACTGCGAACCGTCGTCCGCAGTCCCGGTGATCGAGGTGAACAAGCCGTAATCAAACTTCTCCGTCAATTAAATGTAAAACTGTTTAGATTTGACCCCAAAGGGCTATCCACTTTGCTACTACACCACCATTCCTTGTGCGTTTTCCCAGGCCGTCCAAGCACAAAGCCCCACTGGTGGGCGTCGTAGTAGCCAAGTGGACAGGCCTTTGACCCCAATCGTTTTTTTTGAAACTTCTCCGTCAATTAAATGTAAAACTGTTTAGATTTGACCCCAATCGTTTTGAGTGGATTCACGATTCGCGGCCTGACCCCTGCTTCATATCTTGCAGCCCGAATGTGAGGGCTACCCGTAAACTTGGGCGCCACAGGCGCTCGGGATCCCACGGCGTTCTAGCCATACCGAGTCGCTTCAAGAAACGCCGCGCTTCTTCGCAGCACAGGCGGTCAAAACGGTCATAGTTGGTCCCAGTCCGGAGGACTCCTTGACCCTCCAGATAGCCTATTGTCGCGTCATGTACGATTATCGATGCCAGAAACTCGATGGGGCTAGGCGTGTCGCCCGGACTGCCCAAGCACCTGAGGTTTACACAGCAGATCTTGAACGCGGGGTGGTAAACCGAGCTGACAAGGCCAGCAAAGACCGCGACCGTACGGATGTGCATTCCTACTCTGCCGAATCTGACTGGGTCAGAGGCGGCGACAAGATCCAACGCGGCCCCCACCGTGCTCGTGGGGCGCACTCCGGTAGGCGGCATGGCATCGACAACGCGGATCCCGCGCTTCACTTCAAACGGGAATGCCCGCAGTGTGGGCATCGTAAGAAGGGTGCCAGGCAGCTCACGAAGGTAATGTTGGGCAACGAAGCCACAGTAAAAGCAGAATCCACGTTTGGCCATACCAGTCGCATAGTAAGCCGGCAGACTTGCCACCGCAATCAATCATTCGCGCCGCTGGATCCGGCCGCGAAAATGTCGGCCCCCTGCTCGAAGGTATCCCAGCCTACGAGGGCGGTTGACTCGGTGAACCCACCCATAAGCAGCGATGCATCCAAAAAGTCTAGGTCTGCATACGCCGTTTCGCCATGGGTCGTATTTATCAGGCCGGATTCAACGGAGTACATGTATGAATCTTGCGAAGACCTCTGGCCCAAGGCGAGGTTGGCACCGGCATATACCGTGCTGTAAGTCGCCAGGAGTGATGTCGCAGTGAGGGCGAGGGCCCACCCGGCTCCTGCGTACTTATAGAAGTTCGGTGGCCCTTTCCCCATACCACCTGCGGCTCCCCCCCCACCGGTGGAAGCCGCTCCTGAGGCAGCCTGAATACCACGGCCTGCGATTAATCTAATTTGCTGGAGCCGCTGAACCTCGGGAGCTAGTAGCGGCATGCCCTTCTGGTACTGAAAAGCTAGCGCACCCAAGTACAGGATCACACGGAAGATACTTGACGCACCGAGGAGGATGCGGCCGTCCGAGTCTACTTGCGTGAGTGGTGAATTCAGGAAGGCGGTGTACAGGTTAAGGCCGGCGTCCTCTTCGGACGGATCCCGCCCGAGCCACCTTCCCAGACTCGGATGGTAATATCGATATCCGTAATAGACGAGCCCGCTTTCGTCATCGCAGAGCTTGGTGGAGAAACGAAAAGGATTTGCCGCGGCCATCGGTCCGGTGGCCCTGAGGATCAGCCCGAACGGGCTGTACTCGTAACGGGCATCCACAGCACCTGAGGTACTGTCAAGGAGGGTCGTAACGTTACCGTTGGCATCATAGCTCGCGAAGCAATTTGTGTTGCTGGACCCTCGTGATGTCACCACGATTAGGCCGCCGACGCCACCGGCCTGGTCCAGTGTTCCGCCAACGTCCAACCCCCATAGGTACGTCTGGAGCGGTGAACTCGAACTCCCTACTTCGGCCAGCAGGTCCCAGCCGTCGTAAACGAACAACGCCGTCACGGGGTTCGCGAAGGCGGAGCCAGTCCAGGTTTTGACCGCCTTGCTGACACGGCGGTTTTGGTAATCATAGGCGAATTCCAACCGCAAGCGGCTTGAGTTCGGCACGTTAGCGATGTTGGTCATGGTCATGGCCGTCAGGCGGTTTTCGCCATCCCATTCGTAGGTCCAGATGCCGTCGAAGGTCAGATTGCCATCGGTGTCGTACGTCAGGGTTTGCTGGTTGGCCGGGAAGGCGAGGCCGCCGCTGACTGCGTTGGTTCCTGAGTTCACGTTCACGGTCTCCCAGAGAGGGCCGTTGCTGTTCGCAATACTGAGCTCGTCGTGGAAGTATTCGGACTTGCGATCGGTGGCGCACGCGTTCACGGTGACGCTGTTGGTCGCAATCGCGGCGCCGCAGACATCCTTGTATCCTGGCGTGGCGATGCTGGTGTACTGGTCCAGCGAATTGACGGTGTAGCCACTCTGCCGCGTGTTCCAGCCGTTGACGTTGCCGCCCGAGGTGGAGGTAATCCGGTTGCCGATGTTGTCGTAGGCGTAGCCGAATTGCTGGCCGGAGACGGCTGACCAGTCCGACCAGAACCGGTGCGCGCTGATCAGTTCGTCGCGGTCGTTGTAAGCATAGCTCCAGAGGGAGCCATCCTCGAGGGTCGCGCTCACCGGGCGGCTGCGGGCGTCGTAGTTGTAGGAGCGGGAGGAGACGTCAATGCCGCTCGCCTCGTTGAGAATGGCGCCCAGGCGCATGCCGTATTCCCAGCAGCGCGTCGTAGTGAGCACGGTCGAGCTGTTATTCCGGCAGGTGGTCGTTTGGAGCAAATCGGAGTTGGGCAGGTAGCCATAGGTGGCGGAGTAGTTTCCGGAGGAAACGGTTCCCAGGCGCCCGTAGGTGTCATAGCCGTAGTTATTTTGAAGGGCCGAGGCCAAGCCCTGCACGGCCACCCAATCACGCCCGTACACTGAATTGATGTGATTGGTTACGGTAATGCCGGAGAGCAGGCCCTGCGTATAGCTATGGGCGAGATTCAGACGCAGACCCTTGGGAATGAGAAGCCGGTCCAGGAAAGTGAATGTCGCTTGGACCAGGAGCGCGAGCAAAGCGGCCGGGACCGCTCCTTCGAGAATGGTGGCGCGGTCATTGAGGTTCAGCCCGCTAATGATCGGTTCACCCAGGCCCCCGGCGCCAATGAGGGCTGCCAGGGTTGCCGTGCCCACGTTGATCACCGCGCTGGTTTTAATGCCGGCCAGGATCGAGCGCGAGGCCAACGGCAAAAAGATTTTGACCAGGCGAGCCCGAGGCTCCAAGCCGAGTGCTTCGGCGGATTCGCGCACCGGCCTGGGAATGTCCTGAAGGCCGCTGGCCGTATTGCGTACAATGGGCAGCAGCCCATAAAGCAAGAGAGCGATAATGGCGGTCAGCGGACTGATGCCAAGGAATGGAACGGAAACTAGAAGCGCCAGCAGGGCAAGTGACGGGACAGTTTGAATCATGCCGGTGACGCCGAGGATCATTTCGCCAAGCCAGCCTGGTCGGCTGGCCCAAATCCCAAGTGGAACGCCCAGAAGGATCGACGCCGCGAGCGACAGCCCCACCAGCAGCAGATGGCGTCCGATCCAGTGTGCCAGCTTGGCCCCGAGCGAACCTGTCCCGGTGGTCCCAAGGAAATATTGTTCAGCCGCTTCGGCATAATCACGGGTGCGCTCGGCTACAGCATTCAAACGGCTCATGCGGTTTGCATCCAGAGTGCCGGCCAGGGTGTTGAGCGCCTGAGGTAAGCGGGGGTCGGCGTTGAGCCGGTAAAGAAACACGGCCTGGTATGGCGGGAAAAAATCCCGATCATCCTGCAACAGGAGCAGGTCATCCTGGACGATTTTTGAATCGGTGGAATAGGCGTCGGTGAGATCGATTTCGCCTTTGGCCAGCGCCAGGTAGGCAAGCGTGTGCTCCAGCGATCGAACCCGATTCATGTGCAACCCATATTTGACACAGAGCGGATTCCATCCATCGGCTCGCCCCCAGAAATTCGGGGCTCAAGCCCACAACCAGTTGGGAATGATTTCGCAAATCGCTAATCTGTTGAATGGCCAGAGCTCGGGCGCGAGCGCGCAGCATGACCAGGGCATAGGTGTTGTTGAAGCCTAACTCCTCGGTCATGCCGATGCCGTAAGGCGCCAACTGCTGGCGTAACAACTGGAGATCGGCGGGGCTTTCCTTTCCCGCGGCATGCTGGCCATGAAGAATTACTTCGCGCAGGGTGCCGGTGTATTCAGGGTAACAGGTGATTGCGCCTTCCCGGAGCGCCTCCCAGAGAATAATCGTGCCGCCCATGCCGGGGCGGAGTTCGGCGGGGAGGCCGGCTTGCGCCACCGTTCGTTTGGCGATTTCGGCCAGCACGTAGGATTCGGTGAACTTCTTGGAGCCAATGAACACCGGACGAGGCTGCGCCGGGGCCGTCGGCGGTCCACCAGCGAGCAAAACGCTTCCGAGCAGGACCAGCGCTTTCATAGCACGGGCAGCCCTTGTTGGGCGTTGATGAACTCAGAAACAAAGCTCTCGGCCGGGTGGTCCCGCAGGGCGGCGAAGGTACCCACCTGGACCACGTGTCCCTGCCGGAGCAGGACGATCTGATTGCCCAGGCAAGCCGCCTCCGTCAGTTCGTGCGTGACCAGGATGACAGTCTGGCGCAGGTGTTGGAAGATAGCTTTGAGTTCGGTCCGCAAGGTCGCGCGCACCATCGGGTCAAGTGCTGCCAACGGTTCGTCGAGGAGCAGCACCTCCGGCCGGAGCATCAGAGCGCGGATCAGGCTTACCCGCTGTCGCTGGCCTCCCGAAAGTTCCACTGGGAAACGGGCGAGCGCGGTTTCAGGCAAACGTGTCAGCTCGCATAATTCGGCCAGGCGTGCGTGCATCTCTACTCTTGGCCGGCGCAAGTGCCTGGCCAGAAGCAGAGCATTGTCCCGCGCGGTGAGGTGTGGGAAGAGGCCGCCTTCCTGGATTACATAGCCCATTCGTCGGCGCAGATCTAAAATATTTTCGGGCGTCAGTACCTGGTCTTCGACCCGAACCTCGCCGGTGGTCGGTTGAATGAGGCCGATGATAAGCCGCAGGAGGGTTGATTTTCCGCAACCGCTCGGGCCGATGAGGACGGTCGTTTTCCCTGGCTCAAACTTGAGATTAATTGAGGACAGCGCTGCGGCCGAACCGAAGCGTTTGCTGACACTGATCAATTCGATGGTGGGCGCAAGGTCTTTCGGGCCTCGCGCGGCCTCTTGTTTCGTAGCAGAATCCAACCCCTCACTTTCGAGCCTGGATACCATCGTTGGTTGCTTTCTGGTGTGGTACCAGATACTGCAAGCTAAACCAGCGCCGCGCATCGCTCCAACAGCGGGCGGCCTCAAAACCAGCTCGGGCAGCCAGTCCGCGAAACTGGTCCAAGGTGTATTTATACGAATGTTCGGTCAGGATGGACTCGCCTTCGGCAAAAGCAAAGTGGTGGCCGTTCACGGCAACCGTTTGCTGGCGACAGCTTACCAGGTGCATTTCAATCCGGCCGGCGGAAGCGTTATAGAACGCCCAGTGTTGGAACTGGTCCAGGTCGAACCCGCCCTGCAGTTCACGATTAACGCGTGCCAGCAGGTTCAAATTAAACTGCGCGGTGACACCCTTTGCGTCATTGTAGGCCGCGTGGAGCATCTGGGGTGACTTTTTGAGATCAAAGCCCACCAGCAGGCCACCGGCCGAACCGCAGAGCCGGGCGATGCGTTGAAGGAAGCGCACGGCCTCCTCAGGTTCAAAGTTGCCAATGGTTGAGCCGGGGAAAAAGAAGGTAGCTGCCCCGGAGGCGGCTGGAGGCGCTGGGAGCGTGAATTGGCGCGTGTAGTCTGCGCAGACCGGTTGAACCGCCAAACCGGGATAAGCCAGTGCCAGGCGCGCAGAACATTCCAACAACTGTGGATAGGCGACATCTACAGGCGAATAGCTCGCCGGCTGCTCGAGGTGGTCCAGCAGCAGGCCGGTCTTGAGACAATTACCGCTGCCCAAGTCCACCAGGTTCGCCTTGGGGCCCAGCAGGGCGACGATTTCATCGATGTTTTGCTCCAGAATGCTCAGTTCCGTGCGGGTTACGTAATATTCTTCCAATTCACAGATGGTTTCAAAAAGGCGGACGCCGTTCTCATCATAGAGGTACTTGCAGGGCAGGGTCTTTTTGGGCGTCGAGAGCCCGGCGAGCACGTCGCGGCGGAAGCGTTCGGTGCTCAAGGCCTGGCCGGCCCCAACCTGGTCAGCTACCTCGTAGCCGCTCATGAGATGGACTTGGCCAAGCGCAGGCCCATGAATTGCCAGCGGGCATCGGGTGGGAAGAAATTGCGGTAGGTCCGCCGGGCGTGAGAGCGGGGCGTGGCACACGAAGCTCCGCGCAAGACATACTGGTTGCACATAAACTTGCCATTGTACTCGCCCAACGCCCCCGGCTGGGGTTGATATCCCGGATAAGGTGCGTAGGCGCTTTGAGTCCACTGCCAAACCTCGCCGAACATCTGTTTGAGGGAGTCCGAAGCCGGGCCTTGGGACGCGCTGGGATGGAAACGGCCACTCTCGGCAAACTGGCCTTCGATGGGCGCGTTGCTGGCCGCGACCTCCCATTCCGCCTCGGTGGGCAGCCGCGCGTCGATCCAGCGCGCATAAGCATCCGCCTCGAAGTAGCTCAGATGACAGACCGGTTCTTCCAAGCGGACGGGACGCATGCCGGCCAGCGTCATCATCCACCAGGCGCCGTCCCGTTGCTCCCAATAGAGTGGCGCATCCGAGCCACGCTCATTGACGGCCGTCCATCCGAGGGATAGCCAGAGCTCGGGCCGTTGATATCCTCCGTCCTCTATGAAGGCCAGAAACTCCCGGTTAGTGACCAATCGGGTGGCGAGAGAAAACGCCGTCAGGAAAACCTGGTGGGGCGGCGTTTCGTTGTCGAAACAAAAACCTTCACCGGCATACCCGATGGAATAAAGCCCGGGGTCAAACCTGACCCATCCCGGAGCGGGAGCGGAAGGCTTTACTGGCGGGATTTCCGGACGAAAGGCCGGACGCAGTGGGTTCATCCAGAAGACGTGTTTGATGTCGGTCAGCATCAGTTCCTGGTGCTGTTGTTCATGGTTCAGGCCAAGCACGATTGCCGGCGTCACTGCTGCGAGCACACCATCGTCAGCGGTTTGGAGGAAGTTTTCCATCGCTGCGTCCACATGGTGGCGATAGGTGTAGGTGTCCTTGACTGTGGGCCTGGAAACCAGGCCACGCTGAGGCCGGGCGTGCATTTTGCCCACGGCATTGTAGTAGGAATTGAATAAAAAGGCGTATTGGGGATGCAGGGGAAGGTAGTCGCTCAAGTGGGGCTTCAGGATGAACGTCTCAAAAAACCAGCTTGTGTGCGCCAGGTGCCACTTGGTCGGGCTTATCTCCGGCATGGTCTGAATGACGTAATCCTCCGGTTCGAGGGTCTGACACAATTGCTCGGAAAAGCGGCGCACGGACAGGTAGCGTTCCAGCAGTTCGGTTTCGCGAGAGGCGGCAACGCGATCCCGGGGAGGAGCCAGCGGGCGCTGCAACAAAAAAGAGTCGGTAGTGACAGGGACGCTTGATATCTTCATGCGATCCTTCTCTAGGCGTTTTTAATGTGGTGGAATTTTGCGCAGGTGCAATTTCCTGGTCGATGGGGTATTTAACCTAATGTCCGGTGGAACGGTTGTGTGGTTCAGGCGAAAGATGCCAGGACCTCATGAACCCCTGCCACCGCTATGCCTCCCTCACCAACGGCGGCGGCGCAACGCTTCACCGAACCGGAGCGCGCGTCGCCCGCGGCAAAAATGCCAGGACGGCTTGTCTCGAGCGGGCCGGGGGAACGGTTCGCCCCCTTCCACGCGGGTGCGGCTGCGACCGCGCGGCCGGTTTTGATGAAGCCCTTTTCATCACACTCGATCTCGGGTGGCAACCAGGCCGTGCAAGGTGATGCACCAATCATGGAAAAGACGGCCGGCGTCTGGATGGCGCGCCGTTCGTGCGTTTGGGTGTCCTCCAACTCGACGGCTTCGAGCGCCTTATTGCCCATCATTTTGCGGATTTCCGTGCGCGCCAGAATCTCAATGTTCCCCTTCGTTTCGACACGGCGCGCGAGGTAGCTGGACATACTTTTTGCCAGGTCCTCGCCCCGGATGACCAGCAGGACTTTGGCAGCGTGCTCGGAAAGAAACATCGCAGCCTGGCCGGCAGAGTTGCCGCCGCCCGCAACAATCACGGATGAGCCGCTGCAGAGCTGGGCTTCCCGGCCGGTGGCCGCGTAATAGACCCCGGTTCCTTCAAAATCCTCGCGCCCCTCGGCCGCCAGCCGGCGGTATTCGGCACCGGTTGCGATAAGGGTGCATTTGGCGCGCAGACTCGCGTTACAGCCTTCGGCCTGCACGATGGTGCCGTAACCACCTTCTGTGAACGACAATGAGAGCGCCTGTGCAGGGGTGACGAACTTTGCGCCAAACCGATACGCCTGAAGTTGCGCGCTGTAGGTGAGGTCCCCGCCGCTAATGCCGGTGGGGAAACCAAAGAAGTTCTCGAGTAAGGAAGAGGCCCCAGCCTGGCCACCCGGCGCGAAGCTCTCCAGCACTACAGTCTTGAGCCCTTCCGAAGCTGCGTAAATGGCCGCCGCCAGACCGGCCGGCCCTGCGCCAATAATAGCCAGGTCGCAAGTAACTTCGCCCTCCCGTTCAACCTCCACCGAACGCAGCAGCCCGGCCACTCGGGCAACCTCGCGCAAGGAGGGATGCCGCAACGGTGCGCCGTTGGCCGTGATAAGCGCGGGCAGGTCGCTGCTGGACAGGTGCAGTCTCCCAGACAAGCCTCGACCGGTTTCGCTTTGAGAATGGATCAACCGGTGCGGGATATGGTTCTTGTACAAAAAATCATCGAGCTGGCGCCCCTCGCGCGATCCTTCCGGAGCGAGAATGCGCAGCCCGGCAAACTCGCGGTCGCGTTGCAGCCGTTTTCGGCGCATAATGAAAGCGCGAACGATCGATTCACTGACCCCCGGCAGCTCCGCCAACGCCTGCCGCAGCCGCCCGGCTGGCACTTCCAGGATCTCGCTTTGATCGTCCCTGCCCCGAACGCTGGCCACTGACGCAGTGCCCGTCAGCGCCGCCACGTCCCCCGCAAAATTCCGCGGACCGATGGTCCCGATGATTTGGTCCTGGCCGTCGCGCGATTCGAAAGCCTCCAGCGTCCCGCGCAAGACCACCGTCAATCCCACGTCACGCTGGCCCGCCTTATAGACCAATTCGCCACGCTGCAAAAGGCGGCGCGTGCCCAGTGGTTCGAGCATGGCGAGCTGCCGATCATCGAGCTTCGGGTGAGCCAGGCTCTCGGTATCCCGATAGAACTGCTCGTCCTGATCCAACTCCGTCATAAGGTCTTCTCTCGCGCTCATACTCTCCAATTTCAGAGAGGCTCCTCCTGAATCCGCTTTCGGCGCAATGGCAAAGGCACGCTCGGTCGGAATCACGCTGATGTCAAACTGATATTCGTTTCACCTGTTTCGTGTTTCGCTGGTCACGTTGCTCGCGACGAACCAGCACCGAGAACCAGTCGGCCGCGATTGCGTTTGCTTCGATCCGCCAGTGGGCTTATGGTGAAATCACGGCCAAATGGCGCTGCGGCCGCGGTTTGGAGTGGAGACAGAGCGCTGGCATTTTATTTCAAATCGGAGTGTACAAATGAATAAATCCCGCACAGAGCAGAATTCAACCAAACCATGCGAGCACTTGAGAGAGTTGACGGCAGGCGATTTCCCGCCACCAAGGACACCTGATGCCTGCGAAGAATGTCTGAAGGAAGGGACGCAGTGGGTGTCGTTGCGCGAGTGTAAGACCTGTGGCCACGTCGGCTGTTGCGATTCCTCTCCAGGGCGCCACGCGACCAGGCACTTTCAGGAGACGGGACATCCGGTGATGCGCTCGGTCATGCCGGGCGAGCGGTGGACGTGGTGCTATGTTCATGAGGTTACGGGCGAACTTGCCAGACAACAGGGCCCGGCAGGAGTGAAGGGCGCAGCTTAAGATACTCTTTTCGAGGGCTTTTTCACGGCTGACCTGTCCCACCCTGTGGGTTGGCACATCCAAGAGGAGCGGAACAAACGCCATCAATTAAGTATTGACATGGCGCGGCAGAAGTTTAAAGATTCGCTTATGGATTCGGAAACTTTTGCGAAGAGATATCATGGAAACACATCCGCGCAAGAATTGCCGGCCATCTTTCCGCGCAACGGCGGAACATCCTATCAACAGAAAGGTCCCCACATAAGTACTAACGGCGTTCCCGCAACCCGATTGACCCGATTGCCTGTTCCACGGCTCTTAAGTGCACATCTTGCCGCGGTGCTGGTGCTGATAACCCTTGCCGCGACCGGTGCCACTTGGACAGTTTCCGAGAAAATCCCCTTGGGAGAAAGTGTCGTTTGGCTTCGGCCCGACCCTGGCCGCCCATGGCTCTATGCTATCGACCAGCAGAACAGTGAGGTTCTCTTCATTGACCTTCGCACCGCCACAGTCCAGAAGAGCATTTATGTCGGAGATGGCCCCTCGGATCTTGACATAGACGCGACTGACAACTTTTTGTATATCGCGAACGAAGGGCCGGGAACCGGCCTGTTCGGCTCCTGGCGCATCGGGGTGGTGGAGCTCACCAACCAGACCCTGATCGATTCTTTTATCACGTCGGTCCCGGCAGTGCATGTTACTGCCGGCAGACCCGGCCGGCTCTACTACAACGAAGGGGCCGAAGTCCATTCTGTGAACACCGATACCGGAGTGGATTTGGGCGCTTTTAACTATATTAAGACCCGGATGGTGATCTTCTCGGATAAAACCCGCCTTTTCGGACAGTATGTTTACACGGGAAATCTCGGCGCTATGGCAGATTTTGATGTATCGACCGATCAAATAACCCTGCTCGATACGGCGTATTATAGCCCCTACCCTTATGGTTGGGCGTACGACAATTACTCGCTTTCCGGCGACAACCATTACCTGGGGTATGGCCAAATAATGTTTACAGCAACGAATTTTTCCGACCAGATCGGGGAGTTCCCGGAACAGATCTACGCGCTGAACAGCGATGGCTCGGTCGCCTTCGGACAGAGCTCCATTTGGGATACGACGACTTTCCCGATTCATGGCAGTGCCACCCAGATCACCAACATGCCGTTTTCGACAACGCTCATGATCTTTGATAGCCACACCAATGTCCTCTACGCTTTCAATCCGGCCGACTCCACAGTTTACGCCGTCGCGCAAGCAACGGCGCATGGGATCCCGCTCTCGTGGTTGACTTATTATGGGTTGTCAACAAACGATAGCGTAGAATCGCAGCAGCTAGGCAATGACGGACGAACCGTTTTGCAGGACTGGTTGCTCGACAAGAGTCCCACAAATCCGGCCCCCGGCTTGGCACTGGCGTGGAGTTCAAATTCTGCCGTGAACGTGCAGAACACCTCAGCACGTCGCTACTACCAGCTTCAGCGGAGCGCAAATATAAACTCGGCAAGCTGGCAGACCCTGGCCGAATCGAAAGGGTCCGGCAGCAACCTCGTATTCGACGTATCGGCGGATAGAACCAGGTTCCCGTCGGCTTTCTACCGTGTAAGCCCGAGAGTTTATTAAACTGAATCGGCTCGGATCGGCCCCACCGGGTTGGCGGCCGCGCCCCTGGTTGATCCTCGACCTGTTAACCCGCGCCGCGGGCTGCTCGGCACCACCCGGCCCAAACCGTTGCATTTTTTGGCTTTACTGCTCTGCTTCTGCGTGCTATAAAAAGAGGAAAAGCACGTGGTATGGCATCCAGCATAACAGATACGGGTTTTATCGTGTGGGGCGCGGACCAGTCGCCTTACGGTCCGGTCGAGCTGCCCACCCTGGTCTCTTGGGTGAAGGATGAGCGCGTGACCGAGGACACTTGGATCTTTATCTCGAAAAACGACGCTTGGCTCAAAGCCGCCGAGGTGCCCGAGTTGCAAATGTTCTTTCGCAAGACCCAGGGTGCTGGCGCCACAGCCGACTCCCAATCCGTGACCGGTTTGGATCCTCGCGCCCTGCGCCGGATCAAAATCCTGGCCGGCCTTACCGACGAACAGCTTGCCCGCTTTGCCGAGTTCATCGAAATCGAAAAGGCCTCGCAATGGTCGGTCATCGTCAAACAAGGCGATTGTGGCGACAGCATGTATTTCATCCTCGAGGGCGAGCTGCGTGTGCGCATCACGGTCGGGGGTAAGGAAACCATCCTGGCGACGATGGGCGTGGGCGAATTTTTTGGGGACATCTCGCTTTTCGATCGCGGGCCGCGCGCGGCCGATGTGGTGGCCAACACCGACAGTGTGCTGGTGAAGATTTCGGCGAGAGCGCTCGACGAACTGGCCAAGGACGCCCCAGAGTTGGCCACTCCGTTCCTGCGGGCCATCGGCAAGACCCTGGTGGCGCGCATCCGCGCGGACAACAAGCGCTTCGGGGACTCGGTTAAGTTCGCCCGCGCGGCGGAGAAGTAAGCGCGGGGGTTTAGTCTCCGAGCAGTTTCTTCAGCGTCTCTCGAGCCCGATCTTCGCGCGAGGTCTCCCCGGCTGGCGGCACGAACTCGCGACGAATCATCTCGAAATATTCGCAATAGTTGGCCAGGTGCTTTTCGGCCACCAGGTCAGCCCGCCGATCCCGGCACTGCTGAGCCACGCGGGGGTCGTAGCTCACGCAGTTCAGGCACGCCTTGAGGTCCGCCCCGCAAAGGCACGTCTCCGATCGCCCCGGCGTCCCGGCCAACGTGTATTCCCGGCCGCATTTCCAGCAATGTCGCGTCTTCGCCATACCGGTGCATCATACCTCTCCGAATCGGCTTTTCCAGCCTGATTCTTCAAGAAAAAGATTTATAAGATTTTTTGTAATCCAAGAATCTTTTCTCTTCTTACATGGAGGAAGACCCAATCTGTATGAATCGGCAGACACGTGAAAAGGCCGTGAGGAGGCCCGGGCGGCGCGACAGCCGGAGGACAGTGCACCGGCTTTGTGGCGCTTTGGTTGGGGGCGCGTTGCTGTGGGGGACGGGGGTGGCGTGCGGGCAGGGGGACGCCCTGCGTTTCAACGGGAGCAGCAGTTATGTGCAAGTACCTCACAACACCAGCCTCAATGCTTATCCGTTGACGGTAACAGCTTGGTTTCGCACCACGAACGCCGGGGCGGTCTTGCAGGGATTAGTGAGCAAGTATGCGGACAACAGCGGCAACGGATGGGCGCTCGGGGTGCAAAGCGGGCGCGTGCGGGGCTTTTATTATCGAAACAACTCGCTCTCGGACGTGGCTGTCGATGCCACCCCGGCCGCAACCGTCGCCGACGGGTTTTGGCATCATGCGGCGCTGGTGGTGGATGGCACTGGGGGGAAGGTTTATGTGGACGGCGTCCTGGGGGCGCAGGCGAGCTGGAGCGGAGCCACTGGCGCGCCGACCTCGGCGCAACCGCTTCAGATCGGCCAGTATTCCACCTATCCACCGTATCCGGCCTTCGACGGCGACATTGACGAGGTCACGCTTTGGAACCGTGCTTTGAGCAGCACGGAACTGAATTACGTCAAGCACCGCAATCTCACCGGCACGGAGGACGGGTTGCTGGCGCTATGGCATTTCGATGAGGGAAGCGGTGCGACGGCTTCGGATGCGACCAGCGATGGTTACGACGGAACCTTGGTGAACAATCCGCTCTGGGTGGTTTCCAGCGCGCCGCTCGTGTTTAACAATGTCGCTGGCAACGCGCTTAAATTCTCCGGCGGCGCCGACTATGTGTCTGTTGCGCATGACCCGGCGCTGAACTCTTATCCGTTTACGGCCATGGCATGGTTTCGAACCGCCAACGGGGCCTCGGTCGTTCAAGGAATCGTGAGCAAGTATGCGGACGGCAGCGGCAATGGCTGGACACTCGTGGTGCAAAACGGCCATCTGCGCGGCTTTTATTACCGGGGCTCTTTCGCTGCTGTGGCGATCGATGCTACGTCGGCAGCCGTGGTAGCCGATGGTTCCTGGCACCATGCGGCGCTGGTGGTGGGTTCGACCGGCGGCATACTTTACCTGGATGGCGCGGTGGCAGGGCAGGCCTCCTGGAGCGGGGCCGCGGGCGGGACGACTTCGACCGAGCCGCTTCAGATTGGCCAATATTCCGCAAACCCACCTTATCCCGCGTTTCTCGGCGACATCGACGAGGTGTCGGTGTGGAACGTTGCGCTGAGCTCGGCGCAAATTGCTTCGTACAAGAACGCCGCGCTCCAAGGTTCAGAAACCGGGTTGGTCGCGTTGTGGCGCTTGAATGAAGGAACCGGCACCACGGCGAATGACCTGACCTCAAACGGGCACACCGGCACACTCATCAACAGCCCGGCATGGACGGGTTCGACTGCATTTCTGGGGGACGGAACCTCCGCCATTCATACGACAGTGGGCGCGTTGTCCTGGACCCGCCAGTTCGCCGTGCAAACCATCCCAGCCCAACGGGGCTTTGCCGGTCGAGCGCCCGTTTGGGTGCGGCGCCTCGATGACTTTGGCGCCCCAGGCGCAAATACGAGCGTAGCTGTAATGCTGCAAAGCGCATTGCAAAGCACGTTGTTGGGCGCTCCGCTGCCGCTCGTCAACAACAACACGCAGCTAACCGTAACCCTCGGTCCATTCAATGCCGCGACGCCGCAGGTTTCGGCGGGCGGGGTGATCGAGTCCCCGGCGATCGATGTCGAACCGCAGGCCGGCATACAAATCGATTCCGTCAACGACACCTTGGCGCTCGGAGTGACCGAATCCTACAGCGCAAATAATGGGCCAGTGGTGACGGGCGAAACCACCACCCTGGCGCCTGTTCCGTTGTTGCATTTCGACGGCAACCTGGTTTTTGGCACGATTCCGACGACGTTTAGTTCGATTGCCAACAGCCCAACGCGCGGCTCACTTGGTGGCGGAGGCGTTAACACGCAATTGGCGGTCAATAACAATTCGGGTACGCTCGTCTCCAACCCGGCTTACCACTACGGCAACGGCACGACGCTCAACGTTGTTTTGCTCAGCAACGGAGATGCCCAGGCCCCTCCCACGACCATCGCGCTACAAGGGCCGGTACCGGACCTGCAATGCATTCAAAACGTGTGCTTCCTGCGAACTAACGTCACTCTCAGTACGGGGAGCGGCCTGAGCGGCCAGCTCTGGCTGCAGTTGCCGCTGGGCCTGAGTATCGGCAGCGGCACCAATAACCGCCTGACCACCAACCAGGTCCCGTTTGCAAACATTGCGCTGGATGCCAATTTGATTCCACAAAGCAGCCAGCTTGTTCTGGGGGGCCCGCTCTTCGCCGTGGAGGAGACCAAACCATTTTGGATTGAAGCGCCTTCCTTGACGTGGTCGGTCAGCGCGGGCCAGATCCTAATTCCCAACCCGACGGCCATCCATTTTGTGCGCCAGCACGAAGATGACGCGCTGTCCAGCCAGACGGGCCTGATCGAGCCAGACGCCACCAACCGCGTTTCCAACGACGGTTACTACCGAAATGCGGGCAGCCCTGGGCCGGTGACATTTAACGCGGATTCCAACGGAGTGGCGCAGATGAGCATGCAGCTTGCGTTGAATCCGCCGGAGTTGCGCCCGCACTTCCCTTACGCGGGCCGAGCGGCGGGAACCCAAATCCCCACCACCGGCGGCGGACAACTGGCGATTGCCGGCGACTTGATCGACAGCCTCAACAGCTATTTGCCTTTGAGCGGTCCGGTGCCGGTGATGTATGCGCGAGACTGCGGAGACACCAACTGCAGCAGCGTTACCATCGATCCGGCAGTCCTGGCGTTTACGGCCGACGGCAGCCAACTCGGCTTCACGGCGGACGGCGGTTTGCTGGCTTATGGTTCGGTGCCACCGACAAACCTGACGTGGGGCTACGCGGGCAACGGCAATTACGCCCAACGCACGAGCGATGTGCAGGATGGGGCCTACGAGATGGCGGGAACTTTCCTGCGTTACGACCAAAACGTGCTGGGCGCGTCGAATGGACCGGCGGTGTTGCTCTTGAGCGGTTTTGGCGATGCTTCGAACCCTGCGTATCTCGAGCGGCCAGGCCAGGACAGTTATGGCGACGGGCTGGCCAACTATGCTGGGCTGAACTTCCGCGCGCCGGCGCAAGGTTGGAGCTATGTGGCCGGCCAGGACACCGGCTGGTATCTGCTAACTTCCCGGTGCAAATACTATGCGCGTTCCGGCGGCATCAGTGGCATCCAGGAGACCGACAACTTTCCGCCGAACCTCACTCTTTACGGTTACCCCTTCATGTTCACCTCCTACAGCCTGTCGTACCTGGATAGTGACAACTGGGAATCGCGCACGGATGGCTCGCTCACGCTGCCAGTGCCGGCGGGGTTCACCCAGGAATTCTCCCGGATGAAATTCGTCTGCAGGGGCGATTTGGATTCGGCCCAGGTGCCCGCTACCAGCGGAGTCAAGCACATGGTCTATTGGAACACCGACATCACGCCGCAAAGCATTAACTTTCAGCCGACGAATGAGGACGTATGTGCGGGTGCGAACCGCTTCCTGGTGTTGGGGGTCGAAACTCACCTCCCGTTCATTCCGGAGGGCTTCCACGCTCTCCTAGGTTTCAAGGCCAATGGAAACCTGTTAACGGCGGCCGATGGCGGCCAGGTTGATTCGCGCTTCGCGGTGCCGGGCCGTCTCTCGTTGCAAGGGCCAGGAACCAGCACCTTTCCGCTGGCAACGGCCGGGGATGCGTACTTCAACAATTGGGAAACCGCGGGCCGGCCGGACAACGGGTTCTTCAATATCGTTGGGAAACTGCGCACGCCGTTTTTCGCGGACAGCAAAGTCCACCTGCATGTCACACCAACCGGCCCTACCACGGGGCAAATCGATATCATGGGGGGCTGGCCGGATGCTGATGGCAACGGCGACAACCTGGGTTGGAACGACGGCGCCAACAACTATTTCAACACGGCGAAGTTCGATCAACACCAGGACGGCTTCCCCCAAGCCGCTGGTGTTGGCGGCTATCGCAACTCCTCGACCACCCAGTTCCATCCTCGGGTTCAACGCGATTGGATTGATGTGGCCAAATTCGATTATTCGCTGGAATGGAACTCTCCCCTGCGCGAGTTTGCCGGGTTTGCCCCCGCCACGGTGATCCTGCCGGTCATTGATGTTAATAGTGACCTCAAAGAACTCTCGCCGGGCAAAGTGGATTTTGATTTTGCGCAGGACATTACCATTCAGTTGCCGAGGCTCAAGGTGTTGGATTTTGCCAACGACGCCTTCAACGAACTCAACGGGCCGATCCTCACCGTCTCGAATGCTGTGCGGCAGGAACTGGGCTCGTTGCTGGATACCTCCGGATTGACCAGTGGTTTCAGGAGTCTCCAGAGTGCCTTGCGCGAGGATGCTTCGACCTTTTTCCGGCCTATCCTTGGAGTTGGCTTTAGCAACATCGTCAATGAGCTCTACACTCAACTGGCTGCGTTGCCACAGAATGATCAAGCGGCTTTCCTCAACGGTGCTTACGCAACCGTCATCAACGCGAGTGGCGATCTGACAGCCGCAGTCCAGGGGATTAACGGGGCGGCCAACACGGCGAACAGCGTGGTGGGCCAAGTCAACCAGACACTGCTGGACGTGGACAACACGCTCGGACTGTACCTGAGCATCCTGGGGAAGGATGCACAAGGTAACCGCCACGTGGTGCGAGCGATTGTTGAGAAGTTGGTGCAGGACCAGGGGCAGGAATTGGGTTTCTTGGAGGACTTAACGGATGATCTCGTAAATGGGCTGCTGCAGGATGTCGAGCCGACGCTGGCTCAAGTAGAATCGGACCTGCAGGATCTGCGCTCGCAGGTTGACGAGCTCCAGGGGCAAATCGCCAGCGGCACCGGCGATTTCACGGCGGCGTTGCAAAATGCTGCCAATGACGCGATGGCGGCCCAGCAATTCGTGCAAACGGCGGCGATTAACCTGACCAATATGCTCGGAGTCGCCGTCACCTCGGCGGGCGATTATTTCACGGCAGACCCTGCGGCAGCGCAGGACGCGATTCGCGAACGGCTGATTGTGACGTTCCTGGGGTCGGGCTTCCCGGCGGATTACCAACAGTCCTTCAAGCAGTTTCTGACCGATGACAATTTCGTGCTGGATCAACTCCTGAACGTGTTGTTCGACCAAATCAATCGCAGCATTCGCGACGGACTGCTCTCGCCGGACCAAGGCCAGGACGGCACCTTCCAGGCACTGAAGGGCGTTGGCCAAATGAGCCAATCTCTTCTTTCAGCCAAAATCCGAGGATCGCCCACGTTCGAAGGCGATTCCCTGCGCCAGATCCATTTGGACTCAGACATCCAGATGAATCTGCCGGACCAGATGAATTTTCACGCCTACATGGACATCCGGGAGCTGACATCGCAGTCAGTGGCTTTGGACTGCGTGCCCGCTGGGGCGCCGGCGGCCGAGGTGACGCTCGGCGCCAAGGAGATCCCGCTGAGTTGGGCGGGCGTGAATGACTCGGGCACGCCCCTGACGTTGAGTGTTGAAGGGCGCTGGACCTTGCAGAGCGGCTCGGTCCTCGGCATTGGGGGCTTGCTCGACATCAAAGGCGAAATTGGTTTCGAGGGATGCAGCCTTAAGGAAATTGGAGCGCAGTTTGCGGTAGGCGCCTTGGAAAATTACTTCGCAGCCAAAGGAGCGGGGACGCTTAATATTCTGGGCATCCCTGTGGACGTCCAAGCCGGCATTTTTGCCGGCAAGGCCTGCACGCTCGACCCGTTGAACTGGGTCGATCCCAACGCCGGCAAGATACTTAATGATCCTCTCGGCTTTACTGGCATTTATTTGCAGTATGGGGGCGGCTTGTCACTCTCCGAAATCCTCTTCGACACCTCGAGTTGTTTTCTGGATATCGAGGCGCACGAATCGACGGCGGTCTTTTACGAGGGGGGGCCGCGCTCCGGCAAATTGGGCTTCAGCCAAAGTTATTCCCTGGGGTTGAGGCTGGCCTGCCTGATCGAAGGCAGCGCCGACGTCACCTTAGGCGCGGCAGCCTCTTTCACGCCGCCAAGCAGTTACGAAGTGGACTTAACCGGGGCAGCGCAGGTATGCGGCAAGCTCGGCGCTTGCCCCTTCTGCGTCAGCGGCTGCAAGGGCATCACCATTCGGGGCTCCGTGAAAAACGGTGGCGTCGATTACTCCATCGATTACTAGAACCAGACCGGAGATGCGACAATGAACAGAATTCCCGAGCGCCAAAAGTCGAGTTCTCTACCGATACGGGCTCTTCTCGTCATGGTGGCGGGCCTGGGTTTGGCCTCGGACAGTTTTTCTCAAACGCCCCTTGACAATTTGGTCATCTCAGTGGGCACCACCATTCAGGACAGCAGCGCCAACAATTGGTCTTACGTTCTGCTGGGCGGCCCCCAACCGACGATCCTCGCCGGGAAAAAGTTCGCCGTGTATGGCAAGGCGGGCTATCCCACCAACGCCGCCGTCTTCAGCCTACGCGGCACCATTTTCCAACAAAGCGACCCAGGCGCCATCACCGCGCTCCTCAATGAATCGGTTTCCCTGGGCGAAAACCTCAGTGCCTTGGACAGCTCTTTGGACATTGTCCTGCACAGCCTACCAGGCCTGACGAACCTGACGCTCGGCCAGAAGGTCGCCGCCGCTTTCCAAGCTGCCAACTCCGATGCGGGCACGGCCCAAACGGTCGCCTTGCTGGCGAAGGTGCATCCGGGCTTGACGCTTTGCCTGGGCCAAGCCTTTGCCGAGCAGATTAGCACGACCACGACCTACGAATTGCGAGAGGTGAACCCCGGCACGAGCGTGGCTGGCGACGTGGTTGGGCGCGTGACTGTCGTACCCGGCTCGCCGGTCATCCTGCCCGCTCCTGGCGCGCCTTTCCAACTTGTCACCAACAATCCCATCGATCACCTTCGCATCCGTCTGCGGTGGGGGACGCCGGACGACCTGCGCCGCCTCTCGTTGCTCAGCTTTGGATTTAACGTCTGGCGTATCCCTCGGGCGGCTGCAGAAGCCGCCGGCTACAACATAACGCCGCCGACTCTCTTCCAACTGACCAATGACCTCAACTTCGTCCGGGCCAACAATGCACCCGTAACCGCGACGAAAGATTATTCTGCGGGAACCGGCGCAGGCGCGGCGGACGACCCGGCCGATCCGACCACCAGCTTTTTCAGCGACGCAAATGGGCGCGCTTTAGGCAACCCGCATTTCCCGAGGAACTCACCCCCCCACGCCGGGTACCAGGTCCCGGCCTTCAACGACGGCGACTACTTTTACTACTTCATCACTGCGCGGGACGTATTAGAGCGGGACGGCTTGGCCTCGCCGGGCACGCTGGCCCGGGCGTGCCGACGGCTACCGCCTCAGGCGCCGACCGGACTAAAGGTGCTGAACAACTTCACGATTGCCAATGGCCAGCGACTACTTTTGACGTGGCAGCAAAACACTAATGCCGACGATGCGGTCGGCGAGTATTGGGTGTATCGCTGGCCTAATCCGGCGATGGCCTTGACCAACGACGCCGTTCCGCTGAGCAACCGAGTTGGCGTAGTCACACAGTTGGCGGGCACCAACCTGAATACGTTCCTGGATAACGGCGCCGATGCGCCAACCACCCCCGGGCTGAGCAACTTTTGGTACACGGTACGCGCGGTGAGCACGGCAGCCTGCGACCCGCTGCTTTCGTCCCACAGTAGCCCCGCGTGGGGCGTGCTTCGTCCACGCGTCGGTCCCGACGCGGCAACGGGCGATGTGCAGGGCAGTTGCGGCACACCAGTGGTGATGTTCCAAACGATCAGTGTTCAGACCAATGATAACGGCCCCGACACGCTTAATTGGAACTACCGATTTACGTGCACGCGGAGAGATCGGAGCATTGCCTGGGTTCAGTTTACGTTCATCGACAATTACGACGGCATAAGCAATGTGCTGGCACAGATTTATTTTCCGCCCAATGGCGACACGTTACAGTTCGACTACCCACTGACGATAACTGGTTCGAATTATACGAACGATGTCACCTGCATGGTGGGCACGTTCTACGGCCAAGTCTCCGCCCCGGCGGTGGCACACTTTACGGCTCAGGTTTCCTCGAACCAGTTCCAGGAGGCGGACTTCCAGGCCGGGGCCCTGCTGGAGACCGCGTTGTCATCAACCGATCCCCTGCTCACGACGCTCAATGGTGGCGCTGCCTTTTGCTACGCCCCCACGACGGCCTCAGCCGGCGCTGGCGGCACAGTGGGCCTAACTTTTCCCACCCCCACGGGCACGCCGCTTTTTCTGCAGGTGCTCCAAAGTAATGCCTGGGTTGACCTTGGGGTGTTTGTATCAGACTCGAACAATGTTTATTGGGTTTCGTATCCCGCGTGCCTGGTCGGGCCGCTGCCCGCTTTCCAGGGTTGTCTCATCAACTTGCCTGCTGGCAATGGTGATTGCGCTCAACATGTCGCTCGCGCTTCCGATAGTGGTCCGGTGGCCCCCATCCGCATCCGCTTCCGGCTCACCAAGGGGACGACCGAATACCGGCTCTATCGCAGCGTGGATGGCGGACCGCTGACGCTCTTGTCCCAGGGGTTCACGCCGTACGACCCCGCTAATCCCGAAGGCCAAGTGGTGCATAACGATGACGCGATGCCGCCAGGCGGCGCGCAGCTTTGCTACTTTGTTCAAGTGCTGGATAATCAAGGCAACGGCAGCCCGATGTCCTTCCTGGGCTGCAAACAATTGCCGGCCCAACTGCCGCCACAACCCGTCCTGGCGGAGCCCCAAGCGGCGGGGTCCATCACCAATCCACAGGTCGCATTGAACTGGTTTTGTCCCACTACCGGCGTGGCCCGGTTCGAACTGATGATTCAACGGGCGGACGGCGGCGGCCAGCCCAGCGGCGTGGCCAGCAGCAAGCTAACCCGGTTAGCGACCTTCAATGCCAGCGCGCGCTTTGCAGGCTTAACCTCCCCCTTCCACAGGGTGGCGAATTTCCGCAGGCTCTTTCCATTATCACAATTTGACGAAGGTCAACTGACTCCGCCGATTGGGGCGAATTTCGGGCCGGGCCCACAGTTCTCGATCACGGCCAGCGTGTTGCCCAACGTGCCCTACAACCTCTCGGTGGTGGCGCTGAACGCGCAGGGCGGGCCAGGCCCCGCCTCGTTGGTTTGGAAGTTCACTTGGAAGCCGCCCACCGTGCAGTCCATGGTGCCTTGGCCCGCCCGGCCACTGCCGCCGGTCACTAATTTCGATGAAGACGTCGATCCCAACCATACTACGCCCCGAAATATCCCGCCGGTCTTTTGGCCACGGGTGCAAGCGACACTCATGCACGGTTATTACTCGCCGTTTGACAAGCGTTACCCGGTAGGAATCTGCATTGGCTACCTGGATAGCATCTCTGGCCAATATATCTATAGCTCCAACGTAGGCCTGACCAACGATGCGTATGCCTCTTATATAGTGCCTCCCAGTGGATTGGGTGCTGATCCACACGATTTGATTTTCCGGCGCCTCTCTGGCGACCCTACTCGTCGTGGTGATCTGCTTTTGCCGATCGTGGTTTATCGCCAGCAAGTTACCAATGCCAACTTCCCACGTGTTTCAGGCAACCTGGTTCAGGTAACACCCCTAATCGAGCGCTTGCCGTGGTCCGCTACGTTTACAGGTCAAACCGAGACGATTTACTTGGATGACTTGTTGCTGGCCCTTATGGGTGTGTTCGACCAAGAAAGTTATGTGACGCACGTCATGCTCTGTGTGCGCGATCAGCAACCCGTCATGGTCGGGGCCAGCTATCGTTACCTGGTCGTGCGTTTCAACGATCAGCACGAAATCGACGAGGTCATTCCCGCCGGTGTGGTGACTATCCCGGCCAACCCGTAAAGGCGCCATGAGCAACTCACTGTCCATCAACCGGTCAAACCGCAACGCGCTTGCGATACTTGCGCTCCTCCTGGTCCTCCTGACCAGCGCTCGGGCTCCGGGGGCCTTTGTGTATGAAACCCCGGCGGAATTCGTCAGCAGCGGTGACTTTAATGGTGACGGAATTGCCGATGTGCTGGTGCTCGATAAAGCCACGGGCAATGCGCGGGTCGGTTACGGTGACGGCGCGGGGAACCTCACGTGGTCGGCGCCGCTGGTCACGGGCGCGGCTTCGCCGGATGGCTTGGCGGTGGGCCGTTTTCTGGCTACCAACCAAGACGCCATCGCCATCACTTCCAGCCAACTCAATCGCGTGTTGCTAGTTGATTTGTCCAACGCCACCAGCGCTCCGCCGCCGCTGGTTTTGACTCCCAGCGGCATCGGGCCGGACCTGCTCATTGGGTTGGCTGCGCCTTATGGAGCTGGGAGCAATTTTGATTGGGTATTCGTCGGCTCTGGCGACAACAATTCTGATACCGGCCAGGCACTGCTCGAGTTGTTCGCCCTGGCCGCTGACGCGCTGTCGTCCGAGCAAGATAGCGTCGCGCAACAAGCCTACTTGGCGCGCGGCAACTCACTCCTCCTGGGGAGCGACCCAACGACCTACGCCGCGGCCATCGAGCGCGGGCCTAGCAATGATCAATTTGTCGCACTCTCAGCGCCGACCCATTTTGGGGTATTGCTGAGCCAGACGAACCTGGGGGCCGGCAGCGATTATGTTTTCGGCCAATTCAACGGGGAACCCCTGCCACGGTTCGTCTTTTACGTGCCGGGTCAATCAAACCTCACGCTCCAATCACTGGTCCAGACCAACGGAAGTTACGTCTTCCAGGCCGGCGTGTTCGTTGCCGTTGGCGAAGCGATCCAAACTGTGTATTACTTGAGCCGGGGAACTGATGGCACGGCGCTCATCCAGTTCGCCGATGGAGTTCAAGGTATGACGCTTTCCAACGGCGTCGCTACACTGGCGGGTGTATATCGCTCCGGTGCGGGTTCGGCGGGAAATGTCTTCACGGGCATCGTGCCCCTGGGCGCAGGGGATTTTGCTTTGCTTGATGGGCCGGCGAGTTCCGCCCACGCGCAAGTCGTCCATTTCAACGGCTCGAACTACACCCAACGAAGTGCCAGCATTCTTCCCTCGGCAACCACGCGCACGACCCGTGCCAACGTGTGGCTCTTCCAGAGCGAGCCGTTTGTCAACAGCGACCCCGGCTTTGTCGCCTCGGTCACTGACCCGGACTGGAGCGACGTCATCAGCGGGTTGCCCGGGGCGTTGACGGTCCTCACAGAGAGCGACGCCGGTTCGGTTTCAGGCTTGGGGAGCGTTGCCACGAACAGCCTGGGCGCACCGCCCGCCGGTGCGGTGTACGCGGTGCCAGACCAATATCGGGATTTCATCTCCCTCTTTTCTTACGCTGCCGCACGGGCGCCTGAACCGGTGAGCATTACAATCTCGCCACCCGCCGGCCTTTACGGTGGGCCCATCCAGGTTTCCTTTAGCACCCTGAACGGGGGCGACCAAGTCTTCTACCGGACAAGCCCCCTCGACTCGTGGCACACGTTTACCGCGTCCTTCGCTCTGACCAATGACGCCACGATTCAATATTACGGGCTAAGTGCGAGCGCCGCTCGCTCAATGCTGCTGTCAGCCGCGTACTCCTTTGGCGCCGCTGGCGGCGCGCCACAAGCTCCCCTCGACCTGGCGCCGGGCACCACGAACCCCGCGCCCACCTTCACTACGAACCAGTTGGTGCTTTCAGACATTGGCACGATCTTCTATGGCCGTCGTTCGACCAATAACCAGGGCACCATTTGGGCCATCAACCTCGATGGCAGCCGCGAGACCTACATCACCACCGGCGCGCGGCCACGCGTCTCCCGGGATGGCCGCTGGCTGGCTTTTCTGCGCGAGGGCGACCCCTTCAACAACCAGGGCAATCTTTGGGTGCGCGACTTGGTGCTCCAAACCGAAACCCGCCTGCTCGTCAACACCGACACGATCGTCGGCTACGATTGGGACCTGACTAATTCGAATTTGGTGTTCGATTTAGGTTGTTCTTTTTGGACCATCGGCCTCAGTGGCCCACCGGCGCAATTGCCGCTCGCGGCCACCTGTGGCCAGAGTGCGCCAGTCGTCAACCCCGTCGATGGCAGTTTGGCTTTCCAGGTCTTGCCGCCGGGGACTCCCGGAATCTACCTCGCGCCCTCAAACGGCTCGGCGGCCCAACCGCTCGCTCTAAATGTCAGCGGCGCCCGCTGGCCGGCCTGGGACTCCGACGGCCAGCACCTTGCCTTGGTCGATGGCGCCGCAGACGGTTCCGTCGATGGGGGCGGAGACCTCTTCGTCTTCCAAGCCGCCGACACCAACCTTTACCAAATCACCGCCATCTTTGATTCCGTCAACGGCTTTCCGCACGGCGCCTTGTGGTCGCCGAACGACGACGCGCTGGTGGGCACCGGCACCATCAACGGCACCAACGGCATTTGGGTGTTGCCGCTCATCGACGAGTGCATGTGCTCGGCGGGCCCGCCGTTTCTCCTCCCCACAGCGCCGGGGGATGCGATTGATTTCGTGGGCTCGATTGTTACCGCGCCCTCCCTGCCGCCAGAGATTGTTCAAGCCGGGTTGTTCATTCGCCTCGAACCGGATTCCGTGCTGGTGTACTGGGGCTCAACGTTCGCCAATTATACCCTGGAATACGCCACCGATCTCTCTCCCAGCGCGACGTGGACGGCGATTCCCGGCCCGTACGCGTTCGACGGCTATTTCTATCAGTATAGCGAAGCACTCGCTAACCTTCAGCAGAGAAAATTCTTCCGGCTCCGCTATACGGGGCCGATGTAAGGGCGCGTCAATAAATAACATTTACAACTAGTGAGGATGGATGACATAGTTCCATTCCCCATGAAAGCGCGATGACTCTATGTTGATGGTTGCCATTTCTTCTTTAGTGACTCTCCGTCCAATGGC
>Ga0209517_10002469_pt1 | contig 25973 bp, 25 predicted proteins | sample PeaSoiMetSII2010_FD_187695 | JGI IMG/M metagenome (GOLD analysis project Ga0209517, IMG submission 187695) | Peat soil microbial communities from Weissenstadt, Germany - SII-2010 (SPAdes) (version 2) | ecosystem: Environmental > Terrestrial > Soil > Wetlands > Peat | place: Germany... | reverse complement strand
AGAGACTCAGGCGGGTCATCAACAAGAATTTGTCCGAAGATCAGATTTACAACGCAGCCGAAATCATGGCCCAAAGAGGAATCCTTAATCTCAAACTCTACTTCATGATCGGTCTGCCGACGGAAACTACCGAAGACCTGGAAGCCATCGTCGAGATTTCAAAGGGGATTCGTCATCATGTATTAAGCGCCAGCCGCGGCAAAACAAGGCTTGCAACCATTACGCTGAGTGTAAGTTCCTTTGTCCCAAAGCCTTTTACGCCTTTCCAGTGGACGGCTTTCGCCGGGATTGGGCCGCTTAAGGAAAAAGCGAAATGGATTCAAAATGCGTTAAGGAAAGTACCGAACATCAGGGTCCATTTCGACTTGCCAAAGTGGGCCTACGTTCAGGCCATGCTGTCGAGGGGAGACCGCAGGGTTGCTTCCCTTATTGACAGAGTCGCACTGGATGGGCTTAGCTGGGTCCAGGCGATGCGCAGTTCACCGCTAAACCCCGACTTCTGGGTGATGAGGCAGAGGGAACGCGATGAAAAATTTGCCTGGGAGGTTATAGACCACGGGATCGAACGCAAGTTCCTGTGGGAGGAATACCAGCGCGCTCTTCAGGAGAAGAGCAGTCCCGAATGCCGGCCGGAACTGAATTGCACAAGATGCGGAGCTTGCTGAAAATGAAATCCCGCCTTGAGAGATACCTTTTTCTATGCACGCGCCTTGTTCTGGGAGCTATTTTCATAGCCGCCAGTATCAGTAAGATTGCGTATCCGCCGGACTTTGCCAAAGTAGTGGCAAATTACCGCATTCTCCCAGACTACCTGGTAAATATTGTCGCTGTCGTTCTCCCCTGGCTGGAGGCGGTTGTCGGGGCATTAATCGTTTGTGGCCGGTGGCTGCCGGGCGCTGTTGCCCTAGCCAACGTGCTTCTGCTCGTTTTTTTCGGGGCCATGGCACAGGCTGCCGCGCGTGGAATCGATTTACACTGCGGATGCTTCAGCTCCAAAGCCGCCGGGGCGCCGCACATGTTATGGTATCTGGCCAGGGATTTTCTATTTCTCCTGCTCGGGGCTGCGGTGATGATCCGGTTGGTTCGAGAGCGTTTTTTGGTCACGAAGAACACGAAGGGGCAAGAAGAGCCTGAAGAAATTGCAAAATAAACCCTTTTAATTTCATTAGTTTTACCTTCTGTCCCTAAAGATCGACCGTGCGTCCTCACAAAAGATCAGACGCCGAACTATAAGCGTCTAACGTAGGTTCGAACGTTTAACGCGGAACCCGAACAAGGTGAGGGTTCGCCCCTCGAACAGGTCGGCGGAATGCGGCCGGGTTGTCGATCGTGTATCTTCGCGTTCTTCGTGTCCAAGTTCAGGGGCATTGAGCGTTCCGAGTTGACTCGATACAGATAGTGCATAGATTCTTGGGCCTGACGCTGGGCTTAACTTCAAAAAGAGATTCAAGGGGGGCAACATGAATGAGAAAATAAGGATTGCTTTGAATGAGCAGATAAACGCAGAGCTTTATTCCTCTTACCTCTATCTTTCAATGGCATCTTTTTTCAAGCGGCTCAATCTCGAAGGGTTCGCCAGGTGGTTGGAAGTGCAGGCCATGGAGGAATTGACTCACGCAATGAAATTTTTCAATTTCATAAACGAGCGGGGCGGGAAGGTCGATCTGACTTCGATCGATGGTCCTCCCACTTCCTGGGATTCGCCGCTGTCCGCTTCCGAAGCGGTCTACAAACATGAGGTCAAGGTAACCGGCCTGATTTACAATCTGGTAAATATCGCAACGGAAGAAAAAGACCATGCGACCAGTAATTTCCTTCAGTGGTTCATAACCGAACAGGTCGAGGAAGAAACCAGCGCGGAGGCAATCGTGCAGAAACTGAAGCTGATCGGAGGCGAAGGCGGCGGACTCTATTTATTGGATCAGGAACTCGCGCAAAGGGTTTTCACCCCGCCGCCCGGAACGACAATTCTGGCGGGAGCCGCCAAAGGCGGGGCATAAAGAACAGGACTGAGGACTGAGTGCTGAGTGGAAAAGCAGCATAAAGAGTCTGTTGCTTCGGGAGGGCATAAATGATTTTAGATTGCTGATTTCAAAAATCTAAAATCTAAAATTCACTTAGTGGTTCGCAAAAGTTCTGATCCAGAAATAGCAAAACAGCGCACCAAATATTATGTTTCCGGCCCATACCCCGAGGGCGGGGGATAGAGACCCGGCGGAGGCGAGCGAGATTCCAACGTTTGAAACGGCGATGAAAGCGAACGCCACTACAAGCGATATGCCGACTCCGGATGCGATTCCTTCATGCATCCCCTGTCTCAGAGCCACAAGAATGCCGAGCAAAGCCAGAACAAGGGTGGCCAGAGGTGATTGAATCCGCGTGTACAGATCTACCCTGTAAGGGGTAGCGCTGAACCCCTCCCCCTCTATTTTATTGACGTACCGGAGCAACTCTTTCCAGCTAAGATCGTGGGGAAGGGTTTCGTCCGACTTGAAGTCAGCCGGGGTCACTTTCAAATCGAGCTGTTTCTGATCGAACCATTGCTGGTCGGTATTTCCGTCGTGGTAGGCCACAACGAGACCTTCCTCTGCAAGCCACCCCGCATCGGTCCACTTTATACGCCGTGCGTCAATCCGGCGGACAAGATGGAAGGTTGAATCCAAGAAAAAAATCGACGCTATATGCATCGTATTTTTTTGGCGGTCGTACAGCCTGATCTGATAAATGGTGTTCTCATCGCGGAACCACATATTTTCCGGGTTCATCCAAAGCGCCTGTTTTGTGTGTTCTACCTTGACCGCCCAGGTTTCATCCAACTTTCTATTTAGGGGACGTGCGACAAACTCCGCCACACAAAAATGAACGAGCGAAATCACAAGCGCCGCAACGGCGATCGGCGCGACATAGTAGCGCGGATCAACGCCGGCGGTCTCCATTGCAAGCAGTTCACGGTTGCGCTTGAGCATCCCCAGAGCGATGATCGTTGCAAGGATTGTCGCCATCGGAATGCCCTGAGTCAGTATCCAGGGGATCTTGCACAAAAAATAGATGTAAATCTCACGGAATGTGACGTGATTTTCCAGCATATGGTCGACTCGTTCGAAAAAATCGACGACGAGGTATATTCCCACAAAGCCGACCGTAGCCAGGGCAAATACAGGCAGGAAATGATTCAACACGTATCTGGGGATTATTTTCAACTTGCGACCGCCCCGTGCTGTTTTCGAGCTTTTGAACCTGCCCATAGAAGGCGTGCAAGAGGCCGCACGAGGATCGAAATGTAGAACGGCGTTTCCTTGTGCATTTTTGTCCACAGGTAGACGACGAGTAGAAGGCTCAGCAGGTTAGGAGTCCAGACAGCAAAAAAAGGTGAGACAATGCTGGCTTCGCCAAACGCCTTGCCGGCGGAGAGCAGGACGTAGTAGGCCAGAAAAATTCCCACACCGGCTGTAATTCCCGTCATTCGGCCCTTCTGACGGAACATTGAGCCAAGCGGAGGTCCAAGCAAGCCGAGAAACAAACAGGCCGAAGGGAAAGCGAGCCTTTGGTGCAACTCGATACTCCACCAGATATAAGTGGCTTTATCCACGGAGTTTTTCACCCGGCGGTAGATTTCGGCCATGTTCATCTCGCTTCTCTTCACGGCTCCTTTTTCCGCCGCCCCCATGATTTCGTCCATGGAAAGTATGAAGTCGTAGTTCTTGAATAAGACTGCCTGGGCGTCTTTCATGTCACTGGAAGTGCGAGTTATCATGCCGTCCGAAAGCTTGAATTTGATGAGACTCGAGTCCGGGGGAATATCGAGTTGGGCGTCCTCGGCCGCTATTGTGACTTTTTCTTTTGGTTCTCTTTGGTCCTGGATAAAGATGCCTTTGATCGTATAGTCCGAACGGTCAACCGACCTGAAAAAGAGAACCAGTTTAGGAATGGCGGAAATGAAGACGCCTTCTTCCAAAAAAGAAGGGATCGAGTCGCGGCCAAGCGACCTGAGTTTTGCCTCAAAAGCGTGGTTAGTCACGGGGAGAACATAAACGGCGTTTAGGAACGCAAGCGTTGTCAAAGTAATAAGCACTCCGAGCACCGGAGGCAGAAAACCGAGGAACCCGGTTCCCGCCGCTCGAAAAGCGACAAGTTCGTTATCAGCATTGAGGCGCAGGAAAGCAAGCATAACCCCCAGCAGGCCCGCCATCGGGGCGGCATACGAAATGAGCCTCGGCATTGCAAAAAGGATTAACTCTACGATGACTTTGACACCGCAGGACGAAGCGAAAAGAATACGCATGAGCTGTAGAAGCTGCCCGGTGACAAGCACGAAGCAGGCCCCCGCCAGGCACATAAGCACCGGAGGATACTGTTCGCGCAGAACGTAGGTGTAGAGTGTCTTTTTCATTACGGGTAATCTATCCAATGAAAGCAGATAAGGTCAATTGCAAAGATGAGGCAAAGCTGGAATAGTTGCGCCCGCCCCCCGCAAAGACAACCAAACTCCTCAAAAAACCGTAAAGGATTGCCGCAGTTTCGACGATATTCTAGGTACGCCAACAAACGGTCCGGAGGCAGACGGAAAATAAATGTACGGTTGCCCCGGCAAACACGGCTTAATAAATTTGTAATTGATTCAACCAGTTTTTCTCAATCATTTAAAACGTAAGATTCACTTTTGCAGGAGAGTTCAGATGGTAAGGTCACGAGCCTCGAACATCTATCACCGAACCGCAATCGAAACCGCTGATCCACTCCAATTGCTCATTCTATGCTACAATGCGGCGATCAATGACCTCAAGCAAGCCGAAGAGTTCCATGAGAGGCGCCAAATGAATGACGCCTACCGAAAAATCAGGCATGCCCAGGATATTGTGACAGAACTCCTGCTGGGCCTCGACTACGAAAGAGGCGGAGATGTAGCACGCAATCTCAGTCGGCTTTATAATTTTATACTCAGGCGGTTGATCGGCATAAACACCCTGGGGGATACATCGATATATGGCCACCTGGTCAAAGTTCTCTCCGAACTAAGAGACGGCTGGGAAGCGATCAAGCTCAGTCCAAACCACACTCCCATTAAGGCTGGACTGCTTCCTCGAAACTGGCAGGCTTCGGCATAGGATTCAGCTATGGAAAGCAAGGAATCGTGCTGGGAGGATCGGGTCGAGTCCCTTCTGGACCAGCTACTGAAATTTACGGCGCAACTCACGGAACTTGAAAATGATCCGCAGATAAACGCCAAGGCACTTTCGGGCGCATGCATCAGGCGTCTCGATGAATTAAAAACGCTTATGCCTCAGAACCTGAAAAGTTCGCTGGCATCCGAAAACGAAGTGCTTGAAAAAATGCGGAGCCTTTATGCCCGCACCCAAGTCTGCCTCGATATCCTGGGAAGGAAAAACAACCAGCTGGCCAATGAGCTCCAGACTCTATCCAGGACGAAGCACGCCATCAATTCCTACGCTGCTGTTCGAAGCCGCACCCGGTGAAAAGATTTTAAATTTTAGATTTTAGATTTTTAAAATCTGCAATCATGCTCACCCGTTCTTCTTCAGTTTCAGATCGGACCATCTTTTAAAAAAACCGCCCACTTTGGATCCGGCTTGTTCATCAACAACCCTGATCTTTCCCCGGTGGACCATCACCTTTTGCAAACAGGCCCTGAGGTATGAACATGGAAGGCACCCTCTCTGAGGCTGCATAATCCCTTCTTCATCCACAGGACATACCTTGTCGCCATCGCCAAAACAACTCGGGGGGGCCTCCTTCTCTAGGCTGGACCCCGACGGTATTTCTTTCATGCACGCCCTCCAGCGCGCCGCCCCTATTCGAGAATCTCCAGCACCGCGCGCTTCTTAAGCTTGGTTGCGGCTGCGTTCACAATGGTTCTCATGGCATGCGCATTTCGGCCTTCCTTACCGATTATCTTCCCGAGGTCATCTTTGGCAGCCCGCAATTCCAACACGGATATCTGTTGCCCGCAAATTTCTTTAACTACAATCTGTTCGGGATGTTCCGCAAGACAACGTGCGATGTATTCAACCAGCTCTCTAATTTGGATATCTTCCATAAGCGCAGGCTCCCTGCCAAGAATCCGGGGGATTCCGGTAGAAATAAGAATCGGTAAGTCAGGCTGAAAAAAACTTGAAAAATCGTGACGCTCGATCGCGGGAGCACGAAGAGTAGAACCTGACAGCTAACACTTCCTAGTATTTGAGTAATTATGAAAAATCGGTTAAGGTGTCAACTCATTTTAGATTTATATTCTGCATAACCTATTCGGGGACTGAAAAAAAGGGACTCTTTGAAATGAATTGCGATGTCCCGGTCAGGTCCGGGGGGGGGCCTCTAATTGAGTCTGTTGCGGTTGATCTGCCAGCGCCAAGTCTTGGCGACAATACCGCAGACCTCGACAGACTTGCCAGAACCCTGGGGCAGATGGGTTTTTCACCGGTTCGAATCTCACCCGGCAAAATGAATGAGTTCGTCCGGAAAATGCGCGAAAGTAATTTGCGGTTCAGAACCGTAGTTGCCGTAGTTGGCTATACCGGTACGCATTGGGAAGTTCTTGAAATAGTTGCCCTGGCGAACAGTGCGCCGGTTTTCGGCTTTGCACTGGACCTTGGCACCACAAGCCTGGTTTTGCGCCTCATCGACATTGCACACAACAAGATCATCGGGCAAGTCGCTGTAAAAAATCCTCAAGTGGCCTGGGGGGAAGATATCCTCAGCCGAATCATCTTTGCCCGGAACCCGGACGGCCTGGCTGCACTAAGGGACTCGCTGGTGCAGGCCTGTTCGGATGCCATGCGCGAAACGCTTGAACAATGCGGGATTTCCCCCAGCCATGTCTACATTGTATCCTGCGCGGGAAATACGGCCATGAGTCATTTTTTCTGGGGCCTTGATCCATCATTCCTATGCCGTGAACCTTATATTCCTGCTGCCAACAGATTCCCCATGGCCCGGGCAGCAGAGCTTGGCTTCACTTTTTTACCCAACTCGCTGATATATCTATTTCCGAATGTCGGGTCATATGTAGGCGGCGATATTATCTCGGGAGTTATCGCAGCAGGTTTGAACAGATCGACAGACTTGCGCATGCTTATAGACTTCGGAACAAACGCCGAAATCGTGCTGGGCAATTGCGAGTGGATGCTGGCCTGCGCGGGTGCGGCCGGCCCGGCGCTCGAAGGCGGCGTTGTTGAGCGCGGAATGCAGGCAGCCACAGGGGCAATCGACCAGGTAAGGATAAACAGAAAGACGCTGGAGCCGGACTTTCGGGTAATCGGAGACGGGAAAGCTTCCGGCATCTGCGGGTCCGGTCTTATAGAATTTGTGGCGGAGATGTTTTCTTCGAAAATTCTGAACATCCAGGGCAAATTCAGCGCCGGGCTCAGTTGCTCGCGCCTTAGAGATACGCCGGACGGCCCGGCTTACGCGCTGGCGTTGTCTTCCCAGACCCTGGACGGAAGCGAGATGCTTATATCCGAGATAGACATCGGGATCTTCTTGAAATCAAAAGCGGCTATGTACACTATATTGTCCGTCATCTGCCGAAAGGTTGGACTCAGTTTTGCCGATCTAAAAAATATTTACATCGCGGGCAACTTCGGCAATCATGTGGACTCCGAAATGGCGGTTCGAATCGGCATGATTCCGGATCTGCCCCTGGAAACATATCTTGGGATCGGCAACTCCAGCCTGCTGGGGGCTTCCATGCTCATGTGCGACCGAACACTTCTTGAGGAAGCCGAACACGTTCGAAATACGATCACCTATGTTGAACTTAACGTAAATGTTGAGCTGATGAATGAGTTTCGAGGAGCGCTCTTTATCCCGCACACCGATCCGAAGCTTTTTCCATCCGTGGAAATACCGGCTTCGCAGTGAACACAAAACAGTTGTCAGCGACAACTGAAGACTGTGAACTCAAAGATTGAGGCCGTAAACGATGAACAGACCGACTCAGGCAAACAGATATCAGCAAAACACAGTCAAGCCGAGGTTCTCCTTCAAAGGCATCCATATTGCCCGGTTGCTTGTTATGTTCCTGCTGCTCCTCAATATTGCCCTGGTCTACACGATTGTGTTTTCATCCAAAGGACTTCCGGGCTACAAAAAGCAAAACCAGCAGGTAAAGGAACTCGAGGAAAAGGTCCTCAAGTTCAGGGTAGAAAACCAGAAGCTCTTCGAAATGATCAAGTCTCTCAAAAACAGCCCTAAAGCCCAGGAAAAGCTGGTTCGCCAGGAACTCGGTTGGGTCGGCGAAAATGAAATTATTCTGGAATCAGGAGGCAAGCAACACGATGGAGGCGAAAAAGCGGCCGGACCCATAAAGCCTTTCAGCCTCCCCAGAGGGATTGAGTGAATTAATTAGGAATCTAAAATTTTAGATCTTAGATTTTAGATTTTTAAAATCAGCAATCTGCAATCTAAAATCTAAAATTCTTTTAATTCCTAATTGCTCCTCATGGGCAAGATGCGCACCCCCGCATCTTCCAGGGCTTCACGTATGATTCGGGCGAGTTTCCATGCTCCGGGCGTATCGCCATGGATACAAAGAGTGTCCGCTTCGAGCCTTATTTCCTTGTGGTCCACGCTGATCATTCGGCTCGAAGTGGCCAGTGCGAGAGCACGCTCCCGCACTGCGTCAGGGTCGTAAATGACTGAGCCCTCCAGGGTCCTTGGAGCAAGTTGGCCGTTGCTAAGATAGGCGCGATCCGCAAAAACCTCTTTGGCCACCTTGAGTCCTGCCGAGCGGGCCATTTCTGCGCAAACAGAGCCTGACGAAGTGACGAGAATAAGCTCAGGATCAAAGGCCTTTAGGGCGGAAATGAATTCGTTTGCCGCTTGCTCGTCTTTTGCCGCCAGGTTGTAGAGTGCGCCGTGCGGCTTGACATGCTGGAGTTTCATTCCGTGCTCGCGTGCGAAACCGGAAAGGGCGCCGAGCTGGTAAATGATGTAGTTTTTGATTTCGCCCGGCAATGTTTCCATAGCGCGGCGACCGTAACCCAAAAGATCGGGGTAGCCGGGGTGAGCGCCGATTGCGACTTCGTGTTCCGCCGCCAGCCGCACCGTTTCGGCCATCACCGTCGGGTCCCCTGCGTGCCAGCCGCAGGCTATGTTGGCCGAGCTGATATAGGGCATTATCGCCTCGTCATCGCCAATGCGGTATGCTCCAAAACTTTCGCCCATGTCACAGTTTATGTCTATTGGTGATTCACGAAGATTTTCCATGCTTTTCATAGAAATTCCTGATCAGATATTCGTTTTTCAAATAAGCGAGCCGTGCCTGATCAAAATTCACCCTTTCGAACCTCACCCCCAGACCCGGCCTCAACTGGCCGGCAAGGGGCAGATCCGCGGCTATTACGGTCGCCGCTTTTACATAGCCTCCGGTTGTCTGGCAGTCATTGCCCAAAATTACGGGCAGGCCGCCGCCGGGCACCTGTACGGCGCCGGGGCAGGTCCCGTCGGAGATTATATCCCCACCCCGCTTGTGTTCTATCATCGGTCCGGACATGACGGAGCCCATCCTGTCGGATCGGCTGGAGACTTCAAATTCCGAAGTGAAGAAGGTCTCCAGTCCCTTGGCGGAAAGACAGTCATCCTGCGGCCCCGGCAAGGCCCTGAGGACGGGCCGGCCGCTGTAGGGCGGAATCAATCCTTCCGGAAACTCGTAAACAGGCTTGCCCACGGGATCTCCCAGGTCGAGCGAATCGCCTTGTTGAAGCGGCCTTCCGTGAAATCCGCCAAGACAACCCCTCAGGAAAGTGGACCGGCTGCCCATAACAGGGGGAACATCGATTCCTCCCTGGATGCTTAGGCAGCTCCTCGATCCAAACTCCGGGGCATACAGTTCGATAACCGAATCTTTCTCTGCGAAACAGCATTCCCAAGCCGACAGGGGACTGCCGTTCAGACTGGCCCCTGCCGGCGGCCCGGTCACGGCGAAGTGGACCCGGCTCTGGAACCGGGCACGGAATCCGCCCAGGGTGATTTCGATGCAGGCCGCCCCTACGGGGTTGCCCACGAGCAGATTTCCTATTCGTAGCGCCTGCTGGTCCATAGCGCCGGACATCGGGACCCCCTTATCGCGAAAACCAAAGCGCCCGAGGTCCTGCACGGTAGCCATAGGCCCCGGGTCAATGATGAGTATCGCCCTCAAATGTCCCCCTTGCAGGTATTGCTTCGCAATCCCTGCAATTACCGCGTGGATAGAGCATGGAATTCATCTCGCGTTATCGCTTTGAATCGTATTGTGTCGCCCATTTCGAGCAGGAACGGCTCTTTTCTTGCCGGATCAAATATCCTTACCGGGGTTATCCCGATAATCTGCCAGCCTCCGGGACTCTCAACGGGGTAAATACCTGTCTGGCGGCCGGCTATGCCGACGCTTCCCGCCGCAACCGTCTTTCTGGGGTCTTTTTTTCTGGGGGTATGGAGCCTGTGGTCCAGTTCCCCCAGATACGGAAATCCCAGGATAAATCCGATCATGTAAACATGATACACCGGAGCCGTATGGAGTTCGATCACCTTTCCAGTGTGCATACCATGGAAGTCCGCGACTTGCCTGATGTCCAATGCGAATTCGCTCTCATAGCAAACCGGGATGTCTATAATCCGATCGCAATCAGGGCCGGCGGCATCTTCTACGTCAAGCTTTTCCTCTATTATCAAAAGGAGTCTTTCCAGGGAACAAACCAGGGGATCATACCGGATGAAAAGTGAGCAGTAGGTTGGATTTATATCGAGAATGCCCGGATAGGGGGCCGCTTTGAAGCTCTTATAAAGATGCCGGACCTTCCTGTTGATTTTCAAGTCTATTTTGTCGCCGAATTCGACGCTGATCGCCGTTTCGCCGCACAAAAGGACCCGTGGCTCAGCGTATGCGCCCGATTCATCCCCGCAAAGCGACATGCTCTTAGACTCCACCGCACAGACCCGTAGATTAACAGGATTGACTTTTCATTGAAAGCCTCAAGTTTTCTGCTTGCAATCCTGCATTCCGATGCACAGTATTGTGCTAATCCTGTCAACCCTTGTCAAAAGTTTTTCCGGAGACTCTCAGGCCATGATTGAAAACCTGGACTCAGTCCTGCTCTCACGTATTCAGTTCGCATTTACCCTTTCCTTTCACATATTTTTCCCCGCGTTCACAATTGGTCTGGCGAGTTGGCTGGCCGTGCTCGAATGGCGCCTTCTGGCAACCGGCAACACTGTCTACGGGGTTATATACCGGATGTGGGTCAAGATTTTTGCGGTCACCTTCGGCATGGGAGTTGTTTCCGGCGTAGTCATGTCCTTCCAGTTCGGGACCAACTGGTCCGTATTCGCGGACAAAGCCGGAAACATTCTGGGGCCTTTGCTGGGCTACGAAGTATTGACCTCGTTCTTTCTTGAAGCCTCATTTCTTGGGATAATGCTGTTTGGCTGGAACCGTGTCGACCGCAGGATCCATTTTGCCGCGACCGTCATCGTCGCCGCCGGGACCCTGATTTCAGCCTTCTGGATCCTTTCGGCCAATAGCTGGATGCAGACGCCGAGGGGATTCCGGATCGGGGAAAACGGGCTGCTCTATCCCACAGACTGGATGCAGATTGTTTTCAACCCGTCTTTTCCATTCCGCTTCGTCCACATGGTGACCGCCGCCTATCTCACCACGGCTTTTGCCGCCGGGGGCGTTGGCGCATTCTATCTGCTACGGGGGCGTCACGTAAGGGAAGGCCGCGTAATTTTGGGGATGGCCATGATAATGGCGGTTTTTGTGGCTCCCCTGCAACTGCTGTTCGGCGATTTGCATGGTTTGAACACGTTTTCCAACCAACCCGCCAAGGTGGCCGCAATAGAAGGACTGTGGGAAACTCGACGCGGGGCGCCTCTAATTCTTTTCGGGTGGCCGGACCAGGCGGAGGAAAAGACCAAATATGCGGTCGAAATCCCCAAGCTGTCGAGCCTGATCCTCACCCATGATTTCAATGGCGAGGTCAGGGGCCTCAAGGAATGGCCCAAAGACCAGCGCCCGCCTGTGCTGTGGGTTTTCTGGTCCTTTCGGGCAATGGTGGGGCTTGGGACCTTGATGATACTGACGGGCCTAACGGCCCTGGTTCTTTATATCAGGAAGCGCTTATTCGATGTGAGGTGGTTTCAGTACTGGTGCATGGCCATGATCCCTGCCGGTTTTGCCGCCGTGCTTGCCGGATGGTTTGTCACGGAAATCGGCAGGCAGCCCTATATAATCCAGGGCGTCATGCGGACCACGGAGGCGGTTTCTCCGGTGAAGGCCCTTCCCATAGCCATATCCCTTGGAGCTTTTATCCTTACTTATGCGGTCGTGTTCGGCGCCGGGAGCTACTACATAATGAAGCTCATCAGAAAAGGCCCCGAGACCGAAGCGGAAGTCTATGGTTCGCACGGCGTGAAAGAGCCTCCTTTGATCACCGGCATCGTTTCAGAAAAGGAGTGACAAAATGTTTAGCCTAGAAAGCTTCCTGGACGTTCAGCTCGTATGGTTCGCCCTGATTGTCACGGCGCTTTTTTTGTACGTCCTTCTGGATGGCTTCGACCTTGGCGTAGGCATACTTTTTCCTTTTGCGCCCTCGGATGAATGCAGGGACCGCATGATGAACTCCATAGCGCCCTTCTGGGACGGCAACGAAACCTGGCTGGTGCTCAGCGGCGGGGGACTTTTTGCGGCGTTTCCCCTTGCTTACGCGATCCTGATGCCAGCGCTCTACATGCCGGTCATTTTGATGCTTTTGGGTCTTATCTTTCGCGGAGTGGCGTTCGAGTTTCGGTTCAAGGCCGTCAAATCCCGCTTTATCTGGGACTACGCTTTCCACTTCGGATCTATCGTCGCCGCTTTTATGCAGGGCGTGTTCCTTGGGGCCTTCGTAAGAGGAATCCATGTCGAAGGGCGAAGCTTTGCGGGCCAGCCTTTTGACTGGCTAAACGCCTACAGTTTCATGACCGGAGTGGCCCTGCTGTTCGGCTATGCGCTGCTCGGATCCACCTGGCTGATGATGAAAACCGACGGGATCACCGGGGACTGGGCCCGAAAATGCGCTTCATATGTTCTGGGATACGTAGGTGTGTTCATGGCTATCGTGAGCATCAGCATGCCGGTAATGAATGAGGGTGTAAGAGAGCTGTGGTTCACCCTTCCCAATTTTTATTACCTTGTTCCGGTACCCATTGTAACCGCGGCCCTTATCATCCTGATTTGGCGAGATCTCCACCGGGGTTGCGAAAATCGTCCTTTTTTCTTCAGCATAGGTGTTTTTCTGATGGGTTACCTGGGGTTGGGCATAAGCCTGTGGCCCTGGCTGGTCCCTTTTGCGGTCACCTTCAGGCAGGCAGCCGCAGCCGCTTCCTCACAATCGTTTTTGCTTGTGGGAACTCTTGTCATCCTGCCGGTAATTCTAACTTATGTGGGCTATTGCTATTATATTTTCAGAGGGAAAGTCTCCCACGAGGGCTACTACTGAAAATGGAAGAGGAAAGACCCGGAATGCAGATCACCTGTCTGGGCGCTGCGCATTGTGTTACAGGCTCCTGTTTTCTGATCGGCAGGGACCGAAAATACCTGGTTGACTGCGGCCTTTTTCAGGGCGGCCATCAAATGGAAGCTTTAAACAGAGAGCCCTGGGGTTTCAATCCCGCCGATATCGAAGCGCTGTTTCTGACTCATGCCCACATAGATCATTGCGGTCGAATACCAAGGCTGGTAAAGGACGGTTTTCGAGGCAGAATCTATGCCAGCGCGCCAACAGTCGAGCTTGCCAAGATTCTGCTCCTGGATTCTGCTCATATACAGGAAATGGAAGCCGAGTGGCAGACAAGAAAGAACAAGCGCCGTGGAGAACCGGTCACCGAACCGCTATACCGGGTTTCGGACGCGGAGGGGTGTTTTGCTCTTTTTGAGCCAGTGAAGCAAGACGAAGTTTTTAGCCTCGATGGGGATTTGAGCATCCGGTTCCGAAACTCCGGACACATCCTCGGCTCTTCCCTTCTGGAAATCTGGGACGGACCTCCGGATAGCGCCCTGAAAACCGTATTTACCGGAGATCTGGGACACAAGGGGCAAATGATCCTTAAAGACCCCGAAATCGTCTCTGAGGCGGACATCCTCTTAATCGAATCCACTTATGGGAACCGCAACCACAAATCACTCGAAGATAGCGAACGGGAACTGCTCAAAGCCATCCACTACAGTTGCGAACACGGTGAAAAAGTCCTTATCCCGGCCTTTGCCGTAGAACGGACACAGGAGTTGCTCTTTATCCTCGAGCGATTTTTTCGGCAAAAGCTGATACCACCGATTCCCGTCTATCTGGACAGCCCGCTTGCCATAGCCGCGACTACCATATTCCGAAATATGAAACAGTATTATGACGATGAAACCAGGGCCATGCTCGACTCGGGAAATGATCCCTTCGATTTCGAGCAACTCGTGCTAAGCCACACGGCGCAGGAGTCCATGGACATAAACTGCCACGCAGGCCCGGCCATCGTGATAGCTGGAAACGGCATGTGCACCGCCGGCCGAATCAGGCACCATCTCAAGCATAACCTCTGGCGGCCGGGATGCTCCCTTGTGATAGCAGGCTTTCAGGCAGCCGGCAGCCTCGGCAGAATCATTGTCGAAGGTGCGCGGATGGTGAAAATACTGGGCGAAAGGGTGATAGTCCGGGCAAAAGTATTCACTATCGGCGGCTTATCTGCTCACGCGGACCAAGATGGACTGCTCGATTGGATCAGCCATTTCAAAAACCCGAAAATGCGGGTCTTTGTGATACACGGAGAAGCGAGTACAAGCGAACAATTCGCAAAGATCCTGAGACAAAAATTCGGCTTCGATACTCAAGTGCCTTCGATCGGGGACCGCATAACGACAACAGCGCTGGAGCGGGCCGGAGGGCCTGTGGTACTAGAAACGGACTTAACCCGTTGGGGCGAATATGTTTCGGACCTTGTCAAAAAAGCAGATGCGCTCAGAAACTTTCTGGCAAAGCCCGGCCTAGACCTTTCGCCGCATGCCCTCCAGACAATAGAGGACGAAATGTTGCTGGCAATGTCCACTCTCGATGAAGCGCTGACGACCATACGGGGGATAGTGAGGGGTGAGGGGTGAGGGGACCGGCCCCAATGCTGTTCATAACCTCCTCCAAGTTGTTGGAAGCGGTTGAGGGCTAACAGCGAAAAAGAACTGCCAATTTTCTCGTTATCCGCGCTGTAATCGCTGAAAATACAGAGCACTTTTTTGAGGCTTGGTTCCCACTCAGTTGATTTAATTCTTCTTACAGTCATTTATTATGTGCTCAGGGACCAAGCTCAGTACAAAGACCGAGGTTTAGTCCGGCACCGCTCCAAAGTGCGGCCTAAAGAACCTTTTCGAGACAGAAATTAGAATTTAGGAATGAAAAGGTCGCGGTATGCGGGTTCCAGGGTGTTGGTTGGTGGCAGTTTCTGGGGTGATGGTAGATCCTGGGTTGGTAGCAGTTTCTGGGGTTGTGGTTGTCCGTTTTTTTTGTTTAAGGTCGCCTTGATTATCTCGCCGGGCATTCCGACCTCCACCCAATCGTACACGACAATAGCGTTTTCATAAATTAAACGAATACATCCATGAGAGGCTGCATAGCTTGGAAGAATGCCGGCGTGGAGATAATAGTCCCCAAACAGTCTCAATGCATACGGCATCCAGGCATTGTCGTATTTCGTCGAATAATGGTCTTTTTCCTTGGACAATATGGCAAACTTTTTCGCAGGTGTTCCTTGGATTCCGGATGAAATCGGAAACAGCTGGATCAATCTTCCGTATTGATAGAGCCCCAGGCACTGCTTGTCGAGGTCGATCAGGACGAATTTCGGCAGGTTGGAAATATTTCCAATCCGTTCGGGAAGGATCTGCGGCCGTATGGAAAAATTGAGCGGGACATAGATGAAGTTTACGTTCGTGCTCAGGTTATCGGTGCCGCCAACCTCCGCCATGGGTTCCAGCCGGTTTATAAGAGCGATTTGCTGGCGGTAGAACTTGAAATCCCGATCAAAATATTTCACAAAACGACAAAAGTAGCTGATTGACTGCCCTTCTGGGAGAAATATTCTCAAGCAGGGTACGCCATACACTTCAACGATCTTTCGGTCAGTGGGAAAGTTTAGAAGCTCGGAATAAAGCCTGCGGTCGATGGCAGCAGCATTGGCAACGCCACTCGAAAAAAAACAGAACAGAGTGGCCCCGATTACCCAAAGCAGAAGTGCTCTTTTTAAACCTTTTTTCATCTTTCGCCGATTCATCCCCGCACCGAACAGGTGAACCTCTTTAAGCTTAAGCCAAAACCATGCCGGCATGCAAAAGTGCAGATTCCATTACCCGACGTTGACAATGTTTCCATACAATTTTCGGACTTTAAACTTGGAAATCCCTCCCCACCCAAGAGAAACCGGTCCCTTGAAAAGCTCAATACACTATAATCATGCTCCGGGGGTTGCGAGTTGGAGATGCTCGGAGCTATTTGCATCACAGTTACTTGCCAGAACGCTGAACCTTCAGCCGGTCTCGATTTCCTGATTAAATGATCCTAACTCGGCAAGTTTTCCGTGCGCTGAGATTTTGGGAGTTAGGAGAGATGTTGACCTCCTGATGCCCTGGTGGTCCTAGCGGTATCCGGCGCCTTTGGGCAGTTCATACCCGTACCGCGCCGGGTCACTCAGGACCGCCTTGATCGCCAAAATCCTGAAAACATAGCGCTCAGTTTCCTGCGGCAGCATCATTTGGTAGCAATCGCTCTCCCCATGCGCGCGGCATTCGTCCATAATGCGTTTCTCACCGGAGTTGTAAGCCGCTATGGCGAGAGACCAACTCTTGAAATTGCGGTAAAGATCCCCCAGATACTGGAAAGCGCTGTCAGGGGATCGCTCGAAGTCATAGCGCATGTCTACCGATTTTCTCTTCGGGGTATTTAGCGGGGGCTCGATTTCCGCAATAGCGACATACTTCAGATCTTCGGGCAAGTTGAGGCGCCGGAGGCGTTCCTCAATCGACGGGAAATAGCGCCCCTTGAGTTTTAACCACTGGTAAACATGCGCAGGGTTGTACACCACGAGAGTGAACTCTTTGTCGAATCGCTCCATGACCTCCTGGTTTTCCAAGGGGACGGGCTCCCCGCACAAGTCGATCCTGCCGGGCGGAGAATAATAGGTGACCATGCCAGGGCCTTGATACACCGGATGCTGGACCTGTCCGGGCGTTACCGTCTTTTCTGCCTGAGCCACCGCCTGGGCGGACGGACCCGTGGGCGTGGTTGCACAGCCAAATACGCCGGCCGCGATGAAAAGGGCTGTCATAAGGTAGACCAGTCTCCCGAGCCTGAAGCAATCGTGCATAGGGCGCCTCCAAATCCGATAATTACCTTCGAGCCATATCCCTGCGAACTCGAGAATGTTTACGCCTAAAAGGCATCCGTCCATAGTAAGCATCAAGTTGTTTGCCGTACACCAGAACCGCATTTTCAGGCTGGATTCTGCCAAAAATCTCGAACACCGCCGAGTTCCCGAAACCATACGAGTCTCTAATCGAAGATGCAAGTGATAGGTGACTGAGCCTAATTTTTTCAACTCCAGGACACACTCCTTCCCCACTTTTGATGGTCTCGTTTCCCTACCCCAGGTAATGGACGGGTACTCAGGGAAAAGTTATGCGATATCAGCGAACAAAGGGAAAAGCAGACGCAACTTTGATAAACAGCTTGGTATGGCAGACGACCTTGACCCTACATACCTTGGCAACTTATGAAATCCAGATGTGGTCGGATTGCATAACTTGGCAGGCAAGATTCCTGTTGAAGGCAGAATATGAGGGCAGTGGCTTTTGCTTATATGATTTAACCAAATAGAAGTTTTTAACCGGTCTGATTCAAGAGAGGCCACCTCACATATGATCCGAGAATGAGAATCTTGCAGGCAGTACTCGCCAGATCGAGAGGAGAGCAATGCTAACTCGATCTTTCAGCCATCTATTCCATGTGGTCCAACACTTGTCTGACCCTTGCCGCAAGATCAAAGCTGCCGAAAGGTTTCTGAATGAAATTTAGGCCTTCGTCCAGAATGCCGCTATGTGCTATCACGTCGGCAGTGTAGCCTGACATATAAAGGCACTTGAGGTTCGGCCGGATAGTGCTAAGCTTTTCTGCCAGTTCCCGGCCGTTCATCTCCGGCATCACCACGTCCGTGATCAGCAGGTGAATATAACCTGGATGCTCCCGGGCAAGATGAATGGCCTGTACCGGTGTCTGCGCCGCAATCACCGTGTAGCCCAGTTCTTCGAGAATCAGCGTGCTGAGGTTCAGGATCGCTTCATCGTCCTCGACCAGCAGGACGGTTTCCGTGCCTGTCTGGCGTTTGACGGCAATCTCCTCAGGTGGGACATGTTCAGTTTCAACCTTGAACCGCGGCAGGTAGATTTTAAACGTGGTTCCTTTCCCCTGTTCGCTGGCAACATTAATAAAACCGTCGTTTTGTTTAACGATGCCGTAAACGGTGGACAATCCCAGCCCGGTTCCCTTGCCCAGTTCCTTGGTGGTAAAAAAAGGCTCGAAGATATTCTCGCAGACCTCCTTACTCATACCCGTTCCGGTATCGCTAACGCTCAGCAGGACGTATTGTCCGGGAATAAATTCCAGGTGATCAGCCCTGTTGGAATCATCTATCAAAAAGTTTTCCGTCCTCAGAGTGATGGAGCCTACCCCGGGAATGGCATCGCGGGCATTGACCACAAGATTGGCCAGAATCTGGTCCACTTGGGAGGGATCTATTTTGACTTTCCAGAGATCGAGCCCCGGTTGCCAGGACATGTCTATATTCTCGCCGATTAGCCGCCGGAGTATCATGATCATGCCCGAGATCGTGTCGTTCAAGTCCAGTATCTTCGGAATGGCGGTTTGTTTGCGGGCAAAGGCCAGCAGTTGGCGGGTAAGGTCCGCCGAACGCAGGGCAGCTTTGAGGATCTCCTGCAGGTTGTGCCGGATTTTGTCATTGGAGACGTTCCGTTGCAGACCCATTTCCGCCCGGCCTATGATCACGCCCAACATGTTGTTGAAATCATGCGCCACACCACCGGCCAGCCGCCCTACTGACTCCATCTTCTGAGCTTGAAAAAGTTGTTCCTCAAGTTTTTTTCTTTCCTCTTCAGCCCGCTTCCGCTCGGTGATGTCATATGCAATGACCAGGACATACTGCTCCCCGGCTATCTCGATCTGCTCCGCGAAGCTAAGCACATCAATGATTTCACCTGATTTCCTGCGCAACTGGACTTCAAAGTCCACTACCCTGCCTTGATTCTGCAGTATCTCAACCTGCTCAGCCCGGTTATTGGGATCAACCCACATTCCCAGCTCCAACCGGGTGTGACCTATGACCTCCTCGCGTGTATAGCCAAATAAGCGCAGGAACGCATCATTGACGTCGGCAAATTGGCCGTCGCGCAAGCGTGTTATACTGGTGCCCACGGGGCTGGCACGAAAGAATCTGGAGAAACGTTCCTTGCTCTCGCGCAACGCAATTTCGGCCAGCTTGCGCTCGGTGATATCCCGTATGGATTCTATCGCACCTTCGACATTTCCCTGCTCATCGAAAAGGGCAGTTGCAACAGCCCCCAGATATGCTCCCTGTCCTCCATATGCCTGCGGAGCATAAGTTTCGGCAACTATAGCGTCACCAACCGTTGAAACTAAGTCATAGTACTTCGTTGTCTTCTCTTCACTTGCAAACAAAAGGTCAATCAGCAACGGTCGCCTGTTCCCGAAAAAAGGCAGAGAATACTCAAAGTCGCCCTTGCCAATCATTTTACTCTTCGGAATTCCGCTCATTGCTTCCATGGCGCGATTCCAGGCGATAACCCTTCCTTCGTTATTGATGACGAATGTCGCATCCGGGATGAATTCAATGATGTCAGCCAATTGCCGTTGTGATCTCCGCAGTTCATCTTCCGCCTGCTTGCGCTCGGTGATGTCCCAGAAGATTCCGAAAACACCGTTGACCTTGCCATTTGCGTCTCTAACCGGAGTTTTGACAGTCTGGACCCACACTTCTTTGCCTTGCGATATGTAGTGCTCCTGCAGTTCCTCAGTCACACCCGTCTTCATGATGCGCTTGTCGTCCGCCCGGTATTTGTCGGCAAGCTCCCCGGGGAAGAAATCGTAGTCCGTTTTACCAAAGACGTCTGCGGATCGAATGCCCAGATCCCTGGCGTAGTGCTCATTGATGGATACATAGCAGGAGTCCGTATCCTTCATGAAGACCCTCTGAGGGATGTTCTCGACGAGCGTTCGGTACATCGCCACGCTCTCGCGCAAAGCGTCTTCAGCCCGCTTGCGTTCAGTGATGTCCTCTAGAAATCCTTCCAGAAACAAAAGCTTCCCTTCTGTGTCGTGCACCGTCCACATATGAAGGTCAGCCGTGAAGATGCTCCCGTCCTTCCGCCTGAATAGATTCTCTGAACGGACAGGCCCCTTGCCATCCAAAAGCATCCTCACGATTTCACTTCGGCGTGAAGGATCTACATAGAGGTCAACGGCCAAATCGTTTACTTGACTCATCGCATCCTCCGGGGAGTCAAAACCGAACATCCGGACATAAGCCGGATTCACATTGATGATTTTTCCCCCGGGGGTAGACCGGTAGATGCCCAGCGATGCGTCTTCAAACAGTCTGCTGTATCTTTCCTCGCTGAGGAGCAGGGACTCCTCGGTTTGTTTGCGCTCAGTGATGTCGTTGCCAACGCAGAGGACTTCCCTTATCCGGCCGTTTTTGTCAAAGACAGGCTTATTGGTCCAGGCAATCCAGACACGCTCACCGTTGCTGCGCATGTTCTCGTTTATATTGTTGGCGTAACGATCCGGGTTCGCTGCGATACTCTCGATCATTAGCCGCAAGTCCCTCCCGGTTGACTCAACAGGTGGAACGATAGTTCCCACCACGTTCTTGCCGAGTATTTCCTCTTCGCTATATCCGAAAAAACGTTGTGCAAACTCGTTTATGAAAGTCACTTTGCCCGCGTCGTCCATTCTCAGGATGATGCTGTTGGCGTTCTCAACCAACTCACGATATTTCTCCTCACTGCGTCGCAGCGCCTCCTCCGCATGCTTGCGCTCGCTGATGTCACGGATGAAGGCGAAGATCAGTCCATCCGAGTTAGGCAGGTACTGAGTACTGGCCTCGATATCATAAGTGCTCCCGTCCTTTCGACGGTGGCAACTTTCAAAGTGCGCATAACCCTTGACGGCGATCTTTTGGATGTTTGCGGCCACTTCAGCACTCGTTTGAAGCGCCTCAAGATCGGGAATGCTCATGGTCAGCAGTTCACTCTCGCTGTAGCCGCTCATACGGCAGTAGGCGTCGTTGACCTGAACCAAACGTCCTTTCATGTCCACGCACAATATCCCTTCCATGGACGTCTGAAAGAGTGTCCTATGTCGCTCTTCGCTATCTTTGAGGGCTTTTTCGGCCTGGAGCCGCTCCTCATTGTCAATAAAAATCTGAGAAACCAACATCACCGCAAACGGATACACCAAAAGCACTGGCAGGCTTATTTGCCGCAGGACCTCCTGTCCTGCGCCGCCCGGCAATGCCATCAGCAGCACCAGCATCACTACATGAACCAAAAACCCAAAGCTCAGGAGATGGAAAATGCCCATCAGGCGATCATTTCGTCTCCGAAGCAGGTGGTATCCTACGCCCAGGGAGGCAGCCTCAACAATGACGGCAGTTCCTACCAAAGCACCGGCCCCCCCCAAATAGAGTCGATAGCACGCGCAAATTCCTGCGGCTAGCGAGGCGACAAGCGGACCGCCAAAAAGCCCGGCGATGCCAAGAATAATTGAGCGGCCATCAAAGATGATGCCCGGTTTCAACGTGAGAGGAGTCATCATGCCTACTATGCCCACGCTGCCAAACAGGATGCCGGACAAAATCTGATACTTGATGCTGCTTTTCTCCCACTTTCTTACGATGATCTGGTGAATTACGGTAAGTGATACCAGTATGGATATATTCTGAATCAGACTGAGAAGGATCATTTCCATTTTCTTATTTCAGGCCTCATTCTCTCAATGTACGTAATAAAGTCTGTTCTTGCTAATTAGAACAAAACGATATCACCAACTCACGCTAAAAATGTGGGGTGGAGGCCGTTAATTAATTATTGGCAGCCGGGCAAATTTTTATTGACAACCCTAGACGACCGGTCTATTATACCCCGGTATTGGCTGATCACCGTCTTTTTTTGGGCTTCTAATTGACAGGAGGATCGAATATGTCTGCAAAAGAAACAATGGCTGAAGTTATCGGGTCTCATAACCTGGTGCATCTTGCCACCATTGATTCAGGCGGGATGCCTTGTGTAAGGGGTGTTAACTATGCGGCAGGTGACAAGGAAAATATTCTCTATTTTGTAACAGGAAAAGATTCCCGAAAAATAGGGCAGCTTGCAGTCAGCAGCAATATCGGTTTTGCCATCGACCATGACTGCCCCACATGGGAAGCCGTGGCCAAGGCGAAATATATTAAGGGAACCGGAACAGCGACCCCGGTAAAAGACCCTGACGAAATACAAAAGGCCTTCGGATTGTTAGTGAAGAAATTTCCTTTTCTTTCAGACCTTCCCGGGGACCCTTCCGATTTTGTGGTTGTCAAGGTTGAGTTAAAAAACGTCCAGGTTAGCGATAACACCATTTCCTTTGGACATACTGAAGAAGTTAATTTTTAGTTTTTATGAAGCAGGATACAAAGCATAAAATTATTGAGGCCGGCGCCCGGATCATCCACCTCAAGGGATATTACCATACGGGTATTCAGGAAGTGCTCGACGCTGCCGGCGTACCCAAAGGATCTTTTTATTTCTACTTTAAAAGCAAAGATGACTTTGGCCTGCAAGTAATCGATTTTTTTAATAGCATGTATCTGGGAATGGTAGACCCTATTGCTAAGAATAAAGCTCTGCCGCCCCTGAAGCGGATCGAAAAGATATTTGATTATTTTATCGATCTTTTTCAGGGGTTGAATTACACCTGCGGCTGTCCGATCGGTAATCTTTCCCAGGAAATGGGAGACTTAAGCCAAGCTTTTGGGAGTAAGCTGGCGGCATCTGTGGACGACATGGCCCAAATTTATAAGCACCTGTTGGATCAGGCAAAAGAAGAAAAAGAGATTTCTCAGGGGCTGAACACCCAAGAGACGGCAGAATTCATTGTTTCATCATGGCACGGCTCTTTGATGAAGATGAAAATCAGCAAAAGTATAGCGCCATTAAAGCTTCATAAACAATTTATCCTTGATATATTGACAGTAGGCAACCATTCACTTGTCAGTGGACCAGTCAGTGACCAATCGAATGAATAGATCGAAATCGCCAAGATGTTTAATGAAAATTCCAAAAACCAACTCATCGTCTATTGCCTCATAGCGATGCACGAGCATGTTCCGAAAGGAGGCCATTGTTTGAAAAGTGAGCAGGTGATCTTCGGGAATTACGCCATATTCGCGAAGAATCGAGAAAAGATCGCGATAACTTGTCGGCTCACGCCATTTATAAAAAGAGACGAAGTGGTTGGCAACATCTATCACCTCTTCTATGGCAAGGTGAACATACCTTTCCACAAAAGCCCTGGTCCTAAGGTCGGAGCGGTATTTTTCCCAATTTATATCCTCTGCCCGCCTCAATGCATCCACATACATCCGAATCCGGGAAAGCTTTCTTGAAACAAGCTCCTTATCCACCATGGGATTTGTCCTCGCCTAATATGCGATAAAGGACCCTGGAGTCCAGGTACTCCCTCCGCGACGTAGTTTCCTGTCTGATTCTTTCTCCGGCGTCTGCCTCAAAGACAATACGGCCGTATTTGAGTATCTGATGCTGAAGAAGCGGCGAGACCCGACTGAACACAATCAGGTCCACGTCTTTGCCAAGCAGGTTTGAGAGTTCGGTCTCCAGTTGCACTCTTTCAAAACCGCCCATAGGTCCACGAATCATGATGGCCATATCGATGTCGCTGCCGGACCGCTCCCTGTCCGCAGCACTCGATCCGAACACATAAGCGGCAACGATGATTTCATGGGCCCGGGCAAACTTCTCAATTTTCTCTAAAGCGCCAGTTGAGATCACGATCTTACCCTCACCCTCGCGAGTATACCACATCATCAACTCGCGCTAAAAGTGATAGTCCCCCGGCGGGTACAATTTTCACCCGTCTATCCTTTCCGGTGGGCTATTGCGAGCCGCCTCCTTATTCCAGGTATTTCTTCAGAAACTCGACAGTGACGGGCCATGCCTGCCGTGCGGCTTCCAGGTTTGCTCCGCCTCTATCCTCCTGCGCTCTTAGAAAACCGTGGCCTGCGCCTTTGTAGATATGCGCAATATAGACCTTGCCAAGCTCCTTCATTTTGTCTTCCGCCGGCTTGACCGTACTCACCACGCGGGAGTCATCCTCGCCGTAGAGGCCCAGCACCGGAGCTTTTATCTTACTCAGCGCATCGAGTGGGGGGGCCACGCCGTAATAGACTACCGCCGCGCCAAGTTTGGGCTGAGCGGTCGCGTAATTGAAACTCTGGCCCCCGCCCCAGCAGAATCCAACAGTTGCAAACCTTTGGGTTGCCGAGGGCAAACTGATTGCGTAGTCTTTTGCTGCATCGAGCATGGCTGCAACCTCGGCAGACGAAAGGCTGCTAACGGCCTTAACCGTATCGTCCCGGCTCGCGAAGGCCTCGCTTCCACCGCCGCCGGGGCCCCGGCCCGACAGCAAGTCCGGTGCAACGGCGATAAAGCCCTCTTCGGCCAAATGGTCGGTAACCGCCCGGACCCAGTCGGTCAGGCCGAATATTTCCATGATGACAATAACTACCGGGGCCTTATCCTTGCGTTCCGGATAGACGATAAATGAATTCAGCTTCGTTTGCGACCCCGGGACCTGGATCTTGACCCATTCCTGATGCCTGGGCGATTTTTCAAGCGCTGCTTTGGCTTGGGCCTCGCCGGGAGGAAAGGAAGACGAATCGCCGGCACTGACACCGGCCGGCCGGCCGACTGTAAACATGCAAACAACAAGCGCACACAGCACCATCAACCTGCTATTTTTGACCATAGTGGATTTCCCCCTGAATGTTCGAATCTTTCAACCGCACTGCATAAGACTAATTTAAAGCGGATTGGGGATTTTGCAGGTCAATCAGGAATTAGAAATTAGAAATTACGAATGGAGGTCTTTTAATTCGTAATTCCTGTCTGTCTGTCTGTCTGTCTCGAAAAGTTGGCGGTGGGACCGCCGGCCAGATTCGCCGCTGCCTTTGGCGGCGGCAAGAAAAATCCATGGTGCGGCGCCTTTTCATGGTTTCCGGGTGTCCCATGGGACATGAGATACTAATTCGTAATTCTTAATTTTTACTCTGTAACGCATTACGTTATACATGCCTTGGAAAATAAGCATCAGGCGAACTGCTCATAATCCGCACCCGATGGCACGGCCGATGCAATCTCCCGATATACGGTTAACACTGGAAGGATTCGAATCATGAGAGTAAGCAATGACCCTGTTCATCCCGGACAAATCCTGCAGCGTGAGTTCCTCAGGCCAATGGGCATCAGCCAGACAAAGCTGGCTCTTATAATAAGTGTGCCGCCGCGCCGCATAAACGAGATCGTGCATGGCAAACGCAGAATAAGCGTGGATACGGCCCTTCGCCTTGGGCTCTATTTTGGCACGTCTCCACATTTCTGGCTGAGTCTTCAAACGGATTACGATCTCGACGTTGCAGAAGACAAACTCGGCGACAAATTGAAGCGCGACATTGCAACTTCCAGCCAGTATCCATAGCAACACGTACCTGCCTATTTTGGTCGCGGTAGGAATGCCGGTTGCCCGGCACCCCCCGCGCAGATCCGTACGTGCGGAATTACCGCATACGGCTCCTACTTCGAGTGAATAGCGTGAAAGCGA
>Ga0209517_10002468_pt1 | contig 25975 bp, 25 predicted proteins | sample PeaSoiMetSII2010_FD_187695 | JGI IMG/M metagenome (GOLD analysis project Ga0209517, IMG submission 187695) | Peat soil microbial communities from Weissenstadt, Germany - SII-2010 (SPAdes) (version 2) | ecosystem: Environmental > Terrestrial > Soil > Wetlands > Peat | place: Germany... | reverse complement strand
ATGCATCGCGGTGGAGAGACCGACGATGCCGCCGCCGACGATAACGATGTCGAAGCGCGGATCGGGCATTCGGATCATCGTCGTCGATTTGGTGGGGGATGTCGAGGGGAAAAGTTGTTGATTGGGAAGTGAGAAAGGCGCGCCTAGTTTCACGAAAACCAGGGAAAGCAGTGAACCACGAAGGACACGAAGTTTCACGAAGGGTTAGTTCGAAGTGTACTTTCGTGTCCTTTGTGGTTAGTTCCGGATTTGAAACTGGCTAGTTCACGGTGAGGGTGACGAACACGGTTTGTGTCGGGGAACCGGGAGCGGCGTTCATGGCAGCGGTGACTCCAACCAGGTAGGTGTTGGGAGTTGTGCCCAGTGCTGGATCTGCGATGGACGAACCTTGCAGGCCGCCTCCGCAAGACAAGGCACAACAGAGCAAGACGAACATGACCGCGAAGGACAAGAAGAATCCAACGCGGCGACGGCGCGGCCATCCGACGGAGAAGGTAAACATTAGACCAGGGAACGAAAGCCAGAGTGCGTAGAGCGGAAGCGTTCGCGAGAAGGCCGGTTGTACGCGGCTGCTGACAACGGGCGCGGCGGTTTGAATCAGCAAACTAACGGAAGCGTTGGATACTCCGGCGGGCACTTCCGAGGGCGTAAAGGTGCAGGTGCTGAAGGCGGGGCAACCGGCCACCGTCAGAGTTACGGCGTCCGGCAGCTTGCCCTTTACTGCCGCGACCACAAAATCAAAAGTGGCCGGCTGACCCGCGGCGACTGACTCTGCACCGGAATTGTTGGTAAAGGTGAAGATGGAGTTGGGGCCGGAACCGGAGCTGGAAGTGAAGATAACCAGTTGCTTGCTCTGGATGGCGGAAGGATCGGTGCCCTGGCCGACGATGTCAAAGTTGTAGGTCTGTGTGGTATTGCTGCTTACTGTGACCGTAAACGGCGCTCCGGTGATGGTCGGAACGAGAAGCTTGGGAGAAGCGGCGCACGACGGTGGCGATCCCGAGCCACAGCTGAGTTGCACAAGATAGCCGTAGCAGGCAGTGGCGAATAGGGCGCCATTGAACGTTGCCGGGACGCCGACGTCCGACGTGAGTGGTGAATTGTTGATGGCCAGGGTGAAACTGGGATTCACCAGGCTGGTCGAGACGAAGGTCACCGGGGCTGAGTGCGACGTGGCAAGTGGGTCGGTCCCTTTGGCCAGGATGCTGAAATTGTATTGGCCGCACTGGGGGCTGCTCACGGTGACGGTGAATGGCGCGCCGCCGGCGGTGGGGGTCACGATGGCGGGCGCGGCGGTGCAGGTGGGAGGCGCCTCCGGTCCACAGCTCACATTTACCGGGCTGTCATAGCCATTCAAAGAAGTCAGCGTGGCGTTGAACATTGCCGTGGTGGTTTCAAGGGCGGTGAGCGAGGGATTGCTGATGGCCAGGGAGTAGTCTTGCGTCACCGTCAACGATAGATTTTGTGTTCTAGTCGGGCCGTTGGTTACGGAGCCGCTGATGGTGATGGGGAACGTGCCGGGAGTGGTGTTCGCGGCGGTGGTGATGTTGAGGACGACGTTTACCGGGTTTGTCGAAGTGGGATTCACCGCGTTCGCAGGCTGAAAGATGCATGTGGCGCCCGCTGGCAGACCTGAGCAGGTGAGATTCACGGTTTGGTTGAATGGGCCGGAGGCGCTGACCTGGAACTTGATGGGAGGAGAGGTGTTGTCCGGCGGCATAGTGAGCTGGTTGGGGGAAGGCGCGGTCAAAGCGAAATCAACCACGTTCAGGGTGAAGGGAGCGGACTCGGTGAGTTGATTGGGATCGGTGCCCACTCCTTTAATAGTGAATGCGCTGGTGCCGACGGGCCCGCTGGCAGTGATAGCGAACGAAGGTGATGCGGGCGTCACGATAGTGGGTTGGACTGAGCAGGTGTTTCCCAATTGCCGCGGAAGCTGGCAGGTCAGGTTGACGGAATAGGTATATCCATAAAAGAGAACAGTGCCAGGGAATTGCGCCGGCAACTGGTTGGGGAAGACGGTCTGGGGAGTGTTGGCCACCGTGGGCACGAAAGTCGGAGTGACGGGAAACTGCCAAAGGCCACGACCGTAGGTAGAAGCCGCCAACAACTTGCCGGACCCGTTGTTGTTTGACAAGGACAGAGCGGTCACGGCAACGTTGGGCAGAAATCCCGGATTGCCGCTGTTGGGCGCGGGGCCGACTTCGGTCCAACTGGCGCTGGCGGTGCGGCTGGAAAAAACTCCGACGTCGGTTCCAACGTAGACCATTCCAGGCGAGGAATTGGTTGCGGGATCAACCAGGACAGTGTTGGCCGGCGCATCGGGAAGGTTGGCGGTGAAATCCGTCCAAGAAATGCCGCCGTTGGTGGTCTGCCACACGTGGGAAACGTGAAACCCCATGATGGTCACGTAAGCAGTGAGGCCGGTGCGGTCGGAAGTGTCGATGGCGATGCCGGAGATGGGGAACGCGCCGGGGTTGATGGAGCCAGTTTGATCGACCCAGGTGTTAGTGCCGCCGGCCACGTTGGCGCTGACCCAGACATGCCCACCGGAAGGAATGGTGGGAACCAGCGGGCCGAAGCCGTCGGTTCCGGCGTACATAACGTTGGAAAAACCGTTGCCGTCGAGCGGACCCCCGGCGGCCGCGGCGCGGACAAGGTTGGTTTCGGCTCCGGTGCAGATGCCGGAGCCGCCGGTTTCAAAGTTGTTGCTGAGAAGAGTGAAACCGGCGCCGCTGCTTGATCCGCGCCACATGCGGCAGGTGCCGACAATTAACTCACTGGGATTTTGCGGATCAAGGAGAAATGCCGGGTAGTAGGCGCCGGTGTCGCCGCCGACGGTTGCGCTGCTGACGACCTGATCGTTCTGAAAATCCTGAGTGAGGCAGTTGATGCCGAGATCACAGGCGAAGATGTTGGTCCCGGAAGTAAAGTCAGGAGGATTGGAGACGAACCACAGGGTCGGATCGGCAGGATTGATCTGAGTGTTGCCGCCGTCACCGGCGTTCACGTTGAGCCAAGGGCTGTTGGCGAGGGCAGATTGCGTGGCCGGAGATCCGTTGGCCCCGGCTCCGGCCAGGACGGTATTGGGGTCGGTAGGAGATTGCGAAAAGGAGACGAGTTGGGTCATGGAACCCAGGGTTTGGTTGAGGCTGTCGAACTGATTTTGGCCGCCGCAGGTGCCAGTAGCCAGGCCGGTATAGCCGTTGAGTGCGCGGTAGAGGCCGCCGTCGTTGGCGAAGTACATGATGTCGGTGTTGCTATTGGGCAGTTGGAATGCCAGCGCATGCTGTGCGGGATGAACCAGGGCAATGGAACTGCAACCGTAGGCGTGGGTGAGATTGAGAAAGGTGTTCTGGCCGGTGCCGCCGCAGGTGGGTGAAAAGCTGGTGATCTGGCACTTATAAAGGTTGACGGCGCCGGCGTACAGGTCGGTGGCTCCGCCGTCGGGGACAGCGGCGAGTTCCAGATTGTAAGCGCCGTCTTCGGCGCCGCAGCCGGTGACGTCGCCGCAGTTGGTGATGCCGGATTCGTTGAGCGCGGTCCAGGTATGGCCACCGTCGAGAGTAGTCCAAATCCCTTGGTCGTTATTGTTGGCATCGACGTACCAAACGTACATCTCGCTCCGCCCGGGAACTACGGCGAGTTCGCCGCGATAAATGGGACAGGCGGTCGAGTGGGGATTGGGCGGGCAGGCGGTGGTGCTAAGTCCGGCGCCGGGCTGGTTAGCGAGGCGCGTCCAGTTGAGGCCGTCGGGCGAGGAATAGAAACCGTGATAGCGAAGCGCGGCGAAGAACAATCCCGCGGTGGCGTTGTAGATGACAGCGGTGGCGGAGCCGGGATCGATGGTGATGTTGCCGTCGCTTATGGTGGCATAAGTCCAGGTCTGACCTCCATCGGCGGAGGTATAGAGTCCGAGATTTGCGGTTACGGGATCGGCGAGGCCTTCGATAATTCCCTCGGACGCGCCTGCGGTTGCAGCTACCGCGACGAGGGGATTCGCGGTGCTGAAGGCGATTTTGCTGAAGGCCATTCCGGCGAGGGAGCGAGTGCCGGTGGTGTCCGAGGAAATCAGAGTCCAGGTCGTGCCGGCATCAGGCGAGCGCAGGATGCCGAGACCGTAGTAGGAATCAGCGGAGCTGTTGGCTTCGCCAGTGCCAACCACGATCACGCCAGTGCCGCCGGGTTGGATGGCGATGGCGCCGACGGCTAGAGTCGCTTGATCGTCGATGAGCGGAGTCCAGACGACGTTGCCGGGAGACTGGGTGGCTGCGTTGGTGGATTTCCAAACGCCTCCGTAAGCGCCGCCGAGATAAACGGTGTTGGCTGTCGGGTCGGTGGGATCGATGGCGACGGCGGTAGCCCGTCCCGTGACCCAGTTGTAATTCTGCTGGCCGATGCCACTGGCGTCAGAGGCCAGGGGCGCGGGGCCGAGCGGGGTCCAAGCGGAAGAGTTTTGCGGGGCGGGATTGCTGGCATTCGCGGCGCGCGCGGCACGCAGAGCTAGTTTTTGCGCATGAGCGTGGCGAAGGAGTTCCGCGGCCGGCTGGCCGGGAAGCATGCGTCCGCGGAGGAACCATTGCTCGCGCTGGGAGCGGTGGGTTTCAGGATGAACTTCCGGCGTCTGGGTGAACGCGGGAAGCGCGAATGCTAGAAAAAGGGCGCAGTGCCGCGAGACTGATTTCCAGTGACGGCGACGCGTGCGGCGGCGTTCCACTAGGCGACCTTTTCAGGGAACAAGGGGCTCGGCTTCCCCTTGGGGAGAGCAATTTTCCCCAGCTTCACCAGGCGAGCGGCGATGGCGGGAACGGTGCGATTGTGTGCCTTCGCCATCTCATTAATATCCTTCCCTTGTCGCAACTCTTCGCAGACTTGCTGATCTTCGGCACGCGACCACGATCTGCCAGCGTTGCCTGGGCTGTTTTTCTCGCGTTCTTGCTGCGCGACCAGCGCAGCGAGAGCGCGGTTCAGGGCTTTGACGGATTGCGGCTGGCGACAGGCGTCGTTTGCGTCGAGAGGTTCGCGGTTAATCGGGTTCAGACCGTCGGCGAGAGCGCGGATGGTGGCGATGGCTTCTTGAAGTTCCATGGTTGTGTCTCTGCGCGCAGTATGGAGGAGGGGTGGGCGAAGAGTTTGTGATGAGTGAACATGGCGTGGGGAAGGTGACCCAGAATGGAACGTGAGGTGGAGCTAGGTTTGTCTATACTGGCTGCGCACAGGTTGAGGTGAGAACAATAGGGATGGACTGGCAGGCGTTTTGGCTGACAATCCGGCTGGCGGTGGTGGTGGCGGCGATTCTCACCGTCGTCGGGTTGCCGATTGCCTACTGGATGACGTACTCGCGCTGGCGCTGGAAATTCCTGGTGGAAGCAGTGGTCGCGCTTCCGATTGTGCTGCCTCCGACGGTGCTGGGATTTTATGTTTTAGTCGCGCTGGGATCGCGTAGTCCGTTAGGACGTTGGTGGCAGGCGCTGAGCGGGCATACGCTGGCATTTACTTTTACGGGATTGGTGATTGGATCCATTGTTTATAGCCTGCCGTTCGCGGTGCAGCCGTTTGCGGCGGCATTTTCGCAAGTGGATACGCGGTTGCTGGCGGCGTCGGCGACTTTGGGGGCTTCGAGGCTGCGGACGTTCTTGCGGGTGGTGCTGCCGTTGTCGGTGCCGGGGTTGGTGACGGGAATAGTTTTGAGTTTCGCACACACCATGGGCGAGTTTGGAGTGGTGCTGATGGTGGGCGGAAATATTCCGGGGGTGACGCGGACGGTTTCCATCGATATCTATGACCGCGTGCAGGCGCTCGACTATACGGCGGCGAATCAGACAGCGTTGGTGCTGCTGGGGATTTCGTTCGTGGCGATGTGTTTGGTGTACGGGGTGAATCGGCGGGTGTGGGTGTGGTGGAAATAACGGCTTTAACCACATAAGGACACCCTTCGACTTCGCTCAGGGCAGGCTCCGGTTCACAAAGGAAACCTTTCGCTGCGCGCATCGGGATTGCTGAAGAACGGATTTAACCACAGAGACCACAGAGGAACACAGAGTAATCGTGCTTGAGATCCGGGTTGCGAAGCGCTTCTCCAATGCAGAGCGTGATTTTCTGCTGGAGGCGGAGTGTGCCTGCGCTCCCGGGATCACGATTTTGTTTGGGACTTCGGGAGCGGGGAAGACGACGCTGCTGGATTGCGTCGCCGGGCTGACGACGCCGGATGGGGAGAGGATTGCGGTTGCGAATCGTGTCTTCTTCGACGGTGAACGGGGAATCAATCTTCCAGTGCAGCGGCGCGGAGTCGGTTACGTTTTTCAAGACCTGGCGTTGTTTCCGCATCTGAGCGCGGAGGAAAACATCGGGTATGGTCTGGACGGCAAAGAGCGAAAAACACGGACGGACAAGATCCTGGAGTCGTTTCGCATTGCGCATTTGCGGGGGCGGAAGCCACGGGAGATTTCCGGCGGAGAGCGGCAGCGGGTGGCGCTGGCGCGGGCGCTGGTGAATGATCCGTGCGTGCTGCTGCTGGATGAGCCGCTGGCGGCGTTGGATGCGGCGACCAAGGGTAAGATGATCGACGACTTGCGGGCATGGAACCGGGCGCATGGAATCCCCATCATTTATGTGACCCACAGCCGGGAAGAGGTGTTTGCGCTGGGGGAGCGGGTGCTGGTGCTGGAAAACGGCAAGATCGTTGCGCAAGGGACGCCGCATGAAGTGATGACGGCGCCGCGGCAGGAGTCGGTGGCGCAGTTGGCGGGATTCGAGAATATTTTTGACGCGGCGGTGGTGGCGGTACTTGAATATCGAGGAACCATGAGGTGCAGAATCGCCGGCAGCAAAGTTGAATTGGAGACACCGCTGGTGAGGGTGGAGTCGTCGTCTTTACGGGTGGGAATTCGCGCGGGAGATATTCTGCTGGCGACGGTTGAACCGCAGGGGTTGAGCGCGCGCAATGTGCTGCCGGGACGGGTGTTGTCGCTCGAGCAGCGCGACATGATTGTAGTGGCGCGGGTGGATTGTGGGGTGGAGATGACGGTGCATCTCACGCTGGCGGCGCGGGATGTCTTGGAGTTGCAGCCGGGGAAGGAAGTGTGGCTGGTGGTGAAGACGCACTCGTGTCATGTGATGGCGGGGACAGTATCTGGTGGCTGAGCTACTGCAGCTTGGCGTACTCCGCCTTGGCTTGCTTCAGGATGGGGAGGTCGGGGTCGGCGTCTTTCCAGAGGGTGAGGAAATCCTGATAGGCGGTCTTTGCCTTGGTCTTGTCTCCTGACAAGGCGCAGGCTCGGCCCAATTGCAGGTGTGCCAAAGCGCCGATGGGATCGGCGGCAACGAGGCCGCGGTAATCGAGAATTTTCTGAAATTCGGCGGCGGCTTCGGTGCCTTGGCGTGCGGCCAGATAGGCCTCGCCACGCACATACGCTGGATAGAAGGTTCCAAAAGAACCGAAAAAAGCAATGGCAGATACGGCCAGTTCATGGGGAATGGCGACTTGTAGCAGGTCGATAGCCTTTGCAGGCTCGCCATGGTTCAGTGCGAAAAGTGCGCGAAGGGTTGGCAGATAATTGAAGACGACTGAAGTATCCTCGGGGAAGCGCTTTTCGAGGTCATTCGCGAGTGCTTCCGGCCGGGACGAATCGCCGGCAAGCGCCAGTGTGAAGGCAGCGCCATATTCCACATCGCGGCCTTTGGAAAGTTCGAGGGCTGCCAGTGCGCCCCGCTTTGCCGCAGGTGCATTCCCGAAGAGGGCCTCCGACAAGGCTGCTCCGGTTTCATAGGTAGCTGCTGTTTCCCGCTGCCCTGCTTGCCCGGCCAAATCCACAGCGTGGCGTGACATCTCCCTGGCCGGCTGTAACTGGCCGGAACGAGCCAGGACCAGCGCCTGGGCGAGTGCCATCCAGTCTTCCGCTCCGGGCTTGCCTTTAGCACGAGCGACTGTCTGTCCCATTGCGGCCGTGTCGGCTTTCAAGAAAGCGATGTAGTAGCGCAGGAGCAACAGCTCCGGGATTTCCATCTTGCGCTCGGACGCCCGCTGAAGAGTGTTTTCGGCGTCCCCCAAGCGGTCCAGGTAAAAATAGCTGTAGCCAAGATTGAGGTACGCGGGGGTCAAATCCGGATCGATCGCGAGCGCTTTCTGGGCTTCTTCGATCGATTTCTCATACTGGCCGAGACCCTGGCTAGCGAACCCCGACAACAATCCGTGAGGCAAAACGTCGCGAGGATAGGTTTGCGCCCACAGCTCAAGCGTCTGGTGCGCCTTTTCCAGGTTTCCCGTCACCTGTCGATCGTACATCGCCGTGATGAAGAACCTTTCCCGGTCGCTGGCGCGATCCCGCAACTGATAGGCCTTACTCGTGCTCTCCATGGACAGTACAGACTCTCCAAAATCGCTGTACATGAGCCCCAGATGCGCATATGCCAAAGCGAATTTGGGGTCGATTTCGACGGCGCGCTTGAGAACGGGCACGGCCGTAACTGCACCAGTTGTGAATTCAACCTTTATGGCTGTGCTATAAGCTTTCAAGGCTTCGAGTGAGGGCGTCGTAGCCTCGGCGAGCGGGGTGTTGTGCTTTTCGACCGTGGCGAGTGATTCACCGACTCGAGTTCTGAATTTACTGGCAATTTGACTCAGGGCATTCAGTACATCTTCCTTTCGTGCCGCCTGCACCTGTTCCTCGGTGAGAACCTCTCCGCTGTCGCAGGTCTTGGCGCGCAGCCCTAACACGTACTGACTGCCAAGGCTGGCGATGGAGCCGTCGAGGACTGCGGCGCTTGCGGTTCGCTCGCAGATTTCCTGCGCGATCTCCGGAGTCAGTGGTGCATCCGCCGGCCGGCCCATTTGAAGGAGCGTCCGCCGGATGCGCTGGTCGGGCACCAGGCTGAGGAAGGGCGATTGTTCCAGCTGCACGGCCATGCCTTGGCGCAGAGTTCCGTCAAAGACGGGGTCGCCGGTGGTGTTGGTGAAGTCGGCGAGGACGATGGTGTCTTTGTCGGTGAGGCGCTTGCTTGGGGGATGCGAACGATAATAGAGGCCGCCGGTTGCGAGCAAGGCGAGCAGGACAACGGCCAGGACATACTTGCCGAGCTTGGCTCGGCCTGGACGGGCGAGGGCGCCCGTCCCCACGCGGTCCGTCCCTACACGGTCTGTGGTGACGGCGTCGGCTGACGGCGTGTGGGAGTCGGAATCGCGCTTCAGGCGCTGCAAGTCGGTGCGAATGTCGGAAGCGTTTTGGTATCGCAGGTCGCGGTCTTTCTCCAGACACTTGTGGATGATCCGTTCTAGTTCCTGGGCGACGTCGGGATTCAGCCGCACCGGAAGAACGGGTGCGCCCTTCAGGATGGCCTCAAACACTACCCCGGTGGTTTCGCCGCGAAAAGGTAAGACCCCGGTGGCCATCTCGTAGAGCATGGCTCCAAAGGAGAACAGGTCGGAGCGGGCGTCCAGTTCCTTTCCGCGCACTTGCTCCGGGGACATGTAAGCGATGGTGCCCAGCACAGTGCCTGGCGTGGTGAGAGACTCCTGCACCGTAGAGGCGTTCATGTCCAGGCTTTCGGGCTTGCGGGAGACTTTGGCCAGTCCGAAGTCGAGAACCTTGGCGTGGCCGCGCTTGGAGACGAAGATGTTCGCAGGCTTAATGTCGCGATGCACGATTCCGGCGGAGTGAGCGGCGTCGAGTGCGTCGGCGATTTCGATGGCGAGCGGTAGGAGGATTTCTGCTTCCAGGGGACGCCCCGCGATGCGGTTTTTCAGCGTCAAGCCATCCAGAAGCTCCATGGCGATGAAAGCCTGTCCGTCCTGCTCGCCGAGGTCATAGATGGTGCAAATGTTGGGGTGGTTCAGAGCGGATGCGGCTCGCGCTTCGCGTTGAAAGCGGGCAAGAGACTGAGGGTCTCGGGCTAGGTCTTCAGGCAGGAATTTAAGAGCCACGAAACGGTGGAGGCGGGTGTCCTCGGCTTTGTAGACGACGCCCATGCCGCCGGCGCCGAGCTCGTCAATCACGCGGTAGTGGGAAACTGTACTGCCGATCAATTTGCCTTTGGTTCCGGTTTGCGCTGGCTGGTTGGCGACCAGTTTGCCCATAACCTCGATTGCTGGCGACTCAATGAAATGCTCGGCTGTTTTCTCGTGAGCGAGCAGCGACTCCACCTCGCGCCGGAGGACTTCGTCGTTCCCACAAGAGCGTTTGAGGAATTCAGCGCGGCGGCTCTCGTCCACCTCCAAGGCACGGTGATACAACTCTTCGACTCGGCGCCACAGTTCAGGTTGCACGTTACTTCCCCTCGCTCAACTCCCGCAGGAGCCAAACCTTTGCCAGTCTCCAGTCTCGTCCGACGGTTTCGGCCGAGACATTCAGTACTTCGGCGGTTTCTTCGACGCTCAGTCCGCCAAAGAATCTCAGTTCTACCACCTGGCTTTTCCTTGCATCTACGGCGGTCAATGCTTTCAACGCATCATCCAGGGCTACGAGGTTGGTATCAGGGTCGTTGCACACCGGGGGCGCCTCGTCCAAGGACATAGGACGCACACCGCCGCCTCTTTTCCGGTAACCGCGGGAGCGAGCAAAATCGATGAGAATGCGCCGCATTAACTGCGCGGACACGGCAAAAAAATGCGCCCGATCCTGCCAATCGATTTGTTCGCAGTCAACCAGCCGTAAATAGACTTCGTTGACCAGTGCAGTGGTTTGCAGGGTGTGGCCGGGCCGCTCACCCGCCATGCAGCGTTGCGCTACTCGATGCAATTGCCGATACACCAAAGGAGTGAGCTTTTCCAGGGCCTGTTCGTCTCCAGCAGTCCAGGCCTTGAGCAGCTGGGTGACCTCGTGGGTCGAAGACACGGTCATGCAAGTCTCCGTAGTTTCAATACGTTATACCCTACACAGACAAAAGCCCAGTAGCACTGGCGGTTTTTTCTGCGAGGGGTAGTGCTAGTTTCATTCAACTTTGTTATTCACTCAGTTGCGGTTTTGATCCTCATTTCTCGCCTTATTAGATAGAGGTCAATAAAAAGGAGAAGGAGGCAACATGAAATCTACATTACTGAATTCCGTTTGGGCGGTGAGCTTGCTAGCTGGGCTGACGATGCCGGTTCGGGTTGTCGCACAGGAACAGTCGGCGCCGCAGAGACAGAAGGCGGAGCAGGCTGGTTACGCTGTCATCGACCTGGGCACGCTGGGCGGGACGGCTAGCTACGCCTCCGGCATTAACGACGAAAGCTGGGTGGTTGGAGAAGCGAACTTGTCAGGCGACCAGAGCGGACACGCCGTCCTGTGGCGGAAAGGATCGGGAATGATCGACCTCGGCACTCTCGGCGGACCAAACAGCGCTGTGTATTGGCCGGTGAAGGACGACATTGGCTTGATCACGGGCGTCTCTGACACGTCCGATACCGATCCGCTGGGGGAGGATTTTTGCGCCTACGGCACGGGTCTGACATGCCGTGGGTTCCTGTGGCATGACGGCAAGATGATTGAGCTTCCCACGCTTGGAGGCAACAACGGCCAAGCCACCGCCGTCAACAACCGAGGCCAGGTGGTTGGTTACGCGGAGAACAGCGCCCAGGATCCAAACTGCGTGGCCCCCCAGGTCCTCGACTATGAGGCAGTCATCTGGGGGCCAAAGCTGGACGAGAAGCACAAACTTCCTCCGTTAGCCGGCGACGCCGTCTCACAGGTCCTCGCGATTAACGACCGCGGCCAAGCGATCGGCGGCTCTGGGATTTGCCAGTCCCCGGCTCCGCCCGCTCACGCTGTGTTGTGGGAGGAAGACGGCTCGGTGATTAACCTTGGCACCCTCGGGGGCGCGTTGAACAACAATGCTTTTGCCATAAACAATAGGAGCGAGGTAGTCGGTAGTTCTGACCTGTCCGGCGACGCCACCGGGCACGCCTTCCTCTGGACCAAAGACAAGGGTATGCAGGATCTGGGCACGCTGTCCGGGGACTTTTCAAGCGAGGCCTTTGGCATTAACCAAGAAGGCCAGGTGACAGGTCAGTCTTGCGATCAAAACGGAAACTGCCGGGCTTTCCTGTGGCAAGACGGCGTGATGACGGACCTCAACAGTCTGGTCTGCCAGGGCACGTCGTTGTATCTGTTGTCGGGCTACGACATCAATGATCAAGGGGAGATTGTGGGCATTGGGTTCGATCAGAATACCGGTGACGCTCCGGCCTTCGGGGCGATCCCCACCCGTGGCGGAAGTCACTGCAACATTGGCTTATCCGTGGCCCAGAAGCGGGCTCTGCCGGAGAACGTCCACGACCGACTTCGGCAGCGAAAGGGTTTCGGACGCTTCGCAGTTCGGCCTATGGGAGCGCAATGATTTGCAGGAGCCTTGCGAGAAGCCTAAAGCACTAGCCACGATTGAGCGAGCAGGAAAATTTCCTGCTCTTTTTTTCTGCTGAGATGCCCTCGACGAATTCCCCTCCTGCCAGACCCCTTAAGGCTCCTTGCTGGACAGCTTCGGCGTCGTCTGCCATTCTCGATCCAGGTTCAGGTTTATGTCCTACCACGTTGTGGCTCTTACGATGGCGCAAGTGAGGCAAGGAGCTCTCGGATTTCAACGCGAGCTGGGCGCTGCCCTGAGTGATTCGAGCGATCTGAAAGTGTATTCGGCCAGCCCCTTCGATCTGGATGAACGGCGTCGTCTGAGAGATCGATTTGGAGGAGATGTGGTTTACTTTTTCAACGATGCGGCTCGCCGGGAATCCTGGCGTCTGGGGCTCGACCTGCAATTTGCGGGGGAAATCGGCGATGAAGAGTTGCCTCGCAGGCGGGTTGTGGTCGTCGGCAGGCCGGACCAGGGAGACAGAGCCGGACAGTGACAAATAGGGCCTTGCACGATTGTTGAGGAGGTTTTAGGGTCAGTCGTGTATACTGAATTTAGCGCTAAGTTTGATTCACAAGCAACTGAAAGTCGGTATCGCCAACCAGCGTCACCCCTTCCACTAGCCGCGATTCTTCTCAGCACAATTCAGAAACAAGAAAAAGGAAACATCAATGGCAGAAACAGGAACAGTAAAGTGGTTTAACGACGCCAAAGGCTATGGCTTCATCAGCCGGCAAAATGGCGAAGACGTCTTCGTGCATTTCTCCGCGATTCAAGCGGGGGGCTTTCGCAGCCTGCAAGAAGGCCAGGCCGTGCAGTTCGACGTGACCAAGGGCCCCAAGGGCTGGCAAGCTGAGAACGTTACGGCTGTCTAGTTAGACCAGAAGATTGCCCGGAATTCGCAAGGATTCCGGGCATTTTTGCGTTTGGGAGGGCGCGCGCTTCCGCTATTTGCGCGAGCTCAATGACGGCCACCCACTGGCCGGGGCGGTGCTCTTCGTAAACCAGTTGACCTCCCAGGATCTGAGCCGCGGCGGCGGGCGGAACATCGCGATGGTAGCCAAAGAATTCAGTCTTCCAGCGTTGCCAGGTTTCCCAACGCTCTAACAGCGGGTGCGGCGGTTCGTACTTGGTGGAGAAGACCAGGGCGACATCAAATCTCGGGCGCAGGCCGGAGGCCGCGAATAGTTGTTCGACAGTGAAATCCTCAATACGCACCACGCGCATGGGACGGGTGACGTAGCCGAGGTAGGAGCGGGAGAGTTCGTCGCTGGCCGGCCAGGCGGTGAGCACCCGCGCCCTGGGATAGCGACCTTCGAGGAAATCCTCGGCGCCATGATGGATCTGAATGTAGTCGCGGTAGGCGAGATTGTCTTCGAGCGAGAGGCCGTAAGGAGGGTTGACGAACAGCGCGGCAACAAAGCCCAGAACGACGAGGACTATAACTCCGCGCCAGACCCGTACCCGGCGGCGCAGGGTAGAAACAAAGATGATAATGACCAGAGGGACGACTGGGAGCATGTAGCGCGCCAGCACAGCCCCGCCGACGATGGCCATGGCGAACGCGTAGACGACGATGACGGAAAGAAAAGCAAACTGCACGGGAAGAGCGATGCGTTGACGATCATGGAGCGGCTCGCGGAACATGGCAAGCAGCGTGGCCAAAGTGAGCAGGTAGAGATTCAGGTAGGCGAGAAGTTGCCAAAGGCGCATGCCGAGCGCGAGCAGAATGCGGAGTGGGCGCAGCGTCGCCTGCACGTTGTAACGGAAGAATTCAGGGTTGCCAAAGATGAACCCGGTGCGGTGGTAGTGGTAGAGGTACCAGAGGGCGAGGGGGATGAGTGGGAAAAGTAGTGCGGCGAATTTTGCTACGCTTCCTGGCGAGCGATCGGCAGGCCGAATCCTGGTCGCGAGCAGTTCCCAGGCGAAGATAGCGAGTGCCGCGAGGATCGCGGTTTCTTTGGCCAGAACTGCGAGGGAGAACCAGATTGCGGTTGCCGGGCAACGGTCTTCCACGTAGGCGAGTAGGCCCCAAAAGGTGAATGCGGCGGCCGCCAAGTCGAGATGCGCGAGCGAACTTTGAGTGAAGAAGACTGGATAGAGCGCGGTGCAGAGGGCAGAGGCAATCGCAACTTCGGTGTTGGCCACTCGCTGGGCCAGACGAAACACACCCAGCAGCGCGAGAGCTGCGATCAGCAGCATCGCAGTGCGGGTTACGAGGGGAGTGAATCCCAGAATCTTCCAAGCCAGGGCGAGATAAGCCATGACCAACGGCGGATGAGCGTTCGACGGGGCAGAGTATGGAACCAACGATCCTGAGAGCAGCAGGTCGCGGGCGGCAGGAATGTAGTATCCGGCTTCGTCCCAGAAATAAGGAAGGTGGAGCAGGGGTACGTGCAGGGCGAACAGTCCCAGAAAGAACAGGGTGAAGAGCAACAGAGTTGGATACGGGCGCGATGCGGGGTTAATAGTCACCGCAATGATTAGTGAATGGGCCCGGCGGCGGCCATGCGAGGATCGAGTTTGATCTCGCCAAAGGCGCTCTCGTAGCCGGCAATGTTCTGCTGAAGAATCGACATCAGGGCCTTGGCCTGCTGCGGGCTCAGATAAATCCCCTGGATGTTCTTCACTTCGACCTGGCTCTCGGTCTGTTGCTGGAGGGTGCCGAACACCAGGAAAAAATCCCAGACGTTGACTCGCACTTGAACGCTGTTGGCGTAGTTTTCACGATAGTCAGCGGCGTTCGTCAGCTTGATGTTGGGTTGGTTGGGAACGGTCATAACCAACAGTGTAGCGGCAGGGGCGGGAAGAAAGAAAGAGGAACGGGCTGGGTTAGAATAACTTCAAGCCGGGATGGCGGAATTGGCAGACGCGCTGGACTTAGGATCCAGTGCCGCAAGGCGTGCAGGTTCGAGTCCTGTTCCCGGCACCAGCGACAAGAATCCCGTGAACAGGCCGCTCCCCGTCTCTGATCAGAGTCCGAGAAGTGGGCCAGCTCTCAGGTCACTGCATTTGTGAGAGCTGTTGGTAAAGGGCGACACCTGCAATGATGAGGATCAGCCCTCCCGAGGCAGCGCCCAGCCACTTCACAATGGGAGTGACCTTGTTCAGCTTCTGCATGAGTTCGATCTGGTCCCGTTCCATTTGCGATTCCGATTCGTTCAGGAACAGTTGATCGTCCTCATGCATGGCGAGCGTGCTGCGGTAGATCAGGAGGATGATGAGGACAGCGGTGATCACTCCCCATATAACCAGCGGCCACATCAACATACCCATATGCCACCTCGATGCGGATCGAGTCCGATCGCGCAAGTTCTGCCGGTGCAAGTTACCACCACCGCCGACACCGGTGAATCGGGGCAATTATATCCCCGAAAGGCAAATGATGCTGCTTTTGTTTAGTGGCCGCGACCGGGAGGGGGCCTGGGGCATCTAAAGGGTTGAGGGCTTTAGGGTTTTTTTGGGCAGAATCCAGGCCCGGCTTTGCTATATAATTGCCAGAGGACTTTCAAGGAGATACGAATGGCTACGACAACTACGACACCGACTACACCGACTGCGCCTGAGATGAAGCCCAAGGCAGCGCCGATTAGTTTGACTACGAGCGCCATCGCCAAGGTCAAGGAGATCATGGCGCAGCAGAACCCGGTTCCGGCCGGACTACGGGTGGGAGTGCAGGGCGGAGGTTGCTCTGGCTTCTCCTATGCGATGTCGTTTGAAAACTCCGCCGGGATGATGGACAAGACTTTCGACATGGATGGCCTGAAGGTGTATGTGGACGCCACCTCGATCATGTACCTGAACGGCTGCATCGTGGACTACGTGGAGACGCTGGAAGGCGCGGGATTCAAGTTTGAGAATCCGAATGTGAAGAGCACCTGCGGGTGCGGATCTTCGTTCAGCGTGTAAAGTTTCGGTTGTGAAAAGCCCCATCGCGAAGCGGTGGGGCGTTTTGTTTGGGGCTACTGCGGACCCTGTTCGGGAGGCATTTGGGGCATTTGCTGCTGCGGCTGCTGAGGTGACGGGGCCATGCCTCCGAAGGAGTTTTGCTGGCCGCCGCCGAAGCCGAAAGGTGAAGCGGGTGCACCGGGAGCACCGTTGGCGCCGGGAGTGCCGGGCGCTCCGGGGGGGCCATTCAAGTTCTGACCCGCGGTCTGGGTGGGGGGCTGGTTGGGCGTGGTTATCAGGCCTCCGCGGTCGGTCGTGGGGTCGTAGATGAACTGCCAATCGTTGTAGTGTTCCTTCTTGCTGAATACACGAATGGTTTTTTCTTTGCTGAGGCTGGCCACACCTACAATCGGGCCGCCGCCGATCACCTGGTTGCCGCTGCGTTGCTGGTTGAACCCAGGCAGATTCTGCACCGGCTGACCAAACCCGCCTTGTCCGCCAGGCGCTCCAGGCACACTCGGATTCGGGGCTACGTCGGAGCCGTTGTCCGCGTTTTGTCCGGGGGTCGCACCGACCGGGGGGGTGGGAGCACTACCGCCGAAAATGCCGCCGGAGTTACCGCCGAGAGCGCCACCGCTGTTGCCGCCGAAGGCGCCACCGGAGTTACCGCCGAAGGCGCCGCCGGAGTTACCGCCGAAGGCGCCGCTGCCCCCGAAGGGCGTCGTGGCCCCGCCGGCGAGAGCCGCAGCCCCGGCGGCGAGGCTGGCCACCGAGTTCGCACCAGCAATCCCTTGACCGAACGACATCTGCACTTCGCCCTGGTGGAGCAGCTTGAAATCTTTGCCGGTGATGGGATCCTTGTAGCGCTTACGCAGGAAGCGGAGGTTATTGGTGCTCTCCAAATCCTCAATGCGGGTGGGATAGCGGTTGAACTTCTTCATGTAATGCTTGATGGCACGCGAGTACTGGGTGCCACGATGGATGAGTTCCTCTTCACGATCACGTTTGATCTGTTGGGTGATGACGGGAGCGAGTGCGGTCAGGGCAATCGCCAACAGAGCCACAAACAGGATGAGAGTGATGAGGATGTAGCCTCTCTCAGCAGGGTGCGCAGAAGGTCCGGACCTCCGAGATGGTGGAGAAAGCCTCATAGAAATTTGTAATTTTAGCGATTTGTAATTGGTAATTTGTAAGGCGACTTCCGCGGCATCAGGAAATTACCAATTACCTCATTGCAAATCTCATCCCTGGGTCAGGGGAATCATCTGGCGATTGTTGCTCAGGACGTCTTCGATCTCTACGGACACCGGCGAGATGTGCAGGACCTTGTAGCGGCGGTCAACGATCTCGCCTTCGCTGGCGATGAATACATCTTCCCCCTGGGACAAAAAAACCTTCTTGGGTTCGCCCGGTTTACTGGCGAAACCATAGAATTTCAGGTTGATGGGCGGCGGAGGCGGCGGTGCAGGCGGCCCGTTGGCCTTCTGTTTTTCCGCGTCGGTCATGGCGGGCGCGACCGGCTGCGGAATTTCCGCCTGGGCCAGGAAAATGTTTCGCCCGTTGCCTTCATACTTGGTGTCTTCGCTGGCTTTCAGCCAGTCGTAGCGCAGGCTGGGATCAATGGAATGAGGCGGAGCCGCCAACGGACGACGGGCGCCAGGCCGGGTCTTGCCGGCGGGCCGCGAAGGCGTAACTGGCGCGACCGGGGCCACGACCGCGGTCTCCGGCTCCGATGGCGCAGAGGGGAACAGCATGCGCCCGACCAACAGCAGGGCCGCCAAGCCCAGCACCGCCGCGGCGATCAGCTTATTCCGGTTTTCGCTTCCCAGCTTCACTCAGGCTGCACCTGTTTTGAGATAAGTTTCCAGCTTCATTTGCAACTTCACCATGCCGCCTTGCTCTCCGCCCAGTTGGACGCTGTCAACCAGGAAAAACATCTGGTCACGCTCCAAGGAGTTGATGAAGCGGACCAGTTGCAAATAGTCGCCATTCATATCGGCTTCAATCAGCACCCGCCGGACACCCATGGTCTCCGGATCCTTCATGTCGTACCGGACGCTGCTGATCTTGACTCCCGCTTGTCCCGCCAGCTTGCCGATATTTTCGGAAATGGAAGAACCTTCGGCGGGGAGGCGGTCCTTGTAAAACTGGTCAATCTGTTTGCGGGCTAGAGGGACTCTCTTGTCCAACCCGCGCAGCGGTTCGACCTCGCGGGTCTTCTGCTGGAGTTCTCTCCAGAGATCGTGGAGTTGCTCCTGGCGCGCGGACTGGGAGCCGACCAGCGGGGAAAAATACACCGCCATTGCGATCACATCCACCGCCGCCATTGCGGCCAGCGCAATCTTAGTTTTGCGCCGGGTTTGCCGGAGATCGGGCATTATTGAGATCCCCCTGATTTGCCCTGCGCGGTGCTTGCGGGAAGCGTGCCTCCGGAAATGTAGAGCGCGCTGATGTTGAACTTCACGGTATCCCCCGCGGTGGCGCCGGAGCCGGCTTCCGTGCTTTCCTGTTCGATCTGGGTTTGCTGAAAATGTTGCGACTCCTCCATCTTGCGCACCAAGTCCAGGGCGCGATCGCGAGAGTCTCCCGCCACCACCAGTTTGATGGCCAGTTCATTGTCAGGGGCGAATTCGGGCTGAATGGAGATGACATGCAGGCGTGGGGGCATGACCCTCTCCAGTTCCTCAAACACCTGCGTCCAGGAAAAGGACTTGCGGTAGAACAGGGCATTCAGGAACTGCGAGCGATCACGGGTCACGCTGTTCTGGGGAAGATTCATAAGAGCTTGCGCGGCGGCCTTGTCGCCGTCACGATCCGCAATCTGGTGCAGGTTCTGAGCGATGAGGTTTTTATCCTTAGCGGCGGTTACCCAGCCTAGCAGGGTGAAGTAGATCAGGCCCAGAGTCACGATGGCGAGCGCTACCAGTCCCCCGCCCCAACGGAACCAGAAGCGCCGGGCGTCCTCGTAGGGCTGGGTCGCGAGATTGATACCGACGCGCATATCAGGAAAGCAGTGCCCCCACCACTCCGGCCATTCTCCATTTAGGAACCGACCCGGCGCCGCTGCCCAACTGCGCCGCTCCGACGAGTTCGTGGACTTCTGCCCCGGTTTGGGCGCGGAGTGCGGGCACGGCTCCGGTGACGTCCGCCAACCCGGCGACGAATATACGCTCGATGTTCAAGTGATAGGTGTCCTGAAAGAACACAATCGAGGGATAAATTTCTTCCGCCAGTTGCTCGCCTGAAATGGTGACTCCGCGCGGGTTTTCGAGATTGCGAAAAAGCAATAGTTGCTGCTTGTCGACGATGGCGATGCCGATGGTACGGGCATCCACCTTGACGACCAGGGTGGGGCGGTCGGCATCGGCTGCGCCCAGGGCGGCCAGCATGGAGGGCAAAACCACTCCCGGACTGTAGCCGGCCTCGCGAAAGATGGACTCGTAATCTTCGATGACGCTGGTCAGGGCTACCGCCGCGACCACACGGAGTCCGGTGGCCGCAGGTTGCGCGTGATAGGAAATCTTGGCTTTGTCCACATCAAAGGGAAGCGACTTCTTCAGGCGGAAGCGGACCACGCCTTCGGCTTCGTCGCGCTTGGTGGGAAGGGTCTCAAAGTCGAGCAGCACCACGCGCACGGCGGCGTCCGGCAGGACCGCGATCACGTCGCGGGAACGGCCTTCCAGGCTGTCCAGAGTCTGGCGGATGGAGTCGAGAATACGGCCGCGGTCGCGCAGATTGGCCTCGACCAGGTCGGGGACCACGCAGCCGGGGACGAGTTCGCTGGCGGCGCACCGATCCACCGTGCCCGGTTCCAAAGCCCGAGCGGCGAGCACGCGGTCGGCTGCGACTTCGCAAGCCAGCCTCGGTTTAGATGTCAAAGCATTGTCCACACTGCTCCCCGTCCCTACTAAGTAGAACGCCGCGGTACGAATAATTGCAATATCTCGAAGGGCACTCGAAGAACTGGCCTAAAGGACGGCAGCCCTAGCCAGTGGTTCGTGTCTCTTCTATCGGTTGCTCTCGATGAAGGTGACTTTGTTGATCTCTTTCAACGTGGTCAGGCCCAATCTCACTTTGTCGAGGGCGGATTCACGCAGGAATCGCATCCCCTCTTCGCGGGCAGCCCGGCGGATCTCTGAAGTCGGCTTCTTGAGCAGAATCAATTCACGCACGCGGTCGCTCAGGTTCAGGAGTTCATGAATCGCGGTACGGCCGCGGAACCCGGTTCCGGCACACTCGATGCAGCCCTGGCCTTCGTAGAAGGCGACTTTGGACCATTGCTCGGGGTCGAGACCGCTGGCTTCCATGGTCTCTTTGTCATATTCCACCTGGGTGCGGCAGGATTCGCAAATCAGGCGCACCAGGCGCTGGGCCAGGATGCAGTTCAGCGCGGAAACGAAGTTGTAAGCCTCCACCCCCATGTTGAGGAAGCGGCCGATTACGTCCACCACATTGTTGGCGTGGACGGTGGTGAAGACCAAGTGGCCGGTGAGGGCGGACTGAATGGCGATCTGCGCGGTTTCGGTGTCGCGGATTTCGCCGACCATGATCTTGTCGGGGTCGTGGCGCAGGATGGAGCGCAGGCCGCGGGCGAAGGTCAGACCTTTTTTCTCGTTGACCGGAATCTGGGTGATGCCGCGAATCTGATATTCCACCGGGTCTTCAATGGTGATGATCTTGTCTTCGTCGGTCTTGATCTCGTTGACCGCGGCATACAAGGTGGTGGTTTTGCCGCTGCCCGTGGGCCCGGTGACCAGCACCATGCCGTAGGGTTCCTTGATGTAACGGCGGAATTGCCGCAAGTCCTGCTCATCGAAGCCCACCACATCGAGCGTGAGCTTGTGGAACTTCTCGCTCATCGACTCTTTGTCGAGCACGCGGAGCACGGCGTCTTCGCCGTGAATCGAAGGCATGATGGAAACACGGAAATCGATGGGGCGCTCGGGAGTGCCATACTTCACTCGAAAGCGGCCGTCCTGGGGGACACGGCGTTCGGAGATGTCCAACTCGCTCATCACTTTAATACGAGAAATGATGGTCGAATGGTGTTCCTTGGCGATGGGCGGCATGGCCTGCGTGAGCACGCCGTCAATGCGGAACTTGATGCAGACCGAGTCGTCGCGGGTCTCGATATGAATATCACTGGCGCGCCGCTGCAAAGCCGTGAAGATGGTGGTGTCCACCAGACGAATGATGGGGCTGATATCGCCCTGCGCGGTCAGGCGGTCGATGGAAATGCTCTCGTCGCCGCCGGCCTCGTCTTCGTGGATCACATCCAGAGCGAAGCCTTCGCTGGCATCCTCGAGCACACGCTTGGACTGCTCAGTTTTCTTGAGGATTTCGGTGATCTGGCCGAGGGTGGAGACTTTGGTGATAATGCGCTTGCCCAGCAGCAGGCTGATCTCATCGATCATCATCAACTGGCTGGGATCGGCGATGGCGATGGCCAGGCGCCCGTCCTCGGTTTCTTCGAGGGGGACGAAGTTGTAGCGGAACATCAGGTGGACGGGGATGTTCTTAAACAGGTCATGATGGAGCTGGAAGTTGTGCAGGTCCACGAACTGGCAGCGATAGCGGCGGGCGATGTCCTGCGCCTTTTCCAGTTCTTCACTGGGGACCACGGGAGCGCCGTTACCCCCGCCTACGAATACCGTTTTATTCTCTGCTGTGCCTGCCATTTATATGCGCACCTTCCGACTCCAGGGTTAAGGCCGTTCACTAGTGAATACTTGATCCCAGGGTGAAAATGGGCAGGTACAACGAGATCAGGATTCCGCCCACAAACACCGCCATAATGATGAGGATAACGGGCTCAACCAGAGCCATGGCCGCGCCCAGCGCGGTCTGCACATCCTCCTCGTAAAACTCCGCCACCGAATTCAGCATCGCCGGCAAAGCGCCGGTGGACTCGCCGACTTCGATCATCTCGACCGACAAATCCGGAAACATCTTTTGTTCTTCCAGGCTCTTGGCCAGTCCCTGGCCTTCGCGCACCCGGATCGCGGCAACATTGACGCCGTTCAGGATGCGGCGGCTGCTCATGGAGGCGCCGGCGGTCTCAAGCGAAGGCACCAGCGGCATGCCTCCCGCCAGCAGAGTGGAGAGCATGCGGGAAAAGCTGGCCACCTGGTACTTCAACCAGATCTCGCCGAGCAGGGGAAGCTTCAGAATGGCGCCATCAATGGTGGCTGCTCCATTGTCGGTTTTTCGCCAATACCAGAAGGCCAGGCCTGCGACCACGACAGCGACCACCGCGAAGGGCGCGTATGCCTGAGCGTGGGTGCCGATGTCGAGCATGACCAGGGTGATTGGCGGCAACTGGGCGTGCATGTCTTCGTAAAGTTTGGCAAACTGCGGCACCACGTAGGTCACCAAAAAAATCATCATGCCAAATACCACGGTGACCAGCAAGGTGGGGTACACCAGCGAGACCGCCAGCTTCTTCTTGAAGGTCAGGGCCAGTCTTTGGAAAGCGATGTAGCGGGCGAGAACTTCTTCCATGTTGCCACTTTTTTCGCCGGCCAGCAGGGTGGTGGAGTGGATGCGGGGGAATGCACCCTGCGCGGCGAACGCGTCCGAGAGCAGTTCGCCTCCTTTGACCCGGTCGCGAACGTTCTGCAACAGACTTTGAAAATACTTGTTGCGCTGCCGCTTGATCAGCAGATCCAGCGAGCTGAGGATGGGCAGGCCGGCTTTGATCAGCGTCAGGAACTGCTGATTGAAGATGACGAACTGACTCTGTTTGACTCTGCCGCGCCGCCGGACGGTGAGGTCTCCGGAAAGCAGGGTGCGGGGCTTGACCCAGTAAACCAGGAGCCCTTGCTGCACCAGGCGGTCGCGAACTTCGGCCTCGGAATAACCATTCTCCACCTGCTGGAGAAGGTGTCCGCGTTCGTCGGCTGCTTTGATCAGGAATTCGGCCATGCTGTCGTCCGGCTATCGCTGTCCCCACACAAGTTTAACATTCGGTCTGGTGAAACTTGTGTTAATCGCCCGTCAAAGCGTTCCGGGGGTAACGGGCTCGAACGGGGACGGCGAAGCGAACCCAAGGCGTTGAAACTAATATACTTGAAGCGCGATCACGGCGCGAAGCTGCCGTCGATCACCTCGACTCCCGGCGGCACTGAGAAGCGGAAGCTCTGATCATCAATTTTCCCATCTTCGGTCTGCCGCTGGAAGCGGAATTCCGTACTGGAGCCATCGGTCTCCTGCAATATGATGCGATCGATCCAGCTAGTAGGCGTGATCTCGATCAGTACCTGGTTGACTTGGTCCGCCATGGCCCGCGGTACTCCCCTAAGCACCACATTCCCCGTGGTTAGAGGGGCTACGTCCGGCGCCAGCGACAGTCCGGACAACTCCTTTTCCAGCTTGGTTTTACCCAGGAGGAACGCCAGTGGCGAGCGGAGATCATCGAGTTGTCGCACTGGCGTCCTCCGCACCTGAGGCTCACCCGGCACATAGAACCAGGCTTGCTTGCCGTCGCTCACGAACAGCTTCTCTCGGGGAGAACGGTATTGCCAGCGCATCTTGCCGGGTTTTTTTAGCCAAAGTGTTCCCGATTCAGTCCGTTCCATTCCGGCCCCGTGATAGATTTCGGTGAAGTCAGTTTGCAGGGTTTGGAGATGGTTGTAGCGGCGGTCGACGGCTGAGGCGAGGGAGTGGGGGGAGGGAGTGGGGGCGGCGAGGAGCCGCGCGAAGAGAAAGAAGACGCTGAGAGAACGTAGGCTCACAAAGCTAGTTTACGACGACCTCCGAAAACTACTTACGGCCAGTCTGTTTACCTGTGTCCTGTCCCTTCGGGCGAGGATCCCTCTTCGAACGCCCGCGCCTCGGCGGTGCAGGTTGTACGGTTGTTCCAGGCTTAGGCGGCACATATCGCCTAACCTTCTTGCGCTTTGGTAGCGTGGCAACTTTCCGCTTAGATTTGGGCATACCGCCTACTGATTACAAGGGCCTTTCTTATACTGCTTCGCTATCGATTCTAACGTCACCACGCGGTTCAGGATACTGCTATCCACATCCGTTGCGGCATCATCGATTTGGGACAGCCCTTTCTCGACTGACCCAACTGCTTCTGGCCGGTTTAGCGGCAGGGCGCAATATGCCAAGTCCTCCCGCAACACATCACGCACGAGACGTAATGTACGCGCGACCCCAAGCATGCGAGTTACGCTAGGCTCCGATTGAACGCTAGCCAATTCATGCATTTCCTTTTCAATGTGGTCCCAATTGAGCAGCTCATGTTTATCAACGTGATCGACGTTGCATAGCTGCGTTGCCTCAGCGTGGGCATGGCGGGCGTGTTCCACGGCGGCTGCCGTCCTTCCGAGAATCACAGGAGAACTGTCGCTGGCAAAAACATTGCAACTTAGCGATAGGATGAAGATAGCAATGAGATGCGGTTTCATGGGACATAGAATACAGCGCCAGCAAGCTGAGTGGCCAAGTGATTCGGAATCAGCTGGCTTCCCTGGGATGCCCGGACTCATGCGCCTTCATATACGCGCGCAGAATGGCGTTGATGCGGGTTTGATAGCCACGCTGTTGCCGGAATCAGGCCGACGAGATAATTTTTGACCTGCACCGCAGAACGTCCTACGATAGGTTGAGGGAACCTGAGGCCGCCATGGATATGATCCCACTCAAACCGGAGCGTAAGGCGCAATTGGAGGAGTACGCCAAACGACGCGGCCAGGACCCTGCTGCCGCTCTTGATGATGCGGTGGCCACCTATCTGGAGTGGGAGCGACAAGACTTCGCGGAAGCAGTTGAGGGAATCCGCCAGGGCCACGAAGATGTGAGGGCCGGTCGCACGCGGCCTGCCACTGAATTTCTCGCGGATTTGCGCCGCAAGCATGACCTTCCGCGTTGAGACGACGGCCGCAGCCGAGCAAGACGCGGATGCGGTCCTGGACTGGCTGCTGTCGCAGCACGCCGGAGCCGCCGGCATCCGGTGGTTTCTAGCCCTGCAGGATGCCATCGCGTCGCTTGCTGAATTTCCGAAACGATGCCCGCTAGCCCCGGAGAGCGCAATCTTTCCTTTCGAAGTGCGCCACCTGTTCTACGGCCACCCACCCCACGTTTATCGGATTCTGTTCACAATCGAGGACGATGTCGTATTCGTCCTGCACATTCGCCACGGGCGCCGTCAGCCGCTTAAGCACTAAGCCCGCGCTCACCGCTAGTAGCGGCGACCGTCATCGATCAACTGCCGTATCGTGGTCCTACCCAATGTGACGCCTTTGCGCAGTCGCCGAATATCTCGAACCACATCGCTGAGATTGGCGTTGTCTCCGTCATTGACAGGAGCTAGCTTGGCGATCGGGACACCGCGCCGCGTAATGTGAATGGTTTCCCCCTCCGACACGCGCTTCAGCAGTGCGGTTAAGTGAGTTTTGGCGTCGGACGCACCGATAGTTCTCATAAGGCCCACCTCTGCTAGTCTACCCACTCGTCTTTGGCTTTGCGACAGCTTGGAAGGCAGAATACTGGTGGGTTCCGCCAGTCTTTTTCAGCCATTTGCTCTCGGCCAACACTTTCTCCAGCACTGGGTTGTGGTACAGCACAAACAACGGGCGCGGATGCTCTCGTAACGACAGATCCAGGTTGGCAAGCAGTTGCATCAGTCCCGGCTCGGGTAGTGGATTGAACAGGTAGACCACGGTTGGCTCCTGCGGGAAGACAAAGTCGCGAGCGTCGCCGCAGATGGATTCAATGGCAAAGCAGCGCTGCGGATCACTTTTGTATTTGCGGATATTTTCCTGAG